>ERZ761609.1885-NODE-1885-length-16968-cov-12.145332_pt1 | contig 16968 bp, 16 predicted proteins | sample MGYA00511163_ERZ761609 | MGnify/ENA primary metagenome ERZ761609 (study PRJEB28899, sample SAMN02445070) | bioreactor sludge metagenome | biome: EBPR sludge | place: Australia: Brisbane, Thorneside Wastewater Treatment Plant | collected 2011-12-16 ... | reverse complement strand
AGCCGGCCATCAGCCGGCTCATGACGGATCTCGAAGCGGCCGCCGGCTTCGCCTTGTTCGAGCGCGCCGGGCGCAACACCATGCCGACGCCGCGGGCACGGCTGCTGCTTGCGGAGGTCGAACGCACGCTTCTCGGCCTCTCGCATCTGGAAACCGTGTTCCAGACGCTGCGCCAGGGCGGCGAAGGCCGGATGAGCATTGCCCTTCCGCCGGCGCTGCTGCCGGCTTTTGCGGACCAGTTGCTCGGCCCGTTCGCGCGGCTTCATCCCGACGCTTCCATCGCCGTCGAGGTTGTCGCCTCCTTCCAGACGTTCAACCCGAAGGGTCTTCGTCAGCACGATCTGTGTGTCACATTCGAGCCTTTGGGCCTCGAGGGGTTTGAGGAGATCGCCCTGGCGCAGGCGCGCGCCGTCTGTCTTGTGCCCGCCGGTCACCCGTGCGCGCGCCGCAAGACGCCGGTCGCCCTGCGGGAACTGACTGGCGATCCGTTCATCTCGTACTGGCCGGATGCCGGCTTCCGGCTGGACGTCGACCGCCTGTTCGCGGCGGCGGGTCTTGAGCGGCCGTTGCGTTACGAGGCCCGCACGACGGCCGCCGTCTGTGAACTGGTGGCGACGCTGGGCGGGGTCAGCATCATTCCGCTGGCCGGGCCGGACATACGCGCCGATCGACGGCTGGCCGCGCTGGCTCTTGAGGAAGCCCCGGTCAGCGCGATCCGGTTCCTGCGCCCGCTTGGCGCCCTCTCGCCGCTGGCGCAGGCGTTCCTGGCCTTCGCGACGACTCGGGGCCTGGATTTCGAGCGCTATGTCAGCGCGCCGACCCCGCCGTTGCACGCCTGAGAACCGCGCAGCCCTGACAGCGACCGTCGCCCGGATGTGTGACCGCTTCCGGGCTGTCAAGCCGGCCGGACAATGGCTTCCGCCTCGATCTCGACCCGATGGTCGCCGATCAGTCCGGCGACACGCACCAGCGTATTGGCCGGCTTGATTGCTCCGAGAACGCGGCCATGCGCCCGCGAGATCGCCAGCACATCCGCCTCATCGGTAATGTAGATGCGGGTGCGCGCGATATCCTCGACCCGGCCGCCCAGTGACGTCACCGAGGCGATGATGCGATCCAGGATATAGGTCGTCTGGGCGCCGGCGTCAGCGGGAGCCACCGCGCGCGACAGCCCCGCGACGGCCGTTGTGCCCGAGACCAGGATCCGGTCGCCGATGCGCTGGGCCCGGCAGTAGCCGGCGATGTCTTCCCAGGACGAGCCGGTCAGCACGCGTTCGGCGCCACTCATGGCGGGATGCCGGCGGAACGGCTTCTCGATCTGGTCGAGATGGTGCGAAAGGTCGCCGGACGCCGTGAGGAATGGCGGCCTGCGGTACTCATCGCCGCAATCGCCGGGAATGGGCGTCGTGGCGGCGAAGGCCCGGTCCAGCAACGCGCAATCGGCCTCATCCAGCGTGAACGAGACCAGGCGGCGGTTATCTTCGGCATGCATCGCTTCTCCGAGGCGTGCTCCGACGATGATCCCCGCGACCCGTCGCTGTTGCAGGACCCAGCGCGTCGCGACGTTGGAGACCGAGACGCCGTGCTTGCGCGCGATCTCGGTTGCCGCTTTCAGCACGGTCTGGAACGCTTCCCAGCCGCCGGCGGCCCGGATGAAGCGGTGGTATTTCATCTTCGACCAGTCGGTGATGTCGCCGGGCTCCGGCTTGCCGAGCCAGCGTTCGGACAGAAAGCCGCCATTCAGCGTTCCATAGGCCAGCAGCCAGGCCCCGTGCCGCTCGCAGACCTCGGACAGCTCGCCGGCCGCGCGCCGGTCCATCAGCGAAAAGCTGACCTGGTTGGTGCGCAGCGGGACCCCGTCCGACAGGGCGAGATTGAAATGCGCCGCGTCGAAGTTGGTGACACCGAGTTCGCCGATCAACCCTTTCTCGCGCAGGCGCGCCAACTCGTGCAGTGCGTCGAGCCAGGCCGGATGCTCGAACGTCCACCAATGGAACTGCAGCAGGTCGATCCGGTCGACGCCAAGGCGCGTCAGGCGTTCCTCGACACCGGCGCGCACGACCTCCGCAGTCATTGGACCCGGCGGCGGGCACCATTTGGTCAGGATGCGCGGGCGTGGCGTCCCTCCCCGCGCCAGCAACCGCCCGGCAATGACTTCCGCGCTGCCGTAGTGGTCGGCCATGTCGAAGGTATCGAACCCGGCCTCCACGTAGGCGGACAGCCAGCCTGCCCCGACCTCTGGATCGATGGTCCTGCCTTCCTTCTCGATGTCCGCGACCTGCCAGAGCCCGGTTAGGATGCGCGAAATCTCAAGGCCGTCGCCGAGGCGGATGCGATCAGGGTTTCCGGTCATGGTGCCATCCGGTGGGAATGAGAAAACGGAACGAGCGGGTGACGTCGGCCTCCAGGGCGCGGTGGGCTGCCGCGCGGTCACGCTTCCCGAGCGCATCGATGATCTCGAAATGATGCGCGTGCTCGACGATCCGGCCAATGTCAGGGCGCTTGATGATCAGGTTCAGATAGGCGCCATACTGGAGCCAGAGCGCCTCGATCAGTGGAAGCAGCACTTCGGAGCCGCTTTGCCGATATAAGGTGAAATGGAACTCGTGGTTGGCTACGAGGTCCGGTATGGCCTGCGGGCCGTCCTTGGCGCGCCGGACAATGGCCGTCAGGGCAGCGACACAGGCCTCGTCCATGCGGTCCATCGCCTGATCGAGCACGAGATGTTCCAGCGCCAGGCGCGCGGCCAGCAGATCGATCGCGCGCCGTTCGTCGAAAGGCGGCACCATCAGGGTGCGTGACGGCGTGTCGATCAGCGCCCCTTCCGCCACGAGGCGCCGCACCGCTTCGCGCACCGGCGTCATCGAGACGCCGAGTTGGTCCGCCAGCGAACGCAAACTGACCTGGTCGCCCGGCGCAAAGGCGCCCCGCGTGAACGCATCGCGGAGCGCAAAATACGCATTCTCGCGCAACTTCGCCGGGTCCAGACGAGCGATCAGTGGCGCGTTCATGGCTGGCTTGACAGGCTCCATAGCATCACAGATAAAATATCACAGATCACAATAGGCCGGTCAAGTCGGAACGCAGCCCTATGGAAAACCCAGCCGAACGCGGCTTCTGGCTCTATGATCTGAGGGTTGAAACGGTGCTGGATGGCCGCACGCCGGTCTGCCGGCATGTCGAGGGCGAATTCTTCCGTGTGATTGGCGAAAATCTGGTTTTCGATGGCAGCCAGAAGGTTTCGATGTACGCTCTTTCGGCCGTCCTGCCGCACTTGCCGGCGCGGCAGCGTGAGACCGATCCGAACGACTGGATGTCGACCGATTCCGAGATCGCCTGCGCCGATCCCCATTGCGGCGCGCGGTTCCGGATCGTCCGCGAGGGTCGTCGCTGGTTCTCCCATGCATCGACCACGGGCCTGCCGGAAGCGCGTGGCACGCCTTATTGGCAGGAGGACGGGAAATGACGGTCGAGACTGCCGATCTCAGGCCGGGCCATCGCATCTCGCGGATCATCAAGGGCGGGTGGCAACTGGCCGGCGATCACGGCGAGGTGCTGCCGGAGCAGGCCATCGCCGACATGGAAGCCTTTCTCGACGCCGGCATCACCACCTTCGACTGCGCCGACATCTATCGTGGCGTCGAGGAGATGATCGGCGCCTTCATTGGCGACGTGCGTCGCCGGCGCGGCAAGGACGTCGCTGATCGCGTCGTCGTGCATACCAAGCTCGTGCCCGACCTGGGGCGGCTCGCGGACATCCGGCCCGACGAGATCGAGGCCATCGTCGACCGGTCGTTGGCGCGCCTGCGGATCGAGCGGTTGCCGCTCGTCCAGTTCTACTGGTGGGACATGAGCACGGGCGATCCGCTGGCCGCGCTATCGGTGCTCAAGGACTGCCAGCGCAAGGGCAAGATCGCCACACTGGGTGTCACCAACTGGGATTTCCCGACCATGGAGCGCTTCGCCGGCGCGGGCTATGACATCGCCTCGGCGCAAGTGCAGTATTCCCTGCTCGACCGGCGACCGGCGGGCGATTTCTCCCGGTGGTGCGCGGCGCGGAACGTGCAGATCCTGTGTTACGGCACGCTGGCCGGCGGTTTCCTGACGCGGCACTGGCTAGGGCGTCCTGATCCGGGATTTTCGTTCGAGAACCGCAGTCTGATCAAGTATCGCCTGATCATCGACGAATTCGGCAGCTGGGAGCTTTTCCAGGCGCTGCTGGAAACCCTGCAGGCCGTCGGCGACCGGCATGGCGTGTCACTCGCGTCGGTGGCGACGCGCTGGGTTCTGGATCAGCCGCAGGTGGGGGCAGCCATCGTCGGCGCCCGCTATGCCCGGCATCTGCCGCAGACGCTGGAAGCGTTCGGATTGGCGCTGGACGCTGCCGATCGTGCGGCGATCGCCGCTGTTCTGGCCCAGGCGAGAGGACCGGCCGGACCGGTGTATGGACTTGAGTCAGACCGGTCAGGCCGGCACGGCCGGATCATGAAGTACAACCTCAACGCCAATCCCAACGACAAGGTGCTGGGGGCATGAGCGACCCCGTGCTGTCGCTCAGCGGGCTGACGCGGGATTTCGGTCCGTTCCGGGCCGTAGATTCCGTGAGCATGGACATCCGGCGCGGCAGCATCACGGGCCTCATCGGTCCAAACGGCGCCGGCAAGACCACGCTGTTCAACATGGTCGCCGGCCTCATCGCGCCGACCGCCGGGACAGTCCGCCTGAACGGGGCTGACATCACCGGCCTGCCGCCGGAGACCCTGTTCCGGCGCGGCCTTGCCCGAACCTTTCAGATCCCCCGGCCCTTCCGGCGCATGAGCGTCCTTGACAATGTGCTGCTCGCGCCGCCGGACCAGACCGGCGAAAGCGTCACCGGCGCCCTTTTTCGCCGAAAAACGGTGGCCGAAGAGGAAGTTCGGCTGCTCGAAAAGGCACGTTCAATCCTTGATTTCGTCACGCTCGGTGCCCTGGCGGACCATCCCGCCGGCAAGATTTCAGGCGGGCAGATGAAGCTGCTGGAGCTCGCGCGGGCCCTGATGGGCGATCCCGCCGTGATCCTCCTGGATGAGCCGGCGGCCGGCGTGAACCCGTCGCTCACGCGCATCCTGGTCGAGCGGATCGAGGAACTGAACCGGCAGGGCGTCACCTTCGTGATCATCGAGCACGACATGGATTTCGTCATGCGCCACTGCGATCCGGTGATTGCCCTGGCCGAAGGCAAGGTGGTGTTTCAGGGCACGGTGGCCGAGGCGCAGGCCAATCCGCTGCTGCTCGAGGCCTATCTGGGGACGGCGGCATGAGCGCGGCGATCCGGATCGAGGGTATGGAAGCCGGTTATGTCCGCGATCTGCCGATCCTGCGGCAGGTGAACCTGAGCGCTCAACGCGCCAGCCTGACCGCGATCATCGGGCCGAACGGCGCCGGCAAGTCGACGCTGATCAAGGCCATCGCCGGCCTTGTTCCGGTGTCGAGCGGGCGCGTGCTCCTCGACGGCAGGGACATCACCGGCATCCGACCGGACGAGATGGGGCCGCTTGGCCTGTCATATGTGCCGCAGACCGACAACATCTTCCGCCACCTGACGATTGCCGAGAACCTGGCGCTCGTGCTGCGCCGCGTGCCGGACCGGCAGTCCCGGCTGGAGGAACTCTTCGCCCTGTTTCCACCGCTGGCTCAGAAGTTGACGGATAGGGCCGGCTCCCTGTCCGGCGGGCAAAGGCAGATGCTGGCTGTCGCCATGGCGCTGGCGACACGCCCCGGCGTCGTGCTGATGGACGAGCCCTCGGCCGGGCTCTCGCCAAAAATCGCGGCGGAGGTTCTCGAACTCGCGCGCTCCCTGACGACCCGGGGCGTGACGGTGCTGCTGGTCGAGCAGAATGTGCGGCAGGCGCTGCGCGTTGCGGACCACTGCTACATCCTCGCCGAGGGGCGCAACCAGGTGGACGGCCCCGCAGCCGCAATCCTGGCGGATCCCGTGGTTGGCGAAATCTATCTCGGCGGCAGGCGCCCGGGGGCGGCATGATCCAGAGCCTGCTCGACGGTATCCTGACAGGGGCGGTCATCTCGCTCGGCGCCATAGGCCTGACGATGGTCATGCACATGCTGCGCTTCGCCAACTTCGCCTATGCCGAACTGCTGGCCATCGGCGCCTATGCGGCGCTGGTGTTCGACCGGCTGTTCGCGGCACTGGTTCCCGCGCTCGGTACCGCGTTCAAGCCGCTGACGCTTTCCGCGTCACTGACGCTTGCGACGCTTCTTGCCATGGCAATCACCGGCGCATCGGCAGTGCTCATCGACTGGCTGATCTTCAAGCGAATCCGCGCCAAGGCCGACGCGTTGTCGATGGTCTTCGCCAGTTTCGGCGTGGCCCTGATCATCCGGAACGTCATCACGCTCGTTTTCGGGCACAATGCGCAGCTCTATTCACCAGACATCGCCTTCGCGGTCGTGCTCAGCCTTGATCCGCTCGTGCTGGTCAAACCGGATCAGGTCTTCGTGCTGGCGGCGGCGCTGGCGCTCATGGCGGCGTTTCATGTGGTGCTGACACGCACGACCTTCGGCTTCGCGCTGCGGGCTGTCGCGGAAAATCCGGCGCTGGCGCAGGTGGCGGGCGTGCGCCTGTCCACCATGATCGCCGCTGTCTGGCTCATCGGAGGCGGACTTTCCGCCGCAGCAGGCGTCTTCTACGCCCTGACCAATCACCTGTCGCCGGCGCTGGGCCACAACTTCCTGCTGCCGGTCTTCGCCGCCACCATCGTCGGCGGCATCGGCAGCGTCTACGGTGCGGTGCTCGGCGGGTTCATCGTCGGCATCGCGTCAGGCCTGTCGCTGATGGTGCTGCCGTCCGGCTACGTGCCAGCCATGCCGTTTCTAATCATCCTCGGCGTGCTGCTGGTGCGCCCGCACGGCCTGTTCGGGGAAGATTTGGCATGAGCGGGGTGGTTTCCTATCTCGTGTTCTTCGCCACGATGGCTGGCATTCTCGGCATCGTCGTGCTCGGCCTCAACTTGCAGTGGGGCTACACCGGGTTGTTCAACGGCGGCGTTGCCGCATTTTTCGGCGCCGGCGCCTATGTGACGATGATCCTCGGCGGTCGCCCCGAGCCCGGGCAGTTCGGCGGGTTCCAGCTGCCGTTCGTGATCGCGCTCGCCGGAGGCATCGCCAGCGCCGGGCTGGCGGCCTGGTTCTTCGGCCGGCTGACTCTCAGGCTGCGGCACGACTATCTCGCCATCGCGACCTTCGGCGTGGCGGTGGCGTTCGAAAGCGTCGCGCGGAACGCGGAGTGGCTGCTGGGAGGAGCGAAGGGCCTGCGCGGATTTCCGCGACCGCTGGAAGCCGCCATCGGCAACAACTTCCTTTATGGGCTGTTCTTCCTGACACTGGTGATGGCTGTGTTGCTGGCGGTCTATGTCGGCCTCGAACGGCTGGTGCATTCCCCCTACGGACGTGCCCTGCGCGCCATCCGCGAGGACGAAATCGCGGCGCAGTCGCTGGGCAAGAACCCGGCGCGCCTACGCCTGCAATCCTTCGTGATCGGATCGATGATCATGGGCGCGGCGGGCGGTCTTTACGTCGCCTTCTATGCCTTCGTCAGCCCGCAGGACCTGGCGCCGGTCCTCACCTTCCAGGTCTGGGCGATGCTGATCGTCGGCGGCGCCGGCAACAATCTGGGAGCGATTCTCGGAGCTTATCTAATCTGGGCGGCCTGGACGGCGAGCGGATTTCTGCTCGCCGCCTTCGCGCCACAAGCAATGCAGCTTTACACCGGCCCGATTCAATACATTCTGATCGGATCGGTGATCGTCGGCATGCTGCTGTGGCGGCCGCAGGGGATCCTGCCGGAACGGATTGCGCGTTCCGGTCACCGGGCCTCAGGGGCCACAACCGCGGACAATGGAGGGAACTGACATGAGACTACGGATTTTGGGAAGCATGGCCGGCGCGGCGATGGCGCTTCTGGCGCCGGCTGGCGGCGCTGCGGCACAAGAGTGTTCGGTCAAGGTGGGTGCCATCTTTCCAACCTCGGTCGACTGGGGCAAGCCGATCGCGGAAACCGCGCTCTGGGTGGCAGACATGATCAACCAGGCCGGCGGCGTCGATGGCTGCAAGGTCGAGACGATCCTGCGCGACGATCAGAATGACGCGAAGGTCGGCGTCGATGCGGCAAAGGCGCTGGTCGACATCAGCAAGGTCCAGCTGTTGCTTGGTACGGTCGCCTCCGGCATCACCATCCCGATCCTGACCTCGGTCTCGGTTCCGGCCGGAACGATGCAGATGTCGTGCTGTTCATCTTCGACCCGCCTGACCGCGATGGCGAACGAAGGCGCGACCAAGGGCTTGTGGTTCAGGACCTTCGCGACCTCCAGCGTGCAGGGCGCGGTCGCGGCGATGGCGGCCAAGGAAGCGGGCTACAAGAAGGTGACGATCTTCTTCAAGAACGACGACTGGGGCCAGGACATCGCCAAGATCGCAGCCAACGCCTTCGCCAAGTCCGGCATCGAGGTGACAACGCAGATCGCCATCACCGACGGTCAGCCGAGCTATCGCGCCGAAGTGGCGCGCGCGCTCGCCGCGAAGGGCGATGCGGTCTATCTCGCGCTGTATCCGAAGGAAGGCATCGCCGTGGTGCGCGAGTGGCTGTCGCTCGGCGGCACGACCAACATGATCGGCGCGAATGCGCTGAAGTCGGATGACTTCCGCAACACCGTCGGCATGCAGCATCTGGCGAACTTCGTCGGCACGGACACTTCCACTCCGCGCACGGACAGCGCCAAGGGGTTCGTTGCGGCCTTCACGGCGAAATTCGGCAAGGCGCCTGCCGGTCCGGGCCTGCCGAACAGCTTCGACGCGGCCGCCATCTCGCTTCTCGCCTACCATGCAGCCGGCCGCAATGCGACCGGCGCGCAGATCGCTGCCAAGGTCGGCATGGTCACCGATCCCAAAGGCGAGAAGGTCAACGGCGATGTCGACGGCTTCAAGAAGGCGCTGGGCCTCCTGAAGCAGGGCAAGACCGTGTCCTTCCAGGGCGGCACGGGCGCCGTCGCGTTCGACAAGAACGGCGACGTCTCGGCGCCCGCCGTGCTCTGGACCTTCGGCGCCAGTGGCGTGCAGGAGAAGCGCTACATCACCCTTGAGGAGGTCGGCGCATTCATCAGCTCCGTGAAGTGAGCGATCGACGCGGCATCGGGCCGGCCTCTGCGGAGGCCGGCCTCTCGCGTGCGGACCGGCCATGACACCGGTCAACCTGATCGGGCACGGGACGATCGGTGCAGGCCTTGCCGACTGGCTCGCTCGTTCCGACCGCTACACCCTGAACTCCGTCATCCGTCGCGGCGGCGGCTGGTCGGCGGCCCCGCTCACCATCGATGCCGCCGGCCCGGAGGCCTTGCGCGCGTTCGGAACCGCCCTGCTCGCGCAAGGCGATCTGTGGTCGGTGGGCGCCGCGGCGCTTGTCGACGATGATCTGCGCGCCCACCTGCTGGAAACCGCACGCCAGCACCGCCACGAACTGCGCCTGTTCACCGGCTGGATCGCCGGCCCTGCCCTGTGCGCGGCGGGTTCCGGCGCTCGCCTTCATGTCGAACAGCACGCGCCGCGCCTTGGACCGGCCCCGGGCCTCGTGTTTTCGGGATCGTTGCGCGCCGCCGCGGCGCGCTATCCCGACGTCCTCAACACGGCGACAGCCGCCGCGTTGGCTGGACCTGGAATCGACGCCACCAGCGTTGCCCTGCACTGTTCGCCGGTGAGCGGTCCTCATTGCATCCGCGCCCGCTGCGAAGTGCCGGGCCAGACCATCGTCACCAGCGTTGATTTCAGCGAAGGGCCGCATCCGGTGACGCAGGCGCTGATCGCCGCGCTCGAAACGCGCGGGCAATACCTGCGCTACGGCTGAGCCACCGCTTCCGCCGGAAAGAACGGCCGGCAAACCTTTGCTTCCAGCCGGAACCAGCGGTCGAGGCGCGCACCGTCCACCTCCAGGCGGAACTGGTGCAGCATGGTCGATACGGTCTGCAGATCGGGCACATCGTAGACCAGATACCAGGTGTGATCGTGGTCGGCCGGTTGCCCCACCTTCAACAGGTCGTCGTCCAGCGTGACGATCAGCCGGGCGCCCAGCGCCGTCCAGGCGGCGAAGACAGCGGCAAGACGGGGCAGGATTCGCTCCGCGCGCTCCTGTTGCGAGGCGGCGTACCAGCCCGGTCCCGACGCACCGAGAATGAGGACACGCAGCGGTGGCGTGGCGTCCGGCGCGGGATAGGGATCGGCCATGTCAAAGCGTCCTGGCGTAGTCGGATGGACTGGCGCGCGGGATCATGCGCGGTCGCGCCATCTTCCGGCATCCAGCGCGGGAATCAAGGACGTCCGATCGCGTTCCATTGAAAAGGCCGGACACGTGCCACGCGCGGTCCGGCACGATCCCGCATCGGTGCAAGGTCCGGATGGACCCTACCCTTCCACCACCTGCACGAAATGATCCGGCCCGACCGCTTCCATGCGGGTGGGCGGCGCGCGCCAGTCCGGCGGCCGGATGGGGCTTGGCAGCTCCTCGACAGCGACGGTGCCGCGCTTGCGCCGGCGCGCCGGATCGGGCACCGGCACCGCCGACAGGAGCTTGCGGGTATAGGCGTGCACCGGGTTGCGCATGACTTCAGCGCGCGGGCCAATCTCGACGATTTCGCCCAGATACATCACCGCGATGCGATGGCTTACCCGCTCCACCACCGCCATGTCATGGGAGATGAAGAGATAGGCGAGGCCCAGCTCGGCCTGCAGGTCGAGCATCAGGTTCAGTACCTGCGCCTTCACCGAGACGTCGAGGGCGGAGACCGCTTCGTCCGCCACCACCATTTCGGGCGAGAGCGCGAGCGCGCGGGCTATGGCGATCCGCTGGCGTTGTCCGCCGGAGAACTCGTGCGGGTAGCGATACGCCATCCCGGGCAACAGGCCGACGCGCCTGAGCAGCGATGCCGTGCGCTCCTCGGCCTCCTTCGCGTCGGCGACGCCGTGCACAACCATCGGCTCGGCAATCGCCGCCCCCACCGCCTTGCGCGGATTGAGGCTGGCGAAGGGATCCTGGAAGATCATCTGCATGCGCCGTCGCATGACCTGGAGATCATCGCGCGGCAGACCGCCAACCAGGGTTCCGCCAAAGCGGACGTCGCCGCTCGTCGGCTCGACCAGACGCAGGATCGTGCGACCGGTGGTCGACTTGCCGCAACCCGACTCGCCCACAAGCGCGAGCGTTTCGCCCTTCCGCAGGTCGAAGGAGACGTTCTCGACGGCATGAACGCGCCCGGCAAGGCGACCCAGCACGCCCTTGCGGATGGGAAACCGCGTCGTCAGGCCGCTGACCTGCAACAGCGGCGTGGTCTCGCCGCTGATGGTATCGGGCACCGAAGTTGCCGGAACCTGCGTGACGCCGGTCCCGGGATCGATCACGGCAAAGCGAAGCGGGCGTTCATGGCCCTCCATCTGGCCGAGCCGCGGCACCGCTGCCAGAAGCGCCTTGGTGTAGCCGTGATGGGGCGCGGCGAAGAGTTCGGCGGCCGGCCGGTCTTCCAGCTTCTTGCCCTTCCACATCACGGCGACGCGGTCGGCGATCTCCGCCACAACCGCCATGTCATGCGTGATGAAGAGGACGGCCATCCCCTCTTCCTCTTGCAGCGCCTTGATGAGGTCGAGGATTTGCGCCTGGATCGTCACGTCGAGAGCCGTCGTCGGCTCGTCGGCGATCAGGATCTTCGGCCGGCAGGCGAGCGCCATGGCGATCATCACGCGCTGGCGCATGCCGCCCGAAAGGCGATGCGGGTAATCCCCGAACCGCTGGCGCGAGGCTGGAATGCGCACGCGATCGAGAATGCGGATCGCCTCGGCCTCGGCCGCGCGGGCGTCCATCCCGCGATGATAGTACAACGCTTCGCAAATCTGCCGGCCCACCGTGAGGACGGGGTTGAGGCTGGTCATCGGCTCCTGGAAGATCATGGAGATGGCGTTGCCGCGCACGCGGCGCATCTCCTCTTCCGGCAGGGCGAGCAGGTCGCGACCTTCGAGCCGGACCGATCCCTGAATGCGGCCGTTGATGGACGAGATCAGCCGCATGATCGACAGGGCGGTGACGCTCTTGCCCGATCCGCTTTCCCCGACAATCGCCAGCGTCTCGCCGGCATTGATCGTGAAGCTCACGTCATCGACGGCATCGCGCCATTCGCCCCCGCTCCGGAACGCGGTGCGCAGACCTTCGACGCTGAGCAGCGGGGCGCTCATCGCTCACCCTTCAGCTTGGGGTCGATGGCATCGCGAAGGCCGTCGCCGAGAATGTTCAGCGCAAAGACCACGACCAGGATGGCGATGCTCGGCGCCAGCACCAGCCAGTAGCTTTCCAGGATATTCTCGAAGCCCTCGCGGATCATGCCGCCCCAGGTGGGGATCGGCGGTTTCACCCCAAGCCCGATGAAGGCGAGCGAGGCCTCGGTGCGGATCGCGCTGGCCAGCCACAGAGACCCCATCACCAGGATTTCGGGGAAGATGTTCGGCAGCACATGCCGCGCCATCAGCCTCAGGTCGGAAAAACCGAGGGAGCGGCCGGCATCGATGAATTCGCGTTCCTTGACCGCGATGGTGGGCGCGCGGGCGATGCGCGCGAAGGACGGTATCGAGGTGATGGCGATGGCGATCACGATATTGCCGATCGAGGGACCAAGCATGGCCACGAGGATGAGGCCGAGGATCAGCGCCGGAAAGGCCAGCAGCATATCCATGGTCTGCATCACGATGATGTCGAGCCGGCCACCATACCAGCCGGCGACGATGCCGATCATGGACCCCACGACCAGCGCGACGATGGTGGCCAGGATGCCGATGACCAGCGAGATGCGCGCGCCGTGGAGCAGTCGCGACAGGATGTCCCGGCCGAAATAGTCGGTGCCGAGATAGTAGGTCTCGAACGGCGGTCGCAGTTTGGAGAAGACGTTCTGCTCAAGCGGATCGTGCGGTGCGATCCAGGGCGCCAGCACCGCCAGCACCACCACGATCGCAAAAACAACGAGCCCGAACCACGACGTCTTGTTGGCGTTGAAGGCGGAAACCGTCGCCTTCAACCAGCGCAGGCGCTCCGGCGCGGCGTCGGGCACATCATGGATCGACCCGCTCATGACAGCTTCACCCGCGGATCGACGACGGCATAGACGATATCGGTCAGCATGTTCACGACCACGACGATCAGCGTGTAGATCACCATCATGCCCTGCAGCATCATGTAGTCGCGCTGGTTGAGCGCGCCGATGATCAGCTTGCCCAGTCCGGGCCGGTTGAAGACGATCTCGGTGAGCACCGAATTGCCGATCAGGATGGACAGATAAAGACCCACCACCGTGACGACCGGAATGAGCGCGTTCCGCAAGGCATGCCGCCAGACGATCACCGCCCAAGGCACGCCCTTGGCCCGGGCGGTGCGCACATAGTCCTCCTGCAGCACTTCCAGCATCGCTGAGCGGGTAACGCGCGTGATGTAGGCCGCCATGATGAGGGCAAGGTTGAGCGCCGGCAGCGCGATCGACTGGAACCAGTCCCACCAGGTCGCGCGGTTGCTGCTGATCACCGGGAACCAGCGCAGCGCCAGGGCAAAGCCGATCAGCAACAGAATGGCGGACACGAAGGGCGGGAAGGACAGGCCGACCAGGGACAACAGCCGGGTGAGGTAATCCGGCATGCGGTTGCGGTTGATCGCCGCCCAGGCGCCGAGCGGCACGCCGATCATCGCCCCGAGCAGCAGGGCAACGGCGGTAAGCTCCAGTGTCCACGGCAGCACGGCGAGCACTTCCATGAGCACCGGACGCCCGGTGACGAGCGACACGCCCCAGTCCCCCCGAACCGCGCCGGACAGGAAGCTGAGGTACTGCTCGAACAGCGGCCGGTCGATGCCGAGCCGCTTCTGCAACGCGGAAATCGCCGCCGCGTCGGCCTGATCACCCAGGATCACCAGCGCCGGATCACCCGGCACGATGCGGATCACGATGAAGACCAATGTCAGGACCGCGAACAGCGTCACGGCCGAGAACATCAGGCGTTTGACAAGAAAGGCACCCATGGAACCATCGCTTCCGCAAGACAGCCGGGCGGATGACCTAACGATCCGCCCGGCGCCCGATCAGCGCGTGAAGCGCGTGTTCTCTGTGATCGGCGGACCGAGGTTGAGCGAGCCTTTCAGTTCATAGCCAAGGTCGAGGTTGTCGCGATGGGCCCAGTTCATCAGCATTTCGTTGACGGGCACGGCGCAGACCTCGGCGATGATCTTTTCCTGCGCGGTCTTCCACAGCGCCACCTGCTTCTCCTTGTTCTGCTCGGTGCGCGCCGCGGTGATTTCCGCATCCGCCACCTTGCAGTGGGAGAAATTGGTCACGGCGGTCGGGGTCTTCACGATCGAACTCGAATGGAAGAAATGCGTGAGGTAAACATCGGCGATTGGGAAACGCGCCGCCTGGAAGTGCACGACCTGCGAAAGGTCCTGCCGGATCTGCTGGTGGAAGGTGGGATGCTCCACCGGCGTGATGTCCAGCGTGATGCCGGCGCGCTTGAGTTGGGCCTGCGTCGCTTCCATGAAGCTCATCATGCCTGGCAGGGTGGTATGGATCGCCTTGATGGTGATGCCGTTGGGGAAGCCGGCCTCCGTCAGCAACTGGCGCGCCTTGTTCAGGTCATGCGGCAGCAGCGGTGCGGTTTCGTGCGTTCCGAAATAGCCCGAAGGCACGACCGAGACTGCCGGCCGCGAGATCGACATGCCGCGGAACTGATGGATGCCGGCGCGGTCGATGGCATGGGCGATCGCCTGACGGACCTTGATGTTGTCCAGCGGGGGCTGCGTCATGTTGAAGTGGATGACCGACATTTCCGCCGGCCCGAAGGTCAGCACCTTGAGGCCGGGCGTCCGGGCGATGCGGTCCACCCAGGCCTGCTCCTGCCGGCCGCTCATGAGGTCAATCTCGCCAGCCTGCAACGCCAGATCGCGCGCGGCATCGGACGGAATGAAGCGGTAGATGATTTCCTTGATCTTCGGTTCGCCGCGCCAGTACTTCTTGTTCGCGACCAGCTTCACGTACTGCTGGGGCACATACTCGGCGAAGACGAACGGCCCCGTGCCGGCGGGTTTCTTGGCGAAGCCGTCCTTGTCCGGGCCGTCGGCTGCCTTTTTGCAGACCATGTTGCCGCCGTGATAGCTCATCACCTGCCCGAGCAGGCTCGGAATGGCGTTCTTGAGCGTGATCTTCACCGTGTACTTGTCGATCGCCTCGACCTTGTCGAACGCGGCGTAGTCCGAGGAGAAGGCCGAGGTGTCCTTCGTGCCGGCGCGCTTCAGCGAAAAGACCGCGTCCTCAGATGTGAACTCGCCAAGATCGTGATGGCACTGCACGCCCTGGCGCAGCTTGAAGGTCCACTCCTTGCCATCGGGCGAGGAGGTCCAGCTCTCGGCGATGTCCGGCTCTATGTGGTCGGGCGAGGACTGGCCCGGCTTGATGCGCACGAGGCCGTTGAACATCCAGTTCATCAGCGCCTTGCCCGGTGTGCCCGAATTGAGATGCGGGTCGAGGACGCCGGCGTCCTGCGTCTGCATGCCGACGACCAGCGTCGTCTTCTGCGCCAATGCGGGCGTCGCGCACAGCAGCGCCGCAATCGTGGCGCTCGCAAGCCAAGTCGTCTTCATCTCAGGTCCTCCCACGGGTGCGATCTCAGTCGCGTTGACTCACAACGTATCCTCAAGCCGGCAATTCACAAGCACTTCCGCAATGGCCGCGTTGTTCGGCAGCGCGAGCACCGCCGCCACCAGCTCGGCGACGCTCCCCGGCGTCGTCATCTGATCAAACGGAAAGCTCGCGACGAGCGACATGTCGGTGCTGACGAAGGACGGGCAGATGGCGGTGGCGCGCACGCCCTTGTCCCAGCCGATGCGCCGGGCGCTATGCGTCAGCGCCATCAGCGCGAATTTCGACATGTTGTAGGCGACCCGATCATTGCGGACCCGCTTGCCGGACAACGAGGCGATGTTGACGATCCGCCCTGCCCCACTGGCTTCGAGATGTGGCAGCGCGTGATGGATCAGGTTAAGCGGCGCCTTGCAGTTGACGGCCCAGACGCGATCGAGTTCGGCCTCATCCGGCGTTCGCAGCGTCATCTGGCTGTTCGTGCCGGCATTGTTGACGAGCCCATCGATCCTGCCGAAGCGCTCTGCCGCCGCCGCGATCCACCGGGCATGGCTGGTCCAGTCCTCGGCGATGAAACGGGCCAGATGCAGCCGCTCTCCAGCCAGAGCGGACAGCGCCGCCGCCGCCTTTGAAGGATCGCGCACGCCGAGGCTCAGGGCATAGCCTTGGGCATGCAGCGTCTCGGCGACGGCACGTCCGATGCCGCGGCTTGCGCCGGAAACCAGGATCACGCGTCCCTTGGGGTCCAGCATTCGGGGTCATCCATGCAGTGAAAGCGGCGCGAAGGCGCGCCCGGGAGAAAAGCGGTCGATGCGGAACGGCGCAAGGTCCCATGGCACCGACTGCCCGGTGGCAAGGCCCGCCAGGATTTCGCCGCTCACCGGGGCGATCCCGAAGCCGTGGCCGGAAAATCCTGCGCCGACGACAAGACCGGGGCAGCCATGCGGCGCATCCAGGACCGGCAGCGCATCGGGGGTCAGGTCGATCAGCCCGCCCCAGACCCGTTCGAGCCCCAGCCCGGACAGCACCGGCAGAATGGTGGAACCGCGCGCGATCAGTTCCGCGACAATCGCCAGCGACGGCCGAAGCGCCGCTTCGTTCCAGCCCGCGACATCGCCCGGCCAGTCACCGATGCCGGTGGTGATCCGGAAGGCGCCGCCAATCTCCTGCCGTCCCGCGCAATCCGCGTTGGCGACGCCGAAGACCTGTTCGAACTGCGGCGGCGCCGCGACGGTGCGCAGCACGCAGACCCGCTTGACCGCGAGCGGAAGCG
>ERZ761609.1884-NODE-1884-length-16973-cov-6.109292_pt1 | contig 16973 bp, 20 predicted proteins | sample MGYA00511163_ERZ761609 | MGnify/ENA primary metagenome ERZ761609 (study PRJEB28899, sample SAMN02445070) | bioreactor sludge metagenome | biome: EBPR sludge | place: Australia: Brisbane, Thorneside Wastewater Treatment Plant | collected 2011-12-16 ... | reverse complement strand
CTACACTCTTTCCCTACACGACGCTCTTCCGATCTGACGCGAATCGAAAATGGTGGCTGACGCATACAATCATCGCCATGCAAAATGCGATGAAGCGAGGAGTACCACTACACGGCTACTTACACTGGAGCTTGCTCGACAACTTTGAGTGGGCATATGGTAAATGGCCACGCTTTGGGTTGGTGGCGGTAGATCAGCGTACTATGGAACGAACAATACGGCCGAGTGCACTGTGGTTTGCTAAAATCATTAAAAAACTGCAATCGTAGGGTACAATAGCGACTATGGAACCTGAAAAGAAAATTGTAGTGATTGGTGGTGGCACAGGAAGCTTTAGTTTGTTAAGTGCCTTAAAAACCCAAGTTCACGATTTGACCGCGATAGTGAGCATGGCTGATGATGGCGGAAGCACTGGCGTGCTACGCGACGAACTGGGCGTGCTGCCGCCGGGGGATGTGCGTCAATGTTTGGTGGCGCTGAGCGATTCGCCGAAAATACGAGATTTATTTAGTTATAGGTTTGAAGAGGGCACCTTTGGCGGCCATTCGTTTGGTAATATCTTGCTTACCGCACTCGAAAAGATGACGGGTAGTTTTTCGGAAGCCGTAGAAACGGCCTCTGAAATTTTACGCGTAAATGGGCGCGTGCTACCCGCAACACTCGATAACGTGCGACTGCGCATGAGCTGGGGTGATGAAAGCCTGACGCTGCATGGCGAACGCGTGATAGACGCAGACTACTTTGCTCACGATCCGCGCAAAGCCATATTGAGTTTATCGCCAGAAGCAAACGCTAATCCAGCGGCACTTGAAGCTATACGTGAAGCTGACTTGGTGGTAATTGCTCCTGGAGATTTGTATACATCGCTAGGGCCACTTCTTGTGATAGATGGCTTCGGCAAGGCGCTTTCGGAGACGCAAGCAACCGTAGCATATGTGTGCAACTTGGTTACGAAGCGCGGACAAACCGAAGGGTTTTGCGTGAGCGACCACGCGAATGAAATTGAGCGTTTTGCTGGCCAACCAATCCTGGACTACGTGCTGTATAACCACCAGCAACCAAGCGAGGAAGTGGCAAAGCGCTACGAGCAAGAAAATGCCTATTTGGTGGAAGTAGATGCACAGAAACTGACCGACGCGCATTACAAGGCAATCGCTGGAGATTTCTTGGGTGATACTCCCGAGGCAGAGCGGGGAGATGTCCTGGCAAAACTGCGCTCGTTTATTCGACATGACGCCGATCACATTCGTGATGCACTCTTAGAGTTATAATAGAAATATGGTTTTATACGATATGGCACCCACCGATTTACAACACGAGCGCGAACCGCGAGAGGTGGAAACCTTTGTAGCGCTCGATTTAGATCGGACACTACTGAATAGCGACGTGCTTGGCGATGTCCAATGCGATATATTAGCAGACTTCGGCATTGGCCAAGATGAAATAGATGCTCACAAAGCGCACATCGCAGCAAACAAAGGCAACTCGTTCCCAGTGGTTAACTATCTTACAGACACGTATGGAGCTGAGCTGGTAACTAGTTTGCAAGAACGACTGTTAGCGCGAGCTTCAGAGCCTGCTATTAGAGCCGCACTGCTTTTTGAGGGCGTGATTGAGCTTCTAGGTGCTCTAGAAAGTAAGGACGTGCCGTATGGTGTGTTAACGTTTGGCGAACAAGAAAATCAATCATTTAAACTTCGACTATTTGAATTACTCACCGACAGAGAAGGCAAGATACTCTCTGAAATAACAAGCGAAAACAACAAGAGCGATTATATTCACCACCAATGGCAAAATACCAGTGGAGTGGGAAGCGGTACATTCGCTATACCGGAACACTTCACTCATGACCGGCCGATTACCGCGCATCACGTGATACTTCTCGATGATAAAGGCTCACACCTAGACACTGAGCATAGCGATATAGGCGGTATGTTGGTAGGGAATTTGCCTGATGAGGCTGGTGCATACCCAGAGGGAACACATAGGTTGGGCGAGTTCACTGAGGTAGTGAGGCAGCTAGCTCAAGGTGAGCCTTTACGCTTGCCTGAAGAATTGCGCTACCAAGCAGCGTAACAAAGCTAATCTTGACTTTTCATACCGCTTATGCTACTATAGTGGTGCTATGAAAGCAAACACAAACACCACTAAAAAGTCAGCAAAGCAGCTCGCCATGGAGCAAGCCGCTGTATTGCAGACAGAACGTGACTTCAAAGACGCACTTTTGATGGTATCAGTTACCGTTAATCTATTCGTCTTTTGCTTGTGGGTAGCCCTGCAGGTAACAACGCGTTATGATAGCGCACTGACACTTCTGTTTTTCAACCGCTAAATTGTTGATTTGACAGCGTAGTTTTTACGACGTTCTTCTGCTAGTAGAGGGCGTCGTTTCTCTTTAGAGAAAGTGTTTATCCACAAAACTGTGGAAAAAAGTCTGAAAGAAACCTGAAAAAGATAAAAAATACTCTTGCAGTGGGTAGCAGTGGGTATTATAGTAAGGTCAGTGGAAAAAAGTGGGTAACCGCTCGCTACACAAACAAACAACCACTAAACATTAAAAAATAATATCACTCGTAAGCGGTCGAAGGAACGGCGAACAGATACACAGATACGGCAATGGACTATTTCGAACGAAAGCTCGACGAAAAACGACGGTTAACCATACCATCAGAGCTTCGAAATGAATTTGCCAGCGGTGTAGTTGTAACCCGAGGATTCGGCAACTATCTGCACCTCTACCCGCAACAAGTGTGGGATAGGGAAGTAGAACCTGCGCTAGGCGGCAATATCCTAGACGAAGCGGTTGCTGATTTAAACGTTCGATTCCGACGCGGTAAAACTTCAGCTGAACTCGACCAAAAACAAGGCCGAGTAACGCTAGAGCAGCACCTACTCGACTATGCGGGCATCGACAAGCAAGTCGTGGCCGTTCGAGCAGGCGCCTACTGGCGGCTGATGGCAACCGAGGCCGACGCGTGATAAACCTAATGTTGTTGTAACTTAACAACCCAAACGAAAACATACCTCGAGACCACCTATCTGGCAATAATGTCGTGGATAGGCGAAACACATTAACCGATCGCTTGAACCTTCCTTACAATACACACCTCCCAAAAAACTCCACCTCACACATAAGTCTCTCAACCTTGTATGACCCGGTATGAATTACACGGTAATTCAACCAACTACAAATCATACACGGTAACTTATAAACAAAAACAAAAACAACAAAAAACAAACAGGCATTTATTGCCAGTTAGGTGATCTCGACTTCTGAACTTCGCGCCGCATGCACCTGCCAGCTAGCAAGGCTAGCTGCCCGTACATGCTTTTCGGCTTCTACGACATTTTTCGTTTGCGATGCTCAAAGGGTAGTACTTTTGTACAACCCTTCTGCGCTTCTCAACGAGAAAATGCGTATAAGCACGAAACGCGATAGCCCAGAAGCTCCTCATAGCGCATGCTATAGTAGGGGAGATGAGTATAAATGAACATCCACCACAAGATGAGCCGAAGGCTCGTTTACATGTTCCGGTATTACTCGATACATGCATTGACGTGATGCAGCCTAAGCAAGCAGAGTCGTATTTAGACCTAACTGCTGGTTATGGCGGTCACGCGGCGGCATTTTTAGCCAAAACCAATGCGTACTCGAATGCAGTGCTGGTTGATCGCGATCAAATGGCGATTAACGAGCTTGCAGTATTTGAACAAAAGGGAGCAATACTGCTTCATACCGATTTCGTGAGTGCCGCACAGGCACTTCGCGAGCAGGGAAAGCAGTTTGATCTTATCTTTGTGGATCTAGGGGTGTCGTCACCACAGCTCGATAGAGCAGAACGAGGGTTTTCTTTTTCAATGGACGGTCCGCTCGATATGCGGATGGACCAGCGCCTTGAAAAGAACGCTGCAACACTGGTTAATACAGCCCGTGAAGCAGAGTTAGTGCGCATCATCGCCATGTATGGTGAAGAACGCACCAGTGTGGCAAAACGTATTGCTAAAGCAATTATTGCTCAGCGACCGTTTTCGAGCACCAAAGAACTCTCTGACTGTGTACTGGGCACACATCGTGGCAGCTGGCAAAGGACTCATCCTGCTACGCGTACTTTTCAAGCGCTCCGCATTGCCGTCAATGACGAGTTGGGGCAACTAGAGACACTTCTAAGATGTATTCCAGACCTACTGACCGTAGGGGGAAGAGTCGGCATTCTAAGCTTTCACAGCTTAGAAGATAGATTGGTAAAGCAGTTCTTCAAGGAACATGCTGAGGCAGGCTACGAAGCAGATCTAGATGTTCTGACCAAAAAACCTATCGACGGAGCAACTTACGACGTTCACAATCCGCGAAGTCGAAGCGCCAAGCTTCGTGTCGCAGTGAAAAAATAAACACAACAATTGGAAGGAGGCATTTTAGATGCCAATCCACATTCCAGTGCAAAACCAGTCGGTCGAAACAAAAGTGACCGTCCGGTTCAAATAACGACGTTGGCAATGGGGCGTGCCGTATTTAGGGCGCCCCAGCCAGGTCGGCTAATACAAACATAAAAACAAAAACAAACTATCCACCACATGTCGTATTATTCATCCACCACATACGCTCGTCGGCGCACAGGCATGACGAGAGGGTATAACTCAGTCGCATTTACGTCTAGTGTAAAGCTTGGCCCCGTGACACATACAGTGCTTGTAGCACTGATGATTACGGTATTAGGCTTGATATACCTGACGCAGGCGACGAAAGCCACGAGTTACGACTACGAAGCCCAAAAGATAGAGACCAAGATTGCCGAGCTTTCAACCGAGAAAACAGATCTCGAAGTTGAAAACGCACGCCTTACTGCACTGGACTCAGTGCGTAACAGCAGCGTTGCTCGCGCGATGACCTCTCCAGGCGCTCCGCAGCACGTATCTCAATAAACAATTATTACCGCTATGCCGTTTCAATCGATAAGCCACAGCCGTATTCGCATGCTTATTATCGCCTCAGTATTTTTGATGGCGGTGTTTGTCGTGCGACTTTTTTACTTGCAAGTTATTGAGCATAGCAAATATTCAATTTTGGCCGATGCCGAGCAAGTGAAGCGACTGACCATCCCGGCGACTCGAGGCGAAATATACATGGAAGACAACGGCACGCCAGTGAAGGTGGTGCTAAATGAAACCGTGTATACGATGTTTGTTGATCCAAAAATTATTACCGACCCAGAGGCTGTGAAAGATGTTATACGTGAAGTCGCTGGAGGCAATACAGTCGATGGGTTTGCGAAACTAGTAGACAAAAAAGATACACGCTACCAAGTGGTTGCGAAAAACGTGACACGCCGCCAGGCTGAATTGATAAAAAAGAAAGAACTCGCCGGTATTGGTTTTCAGGCGGTGGTTCGTCGCGTGTACCCGGAAGGTACTTTGGCTGCGCAAACGCTTGGTTTTGTAAACTACGACCAAAAAGGCCAGTACGGTATTGAAGGACGTTTCGACAAGCAGCTACGGGGCAAGGATGGTATGTTGCAATCGGTAACGGATGTAAGTAATGTTCCGCTCACCATTGGTAATCGTAATGTGAATATTCCAGCGCAAAATGGTGCAAATATTGTGCTGACGCTTGATAGAAATGTACAAGCTTACACTGAAAAGGCACTGTCTGATGGCCTACGCAAGATTGGGGCCACCGACGGCAGTGTAATAGTGATGGATCCAAACGATGGCTCAGTGCTCGCAATGGCTAATTTTCCTACCTATAATCCCTCTAAATTCGCGAAGGTTACCAATGCTAACGCTTTTAATAACGCCGTAGTGAGCGACCCATACGAGCCGGGATCTGTCGTGAAGACCTTTACCGTAGCGACGGGTATTAACACCAATACGATTACGCCACAGTCTACCTATGTGAATACAGACTACATCACGATAGATGACCGAACGATAACCAATGCGACAAAGGGTCAGACTGGTACAATTTCGATTCAGCATGCACTGACATGGTCGCTTAATACAGGAATGGTGACCGTAGCTCAACGGCTTGGCGGAGGTACGATTAATAGGCAGGCTCGCAACACCATGTACAGCTATTTCCACGATCGATTCCACCTGGGGCAAATGACCGGTATTGAAACGACCGGCGAAGTGCCCGGTGAATTGATTCCGCCTACGGCTGTAGAAGGGAACGCAGTGCGCTACTCCAATATGTCATTCGGACAGGGAATGAACCCAACCATGATACAAGTGGCGGCTGGCTTTAGCTCACTTATAAATGGCGGAACCTACTATTACCCAACCATCATTAAGGGTAATTTGAATGATGATGGTGACATTGTGCCAGCGAAACAAAAGAAGCCTCAAGAGAATGTGATAAACGCTTCTACTTCGGCGACAATGCGCACTATGATATTAAAAGCACGTCGTGAGTTTTATGCTGGCAACGACCGAAAAGGCTATGATATTGGCGGAAAAACAGGAACCTCACAAGATATCGTAAATGGTGAATACACCTTTGACGAAACAACCGGTACCTACATTGGATTTGGTGGCGATACGAAGCCTAAATATGTCATAATGGTACGGGTGTCAAGTAAAGGTAGAGCCCTGAACGGCGGCGACCATGCTCTTCCCATTTTTACCGACATTTCCAACTGGATGATAGATTACCTAAAATTACAACCAAAAGGCTAACCATGAAACAATCATTGACCTACGACGTCGTAACACCCGAGATGATACAACTATTCTTGATAAGCGCGATTGCCTTTATGCTCGCTATGGCTTTGACACCGTTTTATACGTATGTTGCGTATCGTTTTAAGTTTTGGAAAAAGCAACGAACCACCAGCACAACTGGCGAGAAGTTGAACGTATTTAACGTGCTTCATAAGAGCAAGTTTGAACGGAACATTCCTACAATGGCGGGAGTGATTGGCGTAGTGACAATCGGCGCTGTGACCTTTGGACTTAATCTCGATAGAGGTCAAACATGGCTTCCACTTGCGGCGCTGATAGGCGGCGCGATTATTGGCTTACTAGATGACATTATCAATCTTCGGGGCAATGGTCACGGCGTGGCGGGTATGCGTAGTAGTATTAAGTTTACGATGATTGCCGCGCTTGGCACCGCGCTTGGTTGGTTCTTTTATGCTCGCCTAGGCTTTAGCGACGTGTGGGTGCCGTTTATTGGGCCTGTAGAGCTTGGCTGGCTGATTGTGCCGGTATTTGCTTTCGTAGTGACTGCCATTGCCAACGCCGTAAATATCAGCGATGGGCTCGATGGATTGGCTGGTGGGCTTCTCGCGATGAGCTATGGTGCGTTTGGGCTGATAGCGCTGCTGCAGAGTCAGTTTATATTGGCAGGCTTTTGCTTTACTGCCATTGGCGCGCTTCTAAGCTACCTGTGGTTCAATATTTACCCGGCTAGGTTCTTTATGGGGGATGTGGGAAGCTTTGCCTATGGCGCTTCACTTGGTGTGATAGCCATGCTCACAAATTCGCTGTTCTTACTTCCTATCATCGGTATATTGTTCGTTATTGAAGCTGGCTCAAGCTTGCTTCAGATTATTTCGAAGCGATTCTTTGGTCGACGAATATTTATTTCAGCACCGATCCATCATCATCTCGAAGCGATTGGCTGGCCAGAGGTAAAGGTCACGATGCGCTTTTGGGTCATTGGCTGCGTGGCAGCAAGCTTTGGGGTGTTACTGGCACTTGCAGGAGGCCACGTTTAGACATGTTTTCTGGAAGGCGAGCTCAAGCTACCTCACAAGTCGTGCGACGCCACCGGCCAGATTATCAAATCGTACTATTTATGGGGCTACTGATGCTGCTTGGCTTGATTGTGATGTATGCGATAGGCCCACAGAGGGCACAGGTACTTAACTCAGCGTATGGTACCGATTTTTACAGCGCATCGTACTTTTTTACCAAGCAGGTACTTAGCTTAGCACTTGCCGTCGCAGTGTTCTTTTTAATGGCACGTTTGCCGTATCAATGGTTGCAACAGCGATCAAAACAAGTGCTGTATGCTGGCCTAATAGCTTGCGGAATATTGGCAGTGGCTGGCTGGCTTCAGTTGGGGATTGCCCAGTGTAGTTTGGGCGCGTGTCGGTGGTTCGACCTTGGCCCCTTAGGGAGTGTTCAGCCATCTGAATTCTTAAAGCTTGGTTTGCTGCTTTTTGCCTCTGGGTTTATTGCGACTCGCACAAAGCAAGGGTTACTGAATGATACGTACAAGTCAATCATTCCACTCGGTGCACTATTTTTTGTAATCGCAGTGCTCGTGATCGGTATTCAGAAGGATATGGGCACCGGCCTTGCTATGTTAGCTATTCTTGCCACCATGATGCTTGTTGCTGGGCTTAAATTGCGAGTTGCTTTAGGGCTTGGACTGGTCGCACTAGTTGCTGGCGTTCTGCTTATTATTATTGCGCCACACCGCGTGGATCGTATCACGGCATTTTTGCAGGGCGACAGTGCATCGGTAAGTGATGCCGAAACCTACCATATTGCCCACGCAAAGATAGCTATCGGAAGCGGTGGTCTGCTCGGCGTTGGTATTGGCAATAGCGTGCAAGCAACCGGCTACTTGCCTGAGGCCATCAACGACTCGGTATTCGCCATAATGGGCGAGACCTTCGGCTTCGTTGGGCTGGTTTTGGTGCTGATATTATTTACTGCGCTGCTTCTGCGAATTTTGAACGTAGCCGATAAACTTCCAGGCCTAGAAGAGCAACTGCTGGTAGTGGGAGTATTTGGCTGGTTGGCTGCGCATGTAATACTGAATGTGGCCGCTATGACAGGCATATTTCCGCTCACTGGTATTACATTGCCACTGCTAAGCTTTGGTGGAACCAGCATGGTGTTCATCGCCGGAGCACTTGGTTTGGCATTCCAACTATCTCGGTACACAACACACAGAACAATAAGTGAAGGAGCGCGCTATGAAGATTCTCGCAGTCGGCGGGGGGTCGGGCGGACACGTTACGCCAGTCGCGGCAATCGTATCTGAACTCCAAAAAGATAGCGACCAACACGAAATTCGATTTTGGTGTGACAAAAAATTCCTGGCTGAGGCACGGGCAACGATGCGTAGTGTCGATGCCAATTTACCGGTAGAAACAATCATATCGGGCAAGTTTAGGCGCTACCACAACATTCCAGTTTGGAAGCAATTACTGCAGCTTCGCACTATCGTGCTTCCAAATATCGTAGACACAGTAAAAATAGCCGCGGGTACTCTGCAAAGTACACTAAAACTAATCTTCTGGAGACCTGATGTAATTTTTACAAAAGGTGGCTATGTGTGTCTGCCTGTTGGTGTTGCGGCGCGAGTATTACGCATACCCTTGGTAATACACGATTCAGATACGCATGCTGGGCTTACCAATAAAATTCTTGCTAAATGGGCAGTGGCGATAGCTACCGGTGCGCCGCTGGAATACTATGATTACCCAACATCGCTTGCTCACTATACGGGCGTGCCACTCGACCCGTCACTACGTCCAGTCTCAGAGGAAAAACAGCGTGAGGCTAAAACTCAGCTCGGCATTGCGGAGAATCGTCCATTTGTTGTCATCACCGGAGGTGGCTTAGGGGCAAAAGTCATCAATGATGCCGTAGTGGCTTGCTCGAGTAACATAACCGAACACGCTGACGTACTTTTGTTAACAGGGAAGAGCCACTTTGAAGAAGTCAGCAATGCACTTGACGAAGAGCAGTCTACGGCGCTTCGGATTGAGCCGTTTTTGGCAGTACAAGATTTGTATGTAGCGTTTGCCGCTGCAGATGTAGTGGTGGGCAGGGCAGGGGCAACTACCCTTTTAGAAGTAGCAGCATTGGCTAAGCCGACAATCCTTATACCAAATGCGCAGCTTACTGGTGGCCATCAACTCACCAATGCGGCACGCTATGAGGAAAAAGGGGCAGCAGTAGTACTTGATGACGCTGTCGTCGAAGAAAACCCTACCGTACTTGTTCAGACTATCGATGCGATTTTACACTCACCCGAGCAAAAAGATCATTTGTCGCAGGCGATTCGGCAGTTTGCGCGCCCAGACGCCGCGCACGAGGTTGCAGTGCTTATTCTGGCCAGTAAACGAGCGTAACTATCTGATACAATTAGCATAAGAGACATGCCCAAATTTTTTTCTAAGTCATCCGATAGCTCCAAAAATACTCCGCCACGTCGACGTGGTGGCGAAGTCGAGCGACCCACCAGCCCTAATCTATCTCAGCGGTATTCTTTTTTGCGTAATCGAACACTAACGGGTAGCTCATCGGCGCAGGTTGCCAGTACAAATGAATTAAATGCCGAGCTTCGATCACCGCGAGCCCATGTGCATCACCTTACGAAGCTACGCCGCAGATTACTGGTATATTTCGTGGGAGCTGTAGCCGCCGCCGCGGCGCTATACATGATATTAAGCCAGCTCGTGGCCACTTACGCGGTACACATCGCTGTTACGACGCCTAATCAGCTCACGCAGGCCGATACCTCCACCTATGAGCAAGCAATAGATAGCTATTACGCGGCCAGACCAGCTGAGCGCCTACGTACACTACTCAATAGTGATGCTTTACTTCGTCATGTTCAAGCCCTCCAGCCAGAAATCAAAGCGATTAGTATTGAGCCAAGTGGCGGCTTTGGTCAAGCGACAGTCGAGATAATTCCGAGAGAACCATTAGCCAGGTGGAGTATCGCTGGCAGCACACAGTACGTCGACGCATCCGGCGTAGTGTTTGATCGCAATTTCTATAGTGAGCCAACACTAAAAATCACCGACAATAGTGGTATTCCTTCAGCGAATAACCAAGCGGTTACGAGTCAGCGTTTCTTAGGTTTTGTTGGTCGGGTAATCGGGCTCGCTAAGGAGCAGCGTCTGGTGATTACCCGTATTACCATTCCTTCGCAGACAACGCGGCAAATTACTGCGTATGTAAGGGGTATTCGGCCATACTTTAAGTTATCGGTCGATCGGTCAGCAGGGGAGCAGGCCGAGGATATGGGGCGTGTGGTCAAATGGTTGCGCACTACCGGTACTCAAGCTCGGTATGTTGATATACGAGTAGAAGGTAAAGCGTTTTACCGGTAAAGCTTGTAACATATTCACAGGACAGCCTATTGGGCAGGGGGGTGGATACCTTGCAGTGCGCCAGCAGACCACTTTCGGCGTGCTCATGAACTTAGCACGCCTTGCGTTTCGCCTTTAGTCTGCCATCACACTACAAGGTATCCACCCCGCCTTACCGAGCACTAGTTCGGTTTTTGTTCTATTTATGAAAAAACAAAAAAACTATATTAAAATAGGGAATTGGCAAAAAAGCAAATAGGGTAAAGCAACAGAGAAAAAGAGTAGGGGGAAATAAAATTTGAAAAATGCAAATATGTGGCAAATATATGGGCTTGTGTGGAAAACTATGCAGATGGCCGTGAAAACGTTGTATATTTGCACAACATAACTCCGCCCAGGAGACTAGCTAGTAATGCGGAGTAATAGTATGTTGTAACCGTGCGTAGTGTAGAACAAAACTGGCACCAAATGCATATGTATACAGATAAAGTCCCCCGCTAGGAAGGTATAGTGAATCAACTTTGATAACTATTGTTAATGTCGTAAAAGATATATTGTGCGACGTATCATCACGTGATATCGTTGCCCTACAACAATATTTAATCAATGCTGAAAGGAATCTTGTAGCATGAATAAAGACAATATAATCTCCGTAGTCCCCCGAATTTCGGTAGCTACGAAAAAAAGTGCCCGCACGAATAACGACTATACAGTTCTTGTTGTGCATTTTGGTAATGGCTACGAACTTACGCAGTTCTTAAATAAAGAACAGCAAAAGTTGGTCGAGTACGCCATTAAAGAATCTCAAGAGGCCACTCACCCACTCGCCTGATTTTTGCGAGCTGTACGGCTAAGCTCGTTAAACACCGTAGCGCCAAGATGTGCGGTGGCTGGCGTCAACTAAAAGCACAAGAAAGGTATTTTGCCAGATGTTATTTCCTACCACTGCTGTAGCTGACTTCACCACTGCGGTAACAGATGTCCTATCTGATAATATCGCTGTTGTGCTAGGCGTCCTTGCATTTGTGTTCGGTATTCGGTTTATTTTCCGTCTATTCAACAAGTCAACTCGTGGCCATCTTTAGGCCGTCGATTGTCCACCACACCCCATAAATTTAATTTTGTGGGGTAATCGCCAGAAATAACGCTCTTTATGTATTTAACGTCCTGTGTGTTTTCAGTCTGTTAATTTGTTTCTGGCGCTTGCCCCCATGAAAGGTTTAAATGCTCGTTTTAATATTTTTGATACTTTGCCTAATCTCATACCAAATCTATAAACTTTCAATGTTTTTGATTGTTGTTGATGAAATGGAATTAGATTTCCCAGAGGTAAAGAAAGGTAAATCTAATGGCAAACACCGAAGTAATTGACCTCATTATGCAAACAACAGCTAATATGCTTGAGTATATGCTACCTGTAATAGCCGTACTTTCAGCAATCATGTTGCTTTTGTCGTTTTTGATTCACGTTACTATAAATTCAGTAAAGAAGTTCTAACATGTGGGAAGTAGCAGCAGCGCAAGCTTTCGCTGATAAAGTATCCATAATTATTACTTTTATAATTGTTGCTGTTATTGTCTGGCAATTTAGGTTTAATCGTCATGATTAGTTTAATTACACAGGTAAACAAAAGAATGAATCTAGCTCGGATAATTGGCGATGACATGTATTATGGCGCACCCGATTATTATCGTGAACATGATATGTCTCGCGAAGATGTTGTTAATCAGGTTCTTTGGACTCTTGATACTTTGCAAGAAAAGGGCTACATAAAACTATGAAAGGATTATTTCGTAAATGTTCATTATTCGCTCTATTGTTCGTTCTATTGTTAACAAGCTTATTTACATTATTTTCAAATGATGTCCATGCTGTCGGTGAATATACTCGAAGTGGTTGGGGTATTACAATTACCCCTACCTTTACCTCTGGTACATCATATAGTTTTGCTATAAATATAACTGCCCCATCTGGTAAATATGCAAATATTTATTACAAGCGATATACTGATTCAACTACTTACCAGAATAATTCAACTACAGGTTTGAGCACCCATACAACTAATGCAGCTACCCCCTACACCGGTTCTCGAACTATCAATATGAGTGGTTATACTCATATTCGTTTTTATGCCTTTGATACATCACAAGACGTAACAGCTCAAGGTTTTGACCTAATTACAACAGCTATTGACCCTACTTATACACCACCTACAAATTATGATTCATTAGTGTCGACTACATCAGATTTGGACATTCGTTCAGAGACATCAGTTTGTAGTGCTGGCACAATTCTTTCACTTGAAAATCGTTGGGCTGGCGATGTAACAGATATACTCGAAGATAGAATTGCACATAATGGCCTTTCTTCTGCTTATTTAGACGCTTGGAATGATAAAGAAGATTGGGTTGTATTACACAATACTCAATCAGGCGACGCTAAAACGATTTCTGTATATTGGACTAAAAATACTACTTTAAGTGGTTCGTTTGTTACTGAATCATCTGTAAAAAAGCTCAAATATACTAAGACAGGTACCGAACCAATTTATTACTTAAATATAGCTACAAAATCTTTATTAACTGGTTCTGGTTGTGATACTACACCCTCTTACTATGGCAATGGTACTACTTTGACAATAGAATTTTTAGAATCTACAAATACTACAACAAAATTCTTTATAGCAACTCCTCCTGTTACCTACCCTGTTGACTACGAGGGCTTAGAAGTACCTAGTTATTATTCTGCATTTAATGGTACTCTTTCCTATGAAATAGTAGACAAAATAGGTAAATTTTGGCTTGGTGATATACCAACAGGTTCTAAAAGTTGTACCCTTTACGTTGATGTCAATAAAGCTATACCACCAGATGACGCTATAAACGAAGACATTTACGATTGGCCCTCTTGTGAATCGACTAAAAAAGTTGTTCATACATGGAGTGTCTATGGTACATATTATGTTCGATTAGAGGTGGTTCTTGCTGATAATACTATTAGACAATTTACTCATACTTTTAATGTCGATGGTTCTACTTATAAAGGTGTTATAGATAAAGACGGCGAAGCTACAGAAGACGATTCAATTTCTCCAGATTATGAAGATTGTTCTATTTATGGCGCAGATATTATTCAGGGTATAAGTTGCGCCTTTCGTAATTTTGGTAAATTTTTACAATGGTTGGTTACTTATTTAATAATTCCAGACAAAGACGAACTTATAGCATTAGTAAATGAACTTATTGACGCAATTTCTACGTCTTTAGGTTTTCTCTTTTATCCCGTTCAATTCTTTATAGATTTGGTTACTTCAATGGCAACTGCAACTAATACTTGCTCACCGGCAATAACTAGTATTAATGGTGAATCAATCGGCGGACATTTATTCGGTTCAAATGTAAACTTAGATGTTTGCTCATTAGAAGACTCTATACCTAAGGCTTATAACGTAACAGTTTTCTTTATACGTGTTGTTACCGTTTTAGCTTTAATGTACGCATTGTATCGCCGATGGATTGAATTATTAACTATAAGGGGTCAAATATGATAATAATACTTTTACTAACTGTAATTGTCGGTGTTGTTTCAACAGTTCTTTCTCTCTTACCGTCATTACCTGCTACACCGGAAGCTGTAACTGATATTGGTGATTTTATTATAGAATTTATGACTGGTATGTTTGGTTTTATTGTGCATATTTATACACCAGTTTTAGCTGGTGCAATAGTATCAATGATACTAGCATTATTGTTCTTCAATCAGGGCTATCATGTCCTAATGTTTGTATTGAAGAAAGCAAAAATTTTAGGTTAAAGGAGAGCTAATGCCAGAGAGATTACCATCAAGATTAAAACAAATAGAAGTACCAGAAAGTGCTTTTGAGAAAAGTCGACAACTAGTCTTATTGCGTGTTATACGTTCAGAAATGCAAGCTGACCAACTCGAGTTAACTCAATCCTATAAATTGGTTGTAACTTCGATTCAATTATTAGAAAATGGACATAGTATATAGGAGTAAATATGCAATACATAATCATTCAACAATCGTCACTAAATAACCTAGCAAATGAAGTAAATCAACAAATTGAAAAGGGCTATAAGCCTTTAGGTGGTATAGCTGTAGATACGTACCATAATTATATTCAAGCAATGGTCAAACGTGGCTAATTTTCACTATATTGTAAAAAAAGAACCAACACCAAATTTACAGACACTAAAAGACGATATTGATTCTCGTCGAGATAATGAATATTTTAGGCCTAACGGTACTCAAATATATGTAGGTCGTCAAGGTCAAGGTAAAACTATTAGCGCTGTTTACCACATGCGTAAACTAAAAAAACGTTACCCTAAAGCAATAGTAGTTTCTAATTTAGATTTAACAGAATACCAACCTGTTTCGCATAAATATGTACTTGAATTCGGAATTGACCCACAAAAACAGTACGTCTACTTCCAGACACAGGAAGAATTACATTTAGTCTTAGTCGGTATAAATAATGACAAATATGGCGTAATATATCTCATTGATGAAATACATACGTATTTTAATAGCCTAGAATCAAAAAATACCCCCATGTTTGTCTTTACGGAGATATCACAGCAACGAAAACAGCGAAAGTTGATAATAGGCACATCTCAGCTATTTGAACGCTCTAGCAAGCCTCTACGTGAGCAGGTAGATAATGTAATTATATGTCGCACACGCTTCGGAGTATTTACAACACATACTGTTTATGATGGAGTAACACTTGAACAGGATTATAACGGTAAATATGTCGGCGAAAAACGTAGATTTGGATTCTTTATACAAGATAGAAAAACTAGAAATGCTTACGATACATTCCAAAAAGTAGTATCTGGAGTTGACCAACTTTCCGAAATACAAAAACCATTGAGTATTGAAATAACTGGCAAATTGAAAAAGAAAATAACTTTGAAATAGTTGGCCGTTGCGCTAGCGGTTACCGCGCGCACGGCCATCATGTGTACCTAACTTGATATATAGGTACACATGATGGGTAGTTACACCTTGAAAGGGGGTTCTTAAATGTCACAATACAAAGTCATTCATGACGTAGTAAAGGAATACCCCACTATGATAGAAATCTATATATATCACCGTCCATACACATTAAAAAATCGTCAAACTCATGAAAAAAAATCGTCGAATACAAACGATGATTCTATACATAATTCACTTAATCGTTCAAAACGTACCATATACGATATAATTTTTTGTAATGAGTTTGATTATTGGTGCACTTTTACTTTTGACAAGAAAAAACATAACAGATATGATATAAATCGTTGTAAAACAGTAATGTCTATGTGGCTTCATAACCAGCATAAACATTCTCCAAAACTTAAATATGTAATAGTACCCGAACTTCACAAAGACGGTGCTATTCATTTTCACGCTTTAATATCAAATTTTAATGGTACTTTAAAAAAAGCACCTTTAAAAACTAACGACGGTAGACAGGTCTACTCTGCAACTGGATATCAATCAGGCTTTACAAGAATCGAACCAATATACGAAAACGGCGAAAAATTAGCAAATTATATGACGAAATACATCACCAAAGATATGCCCCTCTTTAACAACAGAAAGAGATTCTGGACATCACAAAACTTAACTAGGCCAAAAAAGCATGTAAATGGTATACTAAAATTTAACCTAACAAGAGTAATCGAAAATCATAAAGATTACAAAATGACTCCGAACTATGAAATTCAGTATCATAAAAAGGTTGCCCTATTAACACATCAAAAATCTGATATTTTAATAGATGTCCCACCTACTGACATGAATCGCAATCGACTTCGCAGTACAATTGCTGCTCATACTCCAGCGCATTAATTAAATCTTCCATGTTACCTCACTTTCAGATCGGAAGAGCGTCGTGTAGGGA
>ERZ761609.1883-NODE-1883-length-16973-cov-10.725618_pt1 | contig 16973 bp, 13 predicted proteins | sample MGYA00511163_ERZ761609 | MGnify/ENA primary metagenome ERZ761609 (study PRJEB28899, sample SAMN02445070) | bioreactor sludge metagenome | biome: EBPR sludge | place: Australia: Brisbane, Thorneside Wastewater Treatment Plant | collected 2011-12-16 ... | reverse complement strand
AAAGTATGTTTTTGAAAAATAAGGATAAATTAAGCCGCTATTAAACTTTAAGTTGTAATATGAAAAAATAGACAACCCTAAGAAAGGGCGCCGCCATGACCACAGAGCCGAACATTCCCCTTCCGCCCGTCGCCGCCGCAAATGCCACGCCCAGCGCCGATGCCGCTTTGCTCGCCGACGCGCCCGTGCAAACCCACAAACTGGATGCCGACCTTTTCATCGCAGGCGATATCGACGGTGTGACCGAAAGTCTTTTCGGTTCGGGCAACCTGAATTATCTGCTGCTGCAAGCGCGCCAGACAGATGCCGCAGGCACCGGCAACGGCTTTGACGGCATGGATGCGGCGCAAGCAGACCCCTACGCGCCGTCGTGGCTGCTGGCCGCAGCAAAAAACATCACGGGCACCGCGCAGGGCATGGATGCGGATGATGCGCTTTTCGCGGCAAATCCGGCAGATGCATCCGGCGCTGCGGATAGCAGCAATTTCGGCGGCAACGAGGCGTTTCGTGCCCTTGCCGGCAATGGCGATGGCACAGGCGGTTTCGGCAACGTCGCACGGGTGATGGATTCACCGCCCGCCGATGCGCCGCCTTCGGACGATGGCGATGATACAACCGACGGCGGAGATGATGATGATGGCGGTGGTGATGACGGCGGCGGCGACGATGACGGCGGCGGCAATAATGGCGGGGATATAGACATTCTTGGCGACAACAATATCGGCCTGCCGGTCGTTGATATAAACCTCGACCCGCTTGAAGACATCGTGGGCGATATCGACCTTGGCGTCGGCATCGGTTTCGACCCGGATGACGGCCTGACCATCGACCTGGATACCGTTCTTGTCGATATTCCCATTCTGGATGGCGCCATCAATATCGATATTCCGCTTTTAAACCCTGTTATTGCCGAAGTGCTGAATATCGCAGACCCCGTTCTTGATATTGTGACGGATATTACCCAGCCGCTGCTGGATGGTGTGGCAACAACGGCCGAAAGCCTGCTGGGCAGTCTTCTGGGCGCACCGCCGCCCATGGACGGCGATTATGATTTGCAGGTGCATACGGACGTTGGCATCCCCAACCTCGACGTCAATCTTGATGTGATTGAAAATATCGTCGGCGATATCGATATCGGCGTGACACTGGATGCGCTGGGCGGTGACAGCATCGGCCTTGACATCGAAACCATTGTTGCCGACCTGCCGCTTGCGAATATCGGGGCAGACCTCGGCGTGCCTGCCCTTATGCCGGTTGTAAACGGTGCGCTGACGCCTGTTGCCGACATCCTCGGCGACATGACCGCGCCCGAAACGCTGGCGGGTATTTTTGACAATCCGGCCGAAGCCGTACCGGATATCCTCGAAACCGCCGTAGAAGGCGTGGCCGATACCGTCAGCGGCGCCGTATCGGGGCTTGAAGACACGCTGGAAAACACCCTCGCCTCGCTTGGGCAAACGGATAACAGCGCCGGAGACACCGACCTTGCCGTACATAACAACATCGGCCTGCCGCAAATCGACGTTAATCTTGATACCGTCGAAGGCCTTACAGGCGATATAGACCTCGGCCTTTCAGCTACAAACGGCGAGGACGGGCTCACTCTGGGGCTCGATACCACGGTTGCCGGTATCAACCTGCTCGACGATGTTAATGTCACTGTCGATATTCCGCTGGTCACGCCTGTCATTTCCGACGTTCTGGATGTGGCGCAGGACTTGCTGGGCGAGGCCGCCAGTGACGAAGGCACGGCGCACGGGGCCATGGCGCTTCTGGATGATACGGCGCAGGGTCTTGAAGACGTCCTGAGCGGCATCCTTGGCAGCGGCGCAGATGGCGGCGGTGATGCCGCATGGCCGCAGCTCGATGCAGGCGCGCTTCTGGGCAGCGAAGGCATCGGCGGCATTATCGGCGGCGGCGATGACGGCGCGCTGCATCTGCCGGAGCCTGTGGGCAATATCGTCGAAGGCCTCGGCCTGCTACCAGCGGGCAGCGAGCATGGCGGCGGCCTTCTCTCCGGCCTGTTTAACGGCCACGGCGGAGGGCTGTTCGGATGACATCTTCAAAATCCGCCGCAAGGCAACGCACGCGCTCCCTGCCGCCACTCGCGCAACCGCAGGAATCTCGCGGGGACAGGTTTTATCTTCTGCTTGGCACCGTTTCGCTCAACCTGCTGTCATTGGCATTGCCTATCATGACGCTGCAAGTCTATGATCGCATCTTGCCGAACCCGGAATCAGGCACCTTGCCGCTGCTGATGGCGGGTGTATTGCTGGCGATTGTTTGCGAAACCGGCCTGCGCCTTTCGCGCGCATGGATGATGGGCTGGCGCGGCGCAGTTTACGAGCACGCCCTGTCCGCCGCCGCGATGCGCAGACTTCTTTCCGCCGATGCCGCCCGCAGCCGCACCACCGGCATTGGCGAATTTCTGCACCGCATGGCTGCGATTGGCCGCTTGAAAGATTTTGAAAACGGTTATATTGCCGTGACATGGATGGAGCTGGCGTTTATTCCGGTTTTCCTTGGCGTTATTCTTTACATTGCCGCGCCGCTGGCCGTGGTGCCGCTGCTCTTGCTGGGTGTTTTTATTGGTATATCGCTGTGGCAAGGACGCAAACTGCAATCCGCCCTCGCCCGCCGCGACGCCGAAGACGACGAGCGGTATGAATACCTTGTCGAATGTCTGAAAGGGATTCACACCGTCAAGGCCTTCGCGCTTGAAAACCTGCTGTCGCGCAGATATGAATATTTGCAGGAAAAATCCGGCCTTGGCAGTTTTTTCGCCGCCGAAGCCTCCACCCGCACTTTCAATTTCGGTACCATGATGTCGCACTTGATGATGGTCGCCGTCATGACGGCGGGCGCGGTTGCCGTTATCGGCGGCAGCATCACCACAGGCGCGCTTATTGCCACCTTGCAGCTTTCGGGACGCCTGATGCAGCCGGCGCAGCGCGGCCTTGCCCTCTGGGCGCGATATCAGGAATATATGCTCGCGCGCGCCAAGGTCGCGCAAATATTCGCCCTGCCGCAACTGCGCCGCAGCCCCGCCCCGCAGCTGCCGCTTCCCGAGGGTTATCTGGCGGCGCGCGGTGTGAATTTCCGCCAGACGCTGGAAGATATCAATCTCTCGCTCAACCCCGGCGACAGCATTTCCATCAGCGGCCTGCCGGGCTGCGGCAAAACGACGCTGCTTGAGCTTCTCTCCGGCCTTTATCCGCCGGATAAAGGAGAAATTCTTATCGACAATGTCGATGCCCGCCGATACCCGCCGGAGCAATTACCCGACCATATCGGCTATCTGGCGACGGAGGGGGTTATTTTCCACGGCACCATTCGCGAAAACCTGACACGCTTCGGCATTGTGCCGGAAAAAGCGGCGTTCTCTCTGGCGCGGGAGCTTCTGATTGACCGCGACGTGGCACAGCTGCCCTCCGGCTATGATACCGTATTGCAGCCGCAAGGCGGAGATGACGTGCCGCCAGGCCTGCGTCAGCGCATCGCGATTGCCCGCGTGCTGGCATCGCACCCGAAAATCATTTTGTTCGACGAAGCCGACCGCGCTCTTGACCGCGACGGATACAACATGGTTTTCCGCCTGCTTGGCCGCATCGCGCCGCAGGCCGCGCTGGTGCTGATTTCCGAAGACGCCAATCTGACAGGCCTTGCGCAGCGGCATTTCAGACTGGATAGCGGCCGTCTTTACGATGTTACCGGACATTCCCCTGCGCAAAACAAAAAGAAAGCCCATTCATGACCAGCACCTTATCTACCGCCTCGCCGGACGCCGCGCGCATTTCCATCGATATTCTGATGGACTTGATGTCAAAACCCGCATGGCGCACAGGCGATGGCCGCGGCCCCTGGCTGGCCTGCCTTGCCGCGATGGTTCTGGCGCTTGACCCCGCGTGCAAAGCGCGCAGGTTGCTTGATTCCATGACAGCCGTTGCGGGCGGGGATTTGACTGGCCTGCGCGGCACAATGGCGCAGCTGGGATATTTTTCGGAAACGTTGGACACAAGCATGCGTGATATCGACGGGCGGCTTTTGCCCTGCTTGTTCATCGCAGATGCCCGGCCAGATGCGCCCTATGTCATTTTTTTACAAAAAGACGGCGACATGACGATATACGACAGCCAGCGCCACGACATCCGCCCGCTTCCGCGCCGCGATGCCGAAGCCGCTTTACAGGGCACGGCCTGTTTTTTTCAAAGCCTATGACCCGCATCTGCAAACAACGTCGCGCTTTATGCGCAGCGCGGTCAAACGCGGATGGTTCAGCGCGCTGGTGGGCAGATTCTCTGTTTCGTTCTGGCAGGTTCTTGTCACCTGCCTTGCACTGAACATCTTTGCGCTGGCACCGCCGATTTTTATCATGATGGTTTATGACCGCGTGATATCGCCTTATGACCTGTCGTCGCTGGCCATGCTGACGGCGGGCGTATCCATGGCGCTGGTCGCGGAATGGGCGCTGCGCGATATCCGCTCCGAAGGGCTTGCGTGGATGACGGCGCGGCTGGACAACCTTGTCGGCGGGCGTATTTTCTCGCACCTCATCGGCCTTTCGCCCGCGCTTATCGAACGCGCATCGGTTGCCGCGCAGGTCGCGCGTATCCGCACATTCGAATCCGTACGCGATTTTTTCAGCAGCGCCGTTTTTTTGTCTTTTCTTGAAATTCCCTTCGTGGTGATTGCCGTTGGCGTGATGTGGGCGGTCGCGGGCCCGCTCGTTCTGGTGCCAGTTTGCATGATTGCAGGCTATGCCGCGCTATTTTTTACCATGCAGGCGCGTATTCGCCGCGTGATGCGGCTGGCGGCCAAAGCCACATCGGCGCGCCAGCAATTCATCATCGAAAGCCACGAGCGCCTGCGCAGCATCCGCGTCAACGGCCTTGGCAAGGCATGGGAAGATAAATTCGATACGCTCACCGGACGTGACGCCGTTCTGGGTTTCCGCCTGTCGTTTCTGGGCACGGTTGCAGAAACGCTGGCGCATGCGCTGACGGTGCTTTCCGCCGTGCTGACCATCGGATTTGGCGTCGGGCTTATCTGGGCGGGCAGTATCACCACGGGGGCGCTGGTCGCCTCGATGATACTGGTCTGGCGGATTTTGCTGCCATTTTATAGCCTTTGCACCATGATACCGCGGCTGGAACAGCTGCGCAGCAGTATCGAACAGGTCAATAGCCTGATGGATATCGAATCCGAAGCGGAACTGGCGCAAACAGCCGCCAGCCTGAACGCCCTGCGCGGCCATATCGTTATAGACAGCGCTACGCTGCGCTACGAAAACGCCGTATCGCCGGCGATTGATAGCCTGATGCTCGACCTGCCACCTGGCCGTATGGCCGCCGTGACGGGGCGCAACGGCAGCGGAAAATCGAGCTTGCTAAAACTCGTCAAAGGGCTTTACCGTCCCGAAAGCGGCGCCGTGCGCATCGATGGCTACGACATACGCCAGATGGATGCGGCGGAACTGCGCCGGCAAATCGCCTATGTGCCGCAAAAGCCGGATTTCTTTCCGGGCACGCTGCGTGAAAACATCGCCATTGGCAACCCGTTTGCGAGCGAGACGGATATCGAAAACGCCCTGCTGCTCGCCGATGCGTGGGAAGATTGCCGTAGCCAGCTGGATAAAACCATAGCCGAAGTGCACATGACGCCGTCGCTGGCGGCGCGGCTGTCGCTGGCGCGCGCCTATTTGCAAAATGCCGCCGTGGTTCTTATCGATGAAATGCCCAATACGCTGATGAACGGCACGGCGGGCGAAAACCTGCGCACCTATATCCGCCAGTCGCACGGAAAACGCACCATTATCGCCGTTGCGCACCGCGGCGACCTTCTGGCACTGGCCGACGTTATTATCCACCTGCGCCGTGGCGCGAAAGCTGCTGCAGGCAACCGCGAAGACATGCTCCGCCATTTAAGGGAGGCCGCATAATGACCGACGAAAAACGCCAAAAGCAGCTGCGCTTGCTGTCACAATCCATCCGCCTGAAAGAAACGGCCAGTCCGCGCATTGTGCGTGCCACAATGGCAGTGGTGAGCCTCGCCTTTCTGGGTTTTTTATCATGGGCGGCCTTTGCGAACATCCACGAAATCGCCCGCACACCCGGCGAGATTGTGCCCAGCGGATTCCAGCAGGCCGTGCAGCACCTCGAAGGCGGCATGGTGCGCGAGATTTTGGCGCAAGAAGGCGACAGCGTCGAAAAGGGCCAAGTGCTGCTGCGGCTGGATGGTGCAGGCATTGAAAAAGACCTGCGCCGCGCCGAAGAGCAAACCCTCACCCTCGCCCTGCAGGAAGAGCGCCTGCGCGCATTTTTGGAAAACCGTGCGCCCGCCTTCCCGCCTGAAGCGCGCAACAACCAAGACGTAATGCGCGATCAGGAAGCTTTTTTTGCCAGCATGCAGGCCGCAAGGGAAAAAGAGCGCGGCGTCATTCGTCAGCAAATCGACCAGAAAAAACAGGCCATCGGCGCGCTGCGGGCGGAGCTGACAACCGCGCAGCAGAATTTCCGCATCGTGGCTGACCTTTACGCGAAACGGCAGGAAATGAACCGCCAAGGCGTGATGCCCGAAGCGCGCGTGATGGAGACCGAGCAGCAACATAACCACCTGCGCGGACAAATCGGCAGCCTGCAAAGCCAGATTGCCGCCGCAAACGGCGCTATACGCGAGTATCAGGACAGGCTGGCCGCGCTTGACGCAGGCACGACCGATGATGTGAACCAGCGCCTTGACGGTATCCTGTCCGCACAGGCGCAGAACCGCGAGCTTATCGCCAAACTGAAAGAGCGCGTGGCGCGGCTCGACGTACGCGCCCCCGTGCGCGGCACCATCAAGGGGCTTGCGGTCAATACCATCGGCAACGTGGTGCAGCCGGGGCAAACGCTGATGGAAATCCTGCCGGCCGATGCGCCGCTTGTCGTGTCGCTGAAAATTCCGCCGCGTTATATCGGCCATATCCGCGCGGGGCAGGATGTGCAGGTCAAATGCAGCAGCTTCGACTTTTCGCGTTACGGCGCCATTCCCGGCACGCTTGAATTCATCTCTGCCGCCAGCTTCGCCGGCGAAGGCGGCGAGCGGTATTTCCAAGGCCGCGTCCGCCTTGCCCGCGCGCATGTTGGCGAAGATACGCGCAACACCGTTGTGCCCGGCATGACCGTGATGGCAGACATCATCACGGGGGAGAAAACTGTGCTGGAGTACCTGCTGAAGCCGGTGCGCAACGCGATGTCGAGCGCCTTCACCGAACGATAGAATAGCCGCAACCAAAGGGGGATACCATGCCCACGCCCGCCCAGACAGCACCGCAACCAAACCCGCCGCCGCACGCCGCCGCGCATATAGACATGCAAAGCGGGTTTGCATTGATGGACACTTGTAAATTCAGGATACGCACCATCACCGAAGCCGCGGCGCTTGCCCGTTTTGCCGCCGCGATGTTCCGCGACCCGCAGCGTATCGCGCCGGGGCTGGAGGCGCTGATGCTGAATGCCATCGAACACGGCTGCCTTGGCATCGGGCATGATTTGAAAACACGGCTTTTGGAAGACGGCAACTGGCTTGCTGAAATCGAAAGACGGCAAAGCCTGCCTGAAAACCGCCAGAAAAATGCCGAAGTCGTCATCGCCCGCAGGCCGGAGGGTGTTTTCATCGTCATCACCGACCCCGGCGCAGGGTTTGACTGGAAATCATGGACAAGCATAGAGCCGGCAAGGGCCAGAGACAGCCACGGGCGCGGTATTGCCCGCGCCCGTGCCGTTAGCTTTGATAATCTGGCCTATAACGCCGCGGGCAATCAGGTGGCCCTGCATGTCCGCGACGCGCCGCCCGCAAAATGGTAGGCGGCACGGCCGCGCTTAATTGACCACATGCACCAGCTGGCCGATGCGCTGACTGACCAGCACCAGCATTTCCAGCTCGACTTTCGGCTGGGCACGCAGGTCATCGACAATCTGGCCGATTTTGGCCACCATTTCGCCATGTTTGCCGAACCACTGGTCGATAAGCTTCGCATCGACGCGGGTTTTGCGGCTGACGCTTGAGAAAATTGCCGCAGTAATCGCCGCTTGGTGAATGAAGAAATCATCCATCAAACCGCCCATCACGCGCGCCTGCCAGGCATTGGCGGGCACGATGTTCGATGCTTGCTGGCGCAGCCAGTCAAGACCGAGGCGTTCACCCACCATGAAATAGGCGGGCGCGATTTCCGCGACGTCGTCGTCGGACTTGCGGCTGATGTTCACGATGTCGCTGGCCGAAGACAAAAGCTTCATGACAGCAATATCGCCCGCAATCGCGGCAGGCACGCCCCATTCCGCCAGTTTGCGGCTGTTTTGCTCCAGCGTTGCGCGCACGGCTTCGGGCACCATCTGGCGCACGGATTTGCGCAGAACCTCGATGCCGGGGGCGAAGGCTTCAACCTCCCCTTCGACATCCAGATTGTCGCCGCCATAGCGCAGGAACCATGTTACAGCGCGTTTGACCACGCTGAAGACTTCCTTGAGCGCCGAGGTTTGCACCTGCGACGGCACGCGGTTGTCGAGCGCCTCGATTTTCTGCCAGATATCGTCAAGGCCGTAAGCTTCCTGCACGATGAGGAAGGCTTTGATGACTTCTTCTTCCCGCTCGCCCGTCTTGCCGACGCGGGAGGCAACAAAAGTCGCGCCCATGCGGTTGACCAGCGTATTCACAATTTGCGTTGCGATGATTTCGCGGCGCAGCTTGTGGGCGCGGATTTCGTCTTCGTATTTTTGCAGCGCCTTGGGGAAGTAGCCGAACAGGTGTTTTTCCATCGCTGGCGCATCCGGAATATCGCTGTCCAGAATACGCTTATAAAGAACGATTTTGACGTAGGACGTCAGCACCGACAGTTCAGGGCGAGTCAAGCCCTGCCCGTCACGCACCATACGCGCGAAGGTTTCATCGTCCGGCAGCCCTTCAAGCGCGCGCTTGATAAGCCCCGATTTTTCGAGGTCGCGGATAAGCTCGGCATGCAGGTTGATATGCTCGACCGCCAGCGTTTCCTGCAAGGTCAGCGACTGGGTTTGCTGATAGTTGTCGCGCAAGACCAGCGCCGATACATCGTCCGTCATGCCTTCGAGCAGCTTGTTGCGTGCCTCCAGCGACATTTTACGGCGCACCGTCACATCGCTGAGCAGGATTTTGATGTTGACTTCGTGGTCGGAGCAATCAACACCCGCCGAGTTGTCGATGAAGTCGGTGTTGATACGCCCGCCGCAGCGCGCATATTCAACGCGCGCGAGCTGCGTAACGCCGAGGTTCGCGCCCTCGCCCATCACCTTGGCGCGCATGTCGCGTGCATCGACGCGCACGGCATCGTTGGTTTTGTCGTCGGCGTCGGCATGGCTCTGGCGTGATGACTTGACGTAGGTGCCGATACCACCGAACCACATCAGTTCGACATCTGCCTTGAGGATAGAAGTGATAAGCTCATCCGGTGACAGCGTATCACGCTCAAGACCCAGCAGCTTTTTGACCTGCGCCGATACCTTGACCGACTTGGCGGAGCGTTCATAAATCGCGCCGCCCGCAGACAGCAGGGATTTATCGTAAGTATCCCAGCCACCGCGCGCCTTGAACAGACGCAGACGCTCGGCAAAGGTTTTTTCTGCATTCGGTTCGGGGTCGCAGAAAATATGCACATGGTTGAACGCGAATTGCAGCTTGATTTGCTTGGACAGCAGCATCGCATTGCCGAAAACGTCGCCGCCCATATCGCCCACACCCGCAACTGTGAAGGGCTCTTTTTGAATATCCTTGCCCATTTCGCGGAAGTGACGTTTGACGGATTCCCAGCCGCCCTTGGCGGTGATGCCCATCTTCTTGTGGTCATAGCCCGCAGAGCCGCCTGAGGCGAAAGCATCGTTCAGCCAGAAACCATGCGCCATCGAAAGACCGTTGGCGATATCCGAGAATGTTGCCGTGCCTTTATCTGCGGCGACGACCAGATAGGGGTCGATACCGTCATGGCAAATGACATCTTTCGGACGCACAATCTTGCCCTTCACGTTGTTATCGGTGATGTCGAGCAGGGATTGCACGAACAGCTTGTAGCACTCGATGCCTTCCTGCTGGTACGCTTCGCGTCCGCCGGTTTGCGGCGGCTGCTTCACGACAAAACCGCCCTTCGCGCCCACCGGCACGATAACGGTGTTTTTAACCGTCTGCGATTTCAAAAGGCCGAGGATTTCGGTGCGGAAATCGTCGTGGCGGTCTGACCAGCGGATACCGCCGCGGGCGATTTCACCGCCACGCAGGTGTACCGCTTCGACGCGCGCAGAATAAACGAAAATTTCAACATGCGGGCGCGGCAACGGCAGACCATCGACGTTTTTGCTATCGAGTTTGAAGGCAATGCAGGGTTTATGTTCGCCGTCTTCGCCGGTTTGGTAGAAATTGGTGCGCAGCGTGTTTTCGATGAGCATCTTGAACCCGCGCAGAATGCGGTCATGGTCAAGTTTTTGCACATCTTGCAGCATGTCGAGGATTTTTTCGCCCGCAGCGGCCGCGTTCAGCGATTTCGCGCCTTTCGGGTCGTGCATAGCGCGGAAGAAATCGACCAGCGCGCGCGCGATAGCGGGATAGCTGCTGAGAACCTGTTCCACATACACGCGGCTGTAGGGGAAACGCGCCTGACGCATATAACCGCTGTAGCCGCGCAAAATCATGGTTTCGCGCCAGCCGAGGTTGGCGCGCAGCGCCAGATGGTTGAGCCCGTCGTTTTCCGCCTGCCCGTGCCAGACGTGCAGGAAAGTGCTTTCGACATTCTCTTTCACAGCGTCGAGGTCGATGTCTTCCGCCCCCGTCAGTTTGAAATCGTGAATCCAGACGGCGGTATCCTGGCCATAGGGGCGCACTTCGTAGGGCAGTTCAGATACGGCCTGAAGCCCCATGTTGCCCAGAACCGGCATAATGTCGGAAAGCGGTACCGGCGTTGCGCGGTGATAGACCTTCAGGTGCATTTCGCCTGCGGCCATGCCTTGCAGGCGGTAGAAATCGACGCGGATATCCTCGCCGGTTTTCAGCATCTGCTCCAGATGGCGGATGTCATGCACGGCATTGCCGATATGAATGGATTCATGATAGGCGGAAGCAAAAGCGCGGCCGAAGGTAAAGGCCAGCTCCGCCCCTTTGGCGCGGCCGTGGGCTGCAACCAGAACCTGTTTCAGGCGTTCATCCCATTCGCGGCCCAGCTCAATCAGCTGCGCTTCGATATAGCCCTGGTCATAGCTGGCATCGGCGCCGTCTTCGAGCAGAACCGTGAACAGCAAACGCGCCAGCGGGCTGTCGTCGAGCGTGGTGAAATAGTTCACCACCTTGCCGCGATAGCCATGTTCAAGGATACGCGCGGCCTGCAGGCGGAAACGCGTGTTATAACGGTCGCGCGGCACATACAGCAGGCAGGACATGTACTGCTTCATCGGGTCCATGTGCGTGAAAAGCGCGATGCGCTGCTTGGCCTGCAAACGCAGAATGCCGAGTGCTAGGCGGTCAACGTCTTCGGACGACGCCTGAAACAGCTCGTCGCGCGGCATTTTTTCAAGGATATGCTCCAGCGCCTTGGCATCGTGGGAGCCTTTGATAAAACCGGCGCGGTTGATGGTCTCCGCCACTTTCTGGCGCACGATGGGCACTTCGCTTGTGCGGCAGGAATAGGTGCTGGAAGTAAACAGGCCCACAAACAGATGCATACCCTGCAAGCCGCCGTCTTTGCCGAGGATTTTGATACCCACGGCGTCCAGCGGCACGCGGCGGTGCACGGCGGCGTATTGTTCAATCAGCTTGCTGACGGTGACAGGCCAGCGCGCTTCGGCCAGCAACGCCATTTTCGCGCCGCTGATGTCTTCGCCAAAACCCAGCTTTTGTCCGCCTTTGAGAACGCCGAGGTCGGAGCCCTGCACGACGGCGAGGCTCGCCCCTTCTTTGCGCGAGGTAAATCTGTATTCGCGGTAGCCGAGGAAGGTGAAGTTGTTGGCTTTGACGTAGTTCAGGAATTCTTCGGCCTCTTTCACATCGGCAGCGCTATGACCCTTGCCGTACAGTTCGGGCGCGGCAAGGATTTCATCCACGCGCGCCAGCATTTTGCGCCAGTCAGCCGTCGCACTGCGCACATCGGCCAGCGTGTGGTCAAGCGCCATGGCCAGTTTTTCGCAAGCCTCCGCCGACAGCGTTTGTTCCAGATGGATATGCACATGCGATTCCGTGACGTAACCGCTGGCGACCGCTTTGCCGGACTGGATATCCGTCAGCTGCCCCGCCTTGTCGCGGCTGGCGTTCAAAATCGGGTGCAGCAGCAAATCGACGTTCATCCCCTGATACGTCAGTTCCGACGTCACAGAGTCGATGATGAAAGGCATGTCGTCGTTGACGACCTGAATGACGGTGCAGGGCACATGCCAGCCGTCGCGCTTCTGGTCGGGGTTGAACACGCGCAATTTATGCGCGCCCACTTTGCGCGTCTGCGCCCATCCTTGCATCGATGAGGCAATCTGCGTCAGCTCCGGCGCGGAAAAACCGGCGATGTCTTCTGCCGGCACATGGCGGAAAAACATATCCGCGAAATGCGCGCTGCCGCGGGCCGGTTTGCGTGCCGGCGTTTTGCCGGATGCCGCGCGCGAGGGTTTGGAGCTGTTTTTTTTCTGAGCCTTTGCCATGATCGACTTTCTTTTTTCAAACAGGTGGGATTGCATGATGATACGGCAGCCGCACGCATGCGGTAGCGTTGCGCGCATCATACCCTAAAACTGCCACAGCGGGTAAAAAAGCGGTGCAACAAAAGCGCGATAGAAAAAGGCTTTTTCGCACTTCGCGCCGCAAGAAAATACCCCCGCGCGCAAGACGGCAACAAGGCGGCAAAAAGACATAAAACGCACAAAGAAAAACGCCCGCGAGGCAGACCCACGGGCGTTTTCAAGTTCTGTAAATAGGATATTATCAGGCCGCTTTTTTGCTCAGCGTGTCTTCGCCTTTGGTCCAGTTGCACTGGCACAGTTCATCCGTTTGCAGCGCGTCGAGCGTGCGCATGACTTCGTCAACGTTACGGCCGACTTTGAGGTCGTTCACGGATACGAAACGGATGATGCCGGTCGGGTCAACGATGAAGGTCGCGCGGTTGCAAACGCCTGCTTCTTCGTTAAGGATGCCCAGCGCCATGGACAGTTCGCGCTTGATGTCAGACAGCATCGGGAAGGGCAGGTCCGTCAGGTCTTTGTGGTTCTGGCGCCAAGCGAGGTGAACGTAGTCGCTGTCGGTGCTGAGACCGAGAACCTGCGTGTCGCGGTCTGCGAAATCACGGTTCATTTTGCCGAACGCGGCGATTTCGGTCGGGCAGACGAAAGTGAAATCTTTGGGCCACGCGAACAGAACCAGCCATTTGCCTTTGTAGGTTTCGTTGTTAACCGTCTCGAACGCGGTTTTGGGGTCGGAGGAAACAACGCCGGTCAGGTTGAATGCGGGAAATTTCTGGCCAATCGTAAGCATGGTGGGGTGCCCTTTCTGATGAGGTGTTTTCTAGACTTGCTGCAGTACAAGATGCCGCAAAAATGACCCTTCCCCCTTGATTCGTCAAGGGAATGGAGAAACTTTGATTTAAAGTTATGCAAAGAATCGTGCGCGCGCAATTTTAATACGCCCGCTGGAAAAAGCAGCCCGTACCGGCAGACGCCGCGCCATGCCGAAAATTAGTTCGGCGCGACGTTCACGCCGTATTCGCGCGCGATTTTGTAAAGCCCGCCGTCGCTGCCCGTGCCGAGCGCGCGGAATTTCCAGCTTGCGCCCTCGCGCTCCAGCTCGCCGAAGATAATCGCGTTGTCGGACGATGCGTCTTCGGTCAGGTCGAAATGCGCAAGCTCCTGCCCCGTCGCCTTGTTCACGATGCGGATATAGGCATCCTTGACCAGACCGAAAGTTTGCTGGCGTTCTTCGGCGTTGTGAATGGTCACGGCGAAGGCGACTTTTTCAACGTCGAAACCCATGTTGTCGAGGTCGAGCTCGATGGCTTCGTCGTCACCTTCCCCCTCGCCCGTTGTGCTGTCGCCCGTATGTTTGACAACGCCGCCGTCGGTTTCAAGGTGGTTGTAGAACACAAAATCCGTATCGCGGCGCACGCGGCCGTCACGGTTGAGGATAAAGCAGCTGGCGTCGATATCGACGGGAAAGCCTTGCTCTTCCGGCGGCGCGCTCCAGCCCACGCCGACAATCACATGTTTGAGCGTCGGGTCGAGGGTTTCAAGGTTGACCTCCTGCCCCTTCGTCATCATCGAAATCTGGCCAAAGGATTGCTTGAGGTCCGGCTTCGCCGCTGCGGGCGCGGCTTCGGCTTCGGGGGCCAGCTCCTGCGGGGCGAAAGGGTCGGGCGGGAATTGATCTGCGCCGTTAGACATCTGCTGTGGTTTCCTGTTCGTATGGCTCTGGTTGGCGAAGCTTTCTCATCCCTGCGCGCGGCGCAGGGCTTTCAAAAGATTCTGCATATCCGCCGGCATGTCCGCCCGCAGGGATATTTTATTTTCGCTGATTGGGTGAATAAATTCAAGCTGCGCCGCATGCAGGGCCTGCCGTGCGAATTCCTGCAGCGCCTGCGCCGCCGCGGGCGGAATTTTCATCTGTTTGGCATATTTGGCTGGCGCGCTTTTGCCGTAAAGCGGGTCACCGGCCAGCGGATGGCCGATATGTGACATGTGTACGCGGATTTGGTGCGTTCGCCCCGTTTTCAGGCGACATTCGACCAGCGAAGCCCAGACCCCGTAAGTTTCCAAAACACGGTAATCGGTAATCGCTTCCTTGCCGCCGCCGTCCAGCACGGCCATTTTCTTGCGGTTGGTTTTGTGGCGGCCGATAAGGGTTTCGATGCGCCCCTGCGCGGGCGCGGGCACGCCCCAGACAACCGCGTGATAAACCCGCGTCAGCGTGCGCGTCGTCAACTGTGCCGAAAGCCCGTGATGCGCGGCGTCATTTTTGGCCACAACCATCAGCCCCGATGTTTCCTTGTCGAGCCTGTGCACAATCCCCGGCCGCTTCACGCCGCCAATGCCCGACAGCGCATCGCCGCAATGCGCCAAAAGCGCATTGACCAGCGTGCCGTCATGATTGCCCGCCGCCGGGTGCACCACCAAATCGGGCGGTTTGTTGATAACGATTAAATCGCCGTCCTCATAAGCAATATCAAGCGGGATATCCTGCGCCGCGGGCGTGGCTTCCTCGGCCGGTGGGACGGTAATGTCATAGACCTCCCCCGCCTTGACTTTACGGGAACTGCCGTCAACAACCGCGCCGCCGCAACGGACGTGCCCCCCCTCTATCAACGCCTGCAGCCGCGCGCGCGACAGCCCCTCTGCCTGCGCCGCCAGCATCTTGTCGAGCCGCTGGCCCGCCTCCGCATCGGATACTTTGACCGTTATGGTTTCCATGCTATCAATATAACCACTTTGCCAAACAAGCGCCAGACACGAGGTCAAACACAATGAGCCTGCTGAACAACCACAAATTCCTGCAAAACGCCATCATGGTCATGTCGGTGCTTATTCTGGCGGGACTGGCCATTCTGGTGCATGGCATCGTGAAAAAATCCGGCGGCAGCGGCGGCGGTGTTGCCATTTCGACGCCCAGCGTCGATGCGCCCGAAGGCACCGTGACCGTACAGCTGCCCGCGCGCAGCACGGTCAACAACATGACGTCCTATAACGGCGGCGTGGCGCTGTCGGTGCGCACGGGCGGCGGCAATTTCATCTATTTCGTGAATTCACAGACGGGCAAAATTGACGGCGTGCTGAAAATCGAAAACGCCCCCGCCTATAAACTGCCGCAGCAGGGCAAATAACCCTTATAAACCGCTATCCGTCAAGGCGTGACGCCCGTGCCGAGCACGGCTTCGATTTTGGTCAGCATCTCGCCTTTATCCCACTCCCGCGGGCCGTCGAATTGTTCGATGACCACGCCGTCACGGCCAATCAAAAAGCTGGCGGGCACGCCCGCGTATTGCCATTTCAGCGGTATCTGGCGGTCGGTATCGACATAAAGCTTCATCTGCTCCACGCGGCGCTCTTCCAAAAACGCGGCCACGTCGGCAAGCGGTTTGCGGTCAAGCGAAACCGCCACCACATGCAGCCCTTTGTCGCGCAGCTTGGCTTGCAGGCTATCCAGCGCCGGCAGTTCCGCCACGCAAGGCGGGCACCACGTCGCCCAGAGGTTGACCAGCAGCACTTCGCCCGCGAAATCGCCCAGACGTACCGCGCGTCCCTCCGCATCGTAGAACACGGCATCGGGCAGGGTTTTGCCCGCCTGCGACGGGCGCGGCGCGGCCACCACGGGCGCGGGTATGGATTTCGTTTCCATATTCGTCGCTACCTTGGAAGTTTCCGGCGAAGGGGGCTGAATATTAACAAGAATAGTGTAAGATAATCCGACGGCTATCAACATAGCCGTGACCATCAAAATAACGCGCTGCCGTGGTTTGAGCATCTGGTTTTCCTCCCTGCCCTTTCGGGCGGCTTTGATGCGGCGGAGTATAATAGAGAGTGATATGAGATTAACAGTTTTTTCCATCTGCGCGGCGGTTGCCATCGCGCTTTTGCCCGCGGGCTGCGGCATCAAGCCCAAGTTTGTCGAGCCGCCCCCTGCCGAAAAAGCGGACGGCACGATGCAAACGCAGGAAGAAGCCCGCAAGGCCGACAAATTCCCGCGCACCTACCCCGACCCCGCCTTTGACCCCGCACCGAAACCCGAACCGGAAAGACTGATACGCTGATGCTGACCACGCAATACAAAAACAAAAAACTTCACATGGAAGACGTGGCGCTTGAAACGCTGGCCGAGAAATACGGCACGCCGCTTTACTGCTATTCCGCCGCGCAAATCACGCAGAATTTCAATGCGTACCGCGATGCGTTTTTGAAAGTCTCCGCCCCTGAAAACTTCAGATCGGAAGAGCGTCGTGTAGGGAAAGAGTGTAGATC
>ERZ761609.1882-NODE-1882-length-16975-cov-59.503191_pt1 | contig 16975 bp, 14 predicted proteins | sample MGYA00511163_ERZ761609 | MGnify/ENA primary metagenome ERZ761609 (study PRJEB28899, sample SAMN02445070) | bioreactor sludge metagenome | biome: EBPR sludge | place: Australia: Brisbane, Thorneside Wastewater Treatment Plant | collected 2011-12-16 ... | reverse complement strand
TCTGAATCACGGATTAGAGGATTACACGGATGTCACGGATTTTTAAAAATATGCAGTCTGAATCACGGATTAGAGGATTACACGGATGTCACGGATTTTTAAAAATATGCATTCTGAATCACGGATTAAAGGATTACACGGAGGTCACGAATTTTTAAAAATATGCAGTCTGAATCACGGATTAAAGGATTACACGGAGGTCACGGATTTATAAAATTATGCCGTCTGAATCACGGATTAGAGGATTACACGGAGGTCACGGATTTTTAAAAATATTCAGTCTGAATCACGGATTAGAGGATTACACGGATGTCACGGATTTTTATTAGAAAACAAAGAAATATGCAGTCAGGGAATCACTGGAGAAAAATCTCATATTTAACATGTTTGACAAAAAAAGTTTTTTCAAAATTGATTTTATAATTAAGCAGGTTACTGAATTTTAAAATTTAAAGTTTAAAAGGAAAAATAAATTAGGTATTGACGGGTTTGAAATATATGTAATCTCAATAGAGGATCTTATTATATCAAAACTTTTTTGGGCAAAGGATTCGCAGTCTGAAATACAGATGAATGACATTAGAAATCTAATGAGAAATAAAATTGATCAGCAGTATCTTAAGAGTCAGATAAGCAGTTTTAATCTAAATGAACTTTACAATAAAATTCCAAAGGCAAATGAATGATACCAGTCCGGAAATGCTGAGAAAACTTAACGGGTTGTATTTAAGTCTGACACCTGAAGAAAGTTTTAAAAAAATGCAGAGTATGTGCAGCACAGTCAGGGAAATAATCCTTTCCCAAATGCCCGCCGGACTTTCTGATCTTGAAAAAAGAAAATTATTATTTGAGATATATTACAGGCAGAACTTTTCGAAGGAGGAGTTTGAGAAGCTTAAGTGGAGAATGTTTACGGATGGGAATGTTTGACTGCTATAAATAAATTTAAATCCGCCTGTATTTCTGATTAGCTCAGAATAAATATTAATTACAGTTGCCTGAAGAAAGAAAAGTGAGTATAGATATATTCATGGGAGTGTTCAGATACAGGCGTATTATGAGGAGGAGTCTAAGGTTTTGGAGAAGTGTTTGTGATTTATTATAGAAAAATTTGTGTATATTTTGATTTAAAGATTTTTCAAAATTATATAAAAACGAATATGAATTTACCTTTGCAATTTCTGATTTTGTATTTGCAAAGAATTAGTTTTGTACCTCACACTTCCTCAGGTTTTAAAACTTACTTTTAATAATCATTCATTAATTCTATTTTGGAAAAAACTTAAAACCGTTATTTATGAAGAAGCCGTTTCCGCCAGTGTATTATGCGGATTATCTCAAGCTTGATGCGCTGCTGAGCAGTCAGAAACCGAAGAGTGATGAATACGGAGATCCCGCTCATGATGAGATGCTGTTTATTATTGTTCATCAGGCGTATGAACTCTGGTTCAAACAGATACTGCACGAGCTTGAATCCGTTTCGGAAATGTTTCTTAAAGAAAATATTGACGAAAGAAATATCGGCGTGGCAGTCGCGCGGCTGCGCAGGATTACTGTCATTCAGAAACTTTTGATAGATCAGTTAAGCGTGATCGAAACTATGACTCCGCTGGATTTTCTGGAGTTCAGAGACTATCTGATTCCGGCGTCGGGATTTCAGAGTATACAGTTCCGGCTTATAGAAAATAAGCTCGGGCTGAACTTTCACAAAAGAGTAAAGCTGAATAATATGAATTATTATACTCTGGTTTCGGATGAACATCAGAAGATGCTGCTTGAGTCGCAGGATGAAGTTTCGATTTATGAATTAATTGACAAATGGCTTTCAAGAATTCCATTTCTTAATACTGATGATTTTAATTTCTGGAAATATTACGAAGGAGCTGTCGGCGTGATGCTTGAAAACGAGAAAAGCATTATTGTAAACAATCCGAGTCTGACCGATGAGAAAAGGGAGAAACAGCTTGCGATGTTCGCATCGACTATGGAAAATTTCGAAGCGCTTCTCGATGAGAATAAATATGATGAGCTTAGAGCTGAAGGACACAGAAGACTTTCGCACAGGTCAATGCTCGCTGCGCTTTTTATAAATCTGTACCGCGACGAACCGATACTTCATTTACCATACAGATTTCTAACTTATCTTGTGGACATTGATGAAAATTTTACGACCTGGAGATACAAACACGCTCTTATGGTTCACAGGATTATCGGCGCAAAAGTCGGTACCGGCGGATCTTCCGGACATGAATATTTACTGCAGACAGCGGAGAAGCATAAAGTATTCAAGGATCTCTTTGACCTGCCTACATATCTCATTCCGAGATCGGAACTTCCCGCGCTGCCGGAAGAGCTGAAAAAGAATCTCGGATTTTATTACACGGCAACTTTAAAAAAATAATCTTAAACTTTAACATTTACCATTAAATATTGAACATAGATCTTAAAACTAAAAAAGCGGTCGTATGCGGAAGCACGCAGGGCATCGGTAAAGCAATAGCAATTCAGCTTGCCGCTTCGGGAGCAAGTGTAATTTTAATTGCCAGAAATGAGGAGTCGCTTAGGGAAGTTCTGCGCGAACTGCCCGCAGAAAAAGATCAGAACCATAATATCATAGTAGCTGACTTTACCGATCCCGTTTCATTAAAAATGAAGATGTATGATTTCACTTCAGAATCATCTCCGGTACATATTCTTATAAATAATACAGGCGGTCCAAAAGGCGGCGAGGCGATCGCAGCAGATACTTCTGAATATATTCAGGCGTTCTCTGATCATCTTATCTGTAATCAGATATTAGTTCAGTCTCTAAAGGACGGAATGAAACAGGAAGGTTACGGCAGGATCATTAATATAATTTCGACATCAGTAAAACAGCCGCTGAAAAATCTCGGAGTGTCAAACACTATCCGCGGAGCTGTGGCAAGCTGGGCGAAGACTCTTGCAGGCGAACTTGGTCCGTTCGGAATTACGGTTAATAACGTATTGCCAGGCGCAACAAAGACTGCGAGATTAGATGCTATTATTAAAAATAAATCGGAATCTTCCGGAAATACCATTGAAGAAATTACGGAAGAAATGCTGAAGGAAATTCCCGCGGGGAAGTTTGCATCACCTGCTGATCTTGCGTATGTTGTTACTTTTCTTGCTTCGCCGTATGCGGAGTTTATTAACGGAGTGAATTTGCCGGTGGACGGCGGAAGAACGCTTTGCCTGTAAAGCAATTGCAAATTACAAATTACAAATTGCAAATGTCAAATTACAATTATTGAGTATTATATTTTGAGTTATGATAATTGAAAATTAAATAAAATGATATTATATAATGTTACAGTAAGCGTTGATGAGTCAATACATACAGAGTGGCTGGAATGGATGAAGAAGAAACATATTCCTGATGTGATAGCTACGGGTCTTTTCACTGAGTATAAATTTTATAAAATAATTTCCGATGATCCGCAGGAGATGACTTATTCGATACAGTATTTCCTTGCGTCGATGGATGATTATGATACCTATCAGAAGAAATATGCGCAGGCTTTACAGTCGGAGCATTCGGGAAAGTTCGGAGATAAATTTGTCGCATTCAGGACTTTACTGAAATCAGTGTGAAGAAAAACATAAACCTTAAATGGAAAAGCTGAAAAATTATATTGACGGGATACTGATAGCGCCATTTTCAAATAACTATATTAACAGTTATGATCCGGCGACAGGCGAAGTGTTTACTATGTTACCTGATTCGGATAATGAGGATGTTGAGCTTGCGGTAAAGTCAGCTGAAAATGCTTTCCCGCACTGGTCTTCTTTATCTGCGGAGAAACGCGCGGAATATCTTTTAAAGATCGCAGGACTGATAAAAAATAATATTGAGAAGTTTGCATCAGCTGAAAGCAGGGACAACGGAAAGCCCGTTCAACTGGCGAGAAGCGTTGACATACCGAGAGCCGTTAAAAATTTTGAATTCTTCGCTTCGGCTGTTACTCAATTTTCAAGTGAGTCTCATCACACCGGAACGGACATTCTGAATTATACTCTGCGTCAGCCGATTGGAATTGCCGGCGCAATTTCACCCTGGAATCTGCCGCTTTATTTGTTTTCGTGGAAGATCGCTCCTGCGCTGGCGGCGGGAAACTGCGTGATCGCAAAGCCGTCTGAAGTAACTCCGCTGACAGCTTACATGCTTTCGGAAATCTGTATAGAAGCGGGTCTTCCGAACGGTGTTTTGAATATCATACACGGTTACGGTCACAAAGCCGGCTCGGCAATAGTATCGCATCCTGAAGTTAAGGCGATTACTTTTACCGGCGGGACGAAGACCGGTAAAGACATTGCTTCTGTTGCCGGACCGATGCTGAAAAAGATTTCTCTTGAGCTTGGCGGAAAAAATCCGGTAATAATTTTTAATGACTGTAAGTATGATGAAATGCTTGAGACGACTGTCAGGTCTTCGTTTACAAATCAGGGCGAGATATGTCTTTGCGGTTCGAGGATATTCGCTGAAAAAGATATATATGAAAAATTCAAAACGGATTTTGTAAAAAAAGTGAAAGCGCTGAAAACAGGAGATCCGCTGAATGCAGATACTGATATAGGCGCGATTGTTTCCAAACAGCATTATGAAAAAATACTTTACTACATTGATCTTGCGTTAAAGGACGGCGGGAAAATTTTATGCGGAGGAAATCCTGTTGAATTAAAGGGGAGATGCAAAAGCGGCTGGTTCATAGAGCCGACAGTAATAGAAGGACTTGATCATAACTGCCGTGCAAATCAGGAGGAAATATTCGGACCTGTGGTAACTATTATGCCATTTGAAAATGAAGAGGAAGTTCTGCAGAAAGCAAACTCAACGGAATACGGACTTGCGTCCGTAATCTGGACTAATGATCTTTCTAAAGCACACAGGGTATCGGCAAATATACATTCCGGCATAGTCTGGGTAAACTGCTGGATGGTGCGGGATCTGCGGACTCCTTTCGGCGGAATGAAAAATTCTGGAGTAGGAAGGGAAGGCGGTCTTGAAGCTTTAAGATTTTTTACCGAATCGAAAAACGTCTGCATAAAAATTTAAACTACGTTTCTAATTCAAAAAACTTTTTCTGTAAAGTTAAAATAAAATATTTTGCTTTCCTTCTGGGAAATAAATTCATTTACAAATTACGATCACATAATAATCGGCAGCGGGATACTCGGACTGTCTGTTGCATGTGAGATAAAGGAAAAATTCCCGGGAAGAAGCGTGCTGATAATTGAGAAAGGAATTTTCCCGGAAGGGGCGAGCACTAAGAATGCCGGCTTTGCATGCTTCGGGAGTTTTACCGAAATACTTTCGGACTTTGAGAACATCGGAGCTGATAAAACCATAGAACTGATTTCTAACAGGCGCGAAGGGATTGAACTTCTCAGGAGCAGACTTGGAGATAGCAACATCGGATTTCTGAATTACGGAGGTTATGAACTTATTGACAATAAACATCCAGAGAAAATATGCAAATTAGAATTTGTCAATGAGAAGCTCGCGGATATATTCGGCGAAGATGTTTATTTTTTACAAAATGAAAAAATACCGAAGTTCGGATTTAATCCGGAAGAAATATCATCTCTGATCTACAGTCCTTTTGAATCACAGATAGATACCGGAAAGATGATGAGGTCTTTTTTAAATTACGCCGCGACATTGGGAATACATATCATAAACGGCTGCAGCGCCGAATCTTACAGCGAGAAGGAAAATTTTGTAAAGTTATTTGTCAGCGGAAATGCTACGGGAGAAAAGACGGAACTAAACTGCAGGACATTAACAGTCTGCGCAAATGCATTCACAGGAAAAATATTACCTGAGCTTAAGATAAAGCCGGGCAGAGGTCAGGTGCTGGTAACAAAGCCGGTAAAAGATCTTAAGTTCAAAGGAGTTTTTCACTTTGATGAAGGATTTTATTATTTCAGAAATTTCGAAGACAGGGTAATATTCGGCGGCGGAAGGAATCTGGATTTTGAGAATGAGGCGACTACAGATTTTAATGTAAGCGTAAAGATCATTTCTGATCTGGAGAAAAAGCTGCGCGACATAATTTTATATAAACAGGATTTTGTAACTGAACATACATGGAGCGGGATAATGGGTTTCACTGAAGATAAACTTCCGTTGGTGAAAAATATTTCCGACAGAGTGAAGTGCATAGTTTCGTGCAACGGAATGGGAATTGCGCTTTCATCATATACAGCAAGGGAAGTAATAAAAAACAGCGGCGGATAAATTCACCGCCGCATTAAAAATTCAAACTTACATTTGCTCGTCTGCAGTAGGTCCATAGACTGAAGGCAGCGGAATATCATTAATTCTCATATACACTGAAAGCTGTCCGCGGTGATGAATGAGGTGACTCAGTACAAATGCTCTGATCACACCGGCTTTATTTGTAGAGAAATAAACCGTTTCTCCCTGACGCATAGTCCAGTTTTCCGATAACCTTTCATCACTGTTTCTTTTGAAAACTTCCGACGCATCAGCTATACACTTATCAAAAAATGCCAGCAGCTCTTCTTTGTTTTTTACATCAGGCGGAATATATTTAAAGGTTGCAAAATCGAGTTCATCAGCTTCAATAGAAACTTCAACCCAGCCCGGTATCTCAGCAATATGGCCGGCAAGTTTTCCCATAGAAAAAGATTTATCGTGCGGCTTGTAATCGAACTTATCATCGGGGATTCGTTCGAGCATATTGCGTGTTATTTTTGCTTCCATCTGAAATTCAGCCAGAAGGGATTCCATTTGTGTCATTGTTAGGTATTTTTGATTTTTAAAAAGGTCAGGTAAATTAAAAATTTACTGGAAGAATTAATATATAAAATTAGTTAACAATTAAGTTTATGATCGAATATGATTTTAATATTGAAGGAGAGGCTCTATTCCTACAAATAGCAATTTAGTATTTACACTTTAAAAGGAACGTTATCTAGATTAGCTGTGTACACGACAAAACTAATTGAAACGCGCATATCACTGATAAAACGGATTTTCGCTGATATTTTGAATTTAATTTTAGTATTAGAAACTTCTAATATACGTATCTGTCATCCCCGAGTGCTTTTGTCGGGGATCCAATCATTAAGATTTTGAAGAAAAATAAAGTGAAGTGATTGGATTCCCGCCAGGAGCAAGCGGGAATGACAAAGAAAGAAGTTTTTTCTGAATTCTATATATAAGTTTTTTTTATATAAGAACAAGCTGAGATCGTTTCTGACTGAATTTATTAAACAAATAAAAAATCCGTTTTTTTTCCATCTAATACGAGTTATCCGAGTTCATTTTTTGTCGTGTACTATGCTAGATTAGTCATAAGTAAATACTATCTTGATTATTAAGAATAAAAAACATAAACTTTCTCAGTAAAAATTTTTAATTTAATTTTATTAACAAAAAAATTAAATATTATGGGAAATCAAATCTTACTTTTCATACTATTCATATCAAATATTTCCTTCGCTCAGATTTATGAAAACTGGGTAATCAGATATAACGGCTCCGGTAATTACATAGACGAAGCTGTAGCTATTGCAATAGATCAAACAGATAATACATATGTAACCGGTCATAGTTTAAATTTAAATGGAGACTTTGATTACGTGACATTTAAATATGATGCATGTGGAAATACTATTTGGAGTAAAACTTTCAATTATGCAGATTATTTTGCTCATGATATTAAAGTTGACGCATCGGGAAATGTATTGGTAACAGGAGGATTACTTAACAATTCTGTATTTAGTTATGGTACATTAAAATATAATAATTCAGGTGTATTTCAGTGGAGTACATTTAGCACCGGTCCGGTACCATTGGGTAGTAGTAATGCTTTAAAAATGTGTGTAGATGCTAATGGAAATTCTTATGTAACAGGTATTACAAGTCAGTTAAATGCATCTGCAGTAACAGATATAATGACCATTAAGTATAATTCTTCAGGTGTTTATCAGTGGCAAAAGATCTATAATTATGCTGATGGAGATGATAATCCTGAGGACATAACAATAGATACACAGGGAAATATTTATGTTGCAGGAGGAAGTGCTGTTATAGCAAGTGATTTTGATTTTGTTCTTCTTAGATATTCACCGGGTGGTATTTTAACAGGTGAAGTAAGATATAACGGAGAAGCTGATGGATCAGACGGTGCAAAGTCAGTTGAAGTTGATGATCAGGGAAATGTTTATGTAACAGGAATTAGCAAGGAATATGAAATACCTCAGGATGAAACATCAGGTCAAAATACATTTACTACAATTAAATACAATAGTAATTTTGAGCAGCTGTGGGTAAGAAAATACTTTGGTACCGGCGCAACAAGGAATGCAAGAGGAAATAATATCAAAATACTAAACTCGAATGAAATTTATGTTTCGGGATATGCTAAAGAATATGGGACAGATAATGATTTTGTTACGATAAAATACAATAGTTCCGGTTCTGTTTTATGGACTTCCAAATATAACAGAGGCGGAAACTATGAAGACATTCAAACATCTTTAAGTATTGATAATTACGGAAATGCTTATGTCACAGGTGAAAGCAGAACTGATTTTCAAATTTCCGCAGGGGATTATGCAACGGTAAAATATAATTCTACCGGAGCGCTGCAATGGATTAAACATTATAATGGTCCGGCAAACAGACAGGATGTGTCAAATGCAATTGTTAATTCAGGAAATGATGTAGTATATGTAACGGGAAACAGCAAAGCATCTAATGATGAATTTGATTATGCAACGGTAAGATATTCTAATCAATGGTTAGTCTGCTCTGCAGAAGAAAGCAGCAGCAATAATCTTAATGATGTATTTGTAATTAATAATGACACTGCATTCGCTATAGGAAATAATGGGAAACTGATTTTCACAGGAGATAAAGGAAGGACCTGGATAAATTTAAACAGCGGAACTTACAATGATCTTAAAAATATTAAATTTGTAAATCGCAGTACAGGTTTCATTACCGGTGATTCTGTTTTATTAAAAACAACAAATGGAGGATTGAGCTGGAATCTATTAAATTTACAAGTTAGAAATTTAAAAGATATTTTTTATCTGAATAATAGATTTTCTTCGATACCGGGATCAAATGGAAGAATATTAAGGTCATATGATACCTGGAGCACCTGGAGCATACAAAATGCTAATCTGAATGAAAATATTATTAAAGTTTTTTATAAAGACAGTTTAAATGGTAAATGTATAAGTGAAAACGGGAAATTTCTAAAAACTACAAACGGCGGAATAAACTGGTTAAACCAATCAAGCATCAGTATTGATAAAATTAATGATGCTTTTTTTAAAAGTTTTACTGAAATCATTGCAATAGGTGATAACGGTAAAATAAGGTACACTTCAAATGGGGGTATTAGCTGGTTAAACAGAAACACAAGTAATATTGCAGATCTAAGTTCTGCATACGTAACCGAAGAGAATAAATTATATGTCAGCGGCAACAATGGTTTAATATTATTCAGTTCAGATCTGGGTCTTACCTGGGAAAAACAACCTTCTAACATAAATGCAAACATTAATTCATTACAATTTTTTGACAGTAACTCAGGGATAGCTGTGACAGATGAAGGGCAGATTCTACTTACATCCCTTGGTACAATAGAAATGGTGAATGAAAACAGGTTACTTTCATTTAATCCCGACTACATAAAGAATGATTTTAATTCAAATGATGGTTTTGAGCTTTTTCAAAATTATCCAAATCCGTTTAATCCGGTTACTAAAATAAAATTTGCACTGCCTGAAAATTCTTTTGTTACTATAAAAGTTTATAATGTTTTAGGTAAAGAAGTAAAAACCTTGGTAAATGAATATATGAACAAAGGTAACCATTTTGTCACTTTCGATGCTGCCGATTTAACAAGCGGAATTTATTTTTATAAATTATTAGCCGGAAGTTATATTGACCAAAAACAAATGCTGTTAATTAAATAAACTTAAAATGAGATTAATAATTTTTTTAACGATATCATTAATCTTTTATGCTAATGCATCTGTTTCCCAGACCGGCTGGTTTCAACAAAACAGTAACTGCAATACTACATTGGGAGCAGTTGCTTTTCTTAACGCTGACAGCGGTTTTTGTGTCGGAGGATTTGGGAAAATACTAAAAACAACAAACGGCGGTATAAACTGGGATTCCGTAGATACTCCTTTCACGATTCATTTATTTTCTGTTGTCATATTAAATTCAAATGAAGTTCTTACCTGCGGAGTTGATAGAACAGTATTAAAGTCAACCAATTTTGGAGCTAACTGGTATAGAATTACAAATATTAATGACGGGTATAATTTGTATCATATGGAGTTTACAAATGAAATTGTAGGTTACATTGCAAGTGAATCCGGAGTAATTTTAAAATCCACAAATTCAGGTGACAGTTGGTTTAGTTTAGATAGTCCATATCCATTTGCACAAGCGTTTAACGGCTTATCTTTTTTAGATATCAATACCGGACATGTGGTAGGGTATGGATTAACTTTTGGGAGTCCGATCGTTAGAACAACAGACGGCGGTATGAGCTGGATAAGATATTTAAATCCTACACAAACTCCTTTATACTCGGTTAAGATGTTTAATTATGATATTGGGTTGATAGGTGATAATTATGGATTATTAAGGACAAGTAACGGTGGTGTCAATTGGATTGAGACTTCGGTACCGGCAAGTTTTTGTACTGATATATCATTCCCTACTTCAAAGATTGCATACGCTGTCGGAAGCAATATCATAAAATCAACAGACAGCGGGATAAATTGGACTGAGCAACAGATTCCAACAACCGAGTATTTTAATGGGGTATGTTTTATAAATGAAAACACCGGATATGCTGTGGGACAAAATGGGACAATACTTAAAACAACAAGCGGAGGAATTGTCGATATAGAACCGCTAAGTAATAATGTACCGGATAAATACATACTATATCAGAATTATCCAAATCCGTTCAACCCAAAGACAGTTATCAATTACGAATTACGGGTTACGAGTAAAGCGATGTTAAAAGTGTTTGATGTTTTGGGAACCGAAGTTGCTGAATTAGTAAATGAAAAGCAATATGCGGGAAGTTATTCTGTGGAGTTTAATGGCATTGGTTTTGCGAGCGGGGTATATTATTATTCTATTTATTTAAATGGGAGTTTGTTTGAGACGAAGCGGATGGTTCTTTTGAAATAAGGTTATGATTTAAAAATTAGGAATTACAAATTACGATTACGAAAAATTTTATAACTGCAAAACCGCAGAGAGCAATTTTCTTTGCGGGATTTTTTTTATGTTTATCTTCATTTTCTTTTGATCAAAGTTTTGCAATTTGCTCAAGTGTTTCCTTTACTGTAAGATTAGTAGTATCTATTATATGCAGATATGAAGGCCATATGTAATTGTTTAACTGATCGTTTACTATATCAACTCTTTCACCCATTACATCATCGGGTACGCGAAGATTATCCCGCCTGTGGTTTTCCTCTGATTCGCATTTCAGCCAGATAAATGTCAGTTTATGTGCATATTCTATTTTCGATAATTCCTCTTTCAAAAGATCAAGACCTACAGGTGACCATACATTTTCTATGGCAAGAGGCATTGAGAGTTTTAGATATTCGTTTGCAGTGATTACCGCAAGACGTGCCGCCAATAACTCTTCCTCGTAAGAAAACCTCACAAAATTTTTATCAAATATCCATTCTGTAAAATAATCACATTCGACAATCGCTCCGTTTTTTCTGCGGGCCCATTCCTTTGCGACAGTGGTTTTGCCCGCTCCGCAGGCACCGGTTAAAATTAATACTTCACTCATATTAATGTTTTTTGAAAATTTGTTTGAGATAATTTAAGTAAATTAATCAAGTTCAGATATTTTCCTTATGTCATCATCGCTTAACTCTAGCAGTCCTACTGATTTTAATCTGCCGAAAAGAATTCTCCAGTTGTTATCCGTTCTGAAAACTTCTGTGAACAGCGGAAGAGATGCATCTACTCCGCCGGTATTGGCGAGAGTAACAGCATGCCAGAATTTCATCTCTGCATTTTCCGGAAACATTTCTTCAGCGGCTGAATATTCTTTCATAGCGAGGTCCATATCATTTTTTTCAATTGCGACATCACCGTTATTCATATGCTCATAAGCCCTGAAAACTTTCAGCAGACGTTTGAGTTCTTCGACAGGTTCTGAATGATCTTCCACTCTCAAGTCAATAAGTCTGTCTTCCCAGATTTTTCCGGTGGATTCTCCTCTGACGACAAGAATACAAGCAGACTGTTTGCCCCTTATGTCACCGCCTTCTTTTTCGGCGGCTTCGAGAGCGGCGATCATTCTCTCGGCGAGAGGACCTGTTGAATTTTCAAATGCAGCGGACATTGCGCTCCAGACTTTATCGGTTAGCATCATATTCGCCTGCACGGAATAATTTTCCTTTGCAATATTACCGGCTTCGGGAATGCAGTATTTACCTGTATAGGAAGCTGACCTTCCTTTTGCATCGAGAATGGCAAGCTGCCTGACATCGCGTCCCTCGTCAGCTGCAATGAGTTCATCAACTGTTTCCTGCGGACTCTTTCCTTCTTTTAAAAGCTGAAGACCTTTTACGCCGAAAGACGGATTTACAAAAGACTGTGTGGCGACGACACCGACGCCCGCTTCGCCCCAGCTTACTATCGAGCCGACCGAAAACCAGTGTGACTGAACTGCGACTCCCATTTCTCCCGTAACCGGATCTCGCGCTACTATGGAATATGTGTGAGCAAGTTTATCTGAGTAAACGCTTTGCGAATTAGAATTCATTGAAATAAAAAATAGTGAAAGAAATAAAATTATGTTCTTCATTTTATTAGTAAATTATTTTAGGGAAATTAAACAAACTTTTTACGGAACAAAATTTATTTCAAGTTATATAAAGTCAGAATTATTTGCAACTGACTGATTTCGGAAAGTCATTGGAGATCATCACCCATTAAAATTTAAAGATATTAAACTTATGAAAAGATCATTATACTTCCTGCCGCTATTAACGGTGTTAATTTTCACTGCGGGAATTTTAAATTCACAGGACATGGAAACCTCACAGCCGACTGAGGGAACAGAGACATTCCTGAACGGTTACTGGGAAATGACCGGCTTGGGATTTGAGAACATATTAAATGCTTCGTTCAGCAAAGGTGCTCCATTTATTGAGATAAATATAAAGGAGCAGACTGTTTCTGGAAGCACGGGATGCAATACTTTTTCGGGGAAGGTGACTTCTGAAGGTGAAAAGATTAAGTTCGAAAATTTACTTTCTACTGAAATGGCATGTCAGTATTCAAGAGATGCGGAGATATTCAATGCGCTGACGAGCTGCAATAATTATTTTACAGACAATAATAAATTAACCTTAAAAAACGGCGCAACGGTAACAGCGGTTTTTTTAAAAAGGGGAGATACTTCGAAAACAGAAGGAAGTGAGTTAAGACTTAAGAAATTTTTGAAAGGAATAGGATTTTATGCAAACGGAAATGAACCTTTCTGGTCAGTTAATTTCCGCGGAGCCGGAAGAATAGATTACGATTACAACATGGGTCTGGAAAAGAGCAGCTTCAAAATACTAAAGACATTCAGTGATCTGAGATCGGACAGTATTACAATCATAGCCGATGATGACGGGGATGAGGTCATTATCAGAATACTCCGCAGAGAATGTAAGGATAATATGAGCGGAAGGATATTCCCGTATGAGCTTAAGCTGAATTATGATGACATGCTATATACGGGCTGCGGTGAATTTACCGGAAGCGGAGACATTGCCGGTTCATACAGAGTGAATGATATCTGGGTGATGGATAAGCTCGGTGATGAAATTCTTGACAAGGATAAATTTAAAACCGGGCTTCCAATGATTGAGATACAAATGATTGAGAACAGATTTACCGGAACTACGGGATGTAACAGAATGAGCGGTAGTTTTTTGAATGTAGGAAATTTAGTCAGGTTTGATAAGATCGCTACAACCAAGATGATGTGTCCCGGAGGTTATGACAGCAAAGTAACCGGAGCTTTAAAGGACTGCGATAATTTTGAAATAGAAAATATGAGATTATTACTGAAGAAAGGCGATAAGACGCTTGCTGAGTTTAAGAAGATCGATTGAGTAAATTAATTCCTGAATCTGAATTTTAAAATGGTATAAATTGCCGTAACGCCGTCAGTCCATTTAATTTTTTTACCTTCGCTTTTACTGCGGGGATCATATTTGACCGGAACTTCCAGAATGTTTATTTTTTTCTTCAGAGCTTTTGATGTCACTTCGGGACAGAATTCAAAACCGTCGCACTCCAGATCAAAACTTTTCAGCGTATCGCTTCTGAACACTTTTAAACAGGTTGATTCATCAGTAATGTTTGAGCCGTACAAAAAATTTATAAGCTTACTCAGAAACACACCGCCGATATAGAAAGTAAATGAAGAATGGGGATTGCCTAAGAGATTTCTGGAGCCGTAAACTATTTTCACTTCGGGATCATCAAACGGTTTTAAAAGAGCAGGATACTGTGACGGATCATATTCAAGATCGGCATCCTGAATGAGAATAATATCTCCGGACGAAACTTCCAGAGCGATTCGAATGGCAGAGCCCTTGCCTTTATTGACTTTGCCGCCGGTAAGTCTGACAGTATCGGGAAATTCATTTTTCAGCGAGAGAGCAATTTCCGCGGAATTATCAGTAGAGCCGTCATCGGAAAGAATTATCTCATCAGCGAGACCAGTCGAGATTACTTTCCTTACGAGTGTCCCGATGGTTTTCTCTTCATTATAATAAGGAATGATTACTGTCAGCTTCAAATTTTTATTGTCTCTTTCGTTTTAATTTATTCAGTCTGTTTGACACATCCGCTTCTGCCGGAAAAATCTCAAGATATCTGCTTAGACAGTAAGCCGCTCTTTCGAAATCGCCTTCAGTTTCATAATATGAGCCGAGATTAAGGAACAGATCTTTATACACATTCATATTTACAGAACCTTTGACTGCTTTTATATAATTCAGATACAGAATTTCAGCATAAGAATTTTTATTATTATCGAAAGCAAAATTTCCCATATTGATCATAAAAACAGGATCAGTCATTTCTGTATAAAATCCTCTGAGCCAGTCTGAAAAATCCCTGATCTTTACTGAAGCGAGAAGTTTGTTTTTTTCTTCACCGGAAAAAACATTCGTATCGATATTTTCATTAATCAGACCGGAGGCGAAATTAAAATTTCCTGTCATTGCGGTGTCTTTGTTGTTTGCATAGACAGCGGAAATCCCGTCCCAGTATGCAAGACTGTATGACTCATTATTTACAAGCTGACCGGTCCATTTGTAAAATGAAATATCATTAACTATTAAACCCGGAGAATATTGCGCGAGCATTTCATTAAGTTTATTTCCGCTGAAAGATGAGAGATAAATTTTATAAAAATCTTCCATTATAACTTCAAGTCTTCCGTCTATAAAAACTTTCTGTCCTGTTTTCCAACCGAGCCATCCGCCGAATTCAAGATTGTTAAAAATATTACCTTTAAAATTATTGTAGTTTATAAAATCGGCGGCTTTTTCAGGCATCATAAGAATATCGGGACCGCTGCCTGTTTTAATTTCCGATGCAAAAGGCAGGAAATACGCGCCTGTGAAAATTCTCAGGGAAATCAAAATACATATAAAGGTAATGCTGTAACTCAGAATGTGTGTAAGTTTATTTCTGCCGTTAAATAACATTTCAATATTCCTGCCTCTGATAATATCCGAAACGGAAACTGAAATTATAAAAAAGGCATAGATCATAAACAGCGGAATATTTCTGTAGGAAGAAAACGAAAGATAGAAAAATGCCGAGAGCAGCGCGAACTCGTGAAACTTCCTGTGCTTTAGAGTAATGAAGATAAGCGCAAAACTGATCACGGCAAACGAATAGTAAATGTAAAGCTCTGTCTGTAGTGTTCCGGTCATTGTCCACGGAGACTGAAGTTCAGTAATATTTATTTGAAAAATGTTTTCTTTCTGAAGCCGCGTAAAGAGATAAAACGGAAACATAACTCCTTCGGAGAAATACGGATTAATGAATACGACGGCGGCGGAAACTCCAGTCCACTGCAAAAGCTTTTTGTTAACAGTTTTATCACGCACATAGCCGGAAAGCAGATATGAGATCATTATTACAAAACCAAGTATGAACAGTCCGTGCATATTCACCCAAAGCAGCATTATAACTGGGAGCATATACAGCCGGGATTTATTCGAATAAAAATTTCTGTCAAGTATTATGAGAGTGAGCAAAATAAAAATCCATGTCCATATTTCAGGTCTGTAACTGAAACGGATCTGAATACAAACGGCTGTTATGATCATAAATATTATTGAAACAGGCAAAGATACTCCGCTGAGATTATTTCTTTTCAGCATAAGAAAAAAGACGGTAAATATCGCAAGAGAATTTATAACAGCAAGACCCGTATAGCCCGAAAATTTTTCCACGGAAAACATCAATACCTGATACAGCCACTGAATGTCAATGTAGTCGTGAGAATTAACGGTGAATGTAAAAACGTCTTTTACCGGGAAAGCCATATTTTCTATGATCCACCTGCCGGCATTCAGGTGAAAGCCGAGATCATAGTTAGATATCTTTCTGAATGCAAATAAAATAATGACAATGAAAACAGAAATAAGCGAAGGCAGCCAGGCGGATTTCAGAATTACGGAGAAAGAAATTTCAGATGGAATATGAGAAACAAACTTCTTCTTTGCTGAAACTCCGGAAATTTTAGGAGCAGGTTTTTTTTTCAAATTAATTTTTAATGCAGTAACTTATTTTATATTGGATATAATTACAATTTAGAAATATGTTCTTTAAATAGTTACTAAGTACACGACAATAATTTTGTAACATCTTTAAATTCAAGATCATTGTAAA
>ERZ761609.1880-NODE-1880-length-16981-cov-19.342077_pt1 | contig 16981 bp, 11 predicted proteins | sample MGYA00511163_ERZ761609 | MGnify/ENA primary metagenome ERZ761609 (study PRJEB28899, sample SAMN02445070) | bioreactor sludge metagenome | biome: EBPR sludge | place: Australia: Brisbane, Thorneside Wastewater Treatment Plant | collected 2011-12-16 ... | reverse complement strand
GAGCTGCAGCGTGGCTCCGAGGTCGGCGCCAAAGGCGACTCTCGCCGCGTCGGCCATGGCACGGCTCTGCAGGTCGGCCGACTGTCGCGCCGCCTCCTCGGTGCGCGCCAGGATGTGCTTCACCGCCACGACCTTGGCCTTCTCGGTCAGGGCCAGGACCTGGGTCTCGAACCCAGCCAGCTGCCCCGAGAGCCCGCTGTGCGCGTCCGCGAGTTCCTGGCGTGACCGATCCAGCGCCGGGGCCAAGGCCTCGACCTGTCGGATCAGCCTTGCCGCCTCGCCGAGGGCTTCGACGATCAGCACCTCGCGCGTGGTGTTCGGGTGCATCATGCTGCGGGCACCGCTGCTTGGCCCGACTGGTTCGCGAGCAGCTTCATCTCCAGTGCCTCGAAGCACGCGTCGAGTTCCGGGATCACGCCCCGTGCGAGCCGCTGGATCGCGAGACGCTGCGCCAGCGCCAGTTTGTCGGCCTGCACGCTGGCCCTGGCAATCGCCGCCTTGTAGTCGGTGGTGTCGGCGGCCAGTTCGGCCAGGGACTGGCCGGTGCCGCGAACGAGCGCGTAGACCTCGTTGAAGGAGATGCATGCCGCCTGCCGAGCCTGCACCACGCCCGTCGAGGCGCAGTAGGCAAGCAGCGTATCGAAGGTGCGGTCGACCGGGCTGTCGTCGTCGACCTGGTTGAAGACCAGGCGCAGCCGCTCCGGCGGCACGCCGATGCGTGCCAGCTCCGCCAACGTGGCCGCCGTGTCCTGCTGCTGCTTGCGGGTAGGCACGGTGGGCACGATGAAGCCATCGAAGTCCTGCTGGCTGTCGCGGTAGCGGCGCATCAGCTTGAGCAGGTCTTCGACGTTGCTTGCGCCGATGTCGATCACGACGTCGTCGACGCTCTGCAGGAACTCCTGCAGTTGCGCGAACTGCCGGCCGCGGATGGTCACGGACTGGCCGTCGTCGGCGTTGATGCTCTCGACGGCGACGACCTGGCAGCCGGGGATCCGGGGCGCGAGCAGGTGGCGGGCGACCGTCGTCTTGCCGACGTTGCCCGAGAAGTTGATGACGGCGAGTCTCATGAGCTCTCCTTGGCTGGAAGCAGCGGGTTGCTGGGGTGGGCGCTGAAGAACGCCTCGGCGATCTCCCGGCCCGAGGCGTTCGTCGACGACGGTGGTCCGGTGGCTGGTCCGGTGGCCAATGGGCGCGTTACAGAGAGCGACGGGGTTGCAGGGCCCCGCGATGGCGGCTGAGCATCTGGAAGTGCGCCGACGTTCCGCCTCTCGTGCCTGCGCACCTCCCGCCTCAGCGCGCACTCGCTCAGCTCTATGCCGACCTCGGCGAGCGCCTCCCGGATGGCCTCGTAGGTGTAGCCCTCGGCGCGCAGGCGCACGATCTCGGCGGCATACGCTGCGGCCTTGCGGTCGACGCGTCCGGGTGGACGCCTGGGTTGCAGCTGCACGACGGCTCCGCAGTGGCACTGCGACCAATCTAGATCGCTGCGGGCCGGCCAGGCGCGATGACTTTCGGCGGCAAGTCATCGGCTCCGCGGCGGCACTTCGTCTGCTGAGTCAGCGGGACCCGTCGCCTTCTCGTCGCCTATCCGTCGGCTCGGCTTCGGATGGGTTCAGTCGTCACTCACCTCGACCCGAATGCGACGGGTGACCGGCGCCTGTTCGACGCATATGCGACACGTCACGTCGCCTCTGCGGTGCCTGGCCGGCGCACGCCAGCGCGCCTGGTACCGGCGTTTCGACGATTCGGGCCTCGAAATCATCGGTCCTGTGACCTCGATCGAGGCCAATACTGGGTGCATGGGTGAGTGCAGAGATAGGCGGCCTGCCGCCAGTTTCACAAGCGCTTCGCGCCCCTCCATTTGTCGGCCCATGAACACTCCTGCCCATGACTTCGTCACGGTCGATATGCGCGGCTTGAAGGCCGCGCTGGTGGCGCGTGCGCAGGCCGAGCGGGTCAGCGTGTCGGTGCTGGTTCGCAGGGCGGTGGCGCGCGATCTCGGGCATGACGGCGATGGCGAAGCCAGCCGCATGGATCTGCACACCGCAGGCCCTGTAAGTGCCGCGACCGTCAAGCTGTCGATTCGTATGTCCGCGGAGGAGGCACGCCAGCTCGCGGCGGGCGCGCGCGCTGCGGGCCTGTCACGTGGCGCCTACCTGGCCGGCCTGATCGCCAACGTGCCCGTACTGTCCGCCGGCGGGGGCCGGACCGAGCACATCGCCACCTTGATGGCGTCCTGCGCCGAACTGTCAACTCTCAGCCGCAACGTCCACCGGCTGACGGCACTGCTGCGTCAGGCCAACGTCGAGCCGGCCAGGCCCTATCGGGCGATGTTGGACACGCTGGCCAGCGACGTGCGCCGGCACCTCGAGTTGGCCGCCCGCCTCTTGGCCGACCTGCAGCCACAAGGCCGCAGCACTCGGACCACTGTTCAAGCACGCCCGTGACGAAGGGAGTTCCCCATGACGCAAGGCCCGGACATCGACGGCATCCTGATCACCTGGGGCGATCGCCTGTTCTACCCCGGCAATCGCGTCGTCAGGGTGAAACCGCAACCAAGGCTGAGCGGGGACGCGGCACGCCTTCACGCTGCAGCCATCCGCAAGCGCATCGAGGCGACCGTGGTTCGACGTGCGCCGCAGGTGATGGTCAAGGTGACAGGCGGCGGACGCGGCATGAAGGCCATCGCGGCGCACTTCCGCTACATCACCAAGAACGGGCGGCTGGAGATCGAAGATCAAGGTGGCGAAACGATGCGCGGCAAGGACGCCTTGCGCGACTTGGCCGATGAATGGCGCTTCGCGGGTTCGTTGATCCCCGATGGCGCCGACCGCGACCCAGGCCACAGACGCGAGGCTTACAACATCATGTTGTCGATGCCTCGTGGCACCGACCCGTTGACCGTACAGCGGTCCGCGCGCGAGTTCGCTCAGGTCGAGTTGGCCGAGCACAAGTACGTGATGGTTCTGCACGACCACCAGGCCAATCCGCACGTACACATCAGCGTGCGCGCAGAGTCGAGGTATGGCAAGCGCCTGAACCCGCGCAAGGCCGACCTTCATCGATGGCGCGAGACTTTCGCCGAAAAGCTGCGGGGGTACGGCGTGGAGGCTGAAGCAACGCGGCAGGCTACCCGAGGCAGGAGCCAGAACTACGACCCGCTGTGGCGAGTGAAAGCGCGCGAGGACGGCCGCCTCCGCACCGCCCGGGCTGGCACCAAGAGTGGAGGACGTGCCATCGCAACGCGCGCAGAAGCGGTGGAGGCTTGGCGACACCTGGGCCAAGCGCTGGCGATGTCGGGCGACGTGGCAGATCGGAACCTCGCGAAGTCCATCGCTACGTTCGTGAGGGACCTGCCGTCGAGGCCGGCCGCTGAGCCGCGGAGGCACGAGCGAGAGCCCGTGCCACCTGTCACTAGGTGACTGTGCTCAAGGCCTCAAAGGCGGACCGCCTCAGATCACAGGTAACACGCTAAGTGGTTGTCCCGGCGGAGAAAAATGCTCGTTGTCAAAGTAAGCTTGGCATAGAATGCTTAATCTGTCAGCTTAGCCCGGGTCCGCGAAGTCAATGGCAACCAGCCTCCAGATCCCTCCTCACGAGGTCCAGCGACGACTGGGGCTGGACAACCCTTGGTGGAAGTCGGGCCACAGCATCGACCCCGAAGAAGCGTCTTGGCCACGGCGGGCCTACTTCAGTCAGTTCGCCCGGCTAGCGCGCGAGGCGGCAGTTCGGCGGGCGGTGGTGCTGATCGGCCCGCGCCGGGTCGGCAAGACTGTCATGCTCAAGCACCTCATCGCCCAGCTGCTGCAGGACGGCATCACGGGCACGCAGGTACTGTTCCTCTCGATCGACACGCCCCTGTACTCAGGCCGCTCGCTCGAAAGCCTGGTGCAGATGTTCACCGACCTGCACCGGCACCCGGCCGGCAAGCCGCTCTGGGTGCTGTTCGACGAGGTGCAGTACCTGAAGGACTGGGAAGTTCACCTCAAGTCCCTGGTCGACAGTTATCCGCATGTCCGCTTCGTCGCTAGCGGCTCTGCGGCTGCCGCACTGCGCATGAAGAGCCGGGAGTCGGGTGCCGGCCGCTTCACCGAGTTCGTGCTTCCGCCCCTGACCTTTGCCGAGTACCTGCGATTCGCGCAGCAGGAAGAGGCGCTGATCCGCGACGGCGAGCCCTCTACCACCGGCGCACCCACGTATCTGACGAACGACATCAACACACTGAACACGGAGTTCATCAACTACCTGAACTACGGCGGCTTCCCTGAGGCCGTGATGAATCCGCTCGTGCGAGCCAATCCGGCGCGGTTTCTGCGGCAGGACATCGTGGACAAGGTGCTGCTGAAGGACCTGCCCAGCCTGTACGGCATTGGCGACACCCAGGAGCTCAACCGCTTCTTCAACGTCTTGGCGTTCAACACGGGCAACGAGGTCAGCCTAGAAGCGCTCAGCCAGCACTCGGCCATCACCAAAGCCAAGCTGAATGAGTACATGGAGTACCTCGAAGCTGCCTATCTGATCCGGCGCGTCCACCGCATCAACGACAACGCCCTGCGCCTGCAGCGCGCCCGCACGTTCAAGGTTTACCTGACCAACCCGTCGATCCGCGCGGCGTTGTTCGGCATGGTCTCAGCTGATGACGACGCCATGGGCCAACTCGCCGAGACCGCGGTGTGGAGCCAGTGGCTGCACAGCACCGACGTCAGCCGATCGCTGCACTACGCGCGCTGGAAGGCCGGGCGACAAGACCTGGAGGTCGACATCGTGTCACTTGACCCCCGCACCCAAAAGCCCCGGTTCGCCGTGGAGATCAAGTGGTCTGACCGTACGCCGCACGTCCTGAACGAGCTTCGCGGCCTGCGCGAGATCGCAGCCCGGCATCGCCTGGCCCGGGCGCCGCTTGTGACGACCCGCACGGTCACAACGAAGGCTGAACTTGAGAGCGTGACGATCGAGTTTCTGCCAGTGGCCCTTCACTGCTACACCATTGCCCGCAATCTGCTGCGTGGCGGATAGTTCAACCCACGGTCAGCCTACATACGTTCATGGTCTACAGCCCCCTGCAGCTCGCGTACTTCGCCCACAAGCTCACCTTACGTGGGCCGGCCGACTCCATGGATCGGATGGCGGGCGCGCTGCTGGACGCGCAGGTCGACCTGAACCCACACCAGATCGACGCCGCTCTGTTTGCCACCAGCAACCCGTTCTCCAAGGGCGCCATCCTGGCCGACGAAGTGGGCCTGGGAAAGACGATCGAGGCCGGGCTGCTCATCGCGCAGCGCTGGGCGGAGCGCAAGCGCAGGCTGCTGATCATCACGCCGGCCAACCTTCGCAAGCAATGGCACCAGGAGCTGGCGGACAAGTTCGGCCTGCCGGCCGTCATCTTGGAGGCCAAGTCGTTCCGCCAGGCCGTGAAGGACGGGGCAGCGAATCCCTTCGACCGCGGCACAGATGCCACGCGACGCGACATCGTCATCTGCTCCTACCAATTCGCAGCCGGCAAGGCGGACGAGGTCCGGAATGTGGCCTGGGACCTGGTGGTGATGGACGAAGCCCACCGGCTTCGCAATGTCTACAAGCCCGAGAACAAGACCGCCCGTGCGCTGCGCGACGCCCTCTCGCATGCACGCAAGGTCTTCCTGACCGCGACGCCGTTGCAGAACTCGCTGCTGGAGCTGTACGGCCTGGTCAGCTTCATCGACGAGCAGGTCTTCGGCGACCTTGACAGCTTCAGGCAGCAGTTCGGCAACCTGCGGGACGCGGGCAGCTTCGATGCCCTAAAGCAGCGCATCAGCCCGATCTGCAAGCGCACGCTGCGCCGGCAGGTGGAGGCCTACGTTAAGTACACCAAGCGCATCCCGCTGCTGCGGGAGTTCTCGCCGGGCGAGGACGAAGCGCTCCTCTACGGCTTAGTGTCTGAGTACCTGCAGCGCGACAGCCTCTACGCCCTGCCCAACAGCCAGCGGCAACTGATCACCCTGGTATTGCGCAAGCTCCTGGCCTCCAGCACGTTTGCCATCGCGGGCGCGCTGGACTCGATCCTGCGGCGTCTGCGGCAGACGCTCGAAGACAAGACCCCCATCGATCTCGCTGAAGAGCTGGACACCGACTACGAGAGCTTGGACCAAACCGCCGAGGAGTTGGGCGAGCCGGGTGAGGACGAAGCCCGGCAGAAATCGGTGCAAGAAATCGCCGCAATCCGCGCCGAGATCGCCGACCTGGAAGGCTTTCGCAACCTGGCCGTCTCCATCACCGAGAACGCCAAGGGCATGGCGCTGCTGCAGGCGCTGAAGGTGGCGTTCGATCGCCTGCGGGAATTGGGCGCTGCCGAGAAGGCCATCATCTTCACCGAGTCGCGGCGCACGCAGGAGTACCTGCTGTCGCTGCTGGCCCGCACCGAGTACGCCGGGTCGGTGGTGCTGTTCAACGGCACCAACAGCGATGCGGGGGCGCGCCGCATCTACGCCGAATGGGCCGAGCGGCACAAGGGATCGGACCGCGTGAGCGGCTCGCGCACGGCGGATACGCGTGCCGCTCTCGTCGAATACTTTCGCGAGCGCGGCAAGATCATGATCGCCACCGAAGCGGGCGCCGAGGGTATCAACCTGCAGTTCTGCTCGCTCGTCATCAACTACGACCTGCCCTGGAACCCGCAGCGCATCGAGCAGCGCATCGGCCGCTGCCACCGCTACGGGCAGAAGCACGACGTGGTGGTGGTGAACTTCCTGAACCGCGACAACGAGGCGGACCGCCGCGTCTACGAATTGCTGGATCAGAAGTTCAAGCTCTTCGACGGCGTGTTCGGCGCCAGCGACGAGGTGCTGGGCGCCGTCGAGTCCGGCGTGGACTTCGAGCGGCGGATTGCCGACATCTACCAGCGGTCCCGCCATCCGACCGAGATCCAAGCGGCGTTCACCCAGTTGCAGCTCGACCTGGCCGGCGAGATCAACGACGCCATGCTGAATGCGCGCAAGGCGCTGCTCGAGAACTTCGACGAAGACGTGCAGGCGCGCCTGAAGCTGGCGCAGAGCGACGCGAGGAGCAGCCTGGACCGGCTGGAACAGCTGCTGATGCGCTTCACGCGCGGCATGCTCGACGGCCATGCCCACTTCGACGAAGACGGCCTGGCCTTCACGCTGGATTCGGTGCCCGCGCCGGCCTTGGCCGCCGGTGCGTCGTTGGCGGCCACGCCGGACACGACACCCGACCCCATTCCGCTGGGCCGCTACGAATTGCCCAGGCGCAGCGACGACGCCCATGTCTATCGACTGCAGCATCCGCTGGCACAAAGCCTGTTGAAGGCCGCCCGGGCGGCGCAGGCACCACCGGCCCGACTGGTACTCGACTATGACGGCTATGGCGCCACGGTCGCAGCGCTGCGCGCCCTGAAGGGGGAGCGGGGCGTCGCGCTCGTGAGCCTGGTCCGCGTTCAGTCCGTTGGCACAACGGAAGAGTTCCTTCTGGCTGCGGCCTCGTCCGGCGACCAAGTGCTGGACGCCGAGCTCACTGAGAAGCTGCTGTCGCTGCCTGGCCGCGCACAGCCCGTCGACGGCGCAGCCGATGTCGGAGCGGTGGTTCAAGCGGCGGTGTCGGCCCAGCGCGCCCAGGTCATCGCCGGCATCGAGCGCCGCAACCTCACGTTGTTCACCGACGAGACCGAGAAGCTCGATGCCTGGGCCGACGACCTGAAGCTCGGGCTGGAACGCGAGATCAAGGAGCTGGACCGCCGCATCAAGGAAACCCGAACCAAGAGCAAAGGCGCCGCCACCCTGGCCGAGAAGCTGGAGGCGCAGAAGGAGCAAAGGAACTTGGAGGCCCAACGAGACAAGCGCCGCCGCGATCTGTTCGCCCGGCAGGACGAGATCGAGGCACGACGCAGCAGGCTGATCGAAGACCTGGAGCGGATGCTCGGCCAGACCGTGGACGAGCAGGTCATCCTCAGCTGTGAATGGGAGCTGACCTGATGGCGGCGCTGGAACCTCAGTTCATGGCCATTCTCAAGAAGGTGCTCAACGACCGCTTCGTTCCCCACCTGCCGCGCCTGATCGACGAACGGCGACCGCCCGAAGAGCAAGCCAGCAAGCAGGCTTCCCGTGCGTTCAGTGCCTTTGCCTTGCACAAGCTGCTGGGCCTGCTGCCGGGCGAAGCCGCCGCCGCCGTGGTCGACGATTTCCAGGACAGGGGCCTGGACGCCATTTACTACCACGCACCAAAGGAAACGCTGTACCTGCTGCAGACCAAGCTGAAGGCGTCAGAACAGTTCAAGCAGGACGAGGCGCAGGCTTTCTGCGACGGCGTGCGTACCCTGCTCAGGCAGGACTTCGCTGCCTTCAACGCCCACGTTCAGCGGCGGCAGACCGAGATCGAAGACGCCCTGGGTGCCTGCAGTCACATTCAACTGGTAGTCCCGTACACCGGTGACGGCGTGACAGGGCCAGCCAAAGAGGCACTGGACGCGCTCTTGGCCGACGTGGCGCAGGACGACGAGCGGATCGACGCGAATGTCCTTTACTACTCGGCGGACGACATCACGCGCGATCTGCGGGCGGAACAGGCCTACCCGCCAGTGAACACCGATCTACGACTCCAGCAAGCGCACAAGGTCGAAGAGCCGCGAGTCACGTATTTCGGGGTCGCTCAGCTCGCTGATCTGGTCGCCCTGCACCAGCAGCACAACAAGGGCCTGTACGAACGCAACATCCGGTACTTTTTGGGCAGCGGCACCTCTGAAGTGAACCGCGCCATCAAGGCTACGTTGCTCGATAACCCCGCAGACTTCTTCTATCTGAACAACGGCGTCACGGCTGTCTGTGATTCGATCGACCCAAAGGACAACAACCGCGCCGGGTTCAAGAAGCTACGGGTCCGCGGCCTGTCCATCGTCAACGGCGCGCAGACCGTGGCCTCCGCGGCCGAGTTCGTCGCTGGGGGCTCCGGCCACAGCATCGCCAACGCCAAGGTGATGTTCACGCTGATCAAGGCGCCTGCTGACGGCGCCTTCGGCAAACGCGTCACGAAAGCGCGCAACCACCAGAACCCGGTGCAGGCGGCCAACTTTGCATCGCTTGACGAAACGCAGGAGCGGCTACGCCAGGAGGTGGCCCACCTGGGCTTTGAGTACCACTACCGGCCGGAAGTGCTGGTGCTGGCCGATGGGCGAGTCATCACGCTCGAGGAGGCGCTGCGCGCTCTGGCAACCCTACATGACGACCCACGCTATCCCGTCTGGCTTAAGAGCGAGCCGGCCCGGCTCTCGAACCCCGATGGCCCGGAGTACCAGCGCCTCTTCGATGCGCAGCTGACCGGCGCCGCGCTGATCAACGCCGTGCTTTGTAGCCGTGTGATCCGCGGGCTGCTGCTCAGCAGCGAGCTGCGCGCGCCCAGTCGTAGCCAGGAGCGGCTGGTTTACCGACACGGTGTGTATGCCATCACAGCGGTGATGATGAAGCGCCTCCGCACGAAGATTCGGACGCCCGTTCCGATGGACCCGGCCGCGCTCCTGCCGCTGGTCAGTCTGCCGTTCGACGAACTGAGGCAGCAGGCCTTTGACACCGCGCGGGGCCGACTCGTTGGCGAGGGGCCGCTGGCCTACTTCCGGAACCAGGGCAATGCCGTCTCCTTCCTGGCCGACCTGATGACAACGAACTTCGGCCTTGGCGCCGATCCGGCGATCGCCACACTCCGTAATGTTGCAGGGCCTGCAGAGGCCTATCCCCGCAAGCGACTGTTCGACTACATGTCGCCGCGGGCGCCGCAGCTTTGAGAATCAAGCAATGACAAAACAGAAGCTCGAACTGACGTGGATAGGGAAGGAGAAGCGGCCCAAGCTGGAACCGCGCATCCTGCTTGAAGACCCCGGTAGGTCGTACCACGCTGCGCGCCGCGTCACCGAAGACGACATATTTGACAACCGACTGATCTTTGGGGACAACCTGCTGGCACTGAAGGCGCTTGAGCAGGAATTCACCGGACGAGTGAAGTGCGTCTTCATTGATCCGCCCTACAACACAGGAAGCGCCTTCACTCACTATGACGATGGACTTGAGCACTCGATCTGGCTTGGATTAATGCGAGATCGCCTCGAGATCATCAAACGCCTGCTATGCGACGATGGTTCGCTCTGGATAACTATCGATGACAACGAGGCACACTACCTGAGAGTTCTATGCGACGAGGTATTCGGGCGTCGGAGTTTTGTGGCCAATATCGTTTGGCAGAAGCGCTATGCCAGAGACAACAACTCCGCCATCGGCGCCGCGCACGATCACATGCTGTTGTACGCCATCAATCCGGAGCGCTTTAAGAATGCTCGCAATCGGATTGAACTCGACGAGAAGACGCGTGCACCATACAAGAACCCCAACAATGATCCACGAGGTCCGTGGCAATCGATCTCGTTTACCGGAGCAGGCTACCGACCGAATCAGATGTACAAGATCGTTGGCCCTTCTGGTCGTGAGCACTACCCTCCTGAGGGGCGACATTGGGCGACGCTCGAACCCGAGTACCTTCGGTTGAGGGCGGAAGGAAGGTTCTGGTTCGGACAAGACGGGGACGGGGTTCCTAGGCAGATTCGGTATCTATCCGAAGTTGAGGGCTTGGTGCCATCGACGTGGTGGCCTCATGACGAGGTGGGGCACAACGACGAAGCGAAGAAGGAGATCTACGCACTGTTCGGGAAGGAGAATGCGTTCGACACTCCAAAGCCCGAAAGACTCCTTCGCCGCGTCATCCACATAGCCACCAATCCAGGCGACATAGTCCTTGACTCATTCGCAGGCTCTGGTACTACGGGCGCCGTCGCACATAAGATGGGGCGCCGATGGATCATGGTCGAATTAGGGGAGCACTGCCATACGCACATCATTCCGCGTCTCAGGCAAGTCATTGACGGCGAAGACAAGGGCGGGGTCACCGACGCGGTGGGCTGGTTAGGCGGCGGCGGCTTCCGTTACTACCGCCTCGCCCCCAGCCTGATCGTCAACGACCGTTGGGGCAATCCTGTCATTAACCCCGACTACAACGCAGCGCAACTTGCGGAGGCGCTTTCGAAGCTGGAGGGCTTCTCCTACGCGCCTTCAGAAGTCCGCTGGTGGCAACACGGCCATTCGAGCGAGCGCGACTTCATTTACGTCACCACGCAGAACCTCGCGGCCGAGCAACTCCAGGCCTTGTCCGACGAGGTCGGCGCCGACCAGAGCCTGCTGGTGTGCTGCTCGGCATTCCGCGGCGTCAGCGCAGCACAGGCCGCCGACCGGTGGCCAAACCTGACGCTGAAGAAGATCCCGAAGATGGTGTTGGCCCGTTGCGAGTGGGGGCACGACGACTACAGCCTGAACGTGGCCAACCTGCCGATGGCGCAGCCTGACAAGGCCGCTTCAGCACCCGGAGCGCCTGGCAACAACAAGGGCAAAGGCCGCAAGACCGGCGGCGCCGATACGCGCCAGGGCGGCCTCTTCGCAGGAGACGACGCATGAACGCCCGTGTCCTGCACGCCGTCACCGGCCGTCTGTCGCTGCGCCCGCCCCAGGCGGAGTCGCTCACCAAGCTGGCCAAGGCACTCGAGGCCGCGCCCGGCCTGTTGGGACATGAACGCGACGTGTCGGCCATCCTCCGCACGCTTCGTGCCGAGTTCGGCACGCTGGAGGACTTCGAGCGCGAGTTCCCGTCGCTGTGCTTCGCGCTGGCCACCGGCGTGGGCAAGACGCGCCTCATGGGCGCCTTCATCACCTACCTGCACCTGGCGCACGGCATCAACAACTTCTTCGTGCTGGCGCCAAACCTCACCATCTACAACAAGCTGATCACCGACTTCACGCCCAACACGCCGAAGTATGTGTTCAAGGGCATCGCCGAGTTCGCGCAGCAGCCGCCGCTAATCATCACCGGCGACAACTACGACCAGACTGGCGCCGCGGTGGAGGCGCCACCGGCCGGCTTTGCCCATGACGTGCGCATCAACATCTTCAACATCTCGAAGATCAACTCCGAGGTGCGCGGCGGCAAGGAGCCCCGCATCAAGCGCATGCGCGAGGTGCTGGGCGACAGCTACTTCAACCACCTGGCCAACCTACCCGACTTGGTGCTGTTGATGGACGAGTCGCACCGCTACCGCGCCAGCGCGGGCGTGCGCGCCATCAACGAGTTGAAGCCGCTGTTCGGCCTGGAGGTCACGGCCACCCCGTTCGTCGAATCGGGCAAGGGGCCGGTGCCTTTCAAGAACGTGGTGATGGACTACCCGCTGGCGCGGGCCATGGACGACGGCTTCGTCAAGGAGCCAGCGGTCGTCACGCAGCGCAACTTCGACGCCAAGGCGCACACGCCCGACGAGGTGGAGAAGACCAAGCTGGAAGACGGCGTGCGGCTGCACGAGACCACCAAGGTCGAGCTACTCACCTATGCCCGCGAGAACGGCGTCAAGCCCGTGAAGCCGTTCATGCTGGTCATCGCCCGCGACACCACGCACGCCGGGCAGCTGCTGGCGCTGCTGGAGTCATCCGCTTTCTACGAGGGGCGCTACCAGGGCAAGGTGATCCAGGTGGACTCCAGCCGCACCGGCGCAGAAGAAGAGGAAATGATCTCGCGCCTGCTGGCCGTGGAGAGCGTGGACGAGCCGACCGAGATCGTGATTCACGTCAACATGCTCAAGGAAGGCTGGGACGTGACCAACTTGTACACGATCGTGCCGCTGCGCGCCGCTAACGCCCGCACGCTGATCGAGCAGTCCATCGGCCGCGGCCTGCGCCTGCCCTACGGCAAGCGCACGGGCGTAGCCGCGGTCGACCGCTTGAATATCGTTGCGCACGACAAGTTCCAGGAGATCATCGACGAAGCCAACAAGGGCGATTCGCCGATCCGGCTGAAGCAGATCATCCTCGAAGCGCCGAGCGCCGACGACAGGAAGGTGAGTGTGCAGGTGGAGTCGGGGGCAGCGTCACGTCTCGGCCTGACGAGCCCCACGCCCGCGGTGACCAGCTTGGAAGGCGGCACGGCCATTGCCTCCAGCGGTTCGCCCGCCCCGGCTGCCGCCAGCCCGGTGTTCACCACCGAGGCCGAGAAGCAGGCGGCGCGCGTGGTGATGGATGTCATTGGCAAGTACGAAGTCCGGCGCGACTTGGTGCCCACCAGCAGCGCGCTGCTGAAGCCCGAGGTGCAGAAGGAGATCCTCGCCGAGGTGGCGGAACGGCTGAAGCCGCTGCAAGGTGATCTGCTGACCGAGGTGGATCCGGCTGCCGGCGCGCTGAACCTGTCGGCCGTGGTGGCCAAGACGACCGAGATTGTGATCCAGCAGACCATCGACATCCCGCGCATTGCAGTGGTGCCGACGGGTGAGGTGACAACTGGCTTTCACCCGTTCACGCTGGACGTGAGCCAACTGCGCCTGCAGCCGGGCCAGCGCGAGATCGTCGGCCAGATGTTGCGCACGAACGAGCAGTTCACGCTGTCGGCTGAAGTGGGGCTGCGCGAGCAGCGCGCGGAGGACTACATCGTCCACGCCTTGGTGGACTTCGACGATGTCGACTACTTCACCCACGCCGATCTGCTGTACGACCTGGCAGGCCAGATGGTGAAGCACCTGCGCAGCTACTTGTCAGAGGAGGAGGCCATCAGCGTGCTCGACCGCGATCGGCGCCTGATCGCCCGCGAGATCCACGCGCAGATGATGGCCCACTTCTGGGAAGAGGCCACCGAGTACGAGGTGCAGGTCAGCCGCGGTTTCACCGAGCTCAAGCCCTGCAACTACACCGTGACGGCAGGGCAGACGGCGCACCATTTCCGAGAAACGGTGGCTGAGCCGAGTCGCATCAAGCAGATGCTGTTCGGTGGCTTTGCGCGCTGCTTGTACCCACTACAGAAATTCCAGTCAGACACTGAGCGACGCTTCGCGATCATCCTGGAGAGGGATGCGCTTAAATGGCTCAAGCCGGCGAAGGGGCAGTTCCAGATTTACTACAAGTTGGGTACCGAGCAGCCCGAGTACGTCCCCGACTTCGTGGCGGAAACCGACTCGACCATCTTCATGGTGGAAACCAAGGCGCGCGGCGACGTCAACACTCAGGAAGTACAGGCCAAGGCCGCTGCGGCGGCGCGGTGGTGCGCGCATGCGTCAGACCACGCGGCCAGCGTCAGCTCAAAACCGTGGGAGTACCTGCTGGTGCCCCACGATGAGATCGTGGAGTCGAAGCGGTTGACCGACTACCTGAGGTACCAAGTGGTGCCGGCGGCTCGGAAAGCGTGAAGGGAGGGCCGAATGCCTCTGTACCGCGTCACCAAGGACAGGCTGGAGCCGGTCAAGCAGACCTCCTTTATCGAGGAGCGGCTTCTGGAGCGGAAGGATCTGCAGCGACTGCTGAAGGCGGACATCTCGGTCATCGGCGACGACATGATGGTCATTGCCGAGGAGTTTGGCGACTGGGAAGAATGCAATCGCCGCATCGACCTACTGTGCCTGGACAAGCAGGCCCGGCTGGTCGTCGTTGAAGTCAAGCGTACCGAGGATGGCGGCCACATGGAGTTGCAGGCCATCCGGTATGCCGCGATGGTTTCGAGCATGACGCTGGACCAGGCGATTGCCGCGTACGCCCGGATGCTGGCCACCACCGACGCCGAGGTCGCAGCGCGGCGCGAGATCCTCGAGTTCCTGGAGCTTGACTCTGCGGAGGAGGCCGAGCTCACCGACGAGGTCCGCATCGTCCTGGTGTCGGCCGACTTCTCGACCGAGCTGACGACCTCGGTCATCTGGCTGAATCGGCACGGCATCGACCTGACCTGCGTGCGGCTCAAGCCCTACCGGATGGGCGACGAACTGCTGATCGATGCGGCGCAGATCATCCCGCTGCCGGAGGCGGCGGACTACGAGATCAAGGTCCGCGCCCAGGCGCAAGAGATCAAGAAGGTCCGCACCGCACGCCAGGAGATCTTCCGTCGATTCTGGGCGCAGTACATCGATCGCTCTCGCGGCAAGACGATCCTCTACGCGAACCGCAGCACCTCCTCGGACCACTGGATCTCAGCTGGCATCGGCCGCAGCGGCTTCGGGCTGAACGCGTCCCTGACGGAGGACCGCGCCAGGGTCGAGTGCTACATCAGCATGGGCAAGGAGAGCGACCAGCGCAACAAGGCTGCCTTTCGCGCACTCCATGACCGAAGGATCGAGATCGAACAGGCCTTCGGAGGCCCGCTCGACTGGCAAGAGCTGCCCAATCGCATTGGGTGCCGGATCTGCGCTGATCTACCCGGGGGATGGAAGACGCCCGAACCGGAATGGCCGGATCTGCAGGACCGCATGCTAAGTGCGATGGTGCGGCTCGAGGCTGCGCTCAGGGCACCTGTCCAGGGCCTTCGTGTCTGAGACGGTATGGGATGGCTGGGGCGGTCGGCCACTTGAGACGCTTGCTGGTACCGATGATCTATACCGTCCCGTATCGGTTCCCGAGGATTGTCCCTCTAGCGGCACTCGACGGCGGACTCCATTGGTTTCGACTGGCTTGGGCGTCGCGGCGGGAACGATGGCATCGCCTCGGTCGATGGATTCCACAGCCACGCTGGACTCGAAGGCGATGGGGCCTGCCGGTCTCCACTCTCCCCGCTGCCAGCGTCAACGATGAAGAGGAAGGGTATAGATCCTCCGCAGTCGGTGAGCGCTGCGCACGCCAGCGTACTGACCTTGCCCAGGTTGTAGCGCAGTCCCTTTACGAAGGATCGCCCATGAGCGACCAGTTGCTCAACGAGCTGCTTCTCGAATCCGTCTTCGACAGGCAGCCAATGCCGCGTTACCGGCATCAACGACAGTTCTGCGATGGTGGGGATGCCCGCCGCAGCAACGTCGAAGGTCGCGACCATCATCATGTGGATGTCGTCGGCGGCGCCCCAAAGGGCAAGTTCAGACTCAAAGCGGCGTCCGAGCCGTAAGTACAGGCGCTCGTCGATCGCGAAGGCCTGGTCGGGCATGTGCTTCACGATCGCCTTGAAGCCGTAGCGTGCTGGCACGATCTCCTTGACCTCGCAGATCAGCAGCATCAGCTGCTGCGCCTTTCCGGGAGCAGGCACAGCGCTTTGCCACTGCGCCAGGCGGCGGGCATTGATCGCGTCGCGCTCTTCGATGGAGAACGGCTCCGGCACGTAAAGCCGGGTCCGCAGGGCGTCACCGCGGGCGAGCTTGTGCTCGGCTGCGTTCAGCAGATGCCTTCGCACTGTCGCCCATGTTCGCTTCCCGGCGAAGCCGGGATGCCAGCGCGTCAGTTCGGCCTGGTCCCAAAGGTAGTGCAGCAGGCCGCGAAGCGAGAGCTTGGTGCCGGTGGAGGAGACGCTGTCGCCCTCTGCGCCGGCGGGAGGGATCGTCGACCGGCCTGGAAACTTGGTCAGCGGGAAGTCCAGCTTCAGCGTTGTCTCGCCGGTGGTCGGGTCTTCGGTGATCGCGCTGCCCAGCACCTGCCCCAGACCGGAGAACTCGGCCGGCGGTTTGTAGGACGGGCAGTCTGGCGCGTGATGGCTACCGGTGTCCGGCATGCGCTTGACGATGTAGCCCTCGCCCAGGCGCGCCACGTACATCTCGACGCCTTCAACCAGGCACATGCAACGGGGGCGCTGGTGGGCGGCATGGGCGTCGGCGACGGCATCTGCGAACCCTCGCGCCCCGACCTCGAAGCACCGGCCTGCGATCTCATAGACCGCGGCCGGTGCCGTGATGCCCTGCGCCAGAGTTTCCACGGGAGTGTCCTCACCGCACGGGTGCCGGCGCGGCGCGGTCGCGCGAGCGCTGCATTTCGTGTGTGGGGACGACGACCGGACGCTGCGACGGCGCCGCCTTGTCGTAGACCTTCACCTTGGGTACCTGTCCATCGCGGATGCGCTGGGCCAGCTTCTCGGTCGCCGCGGCCATCACGGCGGCACGCTGCTTCTCGGGCACCTTCTTGGCCACCAGCACCGCCTCGATGGCGGCGAGCACGGCCTTGCGGCCACCGCCGCCGCGGGCGGATGC
>ERZ761609.1879-NODE-1879-length-16991-cov-38.795347_pt1 | contig 16991 bp, 18 predicted proteins | sample MGYA00511163_ERZ761609 | MGnify/ENA primary metagenome ERZ761609 (study PRJEB28899, sample SAMN02445070) | bioreactor sludge metagenome | biome: EBPR sludge | place: Australia: Brisbane, Thorneside Wastewater Treatment Plant | collected 2011-12-16 ... | reverse complement strand
GCTGTTTGCGGGCATGCAGTGCTCGGTGACGATCAAGACCGGGGAGAGGACGATGATGACCTACTTGCTGCGGCCGCTGTTGCAGCGCACCGGGGGGGCTTTGTTGGAGTATTGAGAGGGATGCTTCGATACGCCTTCAGTCGCATCCCTTCAGCGATTTGGCCTGACACTCGGTTGCCAGCTTCTGGGCTGATGCCAGTTGCTCCGTGTTCATCCGCTTGGCCGTGTAGTTGCGAAACTTGAGCGCTTGCGTGTCACCGGCAGCAGCAGCCAGGTTGAACCACATGTGCGCCTTGATGTCATTTTGTGCCACGCCGCGCCCCCGGTCGTAGCGCTCGGCAAGCGTGTATTGGGCCTTCACATGGCCCTGCACAGCCGCCAGGCGGTAAAGACTGACGGCCTGGGCGTGATCTTGCGCCACCGCTTCACCACGGTCATGCATCAAACCGAGCCTGTACTGTGCATTTGCATGTCCTTGCTCAGCCGCCTTGCGATACCAATTCAGGGCTTGGGCTGGCTGCTTGGGTACCCCGGCACCCTCCTCAAATGCAACACCGAGGTTGTACTGCGCTTCGGCCAGCCCCTGGTTTGCTGCCAAGCGGTTCCATTTCAAAGCCGTCTCCGGGTCAGCGGATGTGCCCAAACCCAATGTGTAGCGCCTGGCCAGTGCCGCCTGGGCGGGCGCGTAACCCTGTTCTGCAGCTTTCTGGAACCAACGCGTGGCCTCCACAGCATCTTTGGGAGTGCCCTGCCCCTGATCCAGCATCTCGGCCCACTGCACCTGTGCCCGCACATGCCCTTGCTCGGCGGCCAGACGGCTCCACTTCGCTGCAGCCAGCAAGTCTATGGGGCCACCCTGACCTTGAGCAGCCATCCGTGCCAAGTTGAACTGGGCATCGGGCAAGCCTTGCGCGGCAGCAAGGGCAAACTGCGCCCTGGCCTTTTCAAAATCCTGCGGCACACCTTTGCCTTGAAGTTGCACCAGGCCCCAAGCATTCTGCCCCGCTGCCAACCCTTGCTCAGCCGCCTTGCGAAGCCATTTGTGCGCCTCTGGCTGTTCGGGGGCAGGAACACCCCTTCCGTCAGATAGGGCCATGCCCAAATTGACCTGGGCCTGTGCCAAACCCTGCTCAGCTGCTTTGCGATACCACGCAACGGCCTCTGCCGGGCTTGCAGTCACACCACGCCCGTGTTCCAGCAGTTCGCCCAGACCATTCTGGGACACGGCATCCCCTTTCTGTGCTGCCATGCGAAACCACTTTGCCGCAGCAGCATCGTCGTGGACGGTTGCGCCGGATGTGGACAACAACACACCTAAGCGAGATTGGGCAGACACCTCACCCTGCTCGGCTGCCCGTGTGTACCACCGAATGGCCTCACCCTCATCGCGAAATGAGGCCTTGCCTTCGTCGATCAGCTGCGCCAGGCGAGCCTGTGCGGGGGCATAACCCTGCTCCGCAGCCAACCTGAAATAGCGACGAGCCAGCGCAAGGTCTTGCGCCAGAACAGCGGACCCTTGTTCGTACAAAGTTGCAAGCGCATGCTGTGAAGCCGCCTGCCCTTTTGCAGCACCCGCCTGAAAATGCGTCAATGCTCCACGCAACTCCCCCGCTTTGAGGAGCGCGGTACCGTCCTCGAATTCGCCCGCAGAGACAGACTGACCGAACAGCAACGCGGCTACGGCCAGAGAAAGACTGGTTTTTGTCATTTGGTGAATCAATTCTGAGACTGGGACGAAACTGTAGCGCAAACAGAACTGAGACAGGCTAACCGCTGGAAAGCGGAAAAATACATCCATCCGCATGTGTGAACTCAATGAACCGGCCACGTGTCAACGCGAGCGCTGCCCCATAGCCCCGGCCAGCACCGCCTCGGCCCACACCTGGCGCACAAACCGCTGATCCAGCCACGCCCACAGCAATATCGGCATCAGCGGCGTGAGCATCAGGAACCCGAATTGGTAACCATAGGCAATCACCTCGGCCACCCAATTGGGCCAACCCGTTTGCGCCCAAACCTGCGGTCCGGTGGTCAACAACGCCTCTTTCAGCCACCTGAAGCACATGCTGATGGCCTGCGACGGCACCAGAATAACGGTGCCCAGTGCCATCTTGACCAACAGGCCTTCAGAGCGTGAAGCCAGCAGCAAGGCCCAGAGCAGGGCAAGCCCGTAGCCATAGGATCTGTAGTTCACCTCCGGTGCCAGGTCAGCCATCACCAGACTCGCGTTGTGCGGCACGAACACGTGCAGGGTGGTTACCAGTATGCCGATGGTCCCGTTTTGCTCATACCCTTTGGCCCAGCCAAAGGTGAGTTGCATCAGCTCACCCGCTGCAGCAATAACCGGTACCGCCAGCCAGGGGGCGAGGTAGTACCAAGGGACGATGAGCACCAGCAGCGCAACAATGCTGGTCAGCAAGAATTTGCCAAGGCGGCTGATGGTCACGGCGTGGCGGTTTGTGGCGTAACTGCCAAAGCCGCCCCGGCGTGGCGGGCCACCGAACGCATCCACAACAACCACACCACCAGCACATCCAGCATGATGAGCGCCTGCCACAGGTACAGGTGGGCGAAATCAAACACTTCTTTGTCCCAGATGTTGAGGTAGTACAGGCTGATGACGCGCAGCAGGTTGGCCGCTTGCACCGCAACGATTCCGATGGCCATGCCCACCAGCTTGAATGTCCAGGGTGCAGGAAACGCAACCATGCCTGCGAGGAGGATGATGGCTGCCTCGACCCCGTTGCACCCTGCTTCAATGGACACGCCCATACCGGTGGACTGGCTTTGCAGGATTCGGCCTTGGCTGATGACATCTGAATCAAAGAAAGTCATCAGCCACGCGCTCATGTGTGCCAGACTGTTGGTCCAGGGGGTGATGACTGCCGCCTGAACAGCATTGAGCATCTCCAGCCCGAACAGGGTGGCCAACACAACCAGAAAAATCAGCAAAAAGCGGGTCACATCAATTGCGTAGGGTGAACATGGCCAGCATTGTCACCGCTCAGGCCACCCGCCTTCTGGTCATCCAGAAAGTGGTCATCCCCATCAACCCCGCCAGCGCGAGCATGGCCCATTCGCTCAGGGTCGGCACACCGGCAACGCCTGCACCACCTCCCACGCCCAAGCCAACCGGGTCATCGATGACACCGTTGGCTGTCCAGTCGTTGTCGCCCTTTTGGCCATCCGTCAGGGTGTAAGTCACTGTGCCAGTTGCAATGTCGATAGTGGCTGGGTAGGCAAACCATTTGTTGGTGTCGCCAATGCCGTTTTCTTTGCCGTACTTGTACAACTGTGCCCCGGCGGGAATGCTGCTGAAGCGCAAAGTGACAGTAGAGCTGGTGCCCGCCGTGCCGGTGATGAGCACCACCTTGGTCGCACCGCCTGGGAACGTGACGCCCGAAGGTGCCGGTGCAGGCAAGGCGACAAAGCCTGATGCAGCCTGGTCAATTTGCCAGCCATTGGAGCCTGCCGCCTGGATGGCTCCCACTGTGCCGCCACCGCCGTTGACAGCCCTGTACGGCGCCGAGCAGGTGGCGTTGGTGGCACCCGGTCCGGTGCCCGTACAACTCCACGCCCAGCTTGATGTGCCTGGCGTCTCGGTGCTGGCTGTACCAGCGCTGCACAGGTTGGCAGTTGGCAGGAATGCGGTGGCCACGTTGGCGCTGCTACCGCAGGCACCATTGATCACAACTGGAGCCACCGTGGTGCTGACAAAGTCGGCACTCACCCCACCGATGGTCAGCGTGGTGGTGGTGGGGGTGCCGTGGGCACCGCTGCTGGTGTGGCGCACGGTGACGGTGTCGCCGTTGTTGACCGTACTTGGCGTGCTGACGAAGCTGCCGCTGCCTATCTGGTACTCACCGCCGGTGATGCTGATGGCAGCCCCCGTGTTGATGCCCGCCACCGTGATGGTGTTGGAGGTTTGCACCGTACTCAGCGCAACGCCGTTGGCCGCTGTGAAGCTGAAGGCATCGGGTGTGGCGTCGGTGCCGCTGAAGCTGACCGACACCGTGCAGTCTGTCGTGACAGCACTGGTGGTGTAGCTCACATTGCCGGTGCCGCTGGGGGTGCCGTTACAGCTTCCCGCCCAGGCGTTGACGGCGTAGTTGGCCGCAGGTGTGGCTGTGAACGCAGGCGTGGCGTTGTAGGCCACCACCTGTGCGCCGCTGGGGCTGATGCTGCCGTTACTGCCCGCGCTGGGGGTGACGGTGTAGCCCCGGCTGGCAGAGCAGGCGTTAGCTGCCGTGCTGGTACCGCCGTTGCTGCCGTTGCAGCCCCAGGTGTAGGCGCTGTTGCCGCTGGTCACGCTGGTGGCGACACCGGTGCTGCAGAGGTTGGTGCTGGGTGCGCTGGTCACCAGGCTGGTGCTGTGGCTGGAGCCACAAGCCCCGTTGATGACGGGTGCCGCCACCGTGGTGCTGACAAAGTCGGCACTCACCCCACCGATGGTCAGCGTGGTGGTGGTGGGGGTGCCGTGGGCACCGCTGCTGGTGTGGCGCACGGTGACGGTGTCGCCGTTGTTGACCGTACTTGGCGTGCTGACGAAGCTGCCGCTGCCTATCTGGTACTCACCGCCGGTGATGCTGATGGCAGCCCCCGTGTTGATGCCCGCCACCGTGATGGTGTTGGAGGTTTGCACCGTACTCAGCGCAACGCCGTTGGCCGCTGTGAAGCTGAAGGCATCGGGTGTGGCGTCGGTGCCGCTGAAGCTGACCGACACCGTGCAGTCTGTCGTGACAGCACTGGTGGTGTAGCTCACATTGCCGGTGCCGCTGGGGGTGCCGTTACAGCTTCCCGCCCAGGCGTTGACGGCGTAGTTGGCCGCAGGTGTGGCTGTGAACGCAGGCGTGGCGTTGTAGGCCACCACCTGTGCGCCGCTGGGGCTGATGCTGCCGTTACTGCCCGCGCTGGGGGTGACGGTGTAGCCCCGGCTGGCAGAGCAGGCGTTAGCTGCCGTGCTGGTACCGCCGTTGCTGCCGTTGCAGCCCCAGGTGTAGGCGCTGTTGCCGCTGGTCACGCTGGTGGCGACACCGGTGCTGCAGAGGTTGGTGCTGGGTGCGCTGGTCACCAGGCTGGTGCTGTGGCTGGTGCCGCAGGCACCGTCGATCGGAACCAAAATGGTATCGGTGTCTGTGGCCGAATTGTTGTCGGGGTTGGGATCATTCGTCCCGGAAACGGTGGCCGTATTGCTGAGGTTACCCGTGGCGGCCGCGTTGAGGGTGCCCGTGGCTGTGAAAGTCACACTGCCTCCTGCCGGCAAGTTCACTATGACGTTGATGTTGCCCGCACCCGCTGTCGGACATGTGCCGCCCACGGCCCCTACACAAGTCCAAGTGACCCCCGATAAACTGGCTGGAAAGGTATCCGACACGGTCGCACCGGAAGCATTTGCAGGGCCAGCATTGGCCACCGTGATGGTGTAAGTCACGCCACTTCCGGCAACGGTCGATGCTGCGCCATTGGTTTTGGTGATAGACACGTCAGCCAACAGGCCGGTTTGGGCGTGGACGGCTGGGAACAGCGCCGCCAGCAAACATGCGGCAGCCACCAGCACACGGCAATGGCGGTGAAAACAAGACGCAACGGACATGGGCAGGGCTCCAGAAGCAAAAAGCCGCCGTGCGCTAAGCGCCACGGCGGCCCAGGGAGTCAGAGAAAAAGAAAAAGGGTGAGCGGCGGCTCGGCTCGGCTCGGCTCGGCAAAAACAATCGCGAAATTCAGGCGTTGCATGGCCGTTTGGGCAGGTATGCATTCAAATTTGGGTGGGGGTGAACCTGATGGGCTGCATGCCCCCCGGTGCGACAGCGGAGCAGATGCTAAACCCAAACAACCCAGCCGCCAGACACATGTTGGCTGATTGCAACGCCCATAGCTCGAATGCTCTGCTTGCCACAACGATAGTGCCTACCGCGTGGTAATCGTGGATGACCACTGAACAGCCATGGGCCAGACACAGGACAACTGAACTGCTTGACGAGATTCACCCCGGCGAAATGAAGGTGGCCAGCCAACAGGGCAAGGACCTGAGCGAGCTGACCCTGGCCGAGCTGCAATCCTTCAACCCCGTCATTGAAGCCGACGTGTTCGATGCCTTGAGCCTGGAAGGCAGCCTGAATGCCCGCAACACCCTGGGCGGTACGGCACCGACCCAAGTGCGCCTGCAACTGGCACGGCACCGGGCGCGGCTGGCGGTGTGACGCAGAGCAAGACAGACCGACCCAGTCTGGCTGCTTGGTACAACCGTCAGAAAAGAGAATTCGCCAACCTCAATCGCAACTCTTGAGCAGTTTGACCTGACATTCAGTGACCTGCTTTTTGGGCAGCAGCCAAGTGGTCGGCATTCATGCGCTTGGCGATGAACTCATCGCATCCGGCTTCGATGGACACGCCCCGACTCACCGCAGCAGGGTGACAAATTTGCCACCTTTCAGCCCACCGCCCACAATCAAGCGTGACCCAGCGGGTTGACAATTCGCAGCCCGCCCATCACCTCGCCCGTGTTGAAGTCTTCGCTCAACAACACGGTGCAACCTGCAGTTTGTGCCGTGGCCACAATGATGGCGTCAAAAAAAGACACGCTGCGTGACTGGTGCAAATCAAGACCTGCCCGAATGATGACGGGGGTCACCTGGACAACCTCAAATTGCTCAAACATATCCAGCTGCTCGCGCACATGCTGCGATGGGAGCTTGAGTTTTTTGATGGCAATGTTGCAATACTCTTGCAGCACTTGGGTCGATAGCACGCCCGTGGCGGTCTCGAAAAGCCGCCTCAAGCAATTCAACGCGGCCCGCTGTTTCACGGGCTCATCGGTGGCTTCGGCGTAAATCAGAATGTTGGTGTCAATGAAGCTGCGCTCGCCCATGTTGGTCACCGTTCGTTGGCTTCGTCGCGGTTGAACTTCCAGCCCTTTAATTCAACCTTGGACTGCAAACAACGGGACTCAAACTGGGCCCATTGCTGCCCCTTGCCAGCGCTACCCCCAAGTTGCTCCAAATAATCGCGCACAGCCTGGTTGAGGCTTTTGCCCATTTTCTGGGCTGCCAGCCGCGCACGTTGAGCCACTTTCTCGTCAATCGACAAGGTGATGTTCATTTGAGTACTCCTGAGTTCACACATATTATGTGCAATCTTGCGCACCAGCGGGTGGCGCGACGCAAGTTGCTGCAACTGCATGCCGCCACGGACCTGCACAGCTTGCGCATGCCGCCCGGCAACCAGTTGGAATCCCTCAAGGGCGACCGCCAGGGCCAGCACAGCATCCGCAGCAACGCCCAGTGGCGCGTGTGCTTTGCCTGGCATGACGATGGGGCGTACCGCGTCGAAATCGTGGACGACCACTGAACAGCCAGGACCCAGACACATGACCACCGAACTGCTTGACGAGATTCACCCCGGCGAAATTTTGCTGGAAGACTTCATGAAGCCACTGGGCATCACAGCCCGACAACTGGCTGCCGACATGGACGTGCCGCCCAGCCGCATCAGCGACATCGTGAACGGCACGCGCCCCATCAGCGCCGACACTGCGTTGCGACTGGGCCTGTTTTTCAGCATGGACCCGCGTTACTGGCTGAACCTGCAAACCGAGTACGACATGCGCACGGTCATGCGCAACAGCCACGACACCATTGCACCGCGCATCCGGGAGTTTCAACCTACGCTGCCACCTCAAGCGTAGCCCTACAGGTTGACGCACCGGCACACGTGCCCCTGCAACCACGCCCCAGGCCGCACCAGTTCTTCCAGCACACTGAAGTGGTGACACCCCGGCAACTCCTCGCACTCCGGTACCGCTTCAGCGCCCCACGCTTCACGGATCAGCCGGTTCTGGCGTTTGAACTCGGCGCTTTCATCGCCGCCGACCACCGTCGTCAGCCTGCCGGGGGACTGGGGGCCACGCAACCGCGCGGGGCTTTGGGCGATGGCCTCCTCTGGCGTGAGCCCCAGGTCTGACAGAAACGGGGTCTGGCGGATGGGCTCCATGTCAAACAAGCCGCTGATGGACACCCCGTGTTGCAACGGTTGCACCGGGAGGTCTACGCCCAGCTGCCGCCCAACGGCCAACCAGTCGGTTGCCAGCAGCATGCCCACCAGTTGCCCACCCGCTGAATGCCCGACGACGGTGATGCGGTCCGGGTCACCCCCATAGGCTGCAATGTGTTGCCACACCCATACCACGGCGGCCACCATCTGTCGGGTGATGTCGCTCACCCGAACCGCCGGGCACAGCGTGTAGTTGGGCACCACCACGCACGCACCCTGGGCAACGTACGGCGGCGCCAGAAAGCTGTGGTCGGCCTTGTCGAGCGCACGCCAGTAGCCACCGTGGATGAACACCAGCACAGGCGCACCGCCGCTGCGGTGGCCGCTGCCACCTGGCAGGGGCGGAAACACGTCCAGCGCAGGCCCGGGTACTGTGGTGCCTGCTGTGTCAGACGTGCCAGTCGAACCCACAAACGCACGCACCCGCTCCGAGGTCAGGTACGGCACATCGAGATGGGCCTGCGACAGGCGTTGCCGGGCGGCGGCCGAGTCGGCCGCCCACCGCTGGAGGTGCTGACCAAACGTCGGCACCAATGCCCGGTTGTTGTACTGGCTGTCCAGCCAGGCAGGGCTGCCGACTGCCAGCGGCACCGCCTCAGCTGACGGTTGCATCGCGTTCACTGCGGCACCACGGCGGTGACTTCGATCTCGACCTTTGCGCGGTCTTCGATCAGGGCGCTGACCTCGACCGCCGTCATGGCGATGTCGAAGTGGCCGATCACGTCGCGAAACGCCTGGCCAATGGCCCGTGCCTGCGCCAGGTACTCGCGCTTGTCGGTCACGTACCAGGTCATGCGCACGATGTGCTGCGGCGCGGCTCCGCCCTCGTGCAGCACGTCCACCACGTTCTGCAGGGCCTGGCGCACCTGTCCGGCCAGGTCATCGGTGTGGAACAGGCCTTGCCCGTCCCAGCCGATCATGCCGGCCACGAACACCATGCGGCCACTCGCAGCCACGCCGTTGGCGTAGCCTCTGGGGCGGGGCCAGCCTGGAGGAAGAAGGGCGGTCATGGGCGTGTCTCCGGTCATGTGTGAAGGGGGTGAATGATGAATGAGGGCCATCAGACCCCGATGTAGCGCTGCCACAGCCCTGGATCGGCCGACAGCGCTGGTGATGAGCCTTGCCACACCACCTTGCCCCGCTCGACGATGGTGTGGTGGTCGGCCAGCGCAATCAGGCGCTGAACGTACTTGTCAATGACCAGCGTGGTCTGCCCCTGCTCGCGCAGCGTGTACAGGCAACGCCAGATGTCCTCGCGGATCAGCGGGGCCAGGCCTTCGGTGGCTTCGTCCAGGATCAGCAGGTGGGGGTTGGTCATCAGCGCGCGACCAATGGCCAGCATCTGCTGCTCGCCACCCGATAACTGGTTACCCATGTTGCGCCGGCGCTCGGCCAGGCGCGGGAACAGGCCATACACCCGGTCCAGCGTCCAGGGGTTGCTGCTGCCATTGCGCCGTGCGGCAAAAGCCACCAGGTTCTCCTGGACCGACAGGTTGGGGAAGATCTGGCGCCCTTCGGGCACCACGGCCAGGCCCATGCGGGCGATGCGGTCAGGCGCCAGGCCGTCGATGCGTTCCCCGAGGAAACGGGCCTCGCCACCCTGGTTGCGCGTCAGGCCCAGAATGGACCGCACGGTGGTGGTTTTGCCCATGCCATTGCGGCCCAGCAGCGTGGCCACTTCGCCCGCACCGATGCGGACATCGATGCCAAACAACACCTGGCTGGTGCCATAGGCGGTTTGCAGCCCACGCACGTCCAGCAAGGCTTCCCGGTGGTTGGTGTGGCTGGTCATGCGGCCACCCCCTGTTCGCCGTGTGCGGCTTCTTCATCGCCCAGGTAGGCGCGGCGCACATCGGGGTTGGCCCGGATGTCGTCGGGCGTGCCGGTGGCAATCACCTTGCCAGACACCAACGTGGAGATGCGGTCAGCCAGGCGAAACACGGCATCCATGTCGTGCTCCACCAGCAGGATGGTGACTTCTTGCTTCAGCTCGGTCAGCAGCGTGACCATGCGTTCGGTTTCATCGGGCCCCATGCCGGCCATCGGCTCGTCCAGCAGCAGCAGCCGTGGCCGCACGGCCAGCGCCAACCCGACTTCGAGCTGACGTTGCTCGCCATGCGAGAGGCTGCCCGCATCGGCCCACAGCCTGCCACCCAGCCCGACCCGCTCGGCCACGGCCAGTGCCTGCTCGTAGCGCGCGGTGTCGCGCCGCGCTGGCCGCCAGAACGACCAGGGGCTGCCGTCCTGCGCCTGGACCGCCAGCGCCAGGTTGTCCCACACCGACAGCCGACGGAAGACGCTGGTGATCTGGAACGACCGCACCAGCCCGCTGGCCACCCGGCTGTGCATGGGCCAGTGGGTGATGTCCTGTCCGCCCAGGCGGATGTGCCCGGCCGTGGGGGCAAGCGCGCCGCTGAGTTGGTGAATCAGGGTGGTTTTGCCCGCGCCATTGGGGCCGATCAGGGCATGCAATTCACCCTGGTGCACGGTCAGCGTGGCATGGTCGGTGGCCACGAGGCCGCCGAAGCGTTTGACCAGGCGGTCCACTTCGAGCAAAGGGGGCAACAAAGGGGATGTCCCTGAGGGCATCTGCTTGTCGGCCATCAGACCACCTCCCTGGCGACGCGCTGCTGCGCTTCCTGCCGCAACGCGCGCTGGCGCAGCAACTGTCGGGCCCTGCCGAGCAGGCTCATAAGCCCATTCGGTGCCAGCAACACCACGGCCAACAACACAGCACCCAAACCGAGCTGCCAGTGGATGGTGTAGGCCACCAGCACCTCTTCCAGCAACAGGAACACCGCCGCCCCCACCAGCGGGCCCCAGAAATGCCCAACGCCGCCCAGGATGACCATGACCATCAGCATGCCCGACTGGCTCCACTGCATCATGGACGGGCTGACAAAGCTGTTCTGGTTGGCCGACAGCGCACCCGCCAGCCCGGCCAGTGCGCCAGCCAGCACAAACGCCACCAGCTTGACCCGGTACACCGGCACCCCCAGCGCCAGCATGCGCCCTTCGTTCTCGCGGATGGCCTGCAGCGTGTGGCCAAACCGCGCATTCACCAGCCGGTGCAGCAGCCAGAACGCCAGCGACACCACCCCTACCACGACGTAGTAGAAATGGACATCGGACGACAGGTCGATGCCCCCACCCACCGTGGCCCGGCCTGGCAGGCTCAGGCCATCGTCACCGCCCCAGGTTTTGAGCGACACCATCAGGAAGTACAGCATCTGTGCAAACGCCAGGGTGATCATGATGAAGTACACCCCTTGCGTGCGCAGGCTGATGGCCCCCACCGCCAGCGCCGCTACCCCGCCCACCAGGGCAGCCAGCGGCCAGGTCACCCAGGCCGACATCCAGCCCAGGCTGCTCATGGCGATGCCCGCTGCATAGGCCCCCAGGCCCACAAATGCGGCGTGGCCGAAGCTGACCATGCCACCCCAGCCCAAAATCAGGTTCAGGCTCGCAGCCGCCAGGGCGTACACCAGCACCCGGCTGGCAACACCCACATAAAAATCCTCACCCAGCGCTTTCAAGACGGGCGGTAGGAGCAACAAAAAACAGAGCAATACCACCACAGTCCAGACGCTGGGCCGGTGGTCCAGCAGGCCCGCTGGTGGTCGTGCACTGGGTGTGGCTGCCCGTTCGGGCGACATCGGTACGTTCATCGTCCTCTTTCAGCCGTTGGCTGGGAACAGGCCCTGGGGTCGGTAGAACAGCACCACCGCCATGAGCAGGTAGATCAACATCGAGGCCAGCGCAGCCGCCGCGCCACTGGCGGCCTCGGCACCGAACAGCCACGTCACCAGCGGTGGCAGCAAGGCCCGGCCGGCCGTGTCGACCACGCCCACCAGCAGTGCCCCCAGAAACGCACCGCGCATGGAGCCGATGCCGCCGATGACGATGACCACAAACGCCAGAATCAGAATGCTCTCGCCCATGCCCACCTGTACGGCCAGCAGTGGCCCGAGCAGACCACCGGCCAAGGCACACAAAGCCGCCCCCAGGGCAAACACACCCGTGAACAGCTTGCCCACCGGCACACCCATGGCCAGCGCCATGTCACGGTTGGACGCACCGGCGCGCACCTGCATGCCCAGCCGTGTGCGGGTGACCAGCAGATACAACCCCAGCGCAGCGGCCAGGCCCACACCGATGATGAACAGCCGGTAGGCCGAGTAGTGGAAACCCGGCAACAGCTCCACCGGCCCGGCCAGCGCATCCGGCGGGTTCAGACTCAGGGGCTGGCTGCCCCAGACCATGCGCACCGCTTCGTTGGCCATGAGCAGCAGCGCAAACGTGCCCAACACCTGCGACAAATGGTCGCGCCGGTAGAAGTGGCGCAGCAGGCTGGTCTCCAGCAACACCCCCACCACCGCTGTGCCGGCGATGCCCACGCCCAGGCCCGTCCAGTACGAGCCGCTGGCCGCCGTGATGGTAGCCACCAGGTAGGCACCGATCATGTACAGCGACCCGTGGGCCAGGTTGATCATGTCCATGATGCCGAACACCAGCGTCAGCCCGGCGGCCAGCAGGAACAGCATCAACCCGAACTGCAGGCCGTTCAAGGCCTGCTCCAGCAACAGCAGGGTGTTCATGAAAAAGTGGGCACAGGTGTCAGGTGGGGTGCATCAGCCTTCACAGGCTGTCAGGCATCTTGCAGTCTTTGGCGTAGGCATCGGCATGCTTTTCAAACACCTTGTTCAGCGTGCGGTTGGTCACCCGGCCCTGCGTGTCGCGGGTGATGACGCGCAGGTGGTAGTCCTGGATGGGGTACTGGTTGGTGTTGAACTTGAACGCACCGCGCACCGAATCGAACTTGGCCGCCTGCAGGGCCTTGCGCACGGCGTTCTTGTCATCAAGCTTGCCCTTGGTGTCGCGCACGGCAGCGTCGATCAGGCGAGCCGCGTCGTAGCCCTGGCTGGCATACAGGCTGGGCAGGCGGCCGTATTCCTTCTGGAAGTCGGTGACGAACTTGACGTTGGCGGGGTTGTTCATGTCATGCGCCCACTGCGAGGTGTTGAACATGCCCAGCATGGGCTCGCCGACGGCACGGATCACGTCTTCGTCACCCGAAAAGCCGGGCCCGAACAGCGTCATGTCCTTGGACAAGCCTGCACCCACAAACTGCTTGATGAAGTTGATGCCCATGCCACCAGGCAGGAAGATGTACACCGCATCGGCACCGGAGCCACGGATCTTGGACAGCTCGGCACCGTAGTCGAGCTGGTTGAGCGCGGTGTAGGTCTCCTGCACCACTTCGCCCTTGAAGAAGCGCTTGAACCCGGCCAGCGCGTCCTTGCCTGCGGGGTAGTTGGGGGCCAGGATGGCCGCCTTCTTGAAGCCTTTGTCCGTCACCACCTTGCCCACCGCCTCGTGCAGGTTGTCGTTCTGCCAGGCCACGTTGAAGAAATAGGGGTTGCACTGTGCACCGGCGTACTGGCTGGGCCCGGCGTTGGCGCTGATGTAGAACGTCTTGGACTGGAAGATGGGCTGGCCCACCGCCAGCATGACGTTGGAGAACACGATGCCTGTCATGAAGTCCACCTTGTCACGCTTGACGAGGCGGTCGGCGGTTTGCTTGGCAGCATCGGGGCTGGCCTGGTCGTCGGCCACGATCACTTCGGCCGGCAAGCCACCCAGCTTGCCGCCACTGTGCTTGACGGCGAGCTGAAATCCGTCGCGGATGTCCACACCCAGACCCGCACCGGGGCCGGACAGGGTGGACAGCAGGCCCACCTTCACTTTGTCAGCAGCGTGCGCACCACCTGCCAGCGCCAGCGTGGCGGCAGCAAGGGCCAGCGTCTGGCACGCGGCGCGGTGGATGACGGTGAGGCGTTGGGGTGTCTGGCGCATGGTCATGTCTCCAATTCAAAAGGGGGGGTGAAGCAATGTAAACGGAAGAAAGCTGTCAGATCAGGTCATGCAACCTGAACCGCTGTAGCTTACCGGTCTGCGTGCGGGGCAAGGTGTCACAAAACCGGACCACACGTGGGTATTTGTACGGAGCAATGGACTGCTTCACGTGCTCCTGCAGGGTTTTCACCAATGCGTCGTCTGCCACCACATCGGTTTTGGGCACCACGAACGCGGTGATGACCTGGCCGCGCTCGGCATCTGCCACGCCGATGACGGCGCATTCCGCCACGGCCGGGTGCAGCATCAGGGCATCCTCCACCTCGGGCGAGGCCACGTTGTAGCCGGCGGTGACGATCATGTCGTCGGTGCGCGCCTGGTAGAAGAAGTAGCCGTCAGCGTCCATCCTGTAGGCATCGCCGGTCAGGTTCCAGCCGTTTTTCACGTAGCTGGTCTGCCGCTCGTCGTCGAGATACCGGCAACCGGTGGGGCCCTTCACCGCCAGCCGCCCCACCGTGCCCGGTGGCACCTCGCGCCCCTGGTCATCCTGCACCTGCGCCACGTAGCCGGGCACGGCCTTGCCGGTGGCACCGGGGCGCACCTGCGCCTCGTCGGCGGAAATGAAGATGTGCAACAGCTCGGTCGCCCCGATGCCGTCGATCAGCTCGATACCGGTGGCAGCTTTCCATTGGGTGCGGGTGGCCATCGGCAGGGCCTCGCCCGCCGACACACACTGCCGAAGCGCGGACTGGCGCAGCGCTTCGCCATGCGCGGCCAACGCGCGGTAGGACGTGGGCGCAGTGAACAACGTGGTCACACCGAAGGCGGGAATGGCCTCTGCCAGTTGGGGCGGGCTGGCTTTCTCCAGCAGCACGGTGGATGCACCCACCGACATGGGAAACAGCAACAGGCCGCCCAGACCGAACGTGAACGCCAGGGGTGGGCTGCCGGCAAACACATCGTCGGCTTGCGGGCGCAGCACATGTTGGGGCCAGCACTGGCAAGCCGCCATCACGTCCCGGTGGCCATGCATGGTGGCCTTGGGCACACCGGTGGTGCCGCTGGTGAAGGCGAGCAGGCAGATGTCGGTGGCAGATGTCTGAACCGTGGCAAACGGCTGGGCATGGCGGGCCATGTCGGCCTCCAGCCGAGGACGATCAGAGGCGACGGCCTCCCCGGCCGGGTCGCCCTGTCCATGGAAGAAGCGGACGTGCCCCAGCACCGGATGGGCGGCGGCCGTCTGCACCAGTTCGTCGGCCAGCGACAGGTCGCACAGCGCGTGCGACACCTGGGCCTTGCCCACAATGGCCCCCAGTTCCTTGGCACGCAGCAACGGCATGGTGGCCACGGCGATGCCCCCGGCCTTGATGACGCCGAACCAGCAGGCTGCCAGCATGGGGTTGTTGGGCGCACGCAGCAGCACACGGTTGCCGCTGACCAGACCCATGTCGTGCACCAGCACATGGGCAATGCGGTCGGCCTGCGCCTGCAACTGCCGGTAGGTCCACACCACACCGCCCGGCGCCCGGATGCACACGCGCTCTCCCCACCCCCTGGCCACCGCAGCGTCCAGCAACTCGGCGGCGCAGTTCATGGCCTCGGGGAACCGGAGGTCAGGCGCGTCCAGCAGAAATTCGGGCCACTGGTCGGCGGGTGGCAGGTGGTCGAACGCGAACGTATCGGTGTGGGTGGTGTGCATGACAGGTGTCCAGTACTCAAATACAAGATAGCTACAAAACCATACCTATCAAGCGGTAGAGGCCATTTCCTTCAACATTTCCCGGGCGATGATGAGTTGCTGCACCTCGGTCGCACCTTCGTAGATGCGCAGCGCCCGGATGTCGCGGTACAGCCGTTCCACCGGCACGCCACTGACCACGCCCATGCCTCCCCACATCTGCAGCGCGGCATCGATGACGGCTTGCGCGTTTTCAGTGGCGGTCATCTTGGCCATGGCGGCTTCACGCGTCACGGTGTGGCCCTGGTCGCGCAGCCAGGCAGCGCGGTAGGTTAGAAGGGCAGCGCTGTCGATGGCGGTGGCCATCTGCGCCAGCTTGGCCTGTGTGAGCTGGAAGTCCGCCAGCACCCCGCCGAACATGGCCCGCGAGGTGGCACGTTGCAACGCCTCATCCAGCGCCCGCCGGGCCAACCCCAGGGCAGCAGCGGCCACCGAGGTGCGGAACACATCGAGCGTGCGCATGGCCACCTTGAAGCCCTGCCCCGCTTCACCCACCAGCGCATCGGCGGGCAGGCGGCAACCGGTCAATCGCAGGCGAGCCAGCGGATGCGGGGCCATCAGTTCAAAACGTTCGGCCACCTCGAAGCCAGGGGTATCGGCCTCCACAATGAAGGCGCTGATGCCCCGGGCACCAGGGGCTTCGCCCGTGCGGGCGAACAGCACGTAAAAGTCGGCAATGCCGCCGTTGGAGATCCAGGTTTTTTCCCCGTCCAGCACCCAGCCGTCGCCCTGCGCGTCGCTCACCCGCCGGGCGCTGCAGGCCATGGCCGCGACATCCGAGCCGGCAGACGGTTCGGACAGGGCAAAGGCGGCAATCGCCTCGCCGCTGGCCACACGCGGCAAATAGCGCTGGCGCTGTGCCGGTGTGCCGTGCAGCGAGATGGCGCCCGACCCCAGGCCCTGCATGGCAAACGCGAAGTCGGCCAGGGCGCTGTGGCGTGCCAGGTTCTCGCGCAGCAGGCAAATGGCCCGCGTGTCGATGGTGTCGCACTCGCCACCCACGTCGCGTCCGGCCACCGCATGCCCCAGCCAACCGCCGTGCCCCAGGGCGCGCACCAGTTCGCGGCATTCGGCATCGGCATCGGGTCCGTGGTCGTGTGGCACATGGTCGCCAGCCCAGGCCTGCAGGTCGCGGGCGAGCTGCCGGTGCCGGTCTTCGAAGAACGGCAGGCCCAGAAAACGTTCATCCAGTGTCTGGGCCATGGTCAGTTGCCTTCAAAACGGGGTTTCTGCTTGGCCACGAAGGCGTGGTACGCGCGGGAAAAGTCCTGCGTCAGCATGCACAGGGCCTGGGCCTGGGCCTCGGCCTCGATGGCCTGCTCCAGCGTCATGGCCCATTCCTGGTGCA
>ERZ761609.1878-NODE-1878-length-16996-cov-8.647778_pt1 | contig 16996 bp, 16 predicted proteins | sample MGYA00511163_ERZ761609 | MGnify/ENA primary metagenome ERZ761609 (study PRJEB28899, sample SAMN02445070) | bioreactor sludge metagenome | biome: EBPR sludge | place: Australia: Brisbane, Thorneside Wastewater Treatment Plant | collected 2011-12-16 ... | reverse complement strand
AAGGCGTCCTCGCCGACATCGCCGCGCAGCTTGCGCTGATGGCGGGTTGGGAAACCGGTCGTGGCGATGCAGACGTCGACGTTTCCGATCGGCATGTCGCAAGTGGAACTCGAGGCCAAGATCGCGGCCATGCGGCAGGCGAACACGGAAGGGCGTTCGCTCGGCTTTGTGATCGAGTTGAAAAGTGCGCCGGGACATGCCGTCGGCATGGTCGGGGCGCACGTGCGCGAGGATGGACAGGTCGAACTCGGCTACCACCTCGATCCCGCACTGTGGGGACAGGGTCTCATGACGGAGGCCGTCGCCATGGTCGCGGACACGGTGTTTGCGCTCACACGGGTCGATTCCGTCATGGCCGGAGTGAAACCCGACAATCTCGGCTCGCGCCGTGTGCTCGAGAAGGCCGGGTTCATCGCCGACGGCGGCTACGAGCACGAAAGCCCGCTCTGGGGACGCTATGCCGTCAAACGCTACAGGCGACCACGCGAGAAGATCTCGCCGCTGGTGTCAGCCCTGGAGCGGTTCGGTCGACCGGTGCCGGAGATGGCGTTCGACCTCTGCGGTCGCGTCTAGTCCGAAGCCCTTCACCCGACGCCCGATCTGGCCCTGCGGCACCGGCCGGCACATTCCGTGCCGCCCGGATGCGGCGCGCCGGTGCGTGCCCGATCCCCAATGCAAACCCCACTTTATCGGAGACAGTCCCATGACCGTCACACTGACCACGAAAACCATTTGCCGCGCCCTCGCAGGTGTTCGCGATGCAGCCGCCCGGGCGGTGCGCAACCGCGGGCGCGCACACGACGATCTCGGTTGTTGATGCGGGACCAGAGGAGGGGGACGTGGGACAGCTCATGACGCGGCGGCTCGTTCTGAGGCCGCTCAGAGGCGAAGACAGCGAGCCGATCTGCCGGCTGATGAAAAACTTCGAGGTGCGGCGCTGGCTGATCCGGCCACCGGAGCCCTACACGCGCCTCGACGCGGACGCTTTCATCGAGACGGCACATGCGAAGCGGAAATCGGCGGAGCACTGCTTTCTGGCGATCACGCTGGCCGACGGCAAGGACTTCGTCGGCCTGATCGCGGTCGAACCGGGGGAGGGCGGGCCGGAACTCGGTTACTGGCTCGGCCAGTCCTACTGGGGGCGCGGGCTCATGACCGAAGCCGCGCGCGTGGTCGCCCGGAAGTTCTTTGCCAAGCCGGTGAATAATGTCCTGCGCGCCGGCTACATTTCTGGTAATGAGGCGTCGGCCGCGATCCAGCGCAAGCTCGGCTTCCAGATCGTCGGAAACAGGCGCAAGGCGAGCCGGCCGCTCGGGCACGACGTGTGGTGCGTCGAGACGCAGCTGACCAGGGCGCACTACGAAGCTTTCAAGTCATGAAATTTCTCGACCAGGCCAAGATCTACATCCGCTCCGGCGACGGCGGGAACGGCTGCGTCGCATTCCGGCGCGAGAAGTTCATCGAGTTCGGCGGACCGAACGGCGGCAATGGCGGACGCGGCGGAGACGTGTGGGTCGAGTGTGTCGACAATCTCAACACGCTCATCGACTACCGCTATCACCAGCACTTCTACGCCAAGAACGGCCGCCCGGGCATGGGGCAGGAGCGCGCCGGGCAGGACGGCGAAGACATGACCATCAAGGTGCCGCCGGGTACTCAGATCTATGCCGACGACCAGGAGACGCTGCTCGCCGACCTCGTGCAGGTCGGGGATCGCGTGCGCCTCTTGAAGGGGGGCAATGGCGGCTTCGGAAACGCGCATTTCAAGACCTCGACGAACCGCGCGCCACGCCATGCCAATCCCGGCCAGCCGGGCACCGAAATGGCGATCTGGCTCAGGCTGAAGCTGATCGCGGATGCGGGGCTCGTCGGGCTGCCGAACGCCGGCAAGTCGACGTTTCTCGCAGCCGTGACCGCAGCCAAACCGAAGATCGCGCCTTACCCGTTCACGACGCTGCATCCCAATCTCGGCGTCGTGCGTGCGGGAGAAGTAGACTTCGTGCTCGCCGACATTCCGGGGCTCATCGAAGGTGCGCACGACGGCGCGGGGCTCGGCACGCGTTTTCTCGGTCACATCGAACGCTGCCGCGTTCTGCTGCATCTGGTTGACGCGACAGAGGAGGACGTCGGCAAGGCGTACCGGACCGTGCGCGCCGAACTGAAAGCGTTCTCGCCGGAACTCGCGAAAAAGAAGGAAATCGTCGCGTTGTCGAAATGCGATGCGCTGACCGAGGACGTGATTGCGGAGAAGAGCGCCGAGCTGCAGAAGGCGTCCCGCAAGAAGCCGCTCGTGGTGTCGGCGGTGTCGGGTCAGGGCGTGAAGGACGCGCTCTTCGCGTTGACGCGGGAGATCGGCCGGGCGCAGACGGCGGAGGCTGCCGAGAACGCTCCGCCGCCGGACAAGTGGGCTCCGTGACGACGGCGCTCGCCCGTGCCTGTCGTCTAGCGACACGGTGACAGTTGGAAAATAGTTCGCAGGTCTGATCGCAATGACTGCTACTTCCCCCCGCAGAGAATGGACGAACGCCAAGCGGATCGTGGTCAAAATCGGATCCGCACTGCTCGTCGACAGCGCGAGTGGCCGGCTCCGTTCGACGTGGCTCAATTCGCTCGCCGACGATGTCGCGGGCCTGATCGCCGATGGCAAGGACGTCGTACTCGTCTCCTCCGGCGCGATCGCGCTCGGCCGGCACGTTCTCGGTCTGCCACGACGCGCACTCGAACTCGAGGAAAGCCAGGCTGCGGCCGCGGTGGGGCAGATTTCATTGGCTGCCGCGTACCGCGACGTCTTCTCGGCGCGCGGGCACACGGTCGCGCAGGTGCTGCTGACGCTCGGCGATACAGAAGAACGGCGCCGCTATCTCAACGCACGCCGGACGATCGACACGCTGCTCGCACGCAAGGCCGTCCCCGTCGTGAACGAGAACGATACGGTGGCGACGACCGAAATCCGCTATGGCGACAACGACCGGCTTTCGGCCCGCGTCGCCAGCATGATAACGGCCGACGTTCTCGTGCTGCTGTCGGACATCGACGGGCTCTATACGGCACCACCGGGAACGGACAAGAGCGCACGCCGTATCGACGAGGTGCGTGCGATCACGGCCGAAATCGAGGCCATGGCGGGAGGCGCGGCCTCGGCGTTCTCGAGGGGCGGGATGAAGACAAAGATCGAGGCGGGCAAGATCGCACTCGCGTCAGGAACGCACATGGTGATCGCGTCGGGGCAACGGATCAATCCGCTGCGCCAGCTCGTCGAGAATGCCCCCTCGACTTGGTTCCTCGCACAGTCCGATCCGGTCGCCGCGCGCAAGCGGTGGATCGCGGGACAGCTCGACGCACTCGGCGTCATTTATCTCGATCAAGGGGCGGAAAAGGCTCTGGCCAGCGGCAAGAGCTTGCTGCCGGCAGGTGTCACCCGCGTCGAAGGGCATTTCGAACGCGGCGATGCGGTGGTGTTGCGCGGCACGTCCGGGACCGAACTCGGCCGTGGGCTCGTCGCCTATTCCAGCGAGGATGCCCTGCGGATCATCGGCAAGAAAAGTTCCGAGATCGCCGAGATTCTGGGCCCCGACTTCCGGACCGAAATCGTCCATCGTGACGACATGGCGCTCAGCCGAAGCTGACAGCCGGATCCGCGCCGAACGAGGAAGCGGCCGTGGCCGCTCCCGCGTTCTGGTTTGTGGATGGCAGGCTATGGCGCCCGACGCAATCAGCGCAGGCGGAAGACCGACTGGCCTGAACGCTCGCTACGCTCCTGAGCTACGCGGATCGTCTTCTGCCGCTCCATGGCAGCAAGGCGACGGATCGCGTCCTCGACGGTTTCGTTGGGCCGCAACTTGGTCGACCCCTTGCCGGCCACCTGGATGATCGTCTCGGACGAAACGACCTTTCCGCCCTGCTGCCGGTTCGCGGTCGCGGAATTGCTGGCTGCCGCACTACGCGTGACACGTGCCGGTGACGCGGCCTTAGCGGGCGTAGCGCTCGGCGTAGCCGACGCGACGGCGACTGGCGCTGTGACCGGCGCCGATGGTGCAGCGCCGCCGCCTGCAGCCGCAAAGGCCTGGTCGAGGGAGGCGAACTGTCCCATGTACCCCTTCACCGGTGCGTAGGAGCGCCCCTTCGAGTAGGTCGCTTCCGCCTTGGTGGGTGCCTCGACGACACGCACATGCAACGTCGCGACACCGCCCATGCCAAGTGCGGCCGCAGCCGCACGCGAGAGGTCCAGTTTCCGGTCGCCCCAGTAGGGGCCGGCATTGTTGATGCGAACCTTCACGGCCTTGCGTGTTCCCGGGTGCCAGACGAGGAGCTTGGTCCCGTTGGGGTAGATCGGGCTCGCGGCATTGTCCGGTGCCCAGGCGCGGAAGTATTCGCCCGACGACGTCAGATTGGACGGATTGAAGCGATCCCTGCGGGCGTCGTCGTAGAACGACGCCTTAACCGTCGTCGTCTTTCCGACGAGGCGGCGCGTTTCCTCCAGTGTCTTCACGGTGTGGCACACGCCATTGAAACAGTAGGTGCGGCCGGGGGTCTTTGCGGTTGCGGCCGGGATGGCTGCGAAGACAAATGCCGCAGTTGCCAGGACGGTCGTTACGCGATGCATGCTTTACCTCTCGCTGTTCCGCGCGGTGGCGCGGTCGTCGTGGGGAGCGAGGCGTCATGCCAGCGCTCCGAACAGGCGCAACCTGCCGCCGGCCCGATGGGGCGGAAGCAGGTCAACGCGCTGCCATGACGTCGAGATGCGTCGCGGTCGAGACGTGGTTAGGGCACGTGGTTAATATTGATCGGCGAGCAATTGGAATGCCCTTGAAATCGCTCGCCAAAATCGGTGGCCTGCGACAATTTGCGCATCTTATCCACAGGCAGTGGAAAGTGCGTCAGCGCTCGTCTTCCGCGACCGCTTCTGCCCACGGATGGTTCGGGTCCGCCGCACCCTCGTTGCGCGAGCGCTCGCGACGCACGGCACCGGCGACCGTAAACGGGAATGGATAGGGGACCGGCTCAGCCTCGATCGTCGGGAAGGCTTCGGCGAGCGCCGCACGGCTCCGCGCATCCAGCCGGCGATCCACCGCCACGACAGGGCCGCCGGAGACGTCGACGCGCGGCATCGCGAAGGCCGTGTCGAGGTCGATGCCGAATTCGGAGACGAGCGCGAGCAGCTGGAACACGGCCGGTATGATCTTGCGGCCGCCGCAACCACCGACAGCCATCTCAGTGCCGTTGCCCGACATGATGGCCGGCGCATAGTTCGCCAGAGCGCGTCGCGACGGGGCGAGGCCGTTAGGGCCGCCGGAAGGGTTGAACCAGTTGACGCCGTTGTTCATGAGGATGCCGGTCTTCGGTAGCACGATGCGCGCTCCGAACAGCGACAGGATCGTCTGCGTGAGGGCAACCATGTTGCCGTCGCGATCGACGACAGAGATGTGCGTCGTGCACGTCGGCGCCGTCCGGTCTCCGGCATCGCCCATCTCCTTCAGGCGATGCGCCCAGGCTTCGCGCAGTGCGCCGGCGTAGGCGACCCAGGTGTCCGGACCGGGCGCGGTCCGCGCCTTGCGCTTTCCGGCATCAAGCGTGCGGAAGGCCATGGCCAGTGTCGGTCCGCCGTTCAGTTCGGGGAGAACATGAATTGTATGACCGGCGTGCTCGATCTTCAGCGGGTCCGGCGTCCGGACTTCGGTCTTCTTCATGTCGTCGAGCGAGACGCAGCCGCCGAGAGACTTGATATCGGCGACGAGCGCGCGAGCGAGCGGGCCGTTCGTCATCGTGGCGACGCCGTCTTCGGCGAGCGCGCGCAGGGATTTCGCGAGTGCGGGCATTGCCAGTTTCAGGTTGCCGCCGCCCGATGCAGCCAGTGGCGGCGTCGGGATCATGCCGTTCGGCAGGAAGCGCTCGCGAGCACCCTTGTCTCTTGCGAGATCGGACTGGGCGGATGCGATCATCATCATCGTGTTCCAGTCGACGACGAGGCCATCTTCGGCGAGGTCGACCGCGGGCGCCAGCAAGGCGCGCCAGTCCTTGCGGCCGAACGTACCGTGAGCGCGTGCGAGACCGTGGGCCATCGTCGGCGGGCACACCGCCGTCGCGCCGGTCGTGTTGCGGTTCCCTTCGACCATGGGCCAGCCGAAGAGGTCGCTGTCCTTGCCCTTGACGACAGGATAGTTTGCCGGGTCCAGCGCACCAGGTGATACCGGACCGAAATCGAAGCAGCTGACCTTGCCGCTTTTGCCGTCGCGAACCAGCATCGCACCGACACCGCCGATGCCACTCATCCACGGCTCGACGACGCCGATCGCCATAGCAGTCGCCACGGCCGCATCGACAGCATGTCCGCCCTCCTTCAGGACGCGCGCACCGATTTCAGAGGCGAGACGGTTTTGTGAGACGACGATCCCGCCGCGCGAACGCACAGAGGGCTTGCGGCTTTCATGACGCCGGGAAAGATACGGTGATACGAGTGTCTGCCGTTCCGCTTCAGCCATGTCCGCCGGTCCCTTGCCATACCCATCAGGTTGTCGATGGCGACAGCAAAGCGGAGGGCCGGGACGATCACAAGCTCTGCGACTTCATAGGTGAGCTGCCGATCGGAGGGCTCCGGGGCACGCGAGCACCCGCTGGTGCGCCATGGACCCAGCGATCGAGAAGCTGCATCAGTTCAGACGGCTCGAATGGTTTGGCCAGGTAATCGTCCATGCCGGCGTCGAGGCAACGGCGGCGATCCTCTGCGAAGGCGTTGGCGGTCAGGGCCACGATCGGCGGCAACTCGAAGCGATTGCCGGCGGCGTCGGACGCCAGGGCACGGATCTCACCGGCAGCCGTGAACCCATCCATCACAGGCATGTGCAGGTCCATCAGGATGATGTCGCACCTGATATCCTTTCCACCGAGGGACGCCCGCACGAACTCCACCGCTTCGCGGCCATTTCGCACATGCGTGACCTCGGCGCCGGCTTTCTCGAGCATGCGAAGCGCGAGCAGTGCGTTGATTTCGTTATCCTCGACCAGAAGGACGTGGCAGCGCATCCCTGGAGCGGCGGCGGCATCCGGCTCACGGTCGTCCGCGGTGGCGACAGCGAGATCCGACGAACCCGCCCCGGTGCACTGGCGAAGGAGAGCCGCGGGCCGCACCGGGCGCGTCAGATAGAGGCTCGCACCTGCGGCGCGGTAGGCCTCGAAACTGCTTCGTGCTCCGGGATCGACCACTGCCATGACGCGGGGGATCGATACGTCCGGCCGCGTGGCAATGGCTGACCAGATCGAGCGCAGTTCAGACGGGGCGCACCCTTCGACGGCCACGACGGCGGAGAACGGTACACCCTCCGTCGCAGCTGCTGCGATGAGGTGCGCTGCATGTGCGGGCGATGCCCGTTCGACCGGGATACCGTTGCCCTCGAACGTGAGCTGTGCCGCATGTGCCTCGCAGCCGTCGCTGCCGACGATGAGAACATGATCGTCACCGGCACAGGCCACGGTCTGGCGCGGTGCGTCCGCACCGACGGCCGCATCGAGTGCAATGACGGCGATGAAGGTCGAGCCCTTGTCCTGGCGCGAGGACACCATGATGTCGCCACCCATCGCGCGCGCGAGCCGACGCGAGATCGCAAGTCCAAGGCCGGTGCCGCCGTGGCGACGATGAATGGCGGCGTCACCCTGTTCGAATTCCATGAAGAGCGTGCGCAGACGCTCGGGCGGGATGCCAATACCGGTGTCGGAAATGGTGATGGCGACACCCACCGATCCGGGTGGTGCCATGCCGAGTGGCGTTCGCCCGGCTCGCTCGACCCTCACGACGACGCCACCCTGCTCCGTGAACTTGATGGCGTTGCCGAGGAGATTGAGAACGATCTGGCGCACGCGGACCTCGTCGCCGACCATCAGTGCGGGCAACGACGGGTCGATCGCCCAGGCGAGCGATATACGCTTCTCGAACGCACGCGCGGCCAGCAGTTCGACCACAGACTGGATACAGTCCTCGAGACTGAAACTGCGGCTTTCGAGTTCGAGCTTGCCGGCTTCGATCTTCGAGAAATCGAGAATCTCATCGATCAATGCAAGCAGCGTGCGGGCGGATTGCTCGATGGCGCCGACGTAGGTCGTCTGTTCCGGCGACAGCGCCGTTTCCTTGACGAGGCCGGTCATGCCGAGAATGCCGTTCATCGGCGTGCGGATCTCGTGGCTCATGGCCGCAAGGAAGCGCGACTTGGCGCGATTGGCGGCTTCGGCCTGGTCACGCGCGTCGGCGAGTTCTGCCTCCTGGCGGCGGCGCTCGGTCACGTCGCGGCCGACCAGCTGGGTTTCGGCGACGCCACTTGCCGTGGCCACGACATGTTCTTCGAAGTCGAACCAGCGCGGGCCGGAAGCGGTGGCAATCTCCTGGACATACCGCTGGTGACGCACAGATCCCGTGGGATCGAGAGGGGCCGGAAACTCACCCGTTACGACGGCGGGCGCGAACGGCTTGCCGACAAGTTCGGCGACAGATTTCGAGACGGCGGAGCAGACGGCCGCGTTGACGAAAGTGACGAGACCCGTGGCATCGCGGCGTACGATCAGGTCCTGCTGGCTTTCCAGAAGGTTGCGGTATCGCGCCTCGCTTTCCCGTATTTCCCAGGCGATGTCGCTCAGGTGTTCGAGTTCGTGGAGGCGACGCAGCTTCGCAAGCCGCGTGCCGATGCGGCCGCGCTCACGAATTAGCGTGCGTTTTCGATATTCGGACACGAGGCAATTACTGCGCTATTTTTCCGGCTTCTGGTCAGACACAGGCAACCACACCGCGCTTGACAATCGCTTACCCGGAATGGCCGCTATTGACGCAATGGCGGTGGATCGGCTCCCGTCCGCCGTGACAGTGTCCCGGAATGCGACACCAGATCAGGCCGCGTTGACCACGCAGGAAAAGATGGAACGAGACATGACCTCCCCTCGCGGACCACTCGACGGCATCGTCATCATCGAACTTGCCGGAATCGGACCAGCGCCCTTCGCGGCCATGCTGCTCGCCGACATGGGCGCCCGCGTGATCCGCGTGGACCGTATGGACGACGCCGATCTCGGCCTGCCCGGACGCGAGCCGAAGTTCGACGTGCTCGGGCGGGGACGGCAGTCGATCGGCATCGACATGAAAAACCCCGAAGGCATCGCGCTCGTGAAACGGCTCGCAAGTACGGCCGATGCCCTGATCGAAGGTTTTCGGCCAGGCGTGATCGAACGCCTCGGCCTCGCACCAGAAGTTTTGCTTGCACTCAATCCCCGGCTCGTGATCGGACGCATGACCGGATTCGGTCAGGATGGCCCGATGTCGCCGCGGGCCGGGCACGACATCAACTACATCGCGCTCGCCGGTGTGCTGCACGCGATCGGCCGTAGAGGTGAGGCGCCCGTCCCTCCTCTCAATCTCGTCGGGGACTTTGGCGGCGGTGGCATGATGCTGGCTTTCGGCGTCGTCGCCGGAATCCTGTCGGCGCAACGGACCGGACGCGGGCAGGTCGTGGACGCGGCGATGGTCGACGGCGCGGCGTATCTGATGGCGATGATGTTCGGTTTCCGGTCGGCCGGACAGTGGAACGACGAGCGTGGCGCGAACATTCTCGATACGGGCTCGCCCTGGTACGACGTCTACGAGACTTCGGATGGCAAGTGGCTGTCTGTCGGTGCGATCGAAAAGAGGTTCTATGCGGCGTTGCTCGACGGCCTCGGGCTCAAGGACGCTCGTCTGCCGAAGCAATACGACCGGTCCGGGTGGCCCGAGCTCAGGGCGCAATTTGCGGCTGTCATCAAGACGAAGACGCGTGACGAGTGGGCGGCGATCTTCGCCGATCGCGACGCCTGCGTCGCCCCTGTGCTGTCGCTCGACGAAGTCGCACAGCATCCGCACATGAAAGGGCGGGGCACGCTCGTTGCCCGCGACGGGGTCCTCCAGCCGGCGCCTGCACCGCGCTTTTCCGAGACACCGGGGCAGATCGGTCAGTCCGCGCGTCAGCCAGGACAGGACACCGACGCCGTTCTCATGGCGGCTGGGCTCGGCGCGGACGACATTGCGCGGTTGCGCCGAAGCGGGGTTGTCGGCGGCCGTGTCGGCGGGTCACAGTAGAGTCGAAAGCCACATTCAGAAGATACGAGGCCTAAACGCATGGATTTCAGCTTCTCCGACGCGCAGCAGGAAATTGCGGACGCGATCGCAAAATTCATGGGTGACTTCGGCGACGATTACTGGCGCGGGCTCGACGAGAGCGGCGAGTTCCCGCACGCGTTTCACGGGGCCCTCGCCAAGGCGGGATGGCTCGGCGTGGCGATGCCCGAGGAGTTCGGCGGCGCAGGCCTCGGCATCACGGAAGCTGCGATCATGATGCAGCAGATTGCCCAGTCCGGCGCGGGCTTTTCGGGTGCTTCCGCCGTCCACATGAACATCTTCGGCCTCAACCCCGTCGTCGTGTTCGGCAATGCCGACCAAAAGCGGCGCGCACTGCCGCCGTTGATCGCGGGCGAACACAAGGCCTGCTTCGCGGTAACGGAGCCGAATGTCGGCCTCGATACTACGCGACTCAAGACGCGCGCAGTGCGTGACGGCGACACATACATCGTATCCGGCCAGAAAATCTGGATCTCGACGGCGCAGGTCGCGTCCCACGTCCTGCTGCTGGCGCGGACAACGCCGCTCGAAGAGGTGAAAAAGCCGACGCACGGGCTGTCGCTGTTCTACACGCCGCTCGATCGCACCTTCGTCGAGGTGCGTGAGATCGACAAGATGGGGCGCGCGGCGGTCGATTCGAATCAGGTGTTTTTCGACCGGCTTCCCGTTCCGGCCGCCGACCTCATCGGCGAGGAAGGGCGTGGCTTCGAATACATCCTGCACGGCATGAACCCCGAGCGCATTCTCATTGCAGCAGAAGCTGTTGGGCTCGGACGTGCTGCGATCAGGCGGGCGGCGGCGTATGCAAACGAGCGCGTGGTCTTCGGCCGCGCCATTGGAAAGAACCAGGCCATCCAGCATCCGCTCGCGAAGCGCTATGCGGAACTGGAAGCGGCCAATCTCATGGTGTTCAAGGCGGCGACGCTCTACGACGCGGGAAAGCCGTGCGGCGTCGAGGCGAATGCCGCAAAATATCTGGCGGCGGAGGCGTGCTTTGGAGCGTGCGAGACCGCGATCATGTGCCATGGCGGCATGGGCTTCGCCAAGGACTTCCACGTCGAGCGGTATCTGCGAGAGAGCTTCATACCGCGGCTGACTCCCGTCAGCCGCGAACTGATCCTGTCGTTCATCGCCGAGCGGGCGCTCGGCTTGCCGAAGAGCTACTGAGCAGCCTTTAACTGACGAGCGAGCGTCACGCCGCCTTGCGCATCGGTGCGGCCGGCGTGCACATCGAAGCCGCTATCCGGTCGACGACGACAGCCCAGTCGCGCGGGACGTCGGATGTCGGAAGACCGAAAGCCTTCAAGGCGTCGGCGGGTTTTCCACCGTCGCGGAAAAGGCGCGCGCACACGGCGCGGGCGTAACCCTGGGACTGTTCCCACTGGGCGGGATTGGCGTGATTGGGAGTCATGGTACTAACCTCGCAAGGTTTGAAGGCATCCGGACCATGTTCCGACGAGAGGGCGGCAGATGCTGCGAGCGCTCGGACATCGCTACGCGAAACCATGAAATGCGATATCTGGAGTGACTGCCAGTCTACGCTCTCAGCATCTGCCTTTCCTCGGGAGGCGGGGAGATTCGCCTCCAATTCCGTCGGATCCAAATCCACCGGCCCGATCTTCGATCGATGCGGAGCCGGCACGTACTGCCTAAGATGACGCTACCTGGACACTGGCGATACGCCGCCTACACACACGAACGCCTTACGCAACACACCCGATACGAAACGCTGAACGCTACGCTTACTGAAGACGAACTCTACGAACCGACTGCGACGATTCCGCGACACAAAAACAAACGCGGAAAGTTATCAACACAAGTTCGCCACACGGTTCACGCGACGCAACCTTTACCGATCTCTTTCGACCCTGATGCGCTCAAGAACACGAGACGCCGCATCACCCAGAGACTGCCACTCACGCAACTCGTTACTCGAACCAGCCACCACCGAACGTTCTTCATCGGCGGCCTTACGCAACTCGACGCCGTACGCGCCAGGCAACACGACACGCTTCGGAAACGCGAAACGAACCTCTTCCGATACTCTCTCGATCACACTCATCGAGAACTCCACTCGACCTTACGCACGCACACGATACCAACCGACACCGACTCAACGCGACGCAACCGACACATCCCGAATACGCCGGGGGACCTGAACGCACTTCAACGCGACATTCACCGAACTTGCAGGAACGCGGAACTCTCAGCCCGACAACGCGGTTACAAAACTTCAGTTCAGACGCGCCCGACGAATTGCAGCTGAAAAACTGTCGCTACGCACTGTGACGCTACTCGACGACGCACTTGCCGACACACCAGCCCCGGGGGAGGTGGCGAACCGTCTGGCCAGACTCGAAAACACACTGGCCGAGGCGGTTCGCTTCATTTTCCGGACCGCACCTTTCAGTGCGGCCTTGGGCGCTTCCCGAACAGACGCAAACACACGCGGAAGACCCTGACTTGCCGTTCGATCCAAGGAGAGAAGATCGCCGTTGCTGGCGCAGACATGACGCACGCCGACTGAACGCACTGGAACTCCGTCGGCCTCCAACCCGGTCTCACCAGCGGCCCTTCTCGCGAAAGTTGCCGCTAGAACCGAACGCGGGGATACGCACACACGGCGCCGGTCAGGATACGCAAACACTGGAGGCCCTCACTCACCGGCACTCATGTTCGCGGGGTGTTCCGCGAACACGTAGGAAGATGCTGTGGCCGTGAGGCAGCATTTAGGCGTGAAATTGCCGAAAGCCAGACCAAAACCTTGACAGTAGCTGTCTGATGCGGATCGGCGCAGGCACTCGCGCCCGCCAAATACGCGTTAACGATTCATTAACCAATTAGATACGCTGAACATTTTCGGCCTCTGCGAGGCGCGCATCCGAAAGGGCGGCGTAAGCGGCCTGCAAAGATGTTATCCACAAAAGAACGGAAATAACGACGTTCCAACCGGCGAACGACAGACCAAACATGCGCCACGGTGCCTCGTCGCACCGGATGACGCGGGTCGTTTCCAGATTCTTCAGGAGGTCGCTGGCTCGCACTGACGCCGCTGGTGCCGTACCGGCGCACGTCTCCGGCCCCGGCCAGAATTTCCATTCAGCGCCAGCATGATAGGTCCCCAGCACTGCGTTGGCGACAAAGGCCACCGAGACCAGCAGAAAGACAATGGACGCGGTCTGCAGGTATCCGGACGCATAGAGAATCAGTGCCGCGAACAGGATCGGGATGCCGACATAGTAGGCGTAACGCTGCTGCAGGCAGAGCGGGCAAGGCGTAAAGCCGCCGATATGCTCGAAGGCCAGCGCCGTGAGAATCGCACCTATGGCGATCAGGAGCGCCAGTGCACCGCCGCGATAGGCAGCGGACGACATGGCCGGGGCGGGGGTACGCATCACAAGACCTGCTAACTCACTCGAACTATCGCGACCACTTCAATCAGAACAGGAACCGGATCGCAAGGAAGCCGCCGATCAGCAGGACGAGAAACACGGTCGTCAGCAGGTGGAGACGGCGCTCGATAAACTCCCGGATCGGCTGGCCGTACAGGTAGAGGAGCCAAGACACGAGGAAAAAGCGGAAGGCGCGACCGACCACTGAAGCGGCGATGAAGATCGGGATGTTGAGCGCGGCAAACCCGGAAAAGATCGTCAGAACCTTGAACGGGAACGGCGTGATGGCCGCGAACAGCACCGCCCAGTAGCCGTACTTGTCGAACTGGACTTTGATTTCGGCCATCTTCTCGGTCATCCCGTACATCGCAAGCACGGGCTGCGCGATCTGCTCGTACAGGAACATGCCAATGGCATAACCGAGAAGTGCGCCGGCAACAGAGGCGACCGTGCAGATGAAGGCGTACCAGGCCCATCGCGCACGATTGGCGATGACCATCGGGATGAGGAGTACATCGGGAGGGATCGGGAAGACCGAGCTCTCAATGAAAGACACCGACGTCAGCGCCCACGGCGCGCGCTTTCCTTCGGCAAGGCGCATCGTCCAGTCGTAAAGACGTCTTAACACGTGGGTCCTGCGGGGTTGATGTGCGCGGTGGCTCGGCCCGCTTCTATCGGCTGACGAAGCGTGCGGGAAGCCTGATCTCCGGCGGGACATTGGCACAAGCAGGTTTCCGGCGGGTTGACGGCTCAGGATGCGCCTGTATAGATCGCGGCCGCCCGATCCCGGCGCTATGCCCGGGATTCAGTGCCCTCGTGGCGGAATCGGTAGACGCGGCAGACTCAAAATCTGTTTCCGGCAACGGAGTGGGGGTTCAAGTCCCTCCGGGGGCACCACATTGATTTTTAATCTCATGTTTTTGTTCAATTAATTGTCGCACTTGGAAATTGGACCATCTTATAGACCATCAAACGTGTGGCGGTGTTGCCCGGTATTCTGGCTCTAACAGAGAGCCGTTACGGCTGTGCCGCAAGATAGTTTTTGAACATCAACCGTCGTGCCGTTATCGGCCATCCGAAACGTAGGCTGGGCGGTGGACTTGTAGCCCCCAAGTTCAGAGCGTTCAACGCCAGATCAGGGGTCGTGAACGTCTCTGACGGCACCACTTTCGGTACTGTAAGAAATGGGGAAACGATCGGAGCATTGTTCCTTGTTCACGGGCACAACATATGGCGGAATACAGTCACCGGGTGCCAGTTTTTCCAACTTCATGGAACTTGGGCCTCGCACAATTGTGCCAGGCAACTGCTGCTGGCGCCTTTCCTAAAACTTGTTACCGATGGTGTTGCAAGGCATTCGGGTTCCAATCGGTTTCGCTGATTGTCCGCCGCCCACATATTGTTGGCACCAGTGCCGACACCGGAGTGGCACCCATGCCTCAGAAGCAACGGCTCTAGGCACATGCAACGGCCAAAGAAAGTGTGGTGCTCGTGTCCGATACAATGGCACCGCAATTGACCTTGCGGCACAACTGAACTTGGTATCAGGACGGCACCGTTCATTCGTGGCTCGTGCGAGGCGCCACTACAAAAGAGGCGATACGTTTCCGATAGCGCTGCGCTGTCGACTTCGAAATGTTAGGAAACACTCGCATCATTTCCGGAATCATTGGTATCCGTCCATTGGACCGAACGAAACCCGCCACCCAATCAAGCATAAGCTGTTGTGTGTCCATTCTGGCCGTCGCGCATGAACCACCTCCGACCAATCGATTCTGAGTTTTTGGCGATGCTGAGCCGGGTCTCGGTTCTCGGCGCGAATCGACACTGACGGTTGTCGCAACACCCGATGTCGACGGAACTTTTGGTCGACGCAGCCAGTATGGGCGCTTCAGTGGGTTGGCAGGCGCCGACGCCGATCTCTTGGAACTCTGGGCTCTCGCGAATGCAACGCAGCCGACTGAGGGACGGGTGTAGCCCTGAATAATGGACTCAGACTCATAACCTTTGGCGGTTGTCATAACCGGACACTTATTGGGCCGCACCGTATTGTTCGAACTTGCACGATGCCCGATGCCAAGAGCGGAAAGCTCAGCAAGCTGCAGCAGCAGCGATGCAATACCGGCCCAAACCAGGCTTGCCGATGATGCCGACATGCCGAGCGCTCCCAAGACCGCCAACATGGCGTCTGGGTCAACAACAGGCTTAGGTAGGCTATCTCGCTCACGGAGGAGCTTTGCCTTGACGTGCTCGAGCTTAATGCGCTTTGCGTCGCGCTCAACCGCCGATTGCCGACGCAGAATAAGTTGTGAAACCTCAAAGCACAGCTTGCGGCCCTGCGCTCCCGAGATCGTTTCGCAGTCCTTTTGAGAGACCCAGCGAGGATGCTGGCGCTTGACGTTGATCTCAGAATCGATCTCGGCAGTGGAATTCACTGTGAAGCCAATACCGCCGATTTCGCGATTGAGCCGCCGGAGATCCTCATCGATCTCACTGCGGCGATGAACGGCTAGTGCATTTATGTGGCTGACATCAATGCGGCGTTGTGCCGAGATTGCTGAAGCATACGAAAGCTCAACCAAGACCATCCCGACTGCGAAAAATACCCACGTGCAAATGGCCAGGGCTGCAAATGAACGGGACCCGGCGGACCGAACTTGCGCGATCTGGTTTGCGACGAGAAATTTCGCACAAGCGATGATCGCGAACACTGCGCCGAGTGTTGAAATCGGAAGACTTTGGCCTCCAATTGCCCAAGCGAATACGCTCGCACCGCTTGCCAAAGCGCCCATGTCCAGAGCAAGTTTGACTTCAACAATCAATATGCCAACAGCGAGGGCCATCGAGGCAAAACTAGTGACCCCCATGTCGAACCTCGTGCAGATTGGAAAGTCTCGCGTGTGCGGTGACCGCGAACTGTTGCGCCGCGGAGCGACCGAATGACCCTTTCAAAGTTTCATGCTCGACTTGTCGACCCCTGATCACTTTCCGCTGCTTATTCAGATCGTTGCAAAGCTGTCCGCGCGACAGCATCGCGGGCCTTGCATGAGGTCGATAGTATAGATTCGTTGGGAGATTGCGCGTCTGCATTGCAATGGTCCAACACGAATCGCGCTTCGCGCCAATGACATTTTTAAGCTTTTGCTTCAGCAGATCGCCCGATACGTAAACGTCCACTGGATGACTTGCCCTGACGCTCACGACCAGCGCATCGCTCGGTCCGTTGAAGCTCTCGATCGGTGACGTTGGCGGCACACTTGGGGACTGGGGATCGCAGGATCAAATCCCGCTGCTCGGACAATGTTTTCCAAACCGAATCAACGGATTGAGATCCGTGGCCACTGATAGTGGGTCGGGTGTTCCCCGTCAGGACCTATCGGACAGATTGAGCTGATTGCGTAGGAGAGTGTTTGCGGCTCATCATAACCCGTGGAGGGACACGATGAGACAGCGCGACAAGCAGGCTCCGCAGAGCGCG
>ERZ761609.1876-NODE-1876-length-17014-cov-31.336341_pt1 | contig 17014 bp, 14 predicted proteins | sample MGYA00511163_ERZ761609 | MGnify/ENA primary metagenome ERZ761609 (study PRJEB28899, sample SAMN02445070) | bioreactor sludge metagenome | biome: EBPR sludge | place: Australia: Brisbane, Thorneside Wastewater Treatment Plant | collected 2011-12-16 ... | reverse complement strand
GACGCAGGCCGCGCTGGAAGCGGCGCTGCCGCATATCAAGGACGTGCCGGTGCTGGGCGAGGAAATGACCGAGCAACAGCAGCGCGACGCCTGGGAGGCCGGCCGCGACGGCCTGTGGTGCGTCGACCCGATCGACGGCACCTCCAATTTCGTCGCCGGGGTGCCCTACTTCGCCGTGTCGGTGGCCTATCTCTACAAGGGCGAGCGTCAGCTAGGCGTGGTGTACGATCCAGTCGCCGACGAGATGTTCACCGCCGAACGCGGACGCGGCGCGCACCTGAACGGCATCCCGCTGCCTTTGCGTACCCCTGCCACCGAACTGCGGCGCGCGCTCGCCGGAGTCGAAATGAAACGCATCGACCGCGCGTTGGCCGGCCGGCTCGCGGCGTGGCCGCCGTATGCCTCGCAGCGCAATTTCGGCGCCTCCACGCTGGACTGGTGCTACACCGCGGCCGGACGTTTCGATATCTATGTCCACGGCGGGCAGAAGCTGTGGGATTACGCCGCCGGCGCGCTGATCCTGGAAGAGGCGGGCGGGCGGCTGGCCAGCCTGTCGGGCAGCTTCGACATCGCCAACGTGTGGGAGCGATCGGTGGTGGCTTCGGCCAGCCCGGAACTGTTCGAGCTGTGGCGTGCCTGGTTGAAAGCCGCCGGCGCATAAGCGGCTTCATCGGGCGAATAAAAAGATTTTTAGCGTGTGACCCTGAGCTGATACTTAAGCTTCGTGGTTTAACCCATTGTCGTGAAATCCTTTTTCTCCGGTTACGGCACGGCTTGCGAAAGCCCGCCCTGCTGACGGATAATCAGGGTTTTTGCATATTCTGCCCAAGCTGTCGCTGTACGGCTTTTCCGGGCGGGGAATGCGGCAGTTTTTACTTAGCTGAAGGGAACGCAATGCCAACCCGTAACGACCTGGCCAATGCCATCCGCGCGCTTGCGATGGATGCAGTCGAAAAAGCCAAATCCGGCCACCCCGGCGCCCCCATGGGCATGGCTGAAATCGCCGAAACGCTGTGGAACCACCACATGCGCCACAACCCGACCAATCCCAAGTGGGCGGATCGCGACCGTTTCGTGCTGTCGAACGGCCACGGCTCGATGCTGATCTACGCATTGCTGCATCTGACCGGCTACGACCTGTCAATGGATGATCTGAAGCAGTTCCGCCAGCTGCACTCCAAGACCCCGGGCCACCCCGAGTACGGCTACGCCCCCGGCATCGAAACCACCACCGGACCGCTCGGCCAGGGTATCACCAACGCCGTCGGCATGGCGATGGCGGAAAAGATCCTCGCCGCCGAATTCAACAAGCCCGACCACGCCATCGTCGACCACCACACCTATGTATTCATGGGTGATGGCTGCATGATGGAAGGCATCTCGCACGAAGCCTGCGCGCTGGCCGGCACCTGGAAACTCAATAAGCTGATCGCGTTCTGGGACGACAACGGTATCTCGATCGACGGCCACATCGAGCACTGGTACACCGACGACACCGCGAAGCGCTTCGAAGCCTACGGCTGGAACGTCATCGCCGGGGTGGACGGCCACGACGTGGTGGCGCTCGAAGCTGCGATCCAGAAAGCCAAGGCCAGCAGCGACAAGCCCACGCTCATCTGCTGCAAGACCGTCATCGGCAAGGGCTCGCCCAACAAGGCCGGCACCCACGACGTGCACGGCGCCGCGCTGGGTCACGACGAAGTCGAGGCCACCCGCAAGCACATGGGCTGGACCCATCCCGCGTTCGAAGTGCCCGCCGACATCTATGCCGGCTGGGACGCCAAGACCAAGGGCCAGGGTCTGGAAACGCTGTGGAACAACAAGTTCGCCGAATACAAGAAGGCCTACCCGGCCGAAGGCGCCGAGTTCGAGCGCCGCATGAAGGGTGAACTGCCCGCCAACTGGAAGGCGCATGTCGCCGAGAAGCTGGCCGCCATCAACGCCAAGGGCGAAACGGTCGCTACCCGCAAGGCTTCGCAGATCGCGATCAATGCGCTGGCCTCCGCGCTGCCCGAGTTCCTCGGCGGCTCCGCCGATCTCACCGGCTCCAACCTGACCAACTGGGAAGGCTGCCACCCGGTGCGCCACGGCAAGCCCGGCAACTACATCAGCTACGGCGTGCGCGAATTCGGCATGGCCGCGATCATGAACGGCATGGCGCTGCACGGCGGCCTCTTGCCCTTCGGCGGCACCTTCCTGATGTTCTCCGAATACTCGCGCAACGCCATCCGCATGGCCGCGCTGATGAAGCAGCGCGTGATCCACGTGTTCACCCACGACTCCATCGGCCTCGGCGAAGACGGCCCGACCCACCAGCCGGTGGAGCAGACCGCCACCCTGCGCATGATCCCCAACATCGACGTCTGGCGTCCGTGCGATACGGTCGAGACGCTGGTCGGCTGGGTGCATTCGGTCGAGCGCCACGACGGCCCCACCTGCCACATCCTGTCGCGCCAGAACCTGCCGTTCATGCAGCGCGACGAGGCGACCCTGGCCAGCATCGCCAAGGGCGGTTATGTGCTGAAAGACGCTGCTGGCGCCAAGGCGGTCATCATCGCTACCGGCTCCGAAGTCGAACTGGCCGTCAAGGCCCAGGAATCGCTGGCTGCCGAAGGCATCGCGGTGCGCGTGGTCTCCATGCCGTCGACCAACACCTTCGATCGCCAGGACGCCGCCTACAAGGCCGGCGTGCTGCCCAAAGGCCTGCCGCGCGTTGCAGTCGAAGCCGGCGTCACCGACTTCTGGCGCAAGTACGTGGGACTGGAGGGCGCGGTGGTCGGCATCGACAGCTTTGGCGAATCCGCCCCGGCGCCGGCACTGTTCAAGCACTTCGGTATCACCACCGAGGCCGTCGCGGCCGCGGTGAAGGGCGTTCTGTAAACCTTGTGTCCGCGAAGGACGCGAAGAAAAACTTCGCGTTTCTTCGCGCCCTTCGCGGATAAAAAAGATTTCTCAACCTAGGAGACTCAAAAATGGCAATCAAAGTTGGTATCAACGGTTTTGGCCGTATCGGCCGCATGGCTTTCCGCGCAATCGCCAAGGACTTCCCCGAAATCGAAGTCGTCGCGATCAACGACCTGCTCGACCCCGAATATCTGGCCTACATGCTGAAGTTCGACTCGGTGCACGGCAACTTCAAGGGCGATATCGCCGTTGAAGGCAGCAACCTCATCGTCAACGGCAAGAAAATCCGCCTGACGGCCGAGCGCGAGCCCGGCAATCTGAAGTGGAACGAAGTCGGCGCCGACATCGTGATCGAGTGCACCGGCTTCTTCCTGACCAAGGAAACCTGCCAGAAGCACATCGACGCGGGCGCGAAGAAAGTGGTGCAGTCCGCTCCGTCCAAGGACGACACCCCGATGTTCGTATACGGCGTGAACCACGAGAAATATGCCGGCGAGGCCATCGTCTCCGCCGCTTCGTGCACCACCAACTGCCTGGCGCCGATCGCCAAGGTGCTGAACGACAACTGGGGCATCAAGCGCGGCCTGATGAGCACCGTGCACGCCGCCACCGCCACCCAGAAAACCGTCGACGGCCCGTCTTCCAAGGACTGGCGCGGCGGCCGCGGCATCCTGGAAAACATCATTCCGTCCTCGACCGGCGCCGCCAAGGCCGTCGGCGTGGTGCTGCCGGAACTCAAGGGCAAGCTGACCGGCATGGCGTTCCGCGTTCCGACTTCCGACGTGTCGGTGGTCGACCTGACCGTCGAACTGGAGAAGCCCGCCAAGTACGCCGACATCTGCGCCGCGATGAAGAAGGCCGCGCAGTCCGGCGACATCAGCAAGACGCTGGGTTACACCGACGAAAAAGTGGTTTCCACCGACTTCCGCGGCAACAGCTTTTCGTCGATTTTCGATGCTGAAGCCGGCATCGCGCTCGACGACACCTTCGTCAAGGTCGTGGCCTGGTACGACAACGAGTACGGCTACACCTGCAACATGCTGCGCTTCGTGCAGCACGTCGCCAAATAAGTCAGTTACAAGGGACAAGATGCAAGTTGCAAGGATTACCTTGTGACTTGCAACTTGTAGCTTGCATCTGATGTTGTGAGCTTTAAGGTCTGGCGCGACCGTATTTATAAAGTCGACGCCAACCCTTAAACCTTACCTTCAGGAGAAACAAGCATGGCATTCATCCGCGTCACCGATCTCGATCTGGCAGGCAAGCGCGTGTTCATCCGCGCCGACATGAACGTGCCGGTCAAGGACGGCAAGGTCACCTCCGACGCCCGCATCACCGCGTCGATGCGCACCATCGAGCACTGCCTGAAGGCCGGCGCCAGGGTGATGGTCACCTCCCACCTTGGCCGCCCGACCGAAGGCGAGTTCAGGGAAGAGGATTCGCTCAAACCCGTGGTCGACGTCATCGCGCAGAAGCTCGGCAAGAACATCCGCCTGATCCGCGAATGGACCGACGGCGGCTTCGACGTCGCCGACGGCGAACTGGTGGTGCTGGAAAACTGCCGGGTCAACAAGGGCGAGAAGAAAAACGTCGACGACACCGCGAAGAAATACGCCGCATTGTGCGACGTCTTCGTGATGGACGCCTTCGGCACCGCGCACCGCGCCCAGGCCTCGACCCACGGCATCGCCAAGTTCGCCCCGACCGCCGCGGCCGGCATCCTCCTGACCGAAGAGCTCGACGCGCTGGACAAGGCGCTGGCCAACCCGGCGCGCCCGATGGTCGCCATCGTCGGCGGCTCCAAGGTGTCGACCAAGCTGACCGTGCTGGAAGCGCTGGCCGAGAAATGCGAACAGCTGGTGGTCGGCGGCGGCATCGCCAACACCTTCCTCAAGGCCACCGGCCATAACGTCGGCAAGTCGCTGTGCGAGGACGATCTGGTGCCCACCGCGCAGGCGCTGATCGAGAAGATGACCGCGCGCGGCGCGACCATCCCGATCGCTGTCGACGTGGTGTGCGGCAAGAAATTCGACGCCAACGAGCCCGCGGTGCTGAAGGATTCTGGCGATGTCGCCGACGACGACATGATTTTCGACATCGGTCCGAAGAGCGCGCAGGAACTCGCCGACATCATCATGAAGGCCGGCACCGTGGTGTGGAACGGCCCGGTCGGCGTGTTCGAGTTCGACCAGTTCGGCGAAGGCACCAAGACCATCGCCATGGCGATCGCCAACACCAACGCCTTCACCCTGGCCGGTGGCGGCGACACCATCGCCGCGATCCAGAAGTACGACATCTATGACAAGGTGAGCTACATTTCCACCGCCGGCGGCGCCTTCCTCGAATACCTGGAAGGCAAGGTCCTGCCCGCAGTGGCGATTCTGGAGGAGCGCGCGAAGGGCTAAAAGCCCTTCGCGGGTGAGGCGTAATGGACAGGGGGTGAGGAAACGGGTGCAAGCCTGTCGCCTCACCCCCAACGCCTTACTCCTGATCCTTCCTCCCTCATTCCTCACGCCTCACCCACATAATGATCCGCAGAACCAAAATCGTCGCTACCCTCGGTCCCGCCTGTTCCGATCCCAAGACCCTGGATCGCATGATGGAAGCCGGCCTGGACGTGGTGCGCCTCAATTTTTCCCACGGCGTGGCGCAAGACCATATCGACCGCGCCGAACTGGTGCGCTCGCTGGCGCGCGCGCGCGGCCGCGCGGTGGGCGTGCTGGTTGACCTGCAGGGGCCGAAGATCCGTATCGGCAAGTTCAAGGACGGCAAGATCGTTCTCGTCAAGGGCGATATCTTTACGCTCGACGCCGCCTGCGCACTGGGCGATCAGACCCACGTCGGCCTCGACTACAAGGAGTTGCCGAACGACGTGAAGCGGGGCGTCACCCTGCTGCTGGACGACGGCCGCATCGAATTCTGGGTCGAAGAAGTCAAGGGCACGGAAATCATCTGCAAGGTGGTGCAGGGCGGCGTGCTGTCCAACAACAAGGGCATCAACCGCAAGGGCGGCGGGCTGTCGGCGGCTGCGCTGACCGAAAAGGACATCGAGGACATCAAGACCGCCGCCGCCCTGAATGCGGATTACCTGGCGGTGTCGTTCCCGCGTTCCGGCGCCGACATGCGCCAGGCGCGCGAACTGCTGCGCGCCGCAGGCGGCAAGAGCCAGCTGGTCGCCAAGATCGAGCGCACCGAAGCGATCGAAAACCTGGAGGAGATCCTCGATGCTTCCGACGCCATCATGGTGGCGCGCGGCGACCTTGGCGTGGAAGTGGGCGACGCTGCGGTACCCGCGCTGCAGAAGCGCATGATCCGCATGGCGATCGAACGCAACAAGGTCGTCATTACCGCCACCCAGATGATGGAATCGATGATTTCCAGCCCGATTCCTACCCGGGCCGAGGTGTCCGACGTCGCCAACGCGGTGCTCGACGGCACCGACGCGGTGATGCTGTCGGCCGAAACCGCCGCCGGCCAGTTCCCGGTCGAAGCGGTGCAGGCGATGGACCGCGTCTGCCTGGAAGCGGAAAAGGAAGCCGAGCCCCATTTTTCCGGCGCCCGTCTCGACCACAGCTTTTTGCGCCCGGACGAGGCGATTGCGATGTCGGCGGTGTTCACGTCGGTGCACCTCAACATCAAGGCCATCGCCGCGCTCACCGAATCCGGCAACACCTGCCTGTGGATGAGCCGTCTGTCCACCCGGGTGCCGATCTATGCCTTGACACCGGGGGTTCAAACCCGTAGAAAAGTCACTCTTTTCCGCGGCGTGTATCCGATCAACCTGAAAACCGCCACCAAGGATCGCGATATGCTGCTGGCGGAAGCCGAGGAAGAGCTGCGCCGCCGCGGCGCGGTGCGTGACGGCGATCTGATCCTGTTGACCATCGGCGAGCCGATCGGTCAGTCGGGCGGCACCAATACCATGAAGATCGTCCGTGTAGGCGACTCCAGAAAAACCTGAATTCCTGCAATAAATTTTTAACCTCTAGGAGAGTGTAAATGGCCCTGATTTCCCTTCGTCAATTACTCGACCACGCCGCCGAGAACGGCTATGGTCTGCCCGCGTTCAACGTCAACAACATGGAGCAGGTCCACGCCATCATGCAGGCCGCCGCCGCCGTCGATTCGCCGGTGATCCTGCAGGGTTCCGCCGGCGCCCGCTCCTACGCCGGCGAGCCCTTCCTGCGCCACCTGATCCTCGCCGCGATCGAAATGTATCCGCACATTCCCGTCTGCATGCACCAGGACCACGGCGCATCCCCCGCCATCTGCTTCCGTTCCATCCAGTCCGGCTTCAGCTCGGTGATGATGGACGGCTCGCTCGGCACCGACGGCAAGACCCCGTCCACCTACGAATACAACGTCGAAACCACCCGCAAGGTGTCCGAACTGGCGCACGCCTGCGGCGTCTCCGTCGAAGGCGAACTGGGCTGCCTGGGCTCGCTTGAAACCGGCAAGGCCGGCGAGGAAGACGGCCACGGCGCCGAAGGCGTGCTGGATCATTCCGCGCTGCTGACCGACCCCGACGAGGCCGCCGACTTCGTGTCCAAGACCAAGGTCGACGCGCTCGCGATCGCCATCGGCACCAGCCACGGCGCCTACAAGTTCACCCAGAAGCCCACCGGCAAGGTGCTGCGCATCGACCGCGTGAAGGAAATCCACGCCCGCATCCCCAACGTCCACCTGGTCATGCACGGCTCCTCCTCGGTGCCGGAAGACTGGCTCGCCATCATCAACAGCTACGGCGGCGACATGGGCCAGACCTACGGCGTGCCGGTCAGCGAAATCGTCGAAGGCATCAAGAACGGCGTGCGCAAGGTCAACATCGACACCGACCTGCGCATGGCCTCCACCGGCGCCATCCGCAAGCACCTCGCCGAGAACAAGGCCAACTTCGACCCGCGCAAGTTCCTCAAGGAAGCCACCGCTGCCATGAGCGGCATCTGCCGCGACCGTTACGAAGCCTTCGGTGCAGCCGGCCAGGCCAGCAAGATCAAGAAGGTGTTCAACCTGGAAGAAATGCAGAAGCGCTACGACAAGGGCGAACTCGACCCCAAGGTCAACTGATCGCCGGCTTGCCGCAATCGGATGCTGAAATGAAATGGGACGCTGCGGCGTCCCATTTTTTGCATCAAACCCGCGCGATCTGTGGAGGACGGCTGTCGGCCAACAAGAGACGTTCTGAAATTTTGGGCGGCTGTCCGCTAAGCGCCGCATTGCTCCAGTACACCTAATACGCGCGTTGAGCCTATAGTTGTTCCGCGCTCCACCCTAATTTAGCTTCGATGTGTCGACGATAGAGGGTATCAATCTGACGGGGTGCATTACGGATATAACGTTCTGCGTTGTCACGTTTTAAGCCCTTGAGCTGAGAAAGGTGTCCGATTACTTCATCACATGAGGGAGCCTCACCGGTTTTCCCGTCGAATTTAGGGGGTAGGGCTGTCCACACCACACCACACAGCCCATTGTTCGCGGCCCATGTCGGCATATCTGGAATGAGTTTTGGGGTATCCATGCCGGGCTTCCACACATGAATCCACTTTAGGCTCGTACCTTCACGATCGCATAAGGCCTTCCGTGCCACACCTATGTCATGCGAATCCATTATTGCCCAAAGCGATCGAACCGGAGCAGCACTTTCATGAAGTACGAGGGTGATTCGGTCATCCATAGATCGACGCAAGAACTCTACAGGAACAGGTGGGCCATCTTGAAACCACTGACGCTGAATTGGGAGTTCACGTGGATCCCATATAAGCGACCCCCAACCCAAACAAGCAATGCGCATCACTTCCAGCACTCCACCACTACCGTGTAAGTGCGCGCGTCCTCGGCAATATCCGCAAGGTCTTTCTGCCAGAAGTCCCACCAGTTTCCCGTTTTGTACTCGACTTGGTTGCTATCCAGAAAAGCGAGTGTCGTGGATTTGTTGATGGCGAAATTGACATTCTGCGGTACGTCGCCGGTGAGCTTGGCGACTTTCAACGCGTTGAGTTTTTGCACCACCACGCCGACCACCTGCCCTTTGCCGTCAAGCAGCGGCCCGCCGCTGTTGCCTTGCTGCACGGGAGCCGTGATCTGGATCTGGCTGGTGTTGTTACCCAGCCCGGCCAGTGCGCTGACCACGCCGGGTGAGAGGTTTCCACCAGCAGCTAAAGTCCCCTGCAAAGGGTAACCATACGCCGCAATGTTCTCACCTTGGCGTAGATCGTTCGCAGCGCGGAACACAGCCACAGCCCTCGGCTTGTCAGTCATTTGCAGCAAGGCCAGATCATTGGCTTCGTCCTGTGGTAACACCTTGAGCGGTTTGTCGCTACCAGCCAGGCGAACCTGCTGGCAGTTGCCAACGACGTGGCGATTGGTCAAAAGATGCCCCTGACTGCTGACGACGAAGGCAGTGCCGACCAATTCCTTTTCGAGTGCGCCACCCGCTATGCCTGAGTAGCGGGCTTTGGAGTCCGTGTGCTGTCCAGGTTTCCATTCGCGAGTCAGGCGTTGGGCTTCGGCAATTTGGTCAGCGGCCATCCAGGCTTCGGCCTTGTCCCGCCCCCTGATAGCTTCCTCATCACCCTGTGCGGCCGCCAAGTTAAGCCACATATAGGCACGTACCTTGTCTTGAAGCACTCCTTGTCCACGCCAGTACATGTTGGCCAGTCTTATACGTGCATAAATTTGGCCTTGTTCCGCAGCCTTGCGGTACCACACCACAGCTTGGGCAGCATCCTTGGGTACACCATCACCGTTGTAATACTTATTCCCAAGGTTAGATTGGCCATCCTTATCGCCTTGCTCTGCGGCCTTGTACCACCAAGCTACAGCTTGGGCAGCATCCTTGGGCACGCCTTCCCCGTCGTCGTACATCGCTCCAAGATTGACTTGGGAATCAACATTCCCTTGTTTCGCCGCCTTGAGGTACCACACCACAGCTTGGGCAGCATCCTTGGGTACACCATCACCGTTGGCGTATATCAAACCAAGACCGAACTGGGCCCCTGCATGCCCTTGCTCCGCCGCCTTGCGATACCACATCATGGCTTGAGCTGTATCCTTGGGCACCCCCAGTTTCAAACCGTAGTAGCTGTTGACATCGTAAACCTGCCCAAGCCTATGCTGGGCATCAGGGCTGCCTTGCTCCGCCGCCTTGCGCCACCACGCAACAGCCAGGGCGTCATCCTTGGGCACGCCTTTACCGTAGTGATACGCGTCACCTAAATTCTGTTGAGCTTCGGTGTTACCAGCTTCTGCATCCTTTCTCCACTTGGTGACGTTTTCTTCCGCAGTTAATTCTTTTGCAGGAGCCGCTTTATTTTTGGCGGCGCTTTCAGCGGATTTTTGATCAGAGCATGCAATGAGCAAGCTCGTCACCAATAGCATCACTACAAATATCGATTTCGATGAGGTCAAAATTTTTCTCCATGTTTCTTGCGTTCCATATGCTGCTCGATGAATGCTTCGTAGCTATCAATATTGGAAAATTTTTCCAATAGGCGACTGGCAATATCTGGTATCTGCGATTTCTGGAATGAATTGCGGGCGAAGCCATCGTATCCGAACTCAGCTTGTGCGCTGTTTGCCAATACCTCGCACCACAAACGCAGATCGTGCGTCAGATCAACAAGGTCATCTCTTGTGAGACCTTGGTCAGTGAGTTGCCCATGAAAAATCTTGTTTCGGTACGCCGTTGCATCCCTGATTCTTGCGCGCAAGTTGCCATGTGATAGACCAACAAGTTTCTCCACAGAAACTGGATAGAGGGCGTTGAACCCTTTTTCCAATCCATGGAAATAAACTTTCTTGTCATTCAAAGTTGCTCGTAGTGTCGGGGCATCAGTACTTGAGAAGCATGGAAATTGGAAAACCAGATGTGTAAATAGCCTACGAAGCTGTTTTTCCACCTTGATGAGCGCGAGAGCGAAAGCATCCACGCCACAGGTATCCGCACTGGAATTTAGTATGAGGTCAACAGTGCGAAATTCGGTGTCGACGTTTGCCAATGGGGGATCAGTTTCCATAAAGAAGCCTTTACAACAATTCAAAGAAGCCGGGGCCGTAAACAATTCGTTAAATAAATTGGATATGAATACAAACGACAGTGAACCCCAGTAGTTTAAAAATTGATAGCGTCCGTTTACGAAAGGCCGTTGTCTGATTGATAAGCAGGCATTCGACGAACATCCCTCGACCGTCTCTTCAGGGTCGGTTGCGGCCATTGATTGAACTGAGCCGAACAAAGGTTCCAGTTCGATAAACTGGTGGCCTTCCGTTACACGAGCCAACGATCCTGATTCGTACGGGCTTTATGCCGCACTGAATTTGATCCTTTCGATATCGCGCAAGTCCACAACCTGCCTGGCTTGCCACAGGTCATGACTATCCTGCATGGCGAGCCAGCTTTCCGGCGAGCGGCCAAGCGCTTTGGATAGGCGCAGCGCCATTTCAGGGCTGATCCCGCTGCTGCCTTTCAGAATGCGATTCAGGGTCGAGGCGGCAACGCCGAGCCGGGACGAGAGTTCGCGGGCACTCAGTTCGTTGGGCTCCAGGTAAATTTGCTGGATGAATTCACCGGGGTGCGGGGGGTTGTGCATGGTCATCAGTGATAATCCTCGTAATCCAGAACGTGGGCATTTCCACTCTGAAACTCAAATGTAATACGCCAGTTTCCATTCACCCATATCGACCAGCGGCCGCGATCCTCACCTTTGAGCGGATGCAGGCGGAAGCCCGGAATGTCCATATCATCAATCGTCTGCGCCGTATCAAGCGCGGCCAATTGCATACGCAGACGTTTTGCATGCGGTGGCTGAATGCCGGCCTGGCTTCCGGACTCAAAAAACCGCTTCAAGCCCTTGTGTCGAAACGTGGCGATCATGCAATGTATTCTAGTGTGTTGCGCGATGCGCAACAATAGGCGGGTTTGAGCAGACTGCTAATGGACGCTCTATCGGGTTCAGACTTACCCCAGCATGGCTTTCAATGCCGCCAACTGGTTGCTGCCGCTGGCCTTGGCGTCGGCGGTGGTGGGCTTGTCCGGCATGCGCACGTCGTCGCCGAGTTCCTCGATGAAGCGCGACGGGTCGCAGGCGACCGACTCGCGCGCCCGTTTGCGGCGCGAACAATAGGACAGCGTGAGCGATTTCTTGGCGCGCGTGACGCCCACGTACATCAGGCGGCGTTCTTCTTCCAGCCGGCCTTCATCGACCGCATCACGATGCGGCAGGATGTTTTCCTCGATGCCGACCAGGAACACGTGGCCGAATTCCAGGCCTTTGGCGGCGTGCAGGGTGGAAAGTCGAACCGCATCGGGCTCCTCTTCCTCGCGCCCTTCCAGCAGGGTGATCAATGCAATGGTCTGCGTGATCTGCAGCAGGTTCTTGTCGTCTTCCTCGCCCTTCTTGGCAATCCAGGCGACGAACTCCATCACGTTGTTCCACTTGCTTTGCGCGGCGCGCGCTTCGTCCTGGTCGAAAATATAAATCTCGTAGTCGATCGATTTCAGCAGGTCGTTCAGCACTTCGCCAGCCGGTTCGCGGACGACGCGCTCCTCGATGCGGTTGATGAAGTTGCAGAATTCGATCAGCGGCGCCAGCTGGCGCTCGCCAATCTGTGCGGCCGCTGCGGCTGAAAAGGTGGCTTCGAACAGGCTGACGTGCAGGGTGGCTGCCACCTGCCCCAGTTTTTCCAGCGTGGCGGCGCCGATGCCGCGCTTGGGCGTGGTGACGGCGCGGATGAACGCCGGGTCGTCGTCGCTGTTGGCGATCAGGCGCAGGTAGGCGATCAAGTCCTTGATCTCGGAGCGGTCGAAAAACGATTGCCCGCCCGAGAGTTGATACGGCACCTTTTCGTTGCGCAGCGCCTGCTCGAACACGCGTGCCTGGTAGTTGCCGCGATACAGAATCGCGTAGTCGCGCCACTCGGTGCGATGCTGGAACTTGTGCGACAAGAGGCGCATCACCACCGATTCGGCCTCGTGCTCGTCGTCCTTGGTGGGCATCACCTGGATCGCGTCGCCGTGGCCGAGGTCGCTCCACAGGCGCTTCTCGAACAGCTTGGGGTTGTTGGCGATGAGGCTGTTGGCGGCCTTGAGGATGCGGATGGTCGAGCGGTAGTTCTGCTCCAGCTTGACCACGTGCAGATGCGGGTAGTCCTCGTTCAACTGCCTCAGGTTGTCGGCCGAGGCGCCGCGCCAGCCGTAGATCGCCTGGTCGTCGTCGCCGACCGCGGTGAACGCCGCGCGCACGCCGGTGAGCTTCTGCAGCAGGCGGTACTGCGCGACGTTGGTGTCCTGGTATTCGTCGACCAGGATGTGGCGCAGGCGGTTCTGCCACTTTTCGCGCAGCTCGGCATGCGTGTCCAATAATTCAGCGGGAAGGCGGATGAGATCGTCGAAATCGACCGCCTGGTAGGCGCGCAGGGTGGCGTCGTAGCGGTCGTAGATCTTCGCGTAGACGCGGGCGTTGTCGTCCTCGGCGCTGGCGAGCGCGACGGCGGGCGACTTCAGCTCGTTCTTCCACAGCGAGATGCGCGAGACCGCGCGACGGATTTCCTGCTTGTCGGTGGTCTTGATGATCTCCGACACGATGCCGGCGGCGTCGGCCGAATCGAGGATCGAGAACGCCGGCTTCAGCTCGGCGAACTTCGCGTCCTCGCGCAGCATCCTGAGGCCCATCGAGTGGAAGGTGGTGACGATGAGCCCCTTGGTGCTGATTTTATTAAAGGCATCGCCCTGCGTCAGCTTGGCGGCGCGCTCGGCCATCTCGCGCGCGGCCTTGTTGGTGAAGGTGATGGCGGCGATCGAGCCCGGCTTGTAGCCGCATTCGCCGATCAGGTAGGCGATCTTGTGGGTGATGACGCGCGTCTTGCCGGAGCCGGCACCCGCCAGCACCAGCAAGGGGCCGTCGAGATACTTCGCCGCTTCGCGCTGCGGCGGGTTGAGCGCGGCAAGCAGGCTCATGCCGTGCCGAATTCGTGGTCGAGATACGCGTTGATGGCGTCGGATTCGTACAGCCAGGTCACGCTGCCGCTGGCATCGGTGATGGCGAGGCAGGGCACCTGCGGCTTGCCGCCGCCTGCAATGAGGGCGGCGCGGTGCGGGCCTGCGTGCTGCGCGTTGCGCAGCTCGATGTCGAGCGACAGCCGCCGTATCGTGCGCCGGGTCTTGAGGCAGAACGGACAGGCGGGAAAATGGTAGAGGGCGAGGCTGCGGGTGCGGGCGTCGACCACTGCCTGTTCGGCGGCCGGCCGCACGATGCCGCGGGGCTGGGTGAACCAGTTGCCCAGCAGCAGGAAGGGTGTGAAGACGAGGCGGAGGGTGCGGAAAAACAGGCGGATCAGGGGGGTCATGGCGCAGGCGTCACAAGAGGTTCAGGCGGGAGCGCTATGATGCGGGTCAACACAGCGTACAAATGTTCAAAGCGTATTTTATATGTCCACCTATGCCATTGGCGATCCTCAGGGATGCCAAACCTCCCTTTTGCGTTTGCTCGATGAAGTGAAGTTCGACCCGGCAGCCGACCGGCTGTGGCTGGTCGGCGACCTGGTCAACCGCGGGCCGGATTCGCTGGCGGTGTTGCGCTTCGTCAAAAGTCTGGGCAGCGCGGCCATCAGCGTGCTCGGCAATCACGATTTGCACCTGCTGGCGCTGGCCGAAGGCTACGGCCGTGCGCACAAGGGCGACACGCTCGATGCGGTTCTGGCGGCGCCCGACCGCGACGAGTTGCTGGCCTGGCTGCGCCAGCGCAAACTGGCCTGGCGCGAAGGCGATTTCCTGATGGTGCATGCGGGCGTGCTGCCGGCCTGGACGGTGGACGACACGATGCAGCGGGCGGCTGAGGCCGAGGCCGTGTTGCAGGGCGCGCATTACCGCGATTTCTTCGCGCAGATGTACGGCAATGCGCCGGTGGCCTGGGATGAGGATTTGCAGGGCATCGAGCGGCTGCGGGTGATCGTCAACGCCTTCACCCGGCTGCGCTACTGCACGCCGGCGGGCGAGATGGAATTCCACCACAAGGGGGCGCCCGGCACGCAGCCGGCCGGCTGGCTGCCGTGGTTCGAGGTGCCGGGACGGCAGAGCGCGGCGGCGACGCTGGTCTTCGGCCACTGGTCGACGCTCGGGCTGGTCAACCGCCGCGGCCTGGTCGCGCTGGATACCGGCTGCCTGTGGGGCGGGAAGCTGACCGCAGTCAGGCTGGAGGACCGCCAGGCGTTTGCGGTGCAGTGCCCGCAGATGCAGCGTCCCGGCCGCCCGTAAGCGGTGTGCCCGCCGCCGCTGCGCTTGCCGCGGCCGTGCCCAGAAGCCGGGCGGTGGCCGCTTCCGCCTGCGCGGCCAGTTCGCGCCGGTGGCCGTTCGGCGGGATCGGCTCCCCGAACTGGAGTTCGGCGATGAGGCCGGGTTCGCCGACGATCCGTTTCAGGCTTTGCCACATGCTGATGTCGTCGATGTACGCGGGCGCGGCGCTGTAGTCGTTGTCGAGCGTGCGGTAACGCAGGGCGGCCGGCACGATCGGGCAGTTCAGCTCGACCGCCGGCTGCAGCAGCGACGGCATGAAGCGCCGCAGCCCGCGTCCGTCGCCGGTGGTGCCTTCGGGGAACACCGCCACCCAGGCACCGCCCTCCATCAGCGCGCGCATTTCGCTGTTGATGCGCGCGGTGTCGGTGCGGCGGCCGCGTTCGATGAACAGGGTGCCGGTCTTGTGCGCCAGCCAGCCTGCCACCGGCCACGTCCGCACCTCGGCCTTGGAGACGAAGTGCACCCGCTGGGCAGCGTAGATCAGGTAAATGTCCAGCCACGAGACGTGGTTGCATACCAGCAGCGCACCGCCCGGCAGGCTGGGGGCGGCAGCCGTGCGTGCCTGCACGCCCAGTACGCCGAGCAGACGCCGCGACCAGGCCATGATGCGGCGGTCGCGTTGCGCCGGGCCGAGCAGCGGAAACACCAGCCCGGCCAGTGTCACGCCCCAGACGAGATGCAGCCCCAGCAGGCCGATGCGGATGGCGCGGCGAAAAGAGGGAGGGAAGCGGGCAAGACTCACCCGTGCATTGTAAGACTCAAACGATGAGACGGCGGGCATAACTGCGGTTGAGTTGCGCCATCGGCAGCAGCATCAGCAGGTCGGCGGTGTTGAAGTCGGGATCCCAGGCCGGCTCCCCGCAGATCATCGCGCCGAGCCGGGTGTAGCCCTTGATCAGCGGCGGCAGCGCGGCATCCCGGCCATCGTCGAGCGATTCGACCGGCAGGCGGGTGCGCGGGGTGACGCGCCACTCGATCGGCGCGAGATGGCGTGCGGCCAGCTGGCGGTGCACGCTCGCCGCGATGTGGCCGCCGTCGGCCATGCCGACGCTGGCGCAGCCGACGATGGTTTCATAGCCGTAGCGCGTCATGTAATCGGCCAGTCCCATCCACAGGCGGGCGATCACGCTGCCGCAGCGATGCACCGGGTGCACGCACGAACGCCCCAGCTCGGCCATGCGCGGCCGCAGAAAGCCCAGCCGGGTGAGGTCGAATTCCTGTTCGGAATAATAGCTGCCGACGCGCTTGGCGGCTTCGGGAGGCAGGATGCGATAGGTGCCGACGACTTCGCCGCTGGCGAGTTCGCGCACCAGCAGGTGGTCGCAGAACGGATCGTACAGATCGATATCGTGCCCCGGCAGGACGGACGGCAGGCGCGCGCCCATTTCCTCGGCAAACACCGTGTAGCGCAGGCGCTGCGCTTCGCGGATCTCGTTGTCGTCGACTGCCAGCGACACGTGGTAGCGGCAGGCGGAGGTGGCTTGAAGATTGGTGCGGACATCGAGCATTGAGCTCTCCCGTTGACGGAATGCGCCCAGCTTAGAGAGCCGCTGTTAATCCGGCGTGACGTTCAGGTTGCGAAACGATGACCCGCCAGCCCGCCGCGCGTCAATGCGTCACGCGCGTCGTTCCTCCGCCCGACAACACGCGCACGCGGTCGCCGACCCGAAACGCCTCGTCCGCCGCCTGGGTGATGGCGATCAGCCGTCCGGAGTCGAGCTTGACGGTGATTTCCACGCCTTTCTGGCGGGTCACCGCCTCTTCCGTGGCCGCGCCGCCCAGGCCGCCCAGCACCGCGCCGACCGTCGCGCCGACGATGCT
>ERZ761609.1873-NODE-1873-length-17038-cov-10.559913_pt1 | contig 17038 bp, 16 predicted proteins | sample MGYA00511163_ERZ761609 | MGnify/ENA primary metagenome ERZ761609 (study PRJEB28899, sample SAMN02445070) | bioreactor sludge metagenome | biome: EBPR sludge | place: Australia: Brisbane, Thorneside Wastewater Treatment Plant | collected 2011-12-16 ... | reverse complement strand
CGGCCGGCCGGACAAGCCGCCGGCCTCGCCGGCCAGCGCCTGATCGCGCAGGCTGGCGGGGCGGGCGATCGTGGTGTTGGAGATCACCATGCCATCGACCTGCCGTTCCCGGGCAACGGCGACGATGTCGTCGAGATCCTCATCGGTCACATCCGGCGCGATCTTGACCAGGACCGGCGTGCGGCTCCGCCCCTCTGAGGCCGCATCGCGGGCATCGATCACTCGGCGGAGCAGGTCGTCAAGCGGCGCTCGGGACTGCATCGAGCGTAAGCCAGGCGTGTTCGGTGACGAGACATTGGCGGTCAGGAACGCGCAATGCCCGGCCAACCGCCGCACCAGCACCTCATAATCGGCAGCGCGGTCTGCGCTGTCCTTGTTGGCACCAAGATTGACGCCGACGATACCGCGCGGCCGCAATCGTTGAAGCCGACCGGCCACCACATCCAGCCCGTCGCTGTTGAAGCCGTAGCGATTGATCACCGCCTCATCCGACATCAGACGGAAGGCTCGCGGGCGCGGATTGCCCGGCTGGGGACGCGGTGTCACCGCACCGACCTCGACAAAGCCGAAGCCGAGGCCAAACAGCGCATTGGCAACCTCGGCATGCTTGTCGAACCCGGCCGCCAGCCCTACCGGATTGGGAAAGTCGAGGCCGAAGGCCGAAACATGCAGGACATCCGGATCGATCGGCAGCGGCAATTCCGGTGCGACCTTGAGGGCCGCAATCGTTGCCCGATGGGCGGCTTCGGCATCAAGTCCCATCAGGACAGGACGCGCCAGGCCAAACAGAAAATCCTTCACGGAATTGCCTCCGGAAAAACATGCAGCCCGTCGGCTCCCAGGGGAAGCGGCTCGACGAGCACATCCTGCGTTATCACGAGCGGGGCATAAAGATGTGGAAACAAGGCTCCCCCGCGCGAGACCTCCCACTTCAACGCCGATCCAAGCGCTTCGGCCGTCACAGCGACCAGCACAAGATCCCGATGCCCAGCAAAGTGCTTTGCGGCCGTCGCCCGCACCTGATCAGCCGCAGAGAAATGGATGAACCCGTCCGCGTGGTCGACCGGTGCGCCGGTGAAGGCACCAGCGCTGACCGCGTCGCGCCACATCGTGGCAGGCATGATCTTGTAAATGAGTGGCATCGCTGGCCCCTGTTCCAGCGTGTCTGTGCATTCGCTGGACACACAAGGCAAGGACTGTCCGCGCCCATCCGAGACGAATAAACTAAAAAACGACCCTTTACAGGCAAAAATTCCTCTGTCAGGGAAAGGTTCCTTGGAGGTACCATGCTGACCCATCAACAAATCTGGACTGCGGTTGACGCTCTGGCGGAAAAGTTTGGCTTCTCCGCCTCGGGGCTGGCGCGCCGGGCCGGTCTTGATCCGACCACGTTCAACAAGTCGAAACGGCTGACTCCTGATGGACGCGAGCGCTGGCCATCAACCGAATCGATCGCCAAGATCCTGAAGGCGACAGGAGCCGGTATCGATGATTTTGTCAGCCTGATCCGTCCGCAGGGTCAGCAAGCCGCCGGCATGCGCCTGCCCCTGATCGACAGCGAAAAGGCAGCGCTGCCGGGCAGTTTCGACGACACAGGCAGGCCCAGCGGTCCGGACTGGAGTGATATATCCCTGCCAGCAGCAGCAGATACGCAGGCATTCGCGCTCGAACTTGCCAGCGGAGCTGCCCCCTATCGCGAGGGTGATGTTCTGGTGATCGTCCCACGGGATGCGCTACGGCGCGGCGACCGCGTTTTCATCCGCACGGCTGCCGGGCGGGTGATCCTTGGCGAGATGCGGCGGGAAACCGCGCAGGGCATCGACATCATTCCGTTCGGCGGTGACGCCGGCATGGTTACGGTCACAAAAAGCGAGGCGGAACTGGTCGGCCGGATCCGCTGGGCGAGCCAGTAGGTGCTGACGGCTGCGCACCGGCGCAGCCGAACTATCCGGCGCGGCTCTCCAAAAACGCCGCATGGTCCTTGCGCAACGCACCCGAAAGGGCCCGCTCGATCAGCCGCACTGTGTTGCCAAGGCCGTAGATCGCGGCAAACGATCCAAACCGCGGCCCCCGCTCCTCTCCCAGGAGGATCTGGTAGAGCGTGTTGAACCACAGGTTGGAGACGCCGGGCCGCTCCGGGGTGGCGCCCTTGGCCTTCATGTCCTGAAAGCGGGGAATCGGACGGGCTACATCGTAGACCACCTCCTGCACACGCTCGGCGGTCGAATCGGGGGGCAGCGCAGCCAGCGCTCGGGCCAGAGCCGAAAGCGCTGCGGTTTCAACCTCGTCGGCCTCGCGATAGACCTTCCCGGGTTTGACGAAATCGGCGTAATAGCGGATCGCATAGCCGACCAGCGCATCGATCCTGGGATGCGTCGCGGCCGAGACCCCTGGCGCATAGCGCTGCAGGAAGCCCCACAACACATCCTTGGTTTCAGCATTGGCGACCGCCACCAGATTGAGCAGCAATGCAAACGACAGACCGGCGGTGCGCGGTGCATTGGCCGAGGGATCCTGTCCAAGCGTCTCAGCGGCAGGCGGCGCACCGTTGTGGATATGCCAGACCGGGTTGCCCAGCCGGTTGCGGACGTCCTGACGCGGATAAGCGTCAAGAAACGACAGGTATTCGTCAACGCAGCGCGGAATCACATCGAAATGCAGGCGCTTGGCTTCGCGCGGCTTCTGATACATGAACAGCGCAAGGCTTTCAGGGCTGGCATAGGTCAGCCATTCGTCAATGGTCAGACCATTGCCCTTCGACTTGGAAATCTTCTGGCCGCCCTCGTCGAGAAACAGTTCGTAGTTGAACCCCTCGGGCGGAGAGCCCCCCAGGCGCCGCACGATGGCCGAGGAGAGCTTGACCGAATCGATCAGATCCTTGCCGGCCATCTCATAGTCGACCCCGAGCGCCATCCAGCGCATGGCCCAATCGGGCTTCCATTGCAGCTTGCAATGCCCGCCGGTCACCGGCGTCTCATAAGTCTTGCCGCTATCCGGATCGGTCCAGACAATCGTTCCAGCTTCGGCGCGCGCCTCGGTGGGGACCTGCATCACCACCCGCGTTTCCGGGTGAACCGGCAGGAACGGCGAATAGGTCGCCGCGCGTTCCTCGCGCAGCGAGGGCAGCATGATCTTCTGCACATCGTCGAGGCGGCGCAGAAACAGCAGCAATGTCGCGTCGAACAGCCCGGACCGGTAGCATTCGGTCGAGGACTTGAACTCGTAGTCAAAGCCGAAGGTGTCAAGAAAGGCGCGCAAGCGGGCATTGTTGTGGGCGCCGAAGCTCGGATGCGTGCCGAATGGATCCGGCACCTCGGTCAGCGGTCGGCCGAGGAACCCTGCCACCATCTCCCTGTTGGGGATGTTGTCGGGAACCTTGCGCAATCCGTCCATATCGTCGGAAAAGGCGATGAGCCGGGTCTTGACCCTGCCGTCGGTCAGAAGCTCGAAGGCGCGACGCACCATCGTCGTGCGGGCAACCTCCCCAAAAGTGCCGATATGCGGCAGACCCGACGGACCGTAACCGGTCTCGAAGATCACCGAATCCTGACCTGTACGCTCGATCCGCGCCACCAGTTTGCGCGCTTCCTCGAACGGCCAGGCAGCAGCGGTCAGGGCAGCTTCACGCAATTCGGGGGCGGACATCGGTGCTTTGTTCTCCATGCATCGGGCGCGCGACCGTAGGTCAGGAGCGGCTCAGGCGTCAATTCCCTTTGGTGCGATGCAACATCGTGGCCGGGCCGTAAGCCCTGTCAGTAGATGCTGACCGGGAAATACTTGAGATAGAGCCGGGCATACCCTCCTTCGGCTGCAAAGCGGTGCAGCGCCCAGTCAAGCGCCTGGCGCAAAGCCTGCGCATCCGGCCGGACGGCTATGCCGGCCCCCTCGCCGAAAAACCGCGCCTCAGTGAACCCCCCGCCAAGAAAACGGCAGCAATTGCCCGATTGTTCGCCATTCAGCCAGAACGCCGCAACCGTGCCGTCGACAAAGGCAGCCGCCACCTCACCGGCTCTGACCGCCGCCAGGGCCTCGCTGGCATTCTGCGTCACCATGCGCCCGACGTCGGGAAAAAACGTCCTCATATAGGCTTCATGCGCCGACTGGCCCATAACCGCCACGCGCTTGCCGGACAGCTGCTCCAGCGTCGGCTCAACCAGAGGATCGGCGCGCTGAACCACGAACCGGGCCGGGCTGCGGAAATAGGCGGTTGTGAAACCAAACGTCTTGCGCGCCTCAGGCGTAATGCGCATCGCGGCGATGATTGCATCGCCCTGCCCGGTCATAAGCGCGTCCTTGAGCCCATCCCAACGCACCGCCTGGATCGAGCAGCTCACCTTGAGCAGGTCACACAACCCGCGAGCAAGGTCGACCTCGAAGCCGGACAGCTGGCCGCTCGGCGTGACAAAGTGGAAGGGCGGGTAATCGCTCTCGGTGATAAAGCGGATCTGCCGCTGGCTCCCGAGATTGGGTGGGTCAAATTTGCGCCGAGAATCCCATAGGTTTGGAATCGCCACTGTATCATCAGCCGTAACGGGCGTTGTCCCTGCGACATTCACGACCAGGGCCAGGAGGATGCTGGACAAGGCCAAATTGCAAACAATAGTCTTGCATCCATGCACGAGGGGCAGGGTGTCCCTGCGGTCGGTCGGGTAAATGGTGGCAGCCATGGCGTTGGACCTTGGCGTGACTGCGACGCAGAGGCAAGAGCGGAATGCAGACGCTCTGGTCGTGGGTGTTCGACTACCCGTTCAACTGCCGTTGCCGACCCTGCCGCTGCCGGCTGACATCGCCTTTCTTGTCCGCTTTGGTTTTTCGGCCGCCTCGCTGAAGCCGATTGCAGCGCGTGCCCGGCGTATTGGCGCTGCTGCTGCGGAGGTGCTGGTCGCTTCCGGGTTGACGACGGAGACGGTCTATGCCCGTCTGCTGGCACGGCATCTCCAGTGCAACGAGCCAACCAATCTTGTGCCTCACCCACGCGTCCGGCATCAGGACGCGCTGCGTCAGGGCTGGTTCCGTGCCACAACCGCCGACGGGCGGCCCGTGCTGGCCATCGCCGCGATCGGCCCGGTGGCGCGTCTGCTTGGCCAGGGCGCGCTGGCCCATCATGCCCGCCATGTGGTCGTTCTGGAGCGGGCCAGCTACCACGATGTCCTCAAGCGCCATTTCGGCGAGGCCATCGCCTATGCGGCGGCCCATTCGGTGCCGGCGGACGAATCGGCGCGCGGCGGCTTGACCAACAGGCAGATGGCAGTGCTGGGGATCGCCGTCAGCGCCTTGGCAGCCGTAGCGATGCAGGCATTCGAAGCAACCCTTCTGCTGGCGCCGATGCTGCTGGGCGTGGTTTTCCTGGTCATGGCTGGGCTGCAGGCAGCGGCGGTCGGGGCCGGGCTGCCCATCGTGGATATCCGGCCGGAACAGAACGATGAGAACCTGCCGCTTTATTCGGTGCTGGTGCCGCTCTATCGCGAGGCCGAAATCATCGGCGATCTCGTCGCCGCGCTGGCCCGGCTCGACTATCCGGCCGAAAAGCTCCAGGTGCTGCTGATTGTCGAGGAGCATGATGCGCAGACCCAGGCTGCACTGGCCGGCCTGTCACTGCCGTCCCATATGCAGGTGTTCGTGGCGCCGGCGGGCGCGCCACATACCAAGCCCCGCGCGTTGAATGCCGCCCTGCCCTTCGCCACCGGTGAACGGGTGGTGATCTTCGACGCGGAGGATCGACCTGAACCCCAGCAACTGCGCAAGGCCGCGGCGATGTTTGCCGCCCTGCCCCAGAGTACAGCCTGTCTGCAGGCGCGACTGGCGATCGACAATGCCGACGACAGCATGCTGACACGGCTGTTCGCGTTCGAGTATGCGGCCTTGTTCGACGTCACCAAGGCCGGAACCGCGCGGCTTGGACTGCCGGTGCCGCTGGGCGGAACGTCGAACCACTTCCGCACCGACGTGCTGCGCCAGTTGGGCGGCTGGGATGCCTGGAATGTGACCGAGGATGCCGACCTCGGCATACGCCTCGCCATGCATGGCTATCATGTGGCCGATCTCAACGCGACGACATTCGAGGAAGCACCGGTGCGGCTTGGGGCATGGCTGCATCAACGCAGCCGCTGGCTGAAGGGATGGATGCAGACCGCGATTACCCACAGCCGGGCCCCCTGCACAGCCTTCAAAGCACTTGGACCGCTGTCGTTCATGGCCGCCGTGGCGCAATCGGCCGGGATCATCCTGGGGGCGCTCGGCGCGCCGGTTTTCATGGCGCTTCTTGCCCGCCGTTTTGCTACCCCCGCGCCATTCTTCAGCGGAAATTGGGTGCATGTGCTGGCCGATGGCGTGATGCTGGGGCTTGTTGTGGCCGGCCTCATTGCCCTTGTGTTGCCGCTCATGATCGGCATGGCGCGGCGGGACCTCTGGCGGCTGGCCCCATGGCTGATGCTGCTGCCGCTCTATCTAATGTTGATCTCGCTTGCGGCCTACAAGGCACTTTGGGAACTGCTGCACCAGCCGCATCGCTGGAACAAGACGACCCATGGGGTGGCCCGCCGCCGCATATCGCCGCCGGGGGACTAGAGCATGTCGCGATTAAGTGGATGCCGGTTAGTCGCAGAAGACATGCTCTAACTTATTGATACCGATCACGTTATCCGCATTTTGATGATTTCACCAAAATGCGGCGTGATCGAGAGCGCTTGCCTACGCCTGCTGGGCGGGCGAAGATGACCGTCTCAATGACCGAGGCAATGTCCCAGTACTCCCTGTTGAGCCGCTGCCTGACCTCCGCACCACGGGGAACGCTGCGGATATGGTCACTGGCCGTCAGCTTCCTTGGAGACTGTATCGTGCCCCGCGGCGGGCTTGTCGGCCTGTCGACGATCAGCGACGTGCTCGGCGCTTGCGGCATCGACGCCGGGGCGGTGCGAACCGCCCTGTCCCGCCTTGCCTCCGACGGATGGGTGGCGCGCGTGCGCTCGGGCCGCAACAGCTACTATACCCTGACGCCCACCGCGCTGGCCGAATCGCAGGCAGCCTCCCGCCGCATCTATGCGGCAGACCCGCCCCAGGCGCCGTGCGGCTGGCAGGTGATGATCACCGCCGGACTGCCTCCCGACGGCCATCGGCGCCTGCGTGAGACGCTGCTGCGCCAGGGCGCCGGCACGCTGGACACGCACAGCTTCATCCTGCCTGATCATCATCCGCTGCGAAGCGAGCCCGGCGCTCTGCTGCTGCCCGTCAGCCGTTTGGCGGACGATCAGGCGCGGCTCGTCGTGGCCAATGCCTTCGATCTGGCCGCACTGGCACGCTCCTACGGCAATTTTCTTGCCAATCATGCTGATCTGGCCAGTCATTTGGCCGCCGGCCATACGCCGGCCGACGGTCTCGAGGCGGTCGCCCTCAGGGTGCTGATGATTCATCGCTTCCGCCGGATCGTGCTCCGGGATCCAGGCCTGCCAGCCTGCTATCTGCCGGCCGACTGGCCGGGATTTGCCGCGCGCAAGCTGGCACATGAGCTCCGGGCCAGCCTGTCGCCCGCTGCCGAATCCTGGCTTGATGAGCGACTGATCGAGCCAGTCGGCGGCCACTCCGACATGTTACAGAATTTGCTTGCATCAGCTGATAATTGATGCATATTGGCATTTAATAATTGACCGCTCGGTCAGCGAAAGCCCACGGGAACAGGGAGAGACAAAGGCATGTATGCTCAAGCCCTCAATGTGAAGGACCTTGCCCCGGTCAAGCCGGAGGATCCGGAAAAGCTGGCGGCATTCCAGGCACGCATTGATGCCGAAGAGAAGATCGAGCCGAACGACTGGATGCCGGAGCAATACCGGCGCACATTGATCCGGCAGATCTCACAGCATGCCCATTCGGAAGTGATCGGCATGCAGCCCGAGGGCAACTGGGTGACGCGCGCGCCGACACTCAAGCGCAAGGCGCAGCTCTTGGCCAAGATCCAGGATGAGGGCGGGCACGGGCTCTATCTCTATGCTGCGGCTGAAACCCTGGGTGTCTCGCGCGAGGAGCTTTACCAGCAGCTGCTCAGCGGCCGGGCCAAATATTCGTCGATCTTCAATTATCCGACCCTCAACTACGCGGATATGGGGGCCATCGGCTGGCTGGTGGACGGTGCGGCGATCATGAACCAGATCGCCCTGTGCCGGTGCAGCTATGGCCCTTACGCCCGCGCCATGATCCTGATCTGCAAGGAAGAATCGTTCCACCAGAGGCAGGGCTACGAAATCATGGTGGCGATGTGTCGTGGCTCCAAGGAGCAGCGCGCGATGGCGCAGGATGCGCTCAACCGCTTCTGGTGGCCGGCGATGATGATGTTCGGCCCGCATGATTCCGACAGTCCGCATTCGGAAGTGTCGATGAAGTGGAAGATCAAGCGCTTCTCCAATGACGGACTGCGGCAGAAGTTCTTCGATGCCACTGTGCCGCAGGCCCAGTATCTCGGCCTGACCATCCCGGACCCGAAGCTGAAATTCAACAAGGCGACCGGCCATTGGGACCACAGCGACATCGACTGGGACGAATTTGTCCGGGTCATCAACGGCGATGGGCCTTGCAACCGCCAGCGCATGAAGCATCGCCGTCAGGTCGAGGCGGACGGCGCCTGGGTGCGTGAAGCATTGTTCGCCCATGCCGCCAAGCGTGCCGCCCGCAAGGCGGCCTGACGTTCCGGGCGGCGCGCCATTCACCTTTCTGCCCTATTCGACGAGAGAGTTGCCATGACCGAGAAAGCCACACCGCTCTGGGAAGTGTTCATCCGCCCGCGCAACGGGCTCGCCCACCGGCACGTCGGATCGCTGCATGCGATCGATGCCGAGATGGCGTTGCAAAATGCCCGCGATGTCTACACCCGGCGCGGCGAGACGCTGTCGATCTGGGTGGTGCCGTCCAACGCCATTGTCGCCTCGGACCCGTCGGCCAAGGATGTCCTGTTCGAGCCGACGGCTTCCAAGATCTACCGGCATCCCACCTTCTACGAGGTGCCGGAAGAAGTCGGCCATATGTGAGGATGCCGTCATGACCCATGCCTCACCCAATCTGCCCGCCGCCTGGCTGATGCGGCTTGGCGACAACAGCCTGATCCTCGGCCATCGGATGAGCGAATGGGTATCCTGTGCCCCGACGCTTGAGGAAGATATCGCATTGTCCAACCTCGGGCTCGACCTGATCGGACAGACGCGGGCGCTCTATACCCGCGCCTGCGAACTCGAAGCGGCGGGCCGCACCGAGGACATGCTCGCCTATCGTCGCCCGGAGGAGGAGTTCCGCAACCTGCTGCTGGTCGAGCAGCCGAACGGCAATTTCGCCGAGACGATGGCGCGACACCTGATCTTTTCCGCCTATATGCTGCCGCTCTACGAGGCCCTGAAAGGCTCGTCCGATGCGGATGTGGCGGGCATCGCCACCCGCTCCGCCAACGAAATGGCGTATCATCTGCGCCATTCCGCCGAATGGATGATCCGGCTGGGTGACGGAACCGGGGAAAGCCACGCCCGGGCGCAGGAAGCACTCGATGACCTCTGGGCCTATGTGCCGGAATTGTTCGAGACGGATGATCTCGACCGTGCTGTTGCTGCCAGCGGCTTCGGTGTCGATCCGGCCGGTTTGCGCGGGGCTTTCGATGCCACGATCAGCGAGGTGTTGAAGCGCGCCACGCTGAAGCGCCCGGCGGATCGTCACGGCATTCGCGGCGGGCGAAAGGGCGTGCATTCGGAGCACCTTGGCCACATGCTGGCGACGATGCAGCACCTCCAGCGCGCCTATCCCGACGCGGTGTGGTGAGATGGCCGTCCCTGCTCCCGCTCCGGATGATGCGGCGAGCCGCGCGAGAGCGGCGGCAGCCCGCGTTACCGATCCGGAAGTGCCCGTGCTGACCATTGCCGATCTCGGCATTCTGCACGGCGTGGAGATCGATGAGGCGGGCGTTGTGCGGGTCACCATCCTGCCAACCTATTCCGGCTGTCCGGCCATGGGCGTCATTGCCCTCGGCATCGAGACGGAGCTTGCCAGGGACGGGTTCGACAAGGTCGCCGTCAGACTGTCGCAGACGCCGGCATGGTCGACCGCGATGATGAGCGATGCGGCACGGGAAAAGCTGCGCGCCTATGGAATTTCGCCGCCGGAGCGGGCCAGCGGCAAGCGGGCACTGTTTGAAGCCTCCGCCGATGTTACCTGCCCGCGCTGCGGTTCTGCCGAAACCGAGCGCCTGTCCGAATTCGGCTCAACCGCCTGCAAGGCGCTGTGGCGCTGCCGCCGCTGCCGCGAGCCCTTCGATCATTTCAAATGCGTATGAGGACCGATCCATGAGCCGTTTCCACCCGCTGAGCGTCAAGGACATCCGCCGCGAGACTGCCGACAGCGTATCGCTGGTGTTCAACCTGCCGGAGGCGCTGAAGCAGACCTTCTCCTTCACGCCGGGACAATACCTTACCCTGCGCACCATGCTTGGCGGAACGGAATGTCGTCGCTCCTATTCGATCTGCTCTGGCCTTCAGGACGGTGAACTGCGGATCGCAGTCAAGAAAGTGGCAGGCGGGGTATTTTCCACCTTCGCCAACGAAAAGCTCAAGCCCGGCGCGGTGCTGGATGTGCTGCCGCCCGAGGGGCGCTTTGTCGCCGACCCCGCGCGCGACCGTCATCTGGTGTTCTTCGCCGCCGGCTCCGGCATCACGCCGGTTCTGTCGATCATCCGTTCGGCGCTGGCCGGCAATACCAGGACGCGCATCAGCCTGTTCTATGGCAACCGCACCACCGCCTCGATCATGTTCCGCGAAGCGCTGGAAGATCTGAAAGATCGCTATCTCGGCCGGCTGTCGGTGTTCCACATTCTCTCTCGCGAGAGCCAGGATATCGACATTCTCAACGGCCGCATCGATCAGGCGAAAGTGGCGCTGCTGACCAAGACCATGGTTCCGCCGGCCGAGGTGGATGCCTATTTCCTCTGCGGCCCGTATTCGATGGTCGAGGAAGGCCGTGCGGCGCTGACAGCTTCCGGTGTCGATGCCAAGCGCATCAAGGCCGAGTTGTTTTCAACCGATGGTGCCCCGCGCGTCGCGCCCAAGCCGAGCGCCGCACATGCCACGGGTGGTGTTTCGACGGTTGATTGCCAGCTGGACGGGATCACCTATCACATCGAGGTGCGCCCGGACGAACGGATCGTCGACTCCGCCCATGCCCAGGGTGTGGAACTGCCTTATTCCTGCAAGGGCGGGATGTGTTGCACCTGTCGCTGCAAGGTCACCGAGGGCAAGGTGACGATGGATGCCAATTATTCGCTGGAGCCATGGGAAATGGAGGCCGGCTTCGTGCTTGCCTGCCAGTCCCGCCCCCAGACGCCGGTGGTCAAGCTGGACTTTGACGCAAGCTGACCGGCCTGGTGCGGGGCGTTTCGCCCCGCGTCGGTCAACGCGGAGCGCGCTTGGCCAGGATCCGCTGCAGCGTGCGCCGGTGCATGCTGAGCTGACGCGCGGTTTCCGACACATTGCGATTGCACGATTCGTAAACGCGCTGGATATGCTCCCAGCGCACGCGATCCGCCGACATCGGATGTTCAGGCAGTTCAGGCCGGCTGTAGGGCAATGCCTTCAGGGCAGCATCGATCTCGTCTGCATCGGCCGGTTTGGCGAGGTAATCAAACGCCCCGAGTTTCACGGCGGTCACCGCGGTTGCGATGTTGCCATAGCCGGTCAGGATGATCGCCCGCGCGTCCGGCCGCATCCGCTTGAGTTCGGAAATGACATCGAGGCCATTGCCGTCGCCGAGCCGCATGTCGATCACAGCGAAAGCCGGGGGCGCCGTCATGATCGCGCGCAAGCCTTCAGAGACTCCGCAAGCCATCGTGACCTGATAGCCGCGCTTGCTCATGGCTGCGGCCAATCTTGTCAGGAACGGCTTGTCATCGTCCACAATCAGAAGGCTCATATCCCCCATCGAGCGCATCTCTCCAAGACCCCGTTCCAAGGATGATAAAGCCCACTCGGTCCGCATTGTCACCCCCTCTGATCAAATTTGCGGCCAAAATCTGACCGGTGCCAATACACCTCGGTATGCGCGCCGCCAGGCGCCGGCAGGTTGGACCAGCGAATCCGCCCGCCGCCGCGTTCAAGCAAAGTCTTTGAAATGAACAGGCCGAGGCCATGGCCTCCACCAACCTGACGGCGCAGGCCAGCCTCGGTCAAACGGTGGCGGCGCGTTGTGACATAGGGTTCGCCCAGCCTCTGGATGACATCGACGGAAAAGCCGGGGCCATCGTCTGAAATCGACAGACTGATGCTTTCGGACGTCCACAGGGCGCGAACGATGATCCGATCCTTGGCAAAATCGAGCGCGTTCTCAATCAGATTACCCAGCGCATAGAACAGCTCCGGGTTGCGTCTAAGGGTCGGCTCGGGTTGCGGACCATCAAGCCTGACATCAATCACCACATCGCTGGGGCGGTAGGGCGCCACCAGTTCCTCGACCAGTTGGCTTATTGCCATGCGGGTGAGCGGGCCGCCATCATCGCGCCCCAATGCGGAAATGTTGGTCAGAATCTCGCGGCAGCGGGCCGCCTCCTGCCGGATCAGCGTGATATCATCTTTCAGTTGATGCCCCGCCGGCACCTGCAGATCCAGTTCCTTGGCCACGAGGGTGATGGTGCCGAGCGGTGTGCCGAGTTTGTGGGCCGCAGCCGCCGCCAGACCAGCAACGGTTGACAGGTGCTGCTCGCGTTCCAACACCAGTTCGGTCGCGGCCAATGCCGTGGCCAGTTTGCGCGCCTCGTCGGCAACCTTGAACGTGTAGGTGGCGATAAAGGCCAGGCTGATCAGCACCGCCGCCCACAACCCCGCCCGATACAGCAAGGGGAGCGTCAGCGGTTGATCGCTGGCCCAGGGCAGCGGCCAGTGCCAGATTGCCAGCAACGAGGCCAGGCCAGCAGCCAGAACACCAAGCAGCAGCGTATATCGCGGCGCTAGCACCGTGGCCGAAACCATGACCGGCGCCAGAAACAGCATTGAAAAAGGATTGGAGAGCCCGCCGGTCAGCGCCAGCAGAGCAGCAAGCTGAACAATATCGAAGGCAAGGACCGCCGCCGTAGCCAGGGCGGACAGGCGATGGTTGACGGAAAATCCGAGCATGAGCCCGACATTCAGCGCCACCGAGGCCGCGATCACCGCAAGCGCCGCAGCGAGCGGCAAGGCAAAACCGAAGCCGAAATGAACGGCCAGAACTGAAACAAGTTGCCCAGCCACAGCCAGCCAGCGCAAGCGCACCAGCGTGTTCTGCCGCAGGATCTGGTCCGGCGCGGTGTCCGCTACGACCGGCGCAGCAGTCTTTGTCTCAGCTCCCATGCCACACTTCCGGGGATAACTCCGCCCCTCGTTGCATTTATGTCGCAATGCAGCAATCGTTTAATGGATTTATTTCGATCTGTAGTGTTCAATCGCATGGTTGCGCGTCAAAATCACGCGGCTTGCAGGAGCGGGCATCGGCAGGCGCCCGGAACACCGGGCAAAGTAGCATTGGAAAGGCGTCTTGATGAACCACCACATGTACTACCTCTACGAGGCGGCGCATTCGATCATCTCCCCGTCGCGGGCCTTTGTGGATACGGTCGGGATGTTCTACCGCAATCCGCTCAACCCGCTTTCGCAGACGTCCTTCGGCCGTAACCTGGCCGCCGCATGCGAACTCTACGAGCGCCTGACGCGACGCTATGGCAAACCGGCCTTCGGTCTCCACCATACGGTGATCGAGGGCGAAGAGGTGCCGGTGACCGAGAGCATCGTCTGGGAACGTCCGTTCTGCCGGCTGATCCGCTTCGTGCGCGGTCCCCACCCGGCCGGCCTCAAGCAATCCAAGCTTCTGATCGTCGCGCCGATGTCGGGTCACTACGCCACATTGCTGCGCGGCACGGTTGAAGCCTTCCTGCCCTCCCATCAGGTCTACATCACGGACTGGGAAGATGCCCGGATGGTGCCGGTCACCGAGGGGCGGTTCGATCTCGATGACTACATCGACTATGTGCAGGATATCCTGCGCCATCTCGGCCCGGACGTGCATGTGATCGCCGTGTGTCAGCCGTCCGTGCCGGTGCTGGCGGCGGTGGCGCGGATGGAAATGGAGAACGATCCGCACGCGCCCTGCTCGATAACGCTGATGGGTGGGCCGATCGATACGCGCAAGAGCCCGACGGAGGTCAACAAGCTCGCCGAAAAACGCGGCACCGACTGGTTCCGCCGCAACTGCATCATGCGCGTTCCATTCCCGAACCCTGGCTTCATGCGCGAGGTCTATCCCGGATTTCTGCAACTGTCGGGCTTCATGGCGATGAATTTCGACCGCCATGTCGAGGCCCATGCGGAAATGTTCAACCATCTGGTCGAAGGGGATGGCGACAGCGCTGACAAGCACCGCGATTTCTACGACGAATATCTCGCCGTCTGCGACCTGACGGCTGAGTTCTACCTGCAGACGATCGATACGGTGTTCGTGCAGCATGCATTGCCGAATGGCACGATGACCCATCGCGGCAAGCCGGTCGACACATCGGCCATCCGGCGCACCGCGCTGATGACCGTCGAAGGCGAGAAGGATGACATTTCCGGCGTCGGCCAGACCAAGGCCACCCACGATCTGTGCGTCAACATCCCCAAGCACCGCCAGCTCTATCATCTGCAGGAAAAGGTGGGGCATTACGGCGTGTTCAACGGCTCGCGCTTCCAGCGCCATATTGTTCCGGCGATGAATGCCTTCATGGAACAGGCCGAGGCCAGCTTCGAGCGCCCCGGACGGCCGCGGCTGATCAATGGCGGCAAGAAGACCGGCTGAGCAACGCCGGTAGGCGGAGTGTTGCGAATCTTCTAGGCTCGGGGGCCATGTTCGACTGGCCCCCGTCCTTTTTCCGCAAGCGCCCGGCAAAGCCACGCATCGAGCGGCTGGAAGTGCTGCACCTTGGCCGCAGCTATCCTGTTGCCATCCGGCGCAATGCGACGGCCCGTCGGCTGATCCTCAGGGTCCGGGCCGATACCGGCGAGGCGGTGCTGACGCTGCCGCGACGGACAAACATGTCGCAGGCGCGCGATTTTCTCGACAGGCACGGCGGCTGGTTGGCAGCGCGGATGGCAAGGCTGCCCGAAGCGGTCGCGTTTGAACCCGGATGCATCGTGCCATTCCGCGGCCTGCCGCATGTCATCGAACATGCGGGCAGCGCACGCGGCGGCGTCGAATGCCGGCCCGGTGTGGATGGCGACCCCGGACGTCTGATCGTTGCCGGCGATCCGCGCCATCTTGCAAGGCGGCTGACAGATTTCTTCAAGCGGGAAGCCCGGGCCGAACTGGCGCGGGCCTCAGCCGCCTATGCGCGCCAGCTCAACGTGCGCATCACCCGGATCTCCATCAAGGATACGCGCAGCCGCTGGGGCTCATGCTCGGCCACGGGAGCGCTGTCGTTTTCATGGCGGCTGATCCTGGCTCCGCCTGAAGTGCTCGACTATCTGGCCGCCCATGAAGTGGCCCACCGCGTCGAACTCAACCATTCTCCGCGCTACTGGGCGGTTGTTGCGAGGCTGTGCCCGCATTGGCAGAGTTCCGAAAGCTGGTTGACTCGCCACGGCGCAGGGTTACATCGCTTTGGCGCGTCCGACGCCGCGACGGTCGCCCCCCTGCCCTGATCGCGCCCTTACCGGAACAGCCGTGGCTCGCCTTAAACCCGATACGCTCACGCTGACCGGCGTGCTGGCCCTGCTGACTGCCATCGGCCCGATGGCGACCGACATGTATCTGCCGGTGCTGCCGGTGATCCGCACTGCTCTCGATGCCACGACCAGCCAGACGCAGGCGACCCTGTCCGGCTTTCTGATCGGCTATGCGCTGGCGCAATTGTTCTATGGCCCGATTTCCGACCGCAAGGGGCGCCGGCCGGCGATGCTGGCGGGGCTAGCGCTGTTCACGCTCGGCTCCATCCTGTGCGCGCTGGCACAGGACATCCGCTTCCTGGTGGCTGCCCGAGTGCTCCAGGCCTTGGGCGGGGCTGGCACGGTGGTGCTGGCGCGGGCCATGGTGCGCGATCTTTACGAGGGGCCTCGCGCCGGCAGGGAACTGGCGCGAATGGGCTCGATCATGGCGGTGGTTCCGGCAGTCGTTCCCATCCTCGGTGCCGGATTTGCAGCAATCTGGGGCTGGCGCTCGATCTTCTGGTTCATGGCGATCGCCGGCCCGGCGCTGGCTCTCATCGTTGCCATGGGCCTGCCGGAATCGCTCAGGGCGCCGCTGACTACCCGGTTTTCGCTTGCCGCCATGCTGCGTGATTTTGGCGCCATCTTCCGGATGCCGACCTTCCGGACCTACACGCTGACGGGCGGGCTTACCTTTGCCGGCTTCATGGCTTTTTTGTCGGGCGGCTCCTTCGTGCTGCAGGGCGTCTACCGGATCTCCGACAGCGCGTTCGCGCTCGGCTTTGCCCTCGTTGTGGTCGGGTACATCATCGGCACCAGCTTCACGCAGCGCAAGGTGGGCAGTTGGGGAATCGACAAGACGATCCGCTGCGGCACGCTGGTTGCGGCTCCGGCCGCCGCAGCGATGGTGCTGGCGGTGGCCACCGGCTGGGGCGGCGCACTCGGCGTGTTCATCCCCATGACTGTGTTCCAGGCGTCGATGGGCCTCATCCTGCCGCTATCAAGCGCCGGAGCGATGATGCCGTTTCCTGAAAAAGCCGGCAGCGCCTCTTCGCTGTTCTCCGTGTTGCAGATGAGCCTTGCCGCCACATCGGGAGCGCTTGTCGGGATTGCGCTGGACCACACCCCGCTTGCCCTGCCGGTGATGATCCTGGTTTGCGCGCTGGCAGCCCTGACGGTATTTGCCCGGCACCGACCGGCAGGCGGTCAGGCGCCACCGGCATCATTGGCTGAATAGACGGTTGAGCCGATCACGGTCCTTGTCACTCGGTCCTTCAACGGCCCGCTTGTCCGGCCGCGGCGTGATTGATCCGGTAATTCCGACATTGCGGGGCGGAACGGGCCTTTCGCTGTCCGCTGCGGCGGGGCGGCGCGTT
>ERZ761609.1872-NODE-1872-length-17040-cov-11.929349_pt1 | contig 17040 bp, 9 predicted proteins | sample MGYA00511163_ERZ761609 | MGnify/ENA primary metagenome ERZ761609 (study PRJEB28899, sample SAMN02445070) | bioreactor sludge metagenome | biome: EBPR sludge | place: Australia: Brisbane, Thorneside Wastewater Treatment Plant | collected 2011-12-16 ... | reverse complement strand
ACGAGATTGGTCAGTGACTGGAGTTCAGACGTGTGCTCTTCCGATCTTTTATATATAAAGCATTACCCCACAGAGGTGTACCTAACCCTATAAACAAGTCTTTAAAAATATAACCAAAAAAAATACTAAAAATTGCAAGTATTGCTAAAGGTAATCCCATTAACAATGGTGCTTCATGTAAATTTTCATAATGCTTTTTAAATCCATTAGGTCGCATTAAAAATGTCATAGAAATTAAACGTAATGAATAAAATGCCGTACAAAATGCAGAATATGCTCCTAACCAATAAGCGAACCCTGAACTAAATGAAAAACGCGTTCTTGTTAATTCTAAAATAACATCTTTTGAATAAAAACCTGTTAAAAATGGAAACCCCATTAAAGCCAAACTACCAATAAAAACCATAACATATGTAAAAGGTAAAATTTTATATAAACCACCCATTTTTCTCATATCTTGTTCATCATTTAAAGCATGAATAATCGCACCTGCGCTTAAAAATAAAAGTGCTTTAAAAAACGCATGATTTACTAAATGAAACATACTTGCAGAATAATTAGAAATTCCACAACAAAAAAACATATAACCTAATTGACTACAAGTAGAATACGCAATGACACGTTTTAAATCATTTTGTAAAAGCCCTGCGGTTGCTGCAAAAAAAGCGGTTAATGCTCCCATTATCGTAATATAAGTTAAAACCGATGGGCTATATTCTAATAAATGCGATGTTCTTAATAATAAAAAAACACCTGCTGTTACCATAGTTGCTGCATGAATTAACGCAGAAACCGGAGTTGGACCTTCCATCGCATCTGGTAACCATATATGTAACCCTAATTGAGCTGATTTACCAATTGCAGCTAACATTAAAAAAAAACAAATAAAACTTATTTTATTTATTTCAAATCCAAAAAAATTATAAACTTCCGAAGAAACTAATGGCGTTAAACTAAAAACTACTGAAAACTCTAAGCTATGAAAAACATCAAAAATAGCTGCAATTGCAATAAATAAACCTAAATCTCCAAAACGATTTACTATAATAGCTTTTAATCCTGATTTATTTGCTTGCAATCTAGAATACCAAAAATTTATTAATAAATAAGAAGCAAGACCAACGCCTTCCCAACCTATAAATAATTGAACAAAATTTCCAGAAGTTACTAAAACCAACATAAAAAAAGTAAATAATGATAAATAACTCATAAAACGTGATTGATGCGGATCATGTTCCATATAAGATGCTGAATACATATGAACTAAAAAAGAAATAAAATTTATAATTAAAAGCATAGACGCGGTTAATGCATCAAAACGAAATTCAAAAAATAAACGAAATCCGTCAATATTTATCCAATCATAAAAAAAAGGAATTGTACAAACACTACCGCAAAAATTTACTTCATAAAAAATAAAAAAAGTACATAAAACCGAAAAAAACATGTTTGATGTAGTTAATAAAATACAACCTATAGAACCTAAAAAACGGCCAAATAGTGCACAAATTAAAAAAGAAGTTAAAGGTAAAATTACTGTTAATAAATACATTTTTTATTTAAATTAGCCTTTTATTGAATTTATAAAATCTACATTTATTACACCGCGAATACGATAAAACGCGATCAAAATTGCTAAGCCTATTGCAGCTTCAGCTGCAGCTACTGTTAAGATTAATAACGCAAATAATTGACCTAACATATCATCTACGATAAAACTAAAAAAGATAAACGTTAAGTTTATTGATAATAAAATTAATTCAATTGACATTAAAGTTATTATTAAATTTTTACGAGCAACAAAAATACCCCATAATCCTATTAAAAATAACAAAACACAAGCCTTTAAAATAAAAATCATTTTAATAAAATTTAATTCAAAAATTAAAAATATCTTTTATTTTTATTTAACGGCAACGGGAATCGAACCCATACTCGTAACTTATGAGATTACTGTCATAAACCTTTTAGACCATACCGTTAAATATACTACCTTTTTTTAAATAGAAACAAGTTTGAAAAATTAAAATATTAAATAGGACATGTACCACTAGTACAAACTTTTTTAACATCAGGAATAGCATTATATTTTTCATTTACCCACGCTACGTATTTTGGTAAAGAAACTGCCTCAATTACAATCGGCATAAATCCATGATTAATTCCACAAATTTCGCTACATTGACCAAAATAAATACCAGGTCTTTTAATAAAAGCAGAAGCTTGATTCAAACGACCAGGTACAGCATCCATTTTAACACCTAAAGAAGGAATTGCCCATGAATGTAATACATCAGCAGCTGTAATTATAAAACGAATATGTGTTTTTGTTGGTAATATTACACGATTATCTACTTCTAATAAACGAAGTTGACCTTTTACCAACTCGTCTTCAGGTATCATAAAACTATCAAATTTTAAAGAATAAAAACCTCCTTTTCTTGCAGCAAATTGCATTACATAATCAGAATATTCATATGACCAATACCATTGATGTCCTATTACTTTTAATGTAATTGCAGGAGCTACTACCTCATCCATTGCATATAATAAAGCAAAAGAGGGAATTGCAATCGCAATTAAAATAACACTTGGAATTAAAGTCCACACTATTTCTAAAACATAACTATGATTTATTTTATTCAAAGCAATCGCTTTTAATAAGAATTTTGTATTAGTTTTTAATAAATCGATTATATATTCAGGATACCAATGAAAATAAATTAAAGTTGATATTAATAACCATAAAACAAAAGTTAAAATTACAATTAAAAAAAAAAATATATGATGATGCAAATCAATCAAGCCTTCCATTATAGGTGTCGCTGGATCTTGAAAATGAATTTGCCATTTTACAGCAGAATCTAACTCTGAAATAAAATTTAAATTAAAAAAAGAATTTAAGTTTAAAAATAAATTATAGATGAACATATTAACACATTTTTTTTTATTTTTTATGCAACATCGAATACCTCTTAATTTAGATATTTTATAGTTTTTTTATATTCACGTGACAATTGTTTAAAAATAATTTGCTTCTTTATAGCAAAATTACTATGTATTGTTAAAACAATAGCACCCAACATAGCTACTAACAAAATTAAACCTGCCAACCAGAACAATGAGACATAATTTACATATAATAACTGTGATAATGAAGTTAACTCTTTTAATTCAAAAAAAGATTTTACCCAATCTCTTTCTACTAATTGACCAGAAGTTTTTGCTTGAAGATAAGCTTGCTCTTCTAAATCACGAAAATAAAAAAAACATTCATACTCTGGAAGTTTTCTAAAAGAATCAAATAAATAATAAAAAGGCTGAGCAACATCAGAAACTTCACAATTTAAAAATTCATGATCCCAAAACCCAAAATGAGAATAATTTCTTGAGATAGTAAAAAAAAAAGATAAACTAACTATTGCTAACAAAGGTAAATACTTTAAAAAATCATCACTTAATTCTAATACACGAATATTTAACATCATTATTACAAATAAAAATAAAACTGCGATCGCCCCAACATAGACTATCATGAATATCAAAGCTAAAAATTCTAATCCATAAAGAAGCAATAAACAAGACGAACAAAAAAAAACTAAAATCAAATATAGTATAGAATGCACAGGATTCTTAGAATAAATTACAGCCATCGCACAAAATAATAATGCGAACAATAAAATACAAGTAGCAAATGTAGTTCCATTAACAAACATATATTGAAAAAAAGTTGCATAAGGCATTCGCTTACCTAAAATAGGATAAATATTTATCATTTCTATAGGTCTAACGTAATTGTTTACAGTGTCATTAGAATAATACATAAGTCTTTTAGATACAAAAACAAAAAATTAGTTAATTAAAATAAAAAAGGAAAAGGCGACCGTTTGTTGGTCGCCTTTTCTTAAAAAAAAATTTAAAATAAAGTTTAAAAAGCAATTAGTATTTTTTAGCCCATATTTTGCAATATTTTAACCAAAAACCTATCAACGTCATAATCTATAACGGCTTTTAAAAAGAATTATTTTTGAAATAATTTTCTTGCTTAGATTTCTTCAGCAATTCTAAAATTAATACGTAGCTTTTCGGCTATGCTTTAAGCAAAACAACCGATACACCAGTGGTATTTCCTCCTCAGTCCTCTCGTACTAAAGTTAGGTTTTCGCAATTCTTTTACACTTGCAGTAGATAGGGACCGAACTGTCTCACGACGTTCTGAACCCAGCTCACGTACCACTTTAATCGGCGAACAGCCGAACCCTTGGAACCTTCTTCAGCTCCAGGATGTGATGAGCCGACATCGAGGTGCCAAACTACTCCGTCGATTTGGACTCTCTGGAGTCATTAGCCTGTTATCCCTAGCGTACCTTTTATCCGTTGAGCGATGACCTTTCCACACAGAATCACCGGATCACTATGACCGACTTTCGTCTCTGTACGATCTGTCGATCTTACAGTTAAGCAGATTTTTGCCATTACACTTGTAGCTTAAGATAAAACTTAAACCAAATCTACCTTTGTACACCTCCGTTACTCTTTAGGAGGCTACCGCCCCAGTCAAACTACCGACCATATACTGTCCTTAAAAAGTTAGCTCGAGAAACGAAAAAGCGATGTTATTTCAGATTGTGTCTCCGCGATTAACTTGCGTTAAGGCATCATAAACTAACAACTATTCTGCAGAATTTTGTTTGTCGAGCAATTAAAGGTTATAGTAAAGGTGCATAGGGTCTTTCCGTCTAGCTGCAAGAATTCCGCATCTTCACGGAAAATTCAATTTCACTGAGTCAATACTGGAGACAGTGGGGAAGTCGTTACGCCATTCATGCGGGTCGAAACTTACTCGACAAGGAATTTCGCTACCTTAGGACCGTTAGAGTTACAGCCGCCGTTTACTGGGACTTTTATTCCAAGCTTGCACTTGTTTTATTAATCTTCCAGCACCGGGCAGGCGTCAGACCCAATACGTCATCTTACAATTTAGCAGAGTCCTGTGTTTTTGATAAACAGTCGCTACCCCCTCTTATGTGCCACTTTTTTTGTGAAAAAATCCCAAAAAAAGTACCCCTTTTCCCGAAGTTACGGAGTCAATTTGCCGAGTTCCTTCAATATTGTTATCTCAACGCCTTAGTATACTCTACCAATCTACCTGATTCGGATTAAGCACGGTTTTTAACAATAAAAGACTTTTCTTGAGACAAAAATAAATAATAACTTTTTGCTTTTTTAAGTTAGATTTTTATTTCTATCTGAGATCTAATTTATTGAGTTTTGGAATTTTAACCAAATTACCCATCACAAAAATCTTTTCAGATTTTAGCTTAGGGGCCGACTTGTATCATTTCTTTTTGAAATTAAAAGCTTAACCTTAGATTTTCGGCGACAGTGGATTTAAATATATTTTACTATATGAAATCACTGTTTATAGTTACTCATGTCAGCATTCTCAATTCTAATAGCTCCACTTTATTTTACAACAAAGCTTCAACACCATATAGAACGTTCCACTACCATTGATTTTTCTTAAATCAATTCCTAGTTTTGGTAAATAATTTAAGACCCTTTACATTATTGGAAATGTTACAAAATAAACTAATGAGCTGTTACGCTTTCTTTAAAGGATGGCTGCTTCTAAGCCCACCTTTTAGCTATCACAATACAACACTTCCTTTTACACTTAATTATTTTTAGGGACCTTAACTTAGGATCTGAGCTTTTTCTCTTACAACTACGAATCTTAGCACCCGCAGTTCGTTTATCTTCCTATAAATTTTTAATATTCTGAGTTTATTTAGGTTTGGTAAAGTCCGAAAACCCCCCTAGCCAGAACAGTTGCTTTACCCTTAAAAATAAAAGAAGACACTCTACTTAAATAGATATCGTGGAAAACCAGCTATATCCGGATTTGATTAGCCTTTCACCCCTAGTTTCATTTCATCTCAATGTTTTGCTACACAAACGAGTTCGATCCTCCACTATTTGTTACAATAGTTTCAATCTGAACAAAACTAGATCATCCGGTTTCGGGTCTAATTAAAAAAACTTAACGCTTTTTAAAACTTGCTTTCGCTACGCCTACATTATTAAACTTAAGCTTGCTTTTTTAATTAACTCGCTGACCCATTATACAAAAGGTATATTTTGACTATTTTAAATAGCGCAAAAAGCTTTTATTTGCTTAATTTCAGTTTCTATTTCACTGCCCTTAGTTTCAAATAATTATTTTTTCAATAATTCTTAATAAGGATTATCTTTTCACCTTTCCCTCACGGTACTTGTTCACTATCGATCAATAAAAAATATTTAGGCTTAGAAGGTGGGCCTCCTATATTCACACGAATTTTAACTAAAACGTATTACTCATAAACTTAAGATTAAAGCTTTTTATACGGGACTATCACCCTCTATGGTCTTGAATTCAACATAATTCTAAAGCTTTTTTCTATGTTTTAGGCCTGCTCCGCGTTCGCTCGCCACTACTTACGGAATCTCTACATTATTTGATTTCTTTTCCTTTGGTTACTAAGATGTTTCAGTTCACCAAGTAATAAATAAAACTTTTTTAAAGATTTACTTTAGGAGACTTGAAGATCAATGTTAAAATTTAAACTACCTTCAATTTTCGCTGCCAAGCGTCCTTTTTTTTATTGTCCAGGCATCCGTCAAGCAAAAATAATAACTTTATTTTTTTTTGGAATTACATGACTCTATCAGAATCAAAACCAATCTAATATTTAAAAAATTTTAAGGTGTTCCTAAATAATAACCACAATTTTCTTTATGCTCACGTTCAGTATAGATTGAAATATTCAAAATATTATGATCCCAATTATCACCCCAAATATGACTAAAATATATCATATGTATTTTATGAAAAATTCTATACCACAACTTTTGTACATAACCAGTTCCAGCTTCTGGCCACAATAAATATAAATGATAAAAGCCACATTTCAAATGCATTGCATGACGAACTTTTTGTAAAAGAACTCGATTTAAATAAACGGTTTCTGTTTGTAATGGATCAAAATAACCGTAAAGATAGATTAAATACATCCAAACTGGATTCGTATTTTCAAAAGCTATTAAAAATAAATCTCTAGTATATTGTTCTGTGTTCGGTGAAGTATTATGATTACCTCTATAAAGTAAAATAGCATGATTAGAATAACCAACATCTTGCATACTTCCGGAATGTGTAAAGTTTTGCATAATTGCCCACATTAAACCTTTATGATTACTAAAGTCAAAAGCTAAATCAGTTACACCTAATTCTGGATGGCATAAATATCTATTATCAAAAGGCTCTAGCCAAGACAAAGTATCAAACATATTTGTATAAAAAAAAAGATGACTTTTTACTTTTAAATCCTCTAATTTTTTATTTTCTAAAGACTCAATTTCTGATTTTTGAAAAAAATATTTAGCTTTTTTTTCTTTAATATTTTCTGGTGAAATAGTATAAAGAAGATCATCTGCAACTATTCTTACGTCTTGATGAAGTTCATCTAATTCATTATCCACATAAAAATCACTTATAGCATAATCATAATTGCGCATAGTTTGCCACATAAATTCCATTTGATGCGCATCCCCAAAGCGCTCATAATTAGTAAGACTAATCGCAGGCATAAACATAAACCCTAACTGCCACGGTAGTGATCCCTGTAAAACAAGAGATAAATCCATACGTGCTGAAATTTTAGTAATTTCTTTTACACATTTAATAAAGTTATGACCATCAATCCATCTTCGTCTACGGCTATTAATAGGTATGTCTGGATTTACGGGAATCATTTCGTCAACCTTTACACCTATTTTCTTAAAAAACCAAACTAAAGGATGAGCTGGATCAAATCCAGCTTTTTCTATAAATAAAACTGGAGGTAAAACATAATCTCCCATATTTATTACATGTGGATGATTCAATCTATCATTTGGAAAAAACCATTCGAAATCTAGATAACCGCGAATATTATGAATACCGCGGCGAAGTGCTTCTAAATACCAGTTTTTTGCAAATTCAAAAGCAGTAGGAACTGCCCCATTTATAGTATCAGCAGTCATTTGAAAAGAAATAAAATCATTACTCGCTTTTACTACAGTATCTAAATCCAGATTTTCACGTGTACCAAAAGTTTGAACTTCTAAAGGAGTTATATAATTATCTACAGAAAATTTAGCAATATTATCACAACTATAAGGATTTAAAAGAAGATCATTTACCAAGCTATCTCCAAAAATTTTTAATTTTTGTAAAGCATTATAACGCATTAACTCATATTCATAATGCACACAGGCTATAACTTTACCTTGAAACAATAATGATTCAAAAGTGTTATGTTTTGGTTTTGGCTTATCGGGATTTGGACCTATAATGTTACAATCTAAATCGGTTAATAAATACTGTTCAAAAACCGTTACATAAATAAAAGCATTATTTATATAGCAATCAAATCTATGTCTATACTCAGGATTAAATGTATTCATATATCTTGCAGCAAACATTTCAAAATAAGTTCCAAATCCGTGACGAAAATAACTTGCTAATGAATTAAAAAAGAAATCTTCCTTAAATAAGTGCCAAGATTTTGATAAAACAAAATATAAAATACACCCAAAAACTAAAATAATTAAACCTAAAAAAAATTTAGAAGTCTTTACATTTAAATTAAAAACTTTTTGTCCCAATTTTTGAGTTACACTAAAAATTGGAAATAAACACAATAAAATATGATATAATACAGAAGTTAAAAAAAAAAAAAAAAGATAAAAATAAACAACTAAATAATATTTTTTATATTCTAATATTTCTAAAGGAAGCCCCGCAGGTTCAAAATCCGGATCAAGATGACTTATAATTTCTTTGTAAGCATAAGCATCCCATTCATAACCCCAACTTTTTTGTCTATTAAAAAAAAGATTATATTCAAAATAAATATCGTCAATAAAATTAGATAATTCATCTAATTTAAAAATACCATGCGTTGCTGCTGGAGCATAATCTACGATATTATTGAAAAAAGTATATGCCTTTAAAGTAATAATAGGTAAATATAATCCTAAAACTATAAAAAAGAAAATAATAACGCCTGCAATTCTAAAAAAAATAGATTTCATCATTGCAGGCGTTGATTTTTGCGCAATAATACCTAAAATATGTTTATTTATTAAAAGATTTGTTGATTGTTTTGTGCTTTCGTTAAAGATTAGTTTCATGTTTTTTTAAGTATTTTTTTCAATTTTTAAACCTCTAAAGAAACTTATAATGGTCTACGAAGCTTAGGTATAAATAACCTTCTTCACCTTTATAATTGCCCCACCAATATATAGAAATAAATAAAAATAACCAAACTACATCTACAAAATGCCAATACCACGCGCTTGACTCAAAACCTATATTATGTGTTCTACTAAATTGTAAGTTATAAAAACGCGCTAAAGATACAAATATAAATATAGTACCTATGATTACATGAAATCCATGAAATCCAGTTGCCATAAAAAAAGTAGAACCATAAATTCCATCATAAATTGTAAAAGTAGATTCTACGTATTCACAATGCTGCAATTGAGTAAATAAAATAGCTAAGCACAAAGTTATAAAACCAGAAACTAAAACTCCTACGAAATCATCTAAATGTATTGCTTGATGACACCAGGTTAAAGTCGCTCCGGATAATAAAAGAATTAATGTATTTAAAAATGGTACTCTCCAAGTATCAAAAACATTTATACCAACTGGAGGCCAAACTCCTCCAATTTCTAAAGTTGGAGCTAAACTTGAATGAAAAAACGCCCAAAAAAAGCTAGAAAAAAACATTACTTCAGAAACAATAAATAATAACATTCCTAATTTTAAATTAGCTTGAACCGCTAAAGTATGATCTCCTAATAAATAACCTTCACGGCAAACATCACGCCACCAAAAAGCACAAGTTAAAATTACAACGGCTGCACCTAAAAGTAAAACTGATGTTCCTTTTTGAAAACCATGAAAACATAAAACTGCTCCTATAGTTAAACCTAATGAACCAATAGATGTTACTAAAGGCCAAGGACTTGGAGTTACTATATGAAATGTATGATAAACTTTAGAACTCATTTTTTATAAAAATTATATAAAGATTTGTATATTTGTATATTTTAAGATATTTAATGCTGACGAATTTAAAAAGTACGAGGCATAATAAAGACATGTTTCCTTTATTGGGGCCCTAAAAGTTTAATTTAAAACTTTCCAAAGCACTTTTTAAAGTTTTAAAACTATAATAACAAAAAAAAATATTAATAATTCTTATTTATAAGTTTCGTGAAAAATATCACGAAATGTACATAAAGGTGAACCTGTATATTTTCCTTTTTGCTCTTTAAAAGTTAATTTTTGAGTTGTTCTTACGGGACGAAATTTTTGGGTAAAAATTACATAAATTACATAAAAAAAATAAAACATACCTACTAAAGAAATAATTGAACCAAAAGATTCAATGGCATTCCAGCCTGCGTATGCATCAGGATAATCAGGAATTCTACGAGGCATTCCTGCTATTCCTAAAAAATGCATTGGAAAGAAAGTTAAATTTACACCGATAAAGGTTATGAAAAAATGAGTATATGCATATACAGGATCACAAGAATAACCTAAAATTTTTTCGATCCAAAAATAAAAACCTGAAAAAAAACCAAAAACAACCCCCATAGATAAAACGTAATGAAAATGAGCAACAACATAATAAGTATCATGCAATGCAATATCTAAACCTGAATTTGCTAATACGATACCAGTTAAACCTCCAATTGTAAATAATACAATAAATCCTATTGCAAAAATCATAGCAGCATTTATTTCAATCACACCTCCCCACATAGTTGCAATCCAACTAAAAATTTTAATACCTGTAGGAACTGCGATAATCATGGTTGCTGCAGTAAAATAAGCTCTACTATCTACATCCATACCTACTGTATACATATGGTGTGCCCATACTATAAAACCTAATAAACCTATTGATAACATAGCATATACCATACCAATGTAACCAAAAATAGGTTTTGATGCACTTGAAGCTACCACATGACTAATAATTCCAAAAGCTGGTAAAATTAAAATATAAACTTCTGGATGACCAAAAAACCAAAATAAATGCTGATATAAAATTGGATCACCACCACCTGCAGGATCAAAAAAAGTAGTACTAAAATTTCTATCAGTTAAAAGCATTGTAATAGCTCCTGCTAAAACAGGTAAAGATAATAAAAGTAAAATCGCTGTTATAAAAACAGACCATACAAATAAAGGCACTCTATGCCAATCCATACCTGGTGTTCTCATATTTATTACTGTTGTTATAAAATTAATAGCACCCAATAACGAAGAAATACCTGCTAAATGTAAACTAAAAATTGCTAAATCTACAGAACCTCCTGAATGACTTTCAATACCTGATAACGGAGGATAAACTGTCCAACCTGTACCTGCACCTACTTCTACTAAAGAAGAAGACAATAATAAAAAAAAAGATGGAGGAAGTAACCAAAAACTTATATTATTTAAACGAGGAAACGCCATATCTGGTGCACCTATCATTAATGGAACTAACCAGTTTCCAAACCCTCCAATCATTGCAGGCATTACCATAAAAAAAATCATAATAAATGCATGCGCAGTTACTATAACATTATATAACTGATAATTATCTCCAAGAAATTGATCTCCTGGTAACGATAACTCTAAACGAATAAAAACTGAAAATAAAGTACCGATTACTCCAGCGAAAGCAGCAAAAATTAAATATAAAGTACCGATATCTTTATGATTTGTAGAAAATAACCAACGTGACCTTGACTCCAAAATACTTCTAAACATGTGTTAAACTCTTTTTCTTAATTCGGACGCGCTCGCTTTATGAATATACACAACGTATACATAAACGGCAAAACTACTCTACTAATCATTAGAAGAACTATGCAAATTTATATCAACTTTGATATTCTTTAAAACTGAAAAAAAAATCTAAAAATCCAGCCACAGATTCCTCTACGGCTACCGTGTTACGACTTCACCCCAATTATCGACCGTATTTTGATCAATAAATGTTATAAAGAGAATATTTAATTTTGGTTCTTGTAACCATTGGTCGCGTTGTAAAATTTAGCCTAAATAGTAAAAATATAGTTTAGATTAATTTTAAACACAACCAACTCTCATGGCGTGACGGGCAGTGTGTACAAGACCTGGTGACGCATTCACCGCAGCGTACTAATTTGCGATTACTAGCGATTCCGCCTTCATATTTTTGTTTTCAAAAAATAATCTGAACTACGTTAAACTTTTTAAAGATTTGCTAAAATTTACATTGGAGCTTCTCATTGTCAGTAACATTGTAACACGTGTGTCGCCCAATCCTTAAAAGCCATGACGACTTGACTTAATCCTTTCCTTCCTCCAGCAGTTAGCCGGCAGTTTTTCTAGATATTAAATCAAAATTATAAAAAATAATTTAATCTACTTTTTCTTTAAAAAAGATAGTACGTAAACTAAAAATAAGGGTTGCGCCCGTTAAGGGAATTAACCGAACACCTCACGGCACGAGCTGACGACAGCCATGCAACATCTGAGTAAAGGAATTTTTTTTAAAACAAATTTAAAAAAAATCATTTACAAGATATTTATACTTGAGAACTATACAAGTCAAGAACTGGTAAGATTCTACGCGGATTAGCGGATTAAACCACATGTTCCACCGCTTGTATAGACCTCCGCCAATTCCTTTGAGTTTCAACCTTGCGGTCGTAGTCCCCAGGCGGAATGTTTAACGCGTTAGCTTAAAAACTAAATAAATACTTTAGCTTTCAACATTCATCGGTCAGGGCATGGACTACCAGGGTATCTAATCCTGTTTGCTCCCCATGCTTTCGTGCCTCAGCGTCAGAATAAACCAGATAGTTGCCTTCGCCTATTGATAGTCCTCTTAATATTTACGAATTTTACCTCTACACTAAGAATACTACTATCCTCTTTTACACTCTAGTTTAACAGTATTAATCACTTTACAAAAATTAAATGTCTTGGATTTTCGTATTAACTTATTAAACCACCTACGCACCCTTTACGCCCAATAATGCTGAGTAACGCTTATCCCCTTCGTATTACCGCGACTGCTGGCACGAAGTTAGTCGGGATTATTCATTTGAATACCGTCATTATCTTCTTCAAACTTAGAGTTTTACAATTCACATAACTTTCTTCACTCACGTAACATTGCTGGATCAAGCTTGCGCTCATTGTCCAAAATTCCTCACTGCTGCCTCTAAAAAGAACCTGGGCCTTTTCTCATTCCCAATGTGGTTGATCATACTCCCATACCAACTAAAGATCACAGGCTTGTTAAGCTTTTACCTCACCAACAACCTAATCTTGCGCGAGCTCATCTAAAAGCGATAAAAACAATCTTTATATATTATTCAGAATTAATCTATAACAGAAGTATACTGAACTTTTAGGCAGATTCTCACGTATTACTCACCCTTACGCTACTGAAATTTAAAAATTTCCGTTCAACTAGCATGTGTTAGGCATATTACTAGCGTTCACTCTGAGCCAGGATCAAACTCATACGTTTAATTAAATATTTTTATTAAAAAAATAAATAATTATCAAAAAATCTTAAAAAATGAAATGAGTACAGAAGGACTTGAACCTACAACCACTGGATTAAAAGACCATTGCTCTACCATTGAGCTATGTACCCATTAATTAATTTAATTAATTTTGGAACAATAGGACTCGAACCTATGATTGTCGCTGCCAAAAAGCGATGCTTTTCCATCTTAGCTATGTTCCAAAATTAAGTAATTTTTTTGGATAGCGAGACTCGAACTCGCATGATAAAAATATCATTAATTTTTGAGATTAACATGTCTACCAATTCCATCATATCCATTAAAAAAAAGAAAAGGTTAGAGACGGAATCGAACCATCATTCTAAGTTTTGCAGACTAATACATTACCATTATGTTATCTAACCTTAAACAAAATCAATGGAGTTAACCGGACTCGAACCGATACCCTATGCATGCAAAGCAAATATTCTACCAATTTAACTATAACCCCTCCATAAAACACGAAAAAGAAAGGACTTGAACCTTTACCAATGATTTTGGAGATCACTGTTCTACCAAATTAAACTACTTTTTCAATAAACTTTTTAAAATAAGGATAGCGAGACTCGAACTCGCACACGATTAACGCATTGAATCCTAAGTTCAACGTGTCTACCAGTTCCACCATATCCTTATTTTAGAAAGTTTAAACCTTCAAAAGATTACTATATTTCCCGATTATTAAAAATCAGTAAGTCAAGCAAAAAATAGTTTCACGTATCAAATTCGGAATGGGTTTGTGTGGAACCTACTTTTTTATTCAAATAATAAAACTAAAAAAAAAACTTTAATAGTGGGGGATGGATTTGAACCACCAATCTTTAGATCATGAGCCTAATGAGATAACCAAGTTACTCTACCCCACCTAAAAACGAATAACTTTTAAGCCTAGAAGGAATTGAACCCTCATTCTGCTGTCATGAGCAGCGAGTCCTAACCATTAGACGATAGGCTTAAAAACTAAATTAAAATATCCCTTGTGAGGATCGAACTCACATTCCAGCAATGAAAATGCTATGTCCTTGCCATTAGACGAAAGGGACTTTTAATTAAATAAAGCAAAAATAAGTAATCCCGGCAGGAATTGAACCTGCATTAATAACTTAGAAGGCTACTGCTCTATCCGATTAAGCTACGGGATTTTGATCGACTTAACCAGGACTTGAACCTAGAACCGTTCGGTTAACAGCCGAATGCTCTACCATTGAGCTATTAAGCCTTCTTATTTTTTAAAAATAACATGAAAGAAGAAAACAAGTAAATATAAAAGAAAATGCAGATATTATTCGAAAAAAAGGAATTTTTTGTGAGCGTTTAAAATCTAAATATTCTTCAAAAACATGATATATTCCAATAGCTGCATGAACTAAACAAATATAAACCACCCATTGTCCTAATGTAAAATATTCAAAAAGGCGTTCTTTTTCGGAATTCGAAGGTAATAATAAAGTATTCTCGAAAAACAATATATCTAACGTAGGCCAAAATAAGTATTTTAGAAAAAAAAATAATAATATACCCGCTGTAAATCTAACAATAAACGAAAAAACAAAACTTAAAGGTAACATTTTTTTCAAACAATTTTATTTACTAATATTTTTTTTATATAGACGATACAAGATTCGAACTCATAACCTTCTAGGTGTAAACTAGATGCTCTAACCAGTTGAGCTAATCGTCCTATATAACTAAACTAAATAAAAATTTTGCATATTATGAATACGAATGTCCAAATGGCTTATTTCGTAGATCTCTATTCGGATCTAAAGGCATCGTATCATTTTTTAAATAATCAATAGTATATCTATATAAACGAATTAATTTTCGATTATTTTCTACTAAACGTACATGTCTCTCATAAATAAAATCATAATCTTTTTTTAATGCTTCATACTTATCTTCTAAAGATAAATGATTTACTCCTAATTTTAAAAGAGCTTCAAAAGTTTTTTGATACTCGGTTTGCGATTCTACATAAGCTGATTGTAAAATTTCAAGCGCATTTTCAAGATCATCAAATTCAGCTTGCAATGCTGCATACTTTTTCTGTTCTTCTAAAGTTAATTCTGCCAATTGCCTTTCAAAATTTTGAGTAATTCTTCGATTCATTTCAAGAATAAACTCACAAATTTTTCTCATATCATTATGTAAACGATTTACTTCAATTTTAAGCTCTAGAATTTTAACATGTAAAAAATATTCTTTTAATTCGGCTAGATCTAAATTTACATAAAACGACATCAGTATTACTTCTGGTAAAGACTGTAAATATAATAAAAAACCTGCAACAAAAACAACCCAACCTAAAGATAAAGGTAAAAATACTTTCCAACCTAAAGTCATTAATTGATCATAACGATAACGAGGTAAAGAAGCTCTAACCCAAATAAAAGCGAATAAGAATAAAAAAACTTTAATAGCAAACCAAAAAGCTTGCGGAAATAATTTAAATAAAAATAAAGATGTTGGAGGTAACCAACCGCCTAAAAATAAAACTACAATAAAACTACACATTAAAATAATATTAGAATATTCTCCTAAAAAAAATAAAGCAAAAGTCATTGATGAATATTCAACATTATAACCTGAAACTAATTCAGCTTCTGCTTCAGGTAAATCAAAAGGAGGCCTGTTAGTTTCTGCTAACGCAGAAATAAAAAACATAATAAACGCTGGAAATAAAGAAAACATAAACCAAATTTCCTTTTGAGCATTTACAATATCTATTAAATTTAACGAACCTGTACACAAAAGAACGCTTATTATTATTAAACCTATTGAAACTTCATAAGAAATCATTTGTGCCGCAGATCTTAAACTACCTAAAAACGCATATTTAGAATTACTTGACCAACCCGCGATTATAATACCATAAACACCTAAACTTGATATCGCGAATAGATATAAAACTCCAAAATTTAAATTTGCTAAAACTTGATATTCTGTTATTGGAATTACTGGCCAACTTATTAAACTTAATAAAAAAGTTAAAGCCGGCGCAATTAAAAATAAAACTCGATTTGAATGACTTGGAATTATTGTTTCTTTTGCAAATAATTTTAATCCGTCCGCTAACGGTTGCAATAATCCCGCAAATCCTACAACATTTGGACCTTTTCTACGTTGTATAGATCCAATTACTTTACGTTCCATTAATGTTAAATATGCTACTGCAATCAATAATGGAATTATAACTGTTAAATATTCTAATAAATAAGATAAAATATATATCATTTTTTAAAAAGAGGCTGTTTTGTTAAATAAGTTTTTGATAATAATGCCATAGTCATAGAAACTTCTGTAACTGGATCTGTCATATAAAAATTAAAAAATAAAGAATCATTATTATTTTTTGAAAAAATGTTATAAGTTTTTACA
>ERZ761609.1871-NODE-1871-length-17044-cov-52.842310_pt1 | contig 17044 bp, 9 predicted proteins | sample MGYA00511163_ERZ761609 | MGnify/ENA primary metagenome ERZ761609 (study PRJEB28899, sample SAMN02445070) | bioreactor sludge metagenome | biome: EBPR sludge | place: Australia: Brisbane, Thorneside Wastewater Treatment Plant | collected 2011-12-16 ... | reverse complement strand
GCATACGAGATTGGTCAGTGACTGGAGTTCAGACGTGTGCTCTTCCGATCCCTCCTGCTTCGGGACCGAGCAGGAGGGTGCCGAGGCTGCGGGTGGGGTCGCCGGGGGCGAGGGCGGCCGCGCCGGCGGCGGCGGTGTGGGGGAGAGTCTCGACGACGAGGGCCTGACGCCAGTAGTTCTGGGCGCGGCGGTAGTCGCCCTGTTGGGCCATGAATTCGGCAGCGGCGTTGAGGACGCGGGCATCGCGGGGGAAGCGTTGAAGGGCGGCGTCCATCCAGACGGAGGCGAGGGGGTCCTTCTGGGCGGACGCGGCGGAAATGGCGCCGAGGTACTCGCTGGGGGTGGACTCGGGGCCGAGGATGTTCTTGTAGAGCGTGAGGGCGCGGGCGCCGTCGCCGGATTCGACGAGGGCGGCTGCGAGGGCGACACGGAGAGCGGGGTCCTTGGGCAGGAGACGGAAGCCGGCTTCGAGGATGGCGGCGGCGCGCTTGAGGTCACCATCGCGACGGGCGGCATCGGCGCGGCGCCGGACCCAGATGGACCAGATTTCGCGGTAGGCGGCGTCCTGGGCGGGTTCGAGGTCCTTGCGCATGCGCAGGGCGGTCAGAACGGAGTAGAGTTCGCGTTCGTCGCCGTGGCTGTTGAGCAGGAGCCAGCCGAGCTGGAGTTGGAGACCGGCGGGCGGGGTCTGCTGGAGGGTGGCATAGCGGTCCAGCGCGGTGCGAACGCTGAGGCGGGCGGCTTCGGATTCGCCGGCGGCCTCCTGGACGGCGGCCATGGAGGCGATGAAGCCGGGGTCGTCCATCAGGGCGGCGCGGACGTCGGAGGGCATGCGGGCAATGACCGCGGCGGCTTCGCCGGACTGGTTCTGCCGCGTGCGCGCGGCGAACAGAATCTTCCAGGCATCGGTGCTGGCGGGGTCGGTTTCCAGGATTCCGGAGGCAATGGTGGCGGCCTGGCTGTTCTGGTCGCGGGCGAGGAGGACCGAGGCCATCAGGAGGGTGGTGCGGTTGCGCTCGTCCTCGGGCAACGGGGCAGCGAGGAGGCGCCGGAGGAGTTCCTCGGCGGCCTCGGGTTGGCCATGCTTGGCCTGGAGGATGGCGGCGGCGCGGAGGAATCCGGTGCGGGCGAGGGCGGCTTCGTAAGTGGCCTTGGGGATGCGGGCGAGCAGGGGATAGGCGGCGTCCTCGCGGCCGCGCTGTTGCATGACGCCGAGCAGGCCCTCCCAGGCGACGGCGTTGTCGGGTTCGGCCAGGGTCACTTCGCGGTAGTAGCGTTCGGCCTCGGGCAGGCGGCCGAGGGAGAGCAGGAGGGCGGCGAGCTGGAGTTGCTGGGCGGAGGAGACCTGACCGGGATCGGTGCGGGCGAGGTCGGTGACCCGGGCGATGATCCGGGTGGCCTCGGTGCGGCTGCCCCCATTGAGATGGGCTTCGGCGACGAGGAGTTGGAACCCGGGGCGGACCATCAGGGTGCGCTGGACGGCGGCGGGCATCTGGCCGAGGGTATCGAGGGCGGCGCGGGGACCGGAGGCGATGAGGCTGGACTCGAAGAGGCCGCGCCAGTGTTCGGGGCTAGGGTCCTTGGCGGCGGTCAGACGTTCATAGAGGGGGACGGCGGCGGCGCCCTCCTTGAGCATGAGGAGGCTGCCGGCGAGGCCCTGGATCGCGTTCAGGTCGTCGGGACGGAGGGCGACGGCCTGCTGGAATTCAGCCCGGGCGCGGGCCGGTTCGCGAGCTTCCAGGGCCTGTGCGCCGTTCTGGAGGTAGACATAGAAGCGGGCTTCATCGAGGTTGGCGCGGATGGCCGCGTCCTTCGGGGCGGCGGCGTGGGCCACTTCGAGATACTCGACGGCGGAGGCGAAATTTTCCTCTTTCATGGCGACATAGCCGAGGCCGGCGAGGGCGGGAACGCTGCGCGGGGTGCCCTCGAGGACCTTCTCGAACTGGGCGCGGGCCTGATCGAGGCGGCCTTCACGCAAGTGGTCATAACCACGAATCTCGTCGGCGGCCATTAAGGCCGGGCGCGCCGGTTCGACGGTGGGGAGACCTTCGAGGAGTTTCTGAATTTCGGGATCGGGGCGGGCGGCAAGGAAGGCGCGAAGAGAGTCGCGATTGGCGGGTTTGGGGCCGTCCCAGACCAGGGCCTGCCGCCAGGCGGCCCGGGCCTGCTGGCCCGTGAGAGTGGCGTCGACGGTGGACTGGAGGAGACGGATGCCTTCCGCGCGGGTCTCCGGGCGGTACGTCAGGAGGCGGCCCAGTGCCAGGCGATACGGGCGCGAGGATGGGGATTCATTGTGGAGGCGGCGGAGTCCCGCGGTCCCGGCCCGCCAGCCGTCGGGTGTGGCGGCGAGGGTTTCGAAGTAGGCGATGGACCAGGGCCCGGGAGGCGGGGTCGTGCCGAAGACTTCGCGATAGATCTTCATCGCTTCCACGGACTGCCCGCCACGGGCGAGGCGGGCCGCTTCCTCGAGCCGGCCGTGATGGCGGGAGAGATCCAGCGCGGGAGCGGCCGGCGCGCCCACGGTCTGCTGGCCGGACTGCTTGAGCCGTTCGAGGTAGCCTTGCGCTTCGTCGGAACGGCCGTTCTCGCGAGCCCACCGGGCGAGGCCGCTGAGGGCTTCCGCCTGATTGGGGTCGGTGAGCAGGATCTGCTTCCAGGTCTGGGCGGCAAGGTCGATCCGGCCACGGTCTTCGAGAGCGCGGGCCTTGCGCAGGAGGATTTCCACGGCCGCGGAAGACTGGGCTTGAGCCGGAAGGGGCGCCAGAACTGCGGGGAGAAGGGTGATCCAGAGGGCGAGGGTCAGGTGCTTCAGCATATGGGGGTATCCTTCAGGCGGAGGTTTCCGTCGGGGGCAAACCGGTAACGTTGCGTTGTCCAGCCGAGAGCGAAAAGGGCGAGACAGAGGTCGTAGTAGCGGGCCGCGCGCCAGGACGAAGACTGGGGAGCGAACCGGGCCTGGACCTGGGTTTGCAGACGGTCGAAAACGGGGCGCTCGTCCAGAGCGTGCAGGTACGGCAGAAGTGCGGCGGAGTAGCCGAGGGGTTCGTGGTCTTCGAGGGCGACGCCTTCGGGCGTGACGCGGGCCGGAAGGCCGCGGCCTGCGCGGAGAAGGCGGGCGGGACCATGAAGGGCGCGGAGAATGCGGGCGCGCCCGGGGGTGCCGGTGTGGAGCATGCCGGCCCAGAGGTAGACGCGAATGGCCTCGAAGCCGCACACGGGCGGGGGCGACGGAACCGGTTCGCGGGCGAAACCTTCACCGGCATGGTGGGCGAGCCAGTCGAGGGCGAAGCCGTGCGGGGCGGAGGCCTCGATAAAGGCGGGAAGAGTGCGGGCCATTTCGGCCCAGGGGCCGCGGGGGTCGACGGCGGCGAAAGCGGTGATCAACTGAAGCGGGACGTAGCTGGGATTGAACTGGAGGATGTCCTCGCCGGGCCGGAAGCCCTGGGGCGCGGGTAGCAGGAGCGGGCCGAAGCCGGGGACGGAGGCGACTTCCGAGGCGGCGATGCGCCGGACGAGGCTGAGGCCGAGTTCCTCATAGCGGGGTTGTCGCCAGTGGCGGCCTGCCTGCAAAAGGGTGTAGGCGATCCACAGGTCGGCGTCGGCGGCGGAGTTGGCATCGAGAATCGAGGGAGGAACGCCGGCCGCGGGCGCGCCGAAGAGCCAGGCGGGAAGATTGGCGGCCAGGTCCCCGCCGGCGAGGTGGTTCCGCGTCCATTGGAGAATACGGCCAAAACGGGTCTGGTCGTTGGTGATGAGGGAGAAGAAGAGGCAGTAGGCCTGCCCTTCGGAGGTGGTTCGATTGCCGCTGCTGAAATCGAGGACGCGGCCCTCGGGAGTGATAAGCCGCCGGGCGGCGGCAGGCCAGAGGGGCCAGGCGTCGCACGGCGACTCCGAGAGGACGGCGGCCGGAAGAGACAGGATGGCGCGGCGAGGCAGCATGACTAGATCTCGGCGCGGAGCCGGGCAGCGGCGCGGGCGTCGGCCCAGCGCAGGGTGGCGCGGGCGAGCAGCAGGGCCAGCATGATGACGAGCACCGGAAGGACCCACAGGTAACGGACGACCCAGAAGTCGATCGCCTCGCGCCATTCGAGCGCGCCGAGATAGTAGCTTTCGGCGGGGATCTGGTAAGAGACGAACAGGCCGCTGGATTCGACCGCGACGTTGCCGCCGAGAGTGGAGTCCCCCTGGCCCTGCTCGATGAGAACGGGCAGTCCGGCGAAACCCGCCGGAACGGCCGCGCTGACAGCGACGACGCTCCGGCGCGGGTTGAGCGGGGAGACAAAGGCCTGGAGGAGGAGTCCTTGTGGGGCGGATCCGGCAAGCAGGTCCTGCAGGCGCGAACGGGCCCGGCCCTGCGCGGTGATCGGGAAACTGAGCAGGCGGTGCCACGTGGAAGCGGGCCGGTTGAGGGCGTATTCGCGGCCGCCCAGGCGGACCGGCATGAGCCACTCCCACTTCCGGTAGAGAGGCTGGGAAGCGGGGGTCCCGATGACGAGGAGGTCCCTTGAACTGATTCGCTCGGCCTGCGCGGCCTCGACCACTTCGAGGCGGAGGGCGGGATGGCCGGTCTGCGCGCCGAAGAAGCCGGCGAGTTGGAGGAAAGCGGAGATCTCCTCCGGGGATGGCTCGGCGGGCATGACGACGGCGGTGTCCGAGAGATCGGCGTGGCGGGTAAAGGGGAACCCGGCCTTGGCGAAGAGATCGAGGCGCGGGAGGCGCGTGAAGTGAGCGAGGCTGGTCAGGTCGAGTTCGGAATCGCGAAGCACGAGTCCGGAGGGGGCGCCGGGACCAGGAGCGGGCCGGCGGCCGGCCTCGTCAAAGTACTGGAAGTCGACGGTGAGCGTGTTGCGCGGGTACAGGGAGGCGACGGGGATCTGGATCAGCTCGCGCAGCGAGGTTTCGCGGGCGCCGGGATCCAGGCGGCGGATGCCCACCTGGACGCCGTTGATACGGATCCGGATTTCGGCGCGGGCTCCCCGGGGCAGACCGGCATAGCGGTAGTGCAGGCGGAGGGGGACCGTCTCCCGCTGGCCGAAGTGGAGGTCGGGCGGAAGGCGGAAATACCACTGGACGGGGCCCGCACCCTCGACCTTGAGATCTTCAATGCGGGCATGGTCGCCGATCCGGATGACGGCGCCGGTGGGAAGCCAGCGGGGAGCGTCGTACGCACCGCGGACGGGCGGCACGCCCGGCGTGTCTTCCAGCAGAACGGCGTCGGCGGCGCGGACGGCGGCGCCCAGAACGATCGAGCGGACGGCGCTGAGCAGTTCGGCGCTGTCCCGGCCACCAACGATCAGGAGTTTGGCCGATGGGTCGGCCGGGTTATCGCGGACCGCGACCAGCGGCCCAGGGATATCGGTCAGCCCGAGTCCATAGATCTCCGGGGATCCGGCCAGTGCGAGCATGACCACATTGCCTTGCGGCATGGCATCGCGGGCGACCGGGAAGCGGGACCCGCGGTGGTCGGCCAGACTGCCGAAGTAGGAAGCGAGCAGCCCCGCGGCCTGCCACTCGGCGGGGCCGGACTGGGGCGGGAAAACGAAGCTCAACTCCAGAGCCGTGGGCGCCGCGAGGTCGAAAAAGGGAAGCGGGAAGCGCGAAAGGTCATTCGGCATCGGGATGACCTCACCGGCCATCCGGAGGGTGGTGGATTCGGCGATCAGGGTGGGCGCGTCGTCCTCGTCTCCCGTGCAGCCCAGTGCGCAGCGGCCCTGCAACTGGAAGGTCAGCGTGTTCTGACCGACGATCAGTTCGGCCGGAATCTCAATCTGGGCGTGGGTGTAGGCGTTGGGTGCGGCGCTGCCGCGTTCGAGTGGCACCGCGGCGACGGGCGACCCGTTCAGAATGATGTTCAGGATGCTGGTGGCCGGCGTGAGCGCCGGGGACAGCCGGTAGTGCAATCCGAGGCTGGCGCTGGTGGCGACTTTGGTAACCGGAAGCGCGAAGGACACGGCTGCCTGCGCCTCGCTGCCGCGCAGCGCCAGAGGCTGGCGCACTCCGAACGAACGGAGTTCGCGGGCTTCGTCGAAGCTGTGCAGCAGGACGGAAGCCGGTGCCGGAGCAGGCGGCAACGGCTGGGCGCGCAGCGCTGGTCCGCCGCCAAGCAGCGACCATCCGGCCAGCGCGAGCGCGAGGAGTGGAACCGGCAGCCCGGACTGGCTTCGCTGGACCTGCGGCGCAGGCGCGGCGCTCTCGTCCTGTCGCCAGAACAGAAGCCTCGGCACGAGCAGCAGTCCGCCGAGGGAGATCCCGGCGATGCGCCGGAAACTGCGCCATGGCCGGTCCGGTTGTTTGGCATAGTGTCCGAACAGCCAGAGGTCGGCATCCGTGAAGATGATGCGCGTGAGCGCTTCCAACTGGCGCACGCCGGCGTCCGGGAAGTTGAGACGGACGATACTGCCAGTCCCGCCCACGACCACGGCGGGCACGGCCACCTCCTCCGAGGGTGCGGCTATCAGAAGGTTCAATTCAGCGCCTGCGCTCAGATCGGCGGCGCCCTGCATCGAGACGGCCGCCCCGCCGGTCGAAAGGTCCACCGTCTCGCCGCTCAGGACCCGGCCGTCCGGCAGGATCAGGCGCGCGCCGTGCTGCCGGGTCAACCGGGCCTCCTTGCGGCGCTGCCTCTGTTCATTGGCGACGGCGACGCTGGCGCCCAGCACGATGACATTCAGAAGCGCCCAGAAGATGTTCATGAACAGCGGGCCCATCCGCTCGGGCTCGGTCAGCATCCGCAATCCGCCGTAGACAATGCCCGCTGTGTTCAGCGTCAGCAGCACCAGTAGCGGCGCGGCCACTTTCCACGCGAAGTACGAGCGGTCGGAGCCGTGGCTCTTCGGCGTCACATTGAACTTGCCATGCCTCGGGCTGACCAGCGCGGCCAGCGTGGGAAGCAAAATATAGGGCGCCAGCACGGTTTCGTACACCTCGTTCCAGAACGAATGCCGGTAGCGGCCCTGAATACGCGAGTTGGCGGTGATGGCGAGGGCCAGATGCGGCAGCGCGTAGGCGAGAATGGTGCCGACATAGCCGTAGACATTCGAGCGGTTCAGGAGCAGATAAAAGAGCGGAGCCGTGAGGAAGATCAGCCGTGGCAGTGCGTAAAGGTAGTGCACCGTGGCGTTCAGATAGCACAACCGCTGCGCGAAACTCAGGCCCCGGCCGAGCAGGGGAAAGTCGAGGCGCAGAATCTGGACCATGCCGCGGGCCCAGCGGATGCGCTGGCCAATGTGGTCGGCGAGACTCGAAGTGGCCAGTCCGGCGGCCTGGGGATAGCGGATGTACGCGGTCCTCCACCCGCGCCGCTGCAGGCGCAGCGCGGTGTGGGCGTCCTCGGTGACGGTTTCGACGGCGATCCCGCCGACTTCGTTGAGCGCCGCCCGGCGAATCACGGCGCAGGATCCGCAGAAGAAAGTGGCGTTCCAGAAATCGTTGGCATCCTGCAGAACGCCGTAGAACAGCGCGCCTTCGTTCGGTACTTCGCGGAAAATGCCCAGGTTCTTCTCGAACGGATCAGGGGTGTAGAAGTAGTGCGGCGTCTGCACCATGGACAGTTTCGCGTCACTCAGGAACCAGCCCATCGTCATCTGCAGGAACGAGCGGGTGGGGATGTGGTCGCAGTCGAAAATGGCGATGTATTCCCCATTCGTGTGCGCCATCGCGTGGTTGATATTGCCGGCCTTGGCGCCTCTGTTGTCGGGCCGGACCAGATAGCCGGCGTTGCATTCGGCCGCGAATTCCCGGAATTCGGCCCGGCGGCCGTCATCGAGGATGTACACCCGCAGTTTCTCCGGCGGCCAGTCGACATTGAGCGCGGACAGCACGGTCGGGCGGACCACGTCCAGCGGCTCATTGTAGGTCGGGATGTAGATGTCCACCGTGGGCCAGTCTTTCCAGTCCGGGGGCAGCGGCTTCGGGGTCCGGTGCAGCGGGCGGACGCTCTGAAAAAAGCCCAGCAGCAGCACCAGAATCGCGTACGCCTCGGCCAGCAACAGCAGCAGGACGAAGATCACGTCCCATTCAAGATTGCTCAGACCCTTCGCCGACATCTGCCGCCAGGTCTCGCTGAAGCGCCAGTTCGCATAGCGCAGCGTGCTGAAGACGGAAAGCACCACCAGTACGAGCGTGGCCGTTGGCTGGGACGAGCGGTGGTTGATCCAGACCGCCAGCACGACCGTGGCCAGCCCGAACAGGGCCTGGTCGCGCCAGTCAAATGGGACGGTCGCCAGCAAGCCGAGCGAGGCCACCGCCAGCAGAATCAAAATCCTGCCGAACCATTTGGCGCCGGCGCTTCGTTTCTCTACCTTCACGCTCACAGCAGGCCCTCCATTGCCGCGTAGACGGGTGTCGTCTGGTACTGCTCAGCCACCCAGGCCGCCAACTGGCGGTAATCCGCGGCGGCGGGCGGCTCCGGGGTCAGATCAAAGGCCGTCAGGCCGCGGGCGAGCGCCTCTTCCACCTGCTCGCTCCGGCGGATCGCTACCGGAGCAAGGTCCGCACCGAGGCGGTCCCGCAACCGCGAGCGGTATTCCTGATGCAACCCGCGAACGCCATCGAACTGGTTCAGGACATAAACAACCCTCCCGGCTTCTGTTGCCGCGGCATCGCGGCCGGCGACCGCCGCCAGCGACCGGAGATCCGGCAGCAGCGGTATGAGGACCACCGCCTCCCGCAGTTCACTGGACCCGATCAGACGCTCGAGCGGCCGGTTCGTATCGACGACTGCCCAACCCGCGGCGCCCGGGCGCCGCGCGGCTGCGGCCGCCAGACTGCCGCCCCCCTGCACTTCCTCGATTTGCGGCCTCCACCGGCCGCCACCGCGAAAGTAGAGCGGAAGGACCGGGTCCCGGCGGTCGTTCAACAGCACCGTCTCCGATCCGGACTCCATCAGGACGCGCGCCAGATGGGCAGCCAAAGTCGAAGTGCCCAACCCGGGCGCCACCGAGGCAATGATCAGCAGGCGGGCGGCCGTCCTGCTCTCACGGCCTTCCTCCCGCCGCGGCGCCAGGCCGGTCAGCAGGCTCTCGGTCCCGGGGATCGGAAGACCGGCGGCCGGCTCAACCCGCGCAGGCGTCGCGCTGACCGCGGCAGCCCGGGCGGTTTCGCGCGCGGGCGTCACGGCTTCAGGCTGGGAGGCTGCCTTCAGCGCACCTGCCAGGCTGCCCAGCCCGCTCGACCCGGGGGCCAGCGCACGATTGTTGAATTCAATATAATGCTCGGGACCCAGTCCCATGTGGCGGCATAATTCCGCGATATCCGGACGAAGCGGCGGCTTCAATGGCTTCTCCCTTCGAAATCGATGCCCAGCCGGACGAACTGCCCCGGCCTCCAGGCCAGATTCACTGAGCGAGCTCCCGGCCGTCCCTATGAGGACACCCGGTGCGTACTGTCTTGCCTACATGAACGGAAATCGGCGAAGGCGGGGAAAAGCTTTAGTACTTATCGCGCAAATGCACTAATAGATCTTTTGATTAGCGCCACCCGCACTCTTGCCCCCAGCCGGCTACCACTCCGGCGGCTGTCCCCACACCAGAACGCCGTTCCGGTGCACCGTCACCCGCTCCCACGCCTCGAACTCTCGCCGGGAAGGATCGAATGAATAGTCGCCCGATTGATTGAATGGGCTCCAGTCTTCCCGCGCGAACCGGTTCTGCCATTCTCCGGTGTCGCGTCCAGGCTCCAGGAGACCCGCTTCCCCGGTGAACGTGTTCTCCAGGTAGGCGCGGCCGCCCTCGAGCATGACGAACCGCGAGACCACCTTCTCGCACCCCAGCACCGCATAGTCACACCAGTGCTGCAGCGGCCCCGCCGAGCCCGGAGTGAAATAATAGCGGACCGAAAGCTCCACGAGCGGGACAGGCTCCGTGCCGCCGTTCACCAGCAGAAACTGGGGGCCGATCTGGTTGCTGCGGATCTCCGTGAAGTGCGTCCGGTACAGCAGGGTGAGCACCGTCGCGCCGGGCGGAGGCTGTGCCGAGGCCCGGAAGGTGAAGATCGCTTCGGCCACCGCCCCCACTGAGTCCGTCACCCGCAATGTCCAGGTCCATTCGCCGGCCGCTTCGGGCTTCCCGGCCAGCACCCCATCACCGAAGTCCAGCCCCGGAGGTGTACCGCCCCCCGCGACCGTCCAGGAGTAGGGGGCCACACCGCCCTGAGGGCTGATCCGCGCATCGTATGGACGGTCCACGAGTCCATCGGGAAGCGCGCCACCGGCCAGGGTGAGCGGAAGACCCGGCTCCACCACGAGCCTCGACTCCGCCAGCGCCGTCTCGCCGCGATCATCGGTGACCCGCACCGTGAACTCCGCGACTTCCTCGCGGCGCGGCGTGCCGCCCAGCAGCCCGGCGTCCGAAAGTTCGATCCCCTCGGGCAGCGCTCCGCCCGCGATCTCCCACTGCCGGTAGGGCGCCGTCCCGCCCCGCGCCCGCAGCCGGAAACTGTAAGCTTCCCCGGCCTTCGCCGGGGGCAGAACCGCCGGCGCCATCACTTCGAGAGGCTGTTGGGAAGCGCCCGGCGGCTCCTCGCCCCACACCAGGGCGCCATCCTCGTAGAGCGCGATCCGCGCGGCCGTCGCCGCCGGGCTTCCCGGCTCCGGCAACCCCTCGCCGCTCCAGTCCCGCGCCGGATCCCAACCGGGCCGGCCCGCGATCCGGAATTGCGCGAGCAACCGCGATGCGCTCTGCCCGGCCGGGGCAAAACGCCGTCCGGAGCAGTCGATTTCGACGAAAAAGACGCGTTCGGACCACAAAAACGGGCCTGCGGGCGCTTCACAATCGTTGTGCGCCGCGCTCAGCCGGATCGCCTCCGCCCCGCCGTCATCGAGTGTGAAGAAGTAGCGCAGCGCGAAGGTCCCCGGCTGCCGCGCCGGCCAAGCCGAGCGGTTGTGCACCACCGCCGCGATCTCGACGAAATCCGCCCCGCGGGCATTCAGCGCCGCTTCGGCCATGAATTCGTCGCGGGTCCGCAGCGATGGCGCCGGAAACGCCTCGATCGGGTCGCCCCCGCGTTCGGTATGGAGCCGGGCCAAAGCGCCGGTGAAGGCGGCATTGTAGTCCGTGGCCACTTCATTTCCGACAAAATCCGTCCGCCGGTCCTCGTAATCGTCGTTGATGCCAGGTCCGCCCACCAGCGCTCCGTAGAGCGTGTGGGTCGTCTCGACGGGCGTTTGCAGACTGTCGGCCCAGGAGCCATGCGCGGTCCGGTGATGGGGGTTGCGCGGCGGATTCTGGCCAAAGCCGATCACATAGCTCCGCCGGGCCGGATTATCGCCCAGCATATAGTCGATCTGCCGGGCCGCGAATGCCCGGTAGCGCGCGGCGCGGGTCTCATCCCGGCTTCCGGCGTGGAGCCAGTCGCCATAAATGAATGCCAGCAATGCCGTGTTGGCGGCATAGCGGAGCGATCCCCACTGATCCAGCCACGCCAGGCCCCCGGGCGTATAACGGATCCGCGTCCCCTGATAGCCGGTGGTCCAGAAATCGAGCCAGCGTTCGGCGTCGGCGCGGTATTCGGGCTCGCCGGTCAGTTGGGCCATCAATACATAGGCGCCGTAGCTCTTGTCATCCCAGCCGTGGGTCCAGCGGTGGACCTTGACCTCGGTCCCGGCCTCGCGGTTGAGCCGCTGGTAGTGCCCCCGCGCCGCCTCCAGGTAAGCCTCTTCACCTGTCGACCGGTACAGCCACGCGGCGCTCCACGCCAATTCGTCGTCGTAGCCGCTCCACGACCGGTAAAACGCCGCCGCCGCCGTCACGCAGTCCGAATAACGGCCGCGGTACTGGTCCGCGAACCGGTACAGGTCGCGTGCGCGCTCCCGCAATCGCCCGGCATACTTCAAATCCGCTTTGCCGTCCCCGTGACGCTCGAAGACCAGCGCCGAGGCCGCCAGCGCCGCCGCCGTCTCTCCCGCCAGATCCGACCCCGGACACTCCTTCGTGATCCGGAACGCCGGCCGCGGCATCGCCATCACTTCCGCCGGCCCCCACCAGGCATGATCCGCCTGTCCGTCGCCCACCTGCGCCCACAATTCGTCCGGCTTTGCGCTCGCCTTCAGGAAATAGTCATTCACCCAGCGTAAATTGTCCAGAATCGCGTCCATCTGTCCGCTTCTCCGGTAACCCTCCGGATATTCCAGCACCCCCCACGCCAGCAACGTCGCCGACGAAGCCATCGGAAATCCGAATTTGACGTGATCGCCGGCATCATGCCAGCCGCCCGTCAGATCGACGCCCTCGGCTTCCCCATCCCGAAGCCCGGAATCGCCCCGCCAGTCAATCCGGTTGGACGCCGGCAGCGGCCCGGACCGCTGTGCCTCATAGAAAAGAATGGACTTCTGCAGCGCCTCGCCATAGTTGAAGCCGGTCTGTTGGCCCCACAGGCTCGCCGCCATGCAGATCAGGATGAAGTGCACACGAATTCCCACGCCCCCAGCATAGCGGATGCACGGATACGATGAAGTAGTGATTCACCTGAGTTCGGATCAGTGAATCACCCGACACCCGCCCGCCGCCCTCCGGGAACGTATCTTCATGGATATCTGGCACTTTCTGGGTTCGTTCCCTCGAAATCGCCGGAAAATCTCTCCATCCGTCGCCGGAGTGCCCGCATCTGACTTGCAGGTAGAATTGCGGAAGGAAGTCAATCGGCCAATGGCAAGTACCGGCACCACGAAGTCCAAATCCTGGATGAAACCCCTCCTGACCACCGCAGGCCTCTACAATCTGATCTGCGCCCTGTATCTGGTTCTCGCTCCATTCGACCTCTTCGAGCGCTCCGGCGTCGAAGCGCCCAATCTGCCGCTCCTCGTGCAGATGCTTGGTTTGGGCGCCGGGGTTCTCGGTCTGGGCTTCTTGCTGGCGGCCAGTGACCCTCTGCGCCACTGGCCCGTTGTCCTGATGGGTTTCGCCGCCAAACTGGGCTCCGCTCTCGGTTCCGGTCTCGCGGTCTGGCACGGCCAACTGCCGGCCGGATCGCTCTGGCTGGCATTGCTGAACGGCCTGATCTGGTGCCCGCCCCTCGCATTGATCCTCGTCTTCGCCTACCAGTCCTCGCTACGCCAGCGCCGCGTTCTGTCGCCGGAGATCGTCCGGATGGCCCTGCGCCGGAGATCCAACCAGGGCGTCACGCTCGAAGAAATGTCCGCGCTCTCGCCCGTTCTCCTCGTCTTTCTCCGCCATTCCGGCTGCACTTTCTGCCGTGAAGCCCTGGCCGACCTGGCCGCCCGGCGCAAGGAGATCGAGGCACAGGGCGCGCGGCTTACCCTGGTCCACATGGGCAGCGAAGAGCACGGGGCGAAGTTCTTTGCGCGCTATGGCTTGCAGAACGTGCCGCGGGTCAGCGACCCGGAACGCGCCCTCTACCGCGCCTTCGGCCTCCCTCGCGGCAGCCTCGGTGACCTGTTCGGCCCTCGCGTCTGGTGGCGCGGCTTCCAGGCCGCCATTCTGGGCCGCCACGGCGTCGGCCTGCTGAACGGCGACGGGTTCCAGATGCCCGGCGTCTTCCTGCTCTTCCATGGAGAAGTGCTCCGCAGCTACCGCCACCTGAGCGCCGCCGACCGCCCTGATTACCTCGCGCTGGTCACTGGACGCGAGTATGCATCCCCCGAATTCAGCTCCTGACCCGCATTTCCCTCCCTCGAGTCTCCGGCGCGGCGTGGTTCAGTGAGAAGATTGGAAGAGAGTCCGCGGTGCAACCGGAGAACCAGAAGTCGAACCAGGAACGCCGCATCCCGGGCTGTGTCGGCTCGGTCCTCGTGTTCGGCGTGCCCGTCCGCTTCCACTTCACCTTCTGGCTCGTGGTGGTCGCCCTGATTGTTTTCGGCGCGCAGGGCAAGCAGAGCGCCGCCGCCCTCACGCTGTATATCAGCGCCATTTTCGGCTCGGTTCTGCTCCATGAACTCGGCCATGCCCTCGTCGCCCGCCGCTACTCGATCCGCACCCTCGAGATCGTCATGCTTCCCATCGGCGGTCTCGCCCGCCTCGAACGCTCCCCCAGGGCACATGAGGAGATCTGGGTCGCGCTGGCCGGACCCGTGGTCAACCTCGTGCTCGCCGGCCTGCTGTTCGCCTGGCTCTTTCTGACCGGCGCACCCCTGCTGCCCGCCGCCTGGGACGAAATCACGGACGAGAGCCTCCTGCCCATGCTCGCCACCGCCAACCTCATCCTCGCCGGGTTCAACCTGCTCCCCGCCTTCCCCATGGACGGCGGACGCATCCTCCGCAGTCTCCTTTCCCGATTCCGGCCCGAACACGAGGCCACCCGCACCGCCGCCCGGATTGGCATGGGCATGGCCGCCATGATGGGCCTCTATGGCCTGCTGGCCCTCAATCCGTTTGTTATTTTTATCGCTTTCTTCATCTACGTTGGCGCCGTTCAGGAAAGTCTCGCCTCCCAGCAGCAGGTGCTCATCCGCGGCGAGAAGGTCCGTGCCGCCATGATTACCGACTTCCGAACACTGGATCACGGCGCCACCATCCGCGAAGCCGCCAACCTGCTGCTCTCCACCCCGCAGCAGGACTTCCCCGTCATGACCTCCGCCCAGGTCACCGGCCTGCTCACCCGCACCGCCCTGCTCCGGGCCATGGCCACCGAGGGTCCCGATGGTTATGTCGCCGGCGCGATGGACCGCGGCTTCGGCCGCGTCAGTCCCTCCACCGACCTCGCCGACGCGCTCCCCCTGCTTAGCGGTAATAATAGTTGTGCGCTCGTTTTCGACGACGATCGCCTGGTGGGCCTGCTGACAACCGAGAATCTCTCCGAATTTCTCGTACTGCGCGAGATCGGAAATGCCCGGCGGCGGTCCCAAGCGGAGGATTTGTGAGTCAAATTGACGCCATCATTATCGGGGGCGGCCTCGCTGGCCTGTGCTGTGCCCGCCATCTTCACCAGGAGGGTCTCTCCTTCACCCTGCTCGAAGCCTCCGACGGCCCCGGAGGCCGCGTGCGCACCGATGAACTGGACGGCTTTCTGCTCGACCGCGGCTTCCAGGTGCTGCTCACCGCCTACCCCGAAGCCCAGGATGTCCTCGATTACGACGCCCTCGATCTCTGCACCTTCGTCCCCGGCGCCCTCGTCCGCAAGGACGGCCAGTTTTTCCGCATCTCCGACCCCTGGCGCGAGCCCGGTACCTGGTTCCGCAACTTCTTCTCGCCCATCGGATCGATGGCGGACAAATTCCGCCTGTCCCGCCTCCGCTCCCACGTCCTTGGCCGCTCCATCGAGGAACTCTTCGACGCCCCCGAAATGAGCACGAGACAGGCCCTCGATCGCTACAGCTTTTCCCCCAGATTCATCGAGGAGTTCTTTCGCCCCTGGTTTGGCGGCATCCAGCTTGAATCCAAACTCAATGCCTCCAGCCGGATGTTCGAATTCATCTTCCGCATGATGTCCGACGGTGACGTCGCCGTCCCGGCCCGCGGCATGGGCCAGATCCCCGCGCAACTCGCCGCCGCCCTCCCCGAAGGCTCGCTCCGCCTCAATGCCCGCGTCCAGCAGATCGACGGCCGCACCGTCACCCTCACCAGCGGCGAAACCCTCACCGCCCCCAATATCGTCGTGGCCACCGAGGGCCCCGAGTCCAACCGCCTCCTCCGCGTCCGCATGTCCATCCCCTCGCGCTCCGTCACCTGTCTCTATTTCGCGGCTCCCGAAGCGCCCATCGACGAACCCATCCTCGTCCTCGGCGGCAGCGGCCGCGGCCTCATCAACAATCTCGCCGTCATGAGCAATGTCTCCCCCAGCTACGCCCCTCCCGGCCAGCATCTCGTCTGCGTCACCGTCGTCGGCCTGCCTACCCGCGACGAACGCTCGCTGATCACCAATATCAGCGGCCAGTTGAAGCGCTGGTTCGGCTCCTCCGTCACCCGCTGGCGCTTCCTGCGCATGTATCAGATCGAACACGCCCAGCCCGTCGTCGTCCCCCTCGAATGGACCCAGGACAACCGCATCGAACCCGGCCTCTACACCGCCGGCGACTACCGCGCCACCCCCTCCATCCAGGGCGCCATGGAATCCGGCCGCCTCGCCGCCGAGACCCTCCTCCGCGACCTCCGCGGCGAACCCGACCCCGAAACCATCGATCCGCGCAAACGCGTCTCCGCCTCCGGCCGCCGCCTCCGCCTCAAATCCACCACCGGCGAGGAATTCGAAACCGGCGAAGAGCCCGAGTCCGAAAGGGAGATCCCCGATTGACCTTCGACCGGGCTCTGCTCGCCGCCAACCTCGCCCCCGCCCTCTTTCTCACCGGCCTCATCTGGACTATCCAGATCGTGCACTACCCCCTGTTCGACCGCGTCGGCCCCACCACCTTTCCCGCCTACGAATCCGCTCACACCGCCCGCATCACCCCCCTCGCCGGCCCCCTCATGCTCGTCGAACTCGTCGCGGCCATCGCTCTCGTCTTCGCCCGTCCATCCGCCATTCCCGCCTGGACCGCCTGGACCGCCCTCGCGCTCGTCGTCCTGATCTGGGCCAGCACCTTCCTCCTCCAGGTCCCCCGTCACGCTCAACTCGCCGCCGGGTTCGATCCCGCCGCCCACGCCGCCCTCCTCGCCTCCAACTGGATTCGCACCGCCGCCTGGTCCGCCCGCTCCGCCCTCCTGCTCTGGCTCAGTTTCCGCTCCTGACCCCCAATCGGTCATAATCGGTTTTCAGCAGTATGACCGAAGCAGCCCTCCCTCCCCCCGCCCACATCCTCGATATCCTCCTCCGCTCCGCCCGCCAGCACCCTGGCGCCCCCGCCCTGCTCGCCCCCGGCCGCCCTCCGCTACCCTACGAGGATCTCGCCGCCCAAACCGCCTGCTTCGCCCACTGGCTCCGCTCTACCGGCATCGAAGCCGCCCACCGCGTCGCCCTCGTCCTCCCCAACGGCCCCGAAATGGCCGCCGCCTTCCTCGGCGCCGCCTCCGCCGCCGCCTGCGCCCCCCTCAATCCCGGCTTCACCCGCCAGGACTTCGAATACTACCTCCAGGACCTCGACGCCCGCGCCCTCCTCGTCCATAGATCGGAAGAGCGTCGTGTAGGGAAAGAGTGTAGATCTCGGAGGTCGCCGTAT
>ERZ761609.1870-NODE-1870-length-17049-cov-809.875309_pt1 | contig 17049 bp, 16 predicted proteins | sample MGYA00511163_ERZ761609 | MGnify/ENA primary metagenome ERZ761609 (study PRJEB28899, sample SAMN02445070) | bioreactor sludge metagenome | biome: EBPR sludge | place: Australia: Brisbane, Thorneside Wastewater Treatment Plant | collected 2011-12-16 ... | reverse complement strand
AACGGCGCCGGCCCGGCATCAGCGCCCTTGACCGCCATGCCGGCCGCGTGGCAGCAATCGAGGACGACGAGCAGGCGCCGTGGCGTCAGTTGCGCGACCGCGTCGGCAAAGTCGGCGGCGCGAATCGCGCTGCTGCGCAGCCGCCGCAGGTTGAGCTCGCAGGGGATCAGGTAGTGCTCGCCGCCGTCGACGTGACCGTGGCCGCTGAAGTAGATCATCGCCGTCGAGTCGCCGTCCGCTATCGCCGCCAGTTGGTCGCCGAGCCAGTCGAGCGCATCGAGGATCGCCTGGCGGGTGCTCCCGGCGCCGGACAGCAGGCGGACCCTGTCGGGCGCGTAGCCGCAGCGTTCGGGGTGTACGAGGACCGCGTGCAAGGCCTGCACGTCGCGCGCGACGGCAGGCAGCGCAGCCGATGGCTCCCGATTCTGATCGACGGCGATCAGCAGCGCGTAGGCGTTTTCCAGGCGATGAGTCATCTCGCTTCCTCGGTTCGTGCCGGACCGCCAGGGCCGTGCGGGCGTGAGCCGGACGGTGGCCTTTGACGCCCGCCGGAGTCAGCAGGCATCGAGCAAGGCGGGCTTGCATCTTCGACGACGGCTTTATATATTGACGATGTTGATACCCACATTCCGGGAGACGACCATGCCCCTGCAAATAGCCAATCCAGCGGTAGTCGGCAAGGTGGAACGGCTGGCCAAAGCCACCGGCCTGAGCAAGACCGCGGCGGTCGAACACGCCGTCGATCGCCTGCTGGGCGACTTGGCGGACGGCGATGACGGGGCCGCGCGCGCGGCGGCGCTGCTGGCGCAGATCGACCGCATCCCCGAGCGGAGCGACGCTTTCGATCCCCTCGCCTGGGACGAGCGAGGGCTGCCCGCATGATCGTCGCAGATACCTCGGCGCTCACCGCCGTCGTCTTCGGCGAGGCGGAGCGCGACACCTTCCTCGACCTGATGCGGCGGGCACGGCGGGTGTTGATCAGTACCGCCTCGGTAGTGGAAACGCGGATCGTGGTTCACGGTCGCCGCGGCCAGCGCGCGGTGCTGCTGCTTGACGACTTGCTGCGCTTGCCGCTGTTCGAGATGGTGCCGCCGGGCGAGGCGGAGGGCCGCGCCGCTTACGCCGCCTTTGTGACCTTTGGCAAGGACAGCGGCCACCCGGCGGGCTTGAATTTCGGCGATTTGTTCGGCTACGCCCTGGCCAAGGTACGCCACCTGCCGTTGCTGTTCAAGGGGAACGATTTTTCCCAGACCGATATCGTCCCGGCATGGCGGCCGGAAACATGAGACGGGGCGTACAGGCGCTTCCCCACATCTGACAAGGTTGCACACCTGCCCGCCTGTTTCATTGCCCGAGTGGCTGAAGCAAGCGCGCCTGGTCTTCCAGATCCTTCTGCCGTTGCGCGACGCGCCGCTCGAAGCTCGCCTGGCTTTTCGTGCAGACCAGCGCATGCGGGCTGCCGCGACGCTCGGTCTCGTGGCTGACATCGCATTGGTCGCGACGGATCGAATACTTGACGTGGCTTCGGTGCTGCTGCGCCGCCTTGAAAACCCAGACCGAGCGCTCTGGATCAGCGAGAAACAGCGAGAGCTCGCGGCAGTGAGCACAACTGCAATCGACACGGCTTGGGCGTGCGAAGTCGGCTGGCGCGACCAGCGGTTCGGCGATACGTCGCGCGAGGTGATCCAGACAATGAGCGCGTAGCCGCCGCGTCGGCGGCCAGTCGCTCGCTGGCCAGCCCTGCTCTGTCAACAGGCAGGCGGCGGGGACGAGAATGGCGTCGACGGCGAAGCGCTCAGGCCAGTTCAGCAGATGGTCCACCGCCTGCTCGCCAAGAGGGCCGACGCCGAGATGGCACAGCGCGCTCAGAAGGACGACGACGAGGGCCGGTGTCACCGGCAAGGCCCGCCGCCAGCATCGCCGCCGGCTCTCCCGACAGGGCAGCAGGCAGGGCTTGCGCGGCGGGTTCGAGCAGCTCGGTAGACACCTCTGCATCGTACGCCGGCGCTCCGGGCGGTAGGCCCTCGCCATGCCGCTGCCGGCGGCGACGCAATCGGCGATGGTGCAGCAGGCCGCGGCACGCCTCAACCCGGCCTTTGCCAGACTCGCTGAGCAGACGGCCAAGGAGACACTGCTCCACAACGACGACACGACGAAGCACCTCCTGAACTTCATTCAAGAGACGCGCGCCAAGGCCTTGCCGGCGAGTGCTTCCGCCGATCGCACCCGCGTCTTCACCCGTGCTCTGTTCGCCGACAGGGCGCACGGCCCGATCGCTTCTTCTCAAGACCGGGCCGTGTCACGCCAGTGAGCATCTCGCCGAGGTGCTCGATGGGCGGCAGGCGGTCGATCCACCGATCCTGATGTCCGATGGCCTGGCACGCAACCGGCCCGGCGATCATCAGCCGCGGGCCGCGTCCTTCATTGCGCATGCGCGACGCAAGCACGTCGAGTTCGCCGTTTTCCTGAGAACCCTGCGCGATGCCTTTCGCACCGACCAACTGGCGGAGCAGCGGGAACTTCCGCCGCCCGAGCGTCTTCTCCTCCACGAGGGGGAGAGCGCTGTGCTCTGTCTTGGTGCGCTGGCGCACAGTCACGTCCCGTCAAGCGGGCGATGATCACTTGATGCAGTTCGATAGGCGCATTCTCGTATCACGCCGAAAGTCTCAAACGCGTCCCTTCAGCGCCAGCCCCTCGCGTGCGGCAAAACCCTCTGAGAGTCCCTGTTGATGACCACTCCCGCCCAGGACAACCCCACGGCCATCAACCTTACCGGCCAGGCAGGCTTGGTACTCGGCACCGCGAACGGCCAGAGCATCGCTGACGGCCGTCCGAGGGCCATGCGCGCGCTCGGCTCTGAATCGGCGATCGCCCACCGTGGTACCAAGCTCCTCGTTCGCCCGCTCGCCGGGCGGTTCGGCAGCCCGCAAAATTCGAGCTGCGAGGTCCAAGAACCGCGCCAGCTCGAAGCAGTCTTCGGAGCCGCGCGTCAGCAATTGCGGCGGCCCGACTTCGCGCTGCACGGGCGCCTCGCCGATTGCCCACTGACTGCTCTCGTGCGGGCGATGAACGCCTGCTGCCACTCGTTCATCCACATGGCCAAACTCGCTGAGCCCTCAATGAGCGCAGAGGGCACCCTCCTGACCACCCGCTACTGCGGTGCGCTGAAGGCCATCGATCATGTTGAAGAGTTGGCTGAGCAGGTAGCTCAGCGTTCTCCGCAACATCACCTGGTCAGCATCGACGATATGTGTTCAGTGGCGGCCGATCTGGTCAGCGACTGCTCGCCGACCAGACCGGCAACCGCGTGTTTGTTGATGGTAGCTGTCACGCGCCGGGCTGATCGACCAGTTGTCGGCATGAACACGATCACTCCGCTGCACAGGATCAACAGGCACACATGGATCCTGTTCGTCTCCTGCGCGCAGGCACTGCGTCTCTTGGTCGCTTGCACCGCGTTTCGCTCGGATTTTTGAATGGCGCTCGGACTGATACTCAACGCAGGGTCGTCCCGCCTCTGGCTTGCTGCCGTCGCCCTACTCATGACGGGCTGCGCCTCTATGGCACCAACCTACGAGACGCCCGCCTTGCCGGTCTCACCCGTCTATGCGTCTCCGGCCACTGAGGCTGGTGCAAGCGCGGCGGCCATTGGCTGGCGTGATTACTTCACCGACCCGCAACTTCAGCGCCTGATCAGCCTGGCGCTGGACAACAATCGCGATCGACGCAGCGCCGTGCTGCGCGTCGACGAAGCGCGCGCCGCCTACGGCATCCAACGGGCTGAGCTGTTCCCCACCATTGGTGCACAGGCCAGAGTGGACCGCTCGCGGACACCGGCCAAGACGAGCCTCACCGGAAGGCCACTGGTCGCCAGCCAATATCAGGTTGGACTGGGCCTGGCAAGCTGGGAGATCGATTTCTGGGGACGCGTACGCAGCCTGGAGGACGCGGCGCTGGAAACCTATCTGGCCACCGACGCCGCAAGCCGTGCGGCCAGCATCGGACTGGTTGCACAGGTTGCCAATAGCTATCTCGCGCTACGCGGACTCGACGAGCGCATTGCACTGGCACGCCAGACCATCGCCAGCCGCGCCGAGAGTTTTCGCATATTCACCCGCCGCGTCGAGGTCGGCTCGACGTCGCGCTTCAACCTGACCGAGGTGCAAACCCTGCTGACACAGGCCCAGGCGCTTGGCGCCCAGCTTGAACTGGCGCGGGCGGCACAGTTCAATGCCCTGACCCTGCTGGTCGGTGCTCCCGTCGAGCTGCCCCCCGAGCAAGGCGAGTTCGACGAAAGCAACGTATTTCGCGAACTGCGCCCTGGCCTGCCTACCGATCTGCTGCTGCAACGCCCCGACATCATCGCTGCCGAGCATCTGCTGAAAGCCGCAAATGCCAACATCGGTGCCGCACGTGCCGCATTCTTTCCGCGCATTGCCTTGCTTGGCTCACTCGGCACAGCGAGTGTCGAACTCAATGAGCTGTTCGCCCCGGGCAGCCTCGCCTGGCTGTTTTCGCCGAGCATTTCGCTGCCGATCTTCGACGGTGGGCGCAGGAACAACAACCTGAGCCTGGCGGAGGCGCGTCGCGATCTGGCCGTGACCCACTATGAGAAAACCGTGCAGGTTGCCTTCCGTGACGTATCTGATGCCCTGTCGGCACGCGTCTGGCTCAGGCAGCAGGTGGCGATCGCCCGCACCGCGCTGGCGACGCAGGTGGAGCGCGCACGGCTTTCGCAATTGCGCTTCGACAACGGTGCCTCGGCCTTTCTGGACGTGCTTGATGCGCAGCGCGACCTCCTCGACGCCGAGCAACAACTCGTGCAGACGCGGCGCGAACTGCTGAGCAGCCAGGTCAGCCTGTATGCCGCTCTCGGCGGCGGCGCGCTGGATTTCGATTCGCCACTCGCAGGCGACGAGCCTGACCCCCCACGAGCCACGAGCGCCCCATGACCACTACCGCCACCCCACCGATCATCGCACCGCCTGCCGCGCCGGGTTCAGTAACGGTCACTGTCACGTTTGCCCCCCCGCTCGCCGCAGAAGTCACCCCGGCGGATATTGCGGTGGCAGCCAAAACGGTGACCATGGCAGTCAGCCCAACGGCTGCGCCCCCTGCTCCCGCACCAGCGACTGCACCAGTCACTGCAACGGGCGAGACGGCGGCCGATTCCGAGCTCATTCCCGAGCCCGGCCCGGCGGCCTGCGCGCCGGCCGGCGAAGGGGTCAGACCGCCAGCCGAGCCGGCGATGGCCCCACCGCCCATGTCAGCAGCTGGTTCAATGCTCAAGAAATGGAAAACGTGGCTGATTCGAGGCCTCATCGTCACCGTCGTCGCAGCGGCCGCCCTGCTGGCTTGGCACATGCTGCGCCCCAAGGGGCCTGGCGAAGGGTTCGTGAGCAGCAATGGCCGCATCGAGGCCACGGAAATCGATGTGTCAAGCAAGTTCAGCGGACGGGTGCAGGACATCCTGGTTGCCGATGGCGAATTCGTCTCGGCGGGCCAGACGCTGGCGCACATGCAGGTACAGACCCTCGAAGCACAACGCGACGAAGCGAGCGCCAGACACCAGCAATCGATCACTGCGGTAGCCAGCGCCGAAGCCCTGGTGGCGGTACGTGAAAGCGAGCGGCAAGCAGCGCTGGCCCTCGTTGCACAGCGCGAGAGCGAGCTTGACGCCGCGAAACGGCGTCTGGTGCGCTCGGAGACATTGACCCGCGAAGGTGCCTCGTCGGGGCAGGAACTCGACGATGACCGGGCACGCGTGCGTAGCGTGCAGGCGGCGGTCGGCGCGGCCAGGGCGCAGGTACAGGCGGCGCAGGCGACCATCGCCGCCGCACGTGCGCAGGTGGCCGGGGCACGCTCAACGGTGGACGCCGCGCAGGCAACCATCGTTCGCATCAAGGTCGACATCGACGACAGTGCGCTCACCGCGCCACGCGACGGCCGCGTGCAATACCGCATCGCCCAGCCTGGCGAAGTGCTCGCGAGTGGCGGGAAGGTGCTCAACCTGGTGGATCTCAGCGATGTGTTCATGACCTTCTTCGTGCCTGAAACAATTGCCGGCAAGCTGGCGATGGGCAGCGAAGTCCGTATCGTGCTGGACGCCGCGCCAGAGTACGTGATCCCGGCCAGCGTCTCGTTCGTCGCCAGTACCGCGCAGTTCACGCCGAAGACAGTCGAAACGGCCAGCGAGCGGCAAAAGCTGATGTTCCGCGTCAAGGCGCAGATCGGTCGCGACCTGCTGCAAAAGAACCTGACGCAAATCAAGACCGGCCTGCCCGGAATCGCCTGGATCAAGCTCGACGGTCAGGCCGCATGGCCCGCTGAACTGGCGGTCAAGGTTCCGCAATGAGCCCAGGCAGCAAGCTGGCGGCCAGCGGCGCGGCGCCAGTGGTGCGGCTTGACGGCATCAACCTGCGTTACGGCAAGACTGTCGCACTCGATGGCATCACGCTGGCGATCCCGGCAAGTTGCATGGTCGGCATCATCGGTCCCGACGGCGTCGGCAAGTCGAGCCTGCTGGCGCTGATTTCCGGCGCGCGCAAGCTACAGCAGGGGACCTTGCAGGTGCTGGCGGGCGACATGGCGAGCAAGCGCCACCGTGACAGCATTTGCCCGCGCATCGCCTACATGCCCCAGGGTCTGGGAAGCAACCTCTACCCGACGCTGTCCGTCGAGGAGAACCTGCAGTTCTTCGGGCGCCTGTTCGGCCACAACGCCGACGAGCGCCGCCAGCGCATCGACGAACTGACCGCCAGCACCGGCTTGCAGCCCTTTCTGTCGCGCCCGGCGGGCAAGCTTTCGGGTGGCATGAAGCAGAAACTGGGGCTCTGCAGCGCCTTGATCCACGACCCCGACCTGCTGATCCTCGACGAACCGACAACCGGCGTCGACCCGCTGTCGCGCAAGCAATTCTGGGACCTGATCGACCATATCCGCAGCGAACGCGGCGCCATGAGCGTAGTCGTCGCCACCGCCTACATGGAGGAGGCCGAACGCTTCGACTGGCTGGTGGCGATGGACGCCGGCAAGGTTCTGGCCACCGGCACCGCCGCCCAACTGCACAGCCGCACCGCGACGGCTTCGCTCGAGGAAGCCTTCATCGCCCTGCTGCCCGAGGACGAGCGACGAGGACATCAGGCCATCGTCGTACCGCCGCTGGCGCTCGGCGTCACCGGCGGCGAAGAAGACATCGCCATCGAAGCCAGGGGCCTGACCATGCGCTTTGGCGACTTCGTTGCCGTCGACCACGTCGACTTTCGCATCCGGCGCGGCGAGATTTTCGGCTTCCTCGGCTCCAACGGCTGCGGCAAGTCGACGACCATGAAGATGCTGACCGGCCTGTTGCCCGCCAGCGAGGGCAGCGCGCTGCTCTTCGGTCAGCCGGTCAATGCACAGGATATCAATGCGCGGCGACGCGGTGGCTACATGTCGCAGGCCTTCTCGCTCTACGGCGAACTCACCGTGCGCCAGAACCTGGTGCTGCATGCGCGGCTGTTTTCGCTGCCCGAAGAGGGGATCGCCGCGCGCGTCGACGAACTGGTCAAACGCTTTGGCCTGCTCAACGTCGTCGACACCCTGCCCGCCAACATGCCGCTCGGGATACGCCAGCGCCTGTCGCTGGCGGTGGCGGTGCTCCACAAACCCGAACTGCTGATCCTCGACGAACCGACCTCCGGCGTCGACCCGATCGCGCGCGACATGTTCTGGCAGATGATGATCGACCTTTCGCGCCAAGACCAGGTGACGATCTTCATCTCGACCCACTTCATGAACGAGGCCGCACGCTGCGATCGCATCTCGCTGATGCACGCCGGCCGGGTACTGGTCAGCGACACCCCGGCCGAACTGTTGCGCCAGCGCGGCACACAAACCCTGGAGCAGGCTTTCGTTTCGCATCTCGAGGAAGCCTCGGCAAGCGCCGAAAAAGTCGCCGTGCCGGCCGCCACGACACCACCGTCGACCGCCCTGCCCCGGTCCATCAACCCGCGCCGGGGCTTCGATCCGGGCCGCGCCTTCAGCTACACCCTGCGCGAAACGCTGGAACTGCGGCGCGACCCAGTCCGCGCGACGCTGGCGCTGCTGGGCTCGGCGATCCTGATGTTCATCATCGGCTACGGCATCAACCTGGACGTTGAGAACCTCACCTATGCCCTGCTCGACCGCGACCAGACCGTGCTCAGCCAGAACTATTCGCTCAACCTGTCGGGGTCGCGCTATTTCGTCGAGAAGCCGCCGATCGCCGACTATGAAGACCTCGATCGACGCATGCGCAACGGCGAACTGTCTCTGGCCATCGAGATTCCGCCCGGATTTGCACGCGACATCGAGCGCGGCACGCCGGTAACGATCGGCGCCTGGGTCGACGGCGCCATGCCGACGCGCGCCGAGACCGTTCGCGGCTACGTTCAGGCAATGCACGGGATGTGGCTCGCCGACATGGCGACGCATCGGCTGGGGATCACGCTGACCTCGGCCAGCACGCTGGAAACCCGCTACCGCTACAACCCGGACGTCAAAAGCCTGCCGGCCATGGTTCCAGCCCAACTCCCGATGCTGCTGATGATGATTCCGGCGATGCTCGCGGCGCTGTCGGTGGTGCGCGAGAAGGAACTGGGTTCGATCGTCAATCTCTACGTTACGCCGGTGACCCGCAGCGAGTTCCTGCTCGGCAAGCAGTTGCCCTACATCGCGCTGGCGATGGTCAATTTCCTGCTGCTGGCGCTGATGGCCGTGACGGTATTCGGGGTGCCGATCAAAGGCAGTTTCCTCACACTGGCGCTGGGGGCGCTGATCTTCGTCGTCTGCTCGACCGGCTTCGGCCTGCTGGTCTCGACCTTCACCCGCAGCCAGATCGCCGCGATGTTCGTGACCATGATCGGCACCATCATCCCCTGTGTGCAGTTTGCCGGGCTACTCAACCCGGTATCGTCGCTCGAAGGCATCGGCGCCTTCATCGGCCACATGTACCCGGCGACCCATTTCCTGACCATCAGCCGCGGCGTGTTCAGCAAGGGGCTCGATGTTTTCAGCCTCGGACCCTCGTTCTGGCCGCTGCTCGCCGCCATTCCGGTGATCCTCGGCCTGGCCATTGCGCTGCTCAAGAAACAGGAGGCCTGAGCCGATGATCAGCGGCAGGAACGTATTCCGCCTTGGCGTCAAGGAACTGTGGAGCCTGGTGCGCGAGCCGATGATGCTGGTGCTGATCGCCTGGACCTTCACCGTGGCAATCTACGTCGCCGCCACGGCCATGCCCGACAGCTTGCACCATGCGCCGATCGCGATTGTCGATGAGGACGGCTCGCCGCTGTCGGCACGCATCGTGTCCAGCTTCTACCCGCCGCACTTCAAGATGCCGAGCATGGTTTCGCTGGCCGAGGTGGATGCTGGCATGGACCGCGGGGACTACACCTTTGCCCTCGACATTCCGCCGAACTTCCAGAGCGACGTGCTGGCCGGGCGCACCCCGGCAATCCAGCTCAATATTGACGCCACGCGCATGGGCCAGGCCTTCACCGGCAACGCATACATCCAGCAGATCGTCACCAGCGAGGTCAATGAATTCATCGAGCGCTATCGCAGTTCTGCAGTGCCACCGGTCGATCTCGCGCTACGGATGCGCTTCAACCCCAATCTCGACCAGGCGTGGTTCGGCTCGCTGATGGAGATCATCAACAACGTGACCATGCTGTCGATCATCCTGACCGGTGCGGCACTGATCCGCGAACGCGAGCATGGCACCATCGAGCACCTGCTGGTGATGCCCGTGACGCCGGCCGAAATCATGCTGGCCAAGGTCTGGTCGATGGGCCTGGTGGTCCTGCTGGCCGCGCTGGTCGCACTGGTCTTTGTCGTCCAGGGGGCATTGCGGGTGCCGATTCAGGGCTCGCTGGCGCTGTTCATGCTGGCTGCCGCGCTGCACCTGTTCGCCACCACCTCGATGGGAATATTCCTGGCGACGCTGGCGCGCTCGATGCCGCAGTTCGGCATGCTGCTGGTCCTGGTGTTGTTGCCGCTGCAAATGCTGTCGGGCGGCAGCACGCCCTACGAGAGCATGCCGCAACTCGTGCAGGACATCATGCAGGTAGCGCCGACGACGCACTTCGTTTCGGCCGGCCAGGCGATTCTCTATCGCGGCGCCGGGATCGATGTGGTATGGCCGCAGCTTCTGGCCATTCTGGCGATTGGCGGCATCCTGTTCATCACCTCACTGAGCCGCTTTCGCAGGACGATTGGCCAGATGGCATGAGCTGGCCGGATCGCCCGTCTCATTGCCCAAATGGCTGACGCAAGCGCGCCTGGTCCACCAGGTCCTTCTGCCGTTGCAGCACGCGCCGCTCGAAGCTCGCCTGGTTTTTCGTGCAGACCAGCGCATGCGTGCTGCCGCGACGGTCGGTCTCGTGGCTGACATCGCATTGGTCGCGGCGGATCGAATACTCGACGTGGTTTCGATGCTGCCGCGCGGCCTTGAAAACCCAGACGGAGCGCTCTGGGTCAGCGAGAAACGCCGAGAGTTCGCGGCAGTGAGCACAACTGCAATCGACACGGCTGTCGCGAGCGAAGTCGACTGGCGGGACGAGCGGTTCGGCGATTCGTCTGGCGAGCTGATCCAGACAATGGGCGCGCAGCCGCCGCGTCGGCGGCCAGTCGCTCGCTGGCCAGCCCTGCTCGCTCAGCAGGCAGGCGGCGGGGACGAGGATCGCGTCGACGGCGAAGCGGTCAGGCCGGTTCAGGAGATGGTCCACCGCCTGCTCGCCAAGCGGGCGGACGCCGAGATGGCACAGCGCGCTCAGCAGGTCGACGACGAGGGCCGGCGTCACCGGCAGGGCCTGCCGCCAGCCTGCCGTCGGCGTCGCCGCCGCCGGCTCCCCCGGCAGGGCAGAAACGAGGGCCTGCGCAGCGGATTCGAGCAGCTCGGTAGACACACCGGCGGCCGAACGGGCGAGGAATCGCGCCGCCATCCGTTGCAGCAAGCCGGCGCAGGCGGCGGCCTGCAGCGGCGCATTGCGGGCAATGATGCGCTGGACGAGTTCGGCGGCCCGCTCCGCCGGGAGCAGCATCGCCGCGTCCGCCAATGCCTCGTTGTCGCCGGCGTCGTAACAGCCCTCGGCGCTGACTTCGGTCAGCAAGGCTTCGATGTTGCCGCCATCCCCGCACCGGCGCAGCGCGGTCAGCAGCGGAGCGGCTCGTCCCGCAGGGGTGGGCGATAGCCACCCGGCAGTGGGCCAGTCTTCCCGCCGCGCGATGATCAGCCGGGCGAGTCGATGCGCCTCGTGCCACGAGGGTGACTCCTGGCCCTCGCCAAGCTCGACCCAGCGCTCGGCCAGTGCCGCCAGGTAGGGCAGCGACACCCGGTGGCCAGCGTCGGCGATCACCTGCAGCTTGCCGGTTTGCGGCCAGAGCACCAGGGCAGCGCGCCGATAGCTGCGCTCGAAGGTCGCGCCCTCGTTCCCGGTGGCTTCGAAAAAGTACTGCGTGTCGGGCTCCTCGTCGTCCATCGCGCCCGGCGGACACAGTTCCGCGTCGGCGAACGGGATTTCGCCGAGACTCGGGCGGCTGCCGTCAGGCGCTTGCCAGCCCGAGAGCGTACGCAAACTGTTGACGATCTCGAGCACCTCGAAATCATCGTCACCCGGCTGCGCATGACGCCCGCCGCGTGACCACGGACCACAGTACTCGGCATTGCCACTCTCGCTGATCGCCAGAAAGGCCAGGTGGAGTTCGCAGTTCGCCCGGCCGGCGGCGCTGGCGAGTACCGGGGCGACAGCGGCATCGACCCCCTTGAGCGAGCGAAAGCCGATTTCTGCCGGCGTATAGGCATGCTCGAGCGGATGGATCAGCTTGCCCGGGGACGATCGCTCGGCTGCGGCCGGCTCGGCAGCCCAGCGGCCGAGGAGATCGCTGACCCGCTCGATCGCAGCATCGTACGCCGGCGGCCCGGGCGGTCTGCCCTCGCCATGCCGAATCAGGTTGTAGATCAGGACCAACCGGCAGCCGGCAGTGATCGGGCGAACCTCGTGCCGGCAGTCGGCGTAGAAAGCGGCGTAAGCGACCTCCGACGGCTCCGGCGACGCGAGGTCGAGGCAGACCGCGCGCTCGCTGTGACGGATGCACAGCTCGCCGCCGGTGTACAGCGAAGGCAGGACGACCACCAGCGTGGCGAACATCCCCGGTGCCTTTTCGGTGTCACGATGGCTGACGAAGAAGCTGCCGGTGTCATAGACCAGGAGCTTGTAGAACCCGGCCGAAACGGGCTCGCTGATGCCGAGACCGGCGGCGCAGCGGGCGACGATGTCGGCCAGGTGCTGGTCCCAGTGACGTCCGCCGAGGTGAACACGGTCGGCACCGATCTGCCACGTCCGGCGCACCTCGGTGTCGATCAGGGTATCGCTACCGCGGCCGTACGGCGCCTGTTCGGCGACCGCAAGGAGCGCTTCGGCCTGTGCCGGCAACAGCGGCAGGGCAATCCGGCCGACCCCGTCCACTTCCAGCCGCGGCGCGAAGATCTCGCAGCGGCCCGTGGCAAAGAAGTCGCCGGGGCGGCGGACGCCCTTGAGGATGTCGGCAAGGTCCCGGGTCAGGTCGGTCATCGCTTGCGGTCTCGCGCGCGCTCAGCCGCCGCTCAGCGCCTGCACGATCATCAGCTCGCCGTCCGCCGCGAGCGGCGTGGACAGATCGAAGACCATCGCGCGCCGCCAGAAGATCCGCATGTGGCGGCGGATCGCGCCCTGCTCGTCGACCATCCGGAAGCGGATTCCCGGATACCGCCGGTCGAGGTCGTCGAGCACCGCGCCCACCGTCGCCCCTTCCGCCTCGACCCACGGTCCGCCGGTGTAGGACTGCAGGGCACTGGGGATCAGCACGCGCATCGCCGCCTCCTCGCCGGGTCGCTCGGCATCACCGTGGGTACGCGATCTCGACCGCATAGATCTCCGGCAGGTGGCGCGCCAGCACGTCCCAGTGCGCGCCCTCGTCGCGGCTGAACCACAACTCGCCGCTCGTCGTGCCGAAGTACAGGCCGACGGCATCGGCACGGTCGGCGCACATCGCCTGCCGTTTCACCGTCCACCACGCCTGCTCGCGTGGCATGCCCTGGTCCTGGCGTTCCCACGAGTCGCCACCGTCGCGCGTCGCATAGACCGCCGGCCGGCCGCCCGGACTGGTGCGCGGCCAGACGTCCGAAGCGTCCATCGGCAGCACCCAGGCCATCCGGTCGTCGCGCGGATGCACGACCAGCGGGAAACCGATGTCGCCGACATCCTGCGGCATCGTTGCGCCGATCCGCCGCCAGCGCGTGTCGGGACGGTCGAGCCGGTAGATGCCGCAATGGTTCTGCTGGTAGAACCGGTCGGGATTGCCCGGGCACATGCGCACGCAGTGCGGGTCGTGGAAGCTGATGTCGCCCGGATCGAAACCCTCGACCACGGCCATGCCATCGACCAGAGGCGCGAAGCTCTGCCCACCGTCTGTCGATTCGTGCACGCCGCCGCCCGACATCGCGAAGTACAGGTGCCGCGGGTCGCGCGGATCGACGATGATCGAATGCAGTTTCGGCCCGTCGGGCGTGCCGTCCTGCGCCGTGCCGAACCATTCGCGGTAGCGCGGGTCGTCGTTGATGCACGAGAACGGCGCCCAGGTGTCACCGCCATCGGCGGAGCGGAACAGTCCCTGCGGCGAGGTGCCGGCGTACCAGACGCCGGGCTCGCTGGCGTGCGCCGGCGCCAGCCAGAAAGTATGGTCGACGCTGCGCGCCGCGAGACCGGTCGTGGCCGGACCGAAGGCCGGCGGCTTCGTCGCCTCCTTCCAGGTCTGGCCGAGGTCGGTCGAGCGGAAGATCGTCGGCCCCAGGTGGCCGGTCTTCGCCGCCGCCAACAGGGTGCGGCCGTCGCGCGCATCGAGCGCGAGGTGATTGATGACGTGGCCGAGGAAATGCGGGCCATCGGCGCGCCACGTCCGGCGTGCCGCATCGCCGCGAAAAAGCCACGCGCCCTTGCGCGTCGCCACCAGCAGTACCGGATTCGCTGCCTTGTCCGTCATCCCGCGTTCCTTTCCAGCATTGCCAACCCTGCCATCGCCGCTGCCGCCATGTCGCAGAAAAGGCACGGGACTCTCATCGCGCGCTGCCCGTCATCGACCTGCTCACACCGCGTCCGGCCCGGCCTCGCACAGTTCCCTGAGCACCGCCAGGGCTTTCGGCCAGGCATCGCGCAGGTAGTCCTCGAACTCCGGCGAGGTGTCGCATTCGACCGACACCTCGGTCGCGCCGTCGACGTCGCGGAAACGGTAGTTCTCGAAAGCCGGACCCCAGGCCTTGACGGTGGCGCTGTCGGTGTCTTCGACGCCGTCCTGGATGATACCCAGGTGGCGGATCGAAATGAACTCGTGCAACCGATTCGCCGCGATCTGCGCCACCATGCCACCGCCTTCGGGCGACAGGAAGCGGATGCGCGCGCCCTCGTCCCAGGATCCCTCGTAGTACGAGCCGGCGCAGAAAGGCCGTGTCCACACGCGGTAGGTCGGGTCGTCGAGCATCGCGCGCCAGACGTGTGGCCGCGTCGCCTGGATGCGTACCGAGAATTCGAGTTTCGTGCTCATGGCCGGCCCTCCCGCGGACACGCCGTCCCATCGTTGGTTTCGCGTCCTGGATTCATCATGTCGATCTCCCCACGCAGTCCCCGTGTCACGGTGGCAAGCGTCCGGAAGCGGTCGATCGCCTCGCTCGGCGCAAGCTCATCGAGTGCGCAATGGGGGCGCGCCTCAGTCCCCACTGTGCAGCCCTCGCCGAGACGATCGGGCAAAGGCATCGACCAGTTCTACAGCCACTTTGCGAGACCGCATCTGAATGATCGTCCAGCCGGCGATCAGTTCCCTGGGGCTCGACAAAGGGGCCGTCAACGACGCTGCGCTCCTGACCCCTGTGGTGCACGCGCCAGCCTTCGCGTGGCGGTCGATCATCCCGCCCATCAGCCGTGCCCGCAAACGGCCGCGCGGCAGCGCACGCCGAAACCCGACCCGCCCCGCGAAGCGCGCTGGCGCCCTACTACGCCGAACTCGGCATCGACCCCACCGACAACCCTGTGGACCGCGGCCGCCTGCCGTTCAGCAACGACGTTGCCGACCTCGTCGCTCCCCTCGCGCCGCGCATCGTACGTTCTCATTCATCGGCCGCCCGGCGCGCGGCATCGAGAATCGCCTGATGCGCGAACTGGGACCGCTCAGCGACCTGCCGCCGGAATTCCCGCTCGCCAGCGGCGCGCTCGGGCCGTTGCGGGCAATGGCCGAGGTGCTGGGGCCGGGGGGATTTCTCATCGTTCTGGGCAGGCGAGCGCGTTGCCGCAATCACGAAGGAATCCGCGACAAAGCTGACGCGACGATTGGCAGGAGGCGCGCCGGTCGCCGCGTAGCGTCAGCGAATCGGACGGCTGGTCGGACTCAACGGACGTCCACCCGGCAAGAAATGAACGGCCGTCCAGAGCATGAACCCTCTCAGTGGCCACCTTCGCTGCGGTGAACGTGGGCTGAGAGTGGCGCGCCACACACCACGCGCAAATCCCGCCGAAGCGGGATTCGCGCGTCAAGCGTCCGCGACGGAACGAATCAGGCGCGCTGGCGACGCGCCAGCCCCATTGATGCCAGCGCCACACCCAGCAGGGTCAGGCTCATCGGTTCGGGAAGATCGACCGGAGCGAAGGTGTCGCGGAACTCCCAGGAGATCACGTCATGGTTGGCAGCGGCCGCGCCGGTACCCGAGGTGAAACCGACAAAGGCGTTGGGAGTCCCCAGCACGGCGGCCAGATCGACGTTGTACGAGAGCAGCGACGCCGCCGGACGGGCGTTCGTCCCGCTCAAGCGTACTTCCAGTTGATCGGTGTTGCCGTCGTAATCGATCCAGGCAAACAGGTCGGCCCCCGAATCCAGCGTCACGGGCAGGGCCGTGTTGAGCGCCACCGAAGTGACGCTGCCGTTGAGGTCGATACCGACATGGTTGTCGCTGTTGCCATCGCCGCCACCATTGTTCCAGTTGTCGAATTCAATGCCGACGCTGTTCGACAAACCAAGGTAACCAATGCCCCCACCAATGCCGCCGGCGGTATTCGAGACGGTCTGTACAACGAAAACCAGGCCATCGGCGCCGCCGGCCTGCTGGCCATTGAAGTTGAAGGCAAACTTGGTGCTGAACGACACATTGGCCCCGAGCGTGACCGCTGTGGTGCTGAAGGCAGAGCCGGCTTGGCTGAACTGGGAGGGAGTCACCCGCAGCACGCTGCGACTGCTCCCGTCCGTGGCACCGGCTGCAGCGTTGTTCAATTGCAGCCCGGCAAGCGAAGAAAAGTCGTTGAAAAGGATCGTCGTCGCCGAAGCGACCGGGGCGGCGAGGCTCATGGCGAGCGCCAATGCGGAAATCCGGAACATGGGGGCGTCTCCTGTTGATTGAAATGATACTGACTACAGCAACAAACGTGCCACGGTATATTTTTCAATGAGTTGGAGCTTTTCTGTCGTTCGGCCCGACGAAAACTGTAAATTTCGTCGACAGCAGCAGATCGCCGACGCGGCCAGAAAGCTGCTTCGCCAGGCTCATGACCAAGGAAGCACTCCGCGAACCGAGCGGCAACGTACTCGACGACCTTGGGTCTCCCTCGCAAACGCCGCCCGCCCCATGGGCCATGCACGCGCAGCTCATGGCCACCCTGCGCGAAAGCATCACCAAAGCCGGATGGATCCAGGCGCAAGCGACGGAGCGACTCGGCAGCGGGTCATCGCGCGTTTCCGGCCTGAAGCGCAACAAGGACGACACATCCGGTCGTGCCATGCCGATGACGGTCGGCACTCAGGGAGGACAGCGTGTCGAAAGGGCGGTCGGCTGCGCGAGTCGCAGGATCGATCGAGCGGGTTGACGAAGCGGAGCGCGAGCCGTGCCTCGATGACGACCGCCGGGCGCAGCGCGCCACCGCCCCGCGGTCGGCGGATCAGCGATCGGCAAGCGGCACGTAGCCCAAGTTTAACACGCCAAGAAAAACATCTATCTGAATCAACTGGTTGCGT
>ERZ761609.1866-NODE-1866-length-17076-cov-44.538511_pt1 | contig 17076 bp, 18 predicted proteins | sample MGYA00511163_ERZ761609 | MGnify/ENA primary metagenome ERZ761609 (study PRJEB28899, sample SAMN02445070) | bioreactor sludge metagenome | biome: EBPR sludge | place: Australia: Brisbane, Thorneside Wastewater Treatment Plant | collected 2011-12-16 ... | reverse complement strand
AGGACGTTGCCCACTATATGAAAAGGCCCAGCCCCACCACAGGCTGGGCCTTTTCGCGTTCCAGGATGCAGTCTTTTATGGCCGGTAGACCGGAATCCACGCCAGCACACACGCCCCCAAACCCGCCGCGAGACACAACCACGCGAACCAGTCGCCCCACATCGTGTATGCCGTCTGTTCGCGGATCCAGCCAAAACGCAGCCGGCCTGACTGTCTTTCGAAATCCGGCAATTCATCCCAAACCCGACCCGCCGGATCAATTGCCGCCGTGCGCCCGTCATTGGCCGGACGCAAAAGCCAGCGGCCGTTCTCCACGGCCCTCATGCGCGCCAGGGCCAGATGTTGCTCTCTCGGCGCACTGGACTTGCCGAAATATCCGTCATTCGTCAAATTGATCAGAACTTCCGCGCCCTCCCTGGCCGCCTCGCGGACGAGGTGCGGGAATGCCGACTCGTAGCAAATGAACACGCCAATCCGGTTCTCGCCTGTGGAAAATACACCGGCCTTCCGGCCGGCGGCATAATTGCCAGCCTCGCTTGATATCTTTTCGATCCACCCGAATCCCGGCGGGATGTATTCGCCGAAGGGTACCAGAAACTGCTTGTCATAGCGGCCGGCCAATTGTCCGCGCGCGTCGATCAGAAACCCGGAATTCAACGGTTCACGTTTCGGCGTGAACGCAACGCCGCCGAATAGGAATGGAGCTTTCGCCAGGCGGGTCAGTTCGGCTGCCGCCCGGCGCAGTGTTTCGTCCTGGTAGTAATAGAGTGGTGCGGGCGCCTCGGGCCACAAAAGGAGCGCCGGCGCCGCTTGATCCACCTCAATAGCCTGAGCGAGGGTGGAATACATCAACTGCCGCAGCATGCGGTCCTTTTCTTCCTGGGTCCAGGTCATCTCCGCGGGCACGTTGGGCTGCATGACGACGGCCTCCCGGCCCGGGGCCTGTTTCAACTGCACCGCGGGAAGCAACCAGAGGAGTCCCAGTGCGAGCAGACAGGCCACCTCCCGGCGCGGCCTGCGCAACAACACGAGCGCCAACCCCGTTGCCAACGCCGCGAAGACAAACGAGATCCCATAGACTCCCACCAACGGAGCCAGACGGACAGGCAATCCCATTTCAAGGCCCGCATTCCCGAGTGTGAGCCAGGCAAACCCGAGCGGGCCGTGAGTCCTCTCGATCCCCACCCAGAGGGCAGCAACCGCCGGAACCGCCCACGGCCGTTTCAGCAACGGGCCCGCGAGGGCCGCAAAGACGGCCAGATGGAGTCCTTTCGCCAGGGCGAAGGCGATCAGGGCGAGGATGGCCAGCGGGCCCGTCAGTCCCCCGTAAGCCGCGAGGACATCGCCGATCCAGTGGCACACCACGAGCCAGTAACAGAATCCGGCGAGCCAGCCGGTCAGAAACCGGCGGCCCCACCCCGATTCGTGGGTGAGGGCGTACAACAAAGGGGTCAACGCCGCGGGAGCCAGAAAGGCTGCCTTCCAGGGAGGGAGGATCGCGGCGAGCAGGGCCGCGGACAGCACCGCGCCACCCGCGGCTAACTGCCAGCGCCGCATGACTCCCGTGCCTGCTCGTTCACTTCGTCCGCCATGTACGAGGAGCGCACGAATGGTCCTGCAAAGACCATGCGGAACCCCATGCTCATCCCCCGGGCCTTCCACCGTTCATACCGGTCTTCCGGCACGTATTCGCTCACTTCCCGGTTCCGCCGCGTTGGCTGCAGATACTGGCCGATCGTCACCACATCCACTTCCGCCGCCCGCAAATCCGCCAGCAATTCGTTCACTTCCTCCTCCGTTTCGCCCAGGCCCACCATCAGCCCCGACTTCGTTAACACTCCCGGCGCCGCCTCGCGCGCGAAGCGCAGGACTTCGAGCGACTGGAGGTAGCTGGCCTGGGGGCGGACCGGCTTGTACAGGCGCGCTACGGTCTCCATGTTGTGGTTGAAGACGTGCGGACCAGCCGCCAGCACCCGCGCCACCGCCTCGTGATCTCCGCAGAAGTCCGGAGTGAGGACCTCGACCCGGGCCTCGGGCAGGGCCGCGCGGACGCGCTCCACGGTCTCCGCGAAGTGTGCGGAGCCTCCGTCGGCCAGATCATCCCGGTTCACGCTCGTGATGACGACATAGCGCAGGTCCATCGAGCGCGCCATGGCTGCGACGTTGGCCGGTTCCAGTGGATCGAGGGCCATGTCGTGTTTCGCCGGCGACCCCTTCGGGACCGAGCAGAAGGTACAGCCCCGCGTGCAGACGTTGCCGAGGATCATGAACGTCGCCGCCCTCCGCGAGAAACACTCGTGGATGTTCGGACAGCGCGCGGACTCGCACACAGTATGCAGGTGCAACCGCCTCAACTCATTCTTAAGCAATTGCACCGACTGAAAATCGGTCGCCGGCTTCCGCAGAAACTGCGGCAATCGCTCCCGCCGTCCGGAGTTGCCTATCTGAACGAGTCCAGTGCTCACTGGATCGTCCGCGGCATCGGGTTGTCGATCCCCAACTCCCGCAATTTGTCGCGCGCCGCCGCCACCGCTTCCTTGCTTGCCAGCGGTCCCACCAGAACCCGGACCAGACCCGCCTGGTTGGGAACCGCCATCAGCGTACCCGTATGCCCGTTCCGCTTCAGCATGCCGAGCATGCCTTGTCCGTCCTTCAGACTCGTCGCCGCGACCTGAAGGTAGCTCCCCGTCGCCGGTGCGGGCAGCGCGCCCGTGTCCGTGGCGGTTTCGACACCCCCTTGCACGCTCAGGGGCGGCGCCGAGGGTTTCACCTCCGGGAGTTTGACGTCAGCCTTGGCCGGCGGGGGCGGCTCGGGAGCCGGTTCCACCTTCGCTGGCGGTGGAGTGCCGGCCTGAGCAGGCTCGGCCGGCCCCGCCGCCGCAACGGACTTCGCCGGTTCCACTGGGGGATCGATCGTCTTGAGCGCACCCCCGGGCGGGGCTGTGGCGACAGCCGGCGTGGTGCTCCGTCCCGCCAGAAAGCCCATTGCGAAGAACACGCCCAACAGCACGATGACAATAAACAAAACCCCCAGGAGCTGTTTGTTCCCCAGTATCAGTTCATATTCGCCGTCTTCACGTGCGGGCATAGCGTTGGTGTCCTGTTTCCCCTTGAACGATCGTCTCTCATTGTTGAGAATAAACCTCAAATGGCTTGCTCCACAACTGCTTCCGGCGAATCCGGTCTCCGGTTTGCCTGCCAGTCCGGCTGCACGCGCTGCTGCGACGTCCAGGGCTTCGTCTATCTGACCGAAGCCGACCTTCTCCGCGCCGCCCGTTTCCTCCGGCTTTCTCCGGGGGAATTTGAGCGGCGTTACGTCTATCGCACCCGTCATCTGCTCCGGCTTCGCAAACCCCGCGGCCGGCAGTGCGAATTTCTACTGCCCGATGGCTGCTCCATCCACCCCGCGAAACCCACCCAGTGCCGGTTGTTTCCCTTCTGGCCTGAACTGGTCGAGTCCAGGCAAGCGTGGCAGCACACCGCGGAAACCTGCCCCGGTATCGGAATGGGACCGCTGTACCAAATTGGGACCGCACTTGAAACATCGGCCGAAATGCGCACGGCCTATCCGCATTTCTACGGATCTACTCCGGGTCCGGCAAAGCGCTGATTCCAAAGGACCTGGTCGAGTCGCTGCCGACTGGCCTTCCGCGTGCATCCCTTCCAGCGTCATGCTGGATCCCATCGCATCCCGGCTGGAGAGTTACCTGGACCTGTTGGCCCAGCGGCAGAAACTGGTCACCACCAACATCGCCAATGCCGATACCCCGGGCTACCGGACCCGCGACATCGACTTCCAGACCGAGTTCCAGTCCTTCAGCCGGGGCGCCTCGCCCACCATCCTGAATCCGCACGGGTTGACGGTCAAGAATGACGGCAACGACGTCAGCCTCGACCGCGAGTCGCGTTTGCTGGCCGAGAATGCGATGCGCTTCAACCTCGCCGCCAGCCTGCTGAAAGGTCAAATGCAGATGGTCCGCAAGGCCATCGAGGAAGGGAAGAACGGATGAGCCTTTTTCACGTCATGTCCGTCAGCGCGTCCGGGCTTGCCGCACAGCGTGCCCGTGCGCAGTCGATCGTTCAGAACCTCGCCAACTCCGAGACCACGCGAACCCCCGAAGGCGGTCCATACCGCCGCAAGGATGTCGTCTTCGCTCCCGAAGCCCAGATCTCGCCCTTCTCCTCTGTCTTCCAGGCAGAACTCGGCGCCCCGCAGACCGGGGTGGGCGTCGCCGGCGTGGTCGAAGACATCCGCGACCCATTGCTTCGATACCAGCCCGGCCATCCTGACGCTGACGCCCAGGGCTATGTCGCTTACCCCAACATTAATCCCGCCGAGGAAATGGTGGACTTGATGAGCGCTTCCCGAGGCTACCAGGCCAACGTTGCCGCCTTGTCCGCGGTCAAGGACATGGTCGCCAAGTCCATCGATCTGTTGAGGTAAATCCATCATGGGACCCATCTCCGGCATCCGCCCTCCCAATCCGGTCGAAGCGATTCGCGATGTAGCCGGTGCCGCCCATGCCCCAACGGGCGACTTCGGCCAGCTTGTCCGTCAGGCCATGCAGACCGTCGACGGACTTCAGAAGGATTCGCACGCGAGCGTCCAGCGGATGCTGTCCGGGGAGGTCGAGGACCTTCACAAAGTCGCACTTGACCACCAGCGCGCTGCCCTGGCCTTCGACATGTTTCTGCAGGTACGCAACAAAGCCGTCCAGGCCTATCAGGAAGTCATGAGGATGCAGTTGTAAGTCCTCCGGGACCGCCGCCATGGGACAGATCACCTCGCTCTTCGCCAGCCTCTCGCTCCGCCAGAAACTCACGATCGCCGGCGGCGCCCTCGTCGTCGCGCTTCTGATCTGGCAGGGGGTCCGCTGGAACCGGGAGAGCGACCTTCGTCCACTGTTCACCAACCTGGCAGCGGAAGACGCCGGCGTGCTTGTCGAGCGCCTTCGCGCCGCCAATGTCCCCTACAAAGTCGGCGATCAGGGCGCCATTCTCGTGCCTTCCGCCCGCGTCGCCGAACTGCGTCTCGAGATGGCTGCCGCCGGGCTGCCACGGTCGGGACGCATCGGCTTCGAGCTTTTTGACAAGACCAATTTCGGCACCACGGACTTCGCTGAACAGGTCAATTTCCGGCGCGCCATCGAGGGCGAACTCGAGCGCAGCATCATGGCGCTCAGTGAAGTGGAGCGCGCCCGAGTCCACGTTTCTTTCGCGAAACAGTCCGTCTTTCTGGACAACCGCGAACCCGCCAAAGCCAGCGTCATGGTCAAACTCCGCCCCGGCGCCCGCCTCCAACCCTCGCACCTGCTCGGCATCGCCCATTTGACCTCCAGCGCCGTCGAAGGGCTCGAACCCGAGAGCGTCTCGATCCTCGATATGGCGGGCGCGCTGCTCAGCCGGCCCCGCCGCGGCATCGAAGACGATTCCCCGGGCGCTTCCGACGCGATGATCGAATACCGCCAGTCCCTCGAGCGGGAGATGCTCGCCAAGATCCGGCAGACCCTCGATCCCCTCCTGGGCGAGGACAAATACCGCGCCGGCGTCTCCCTCGAATGCGACTTCACTCGCGGCGAACTCAGCGAGGAGCGCTTCGATCCCGACAACTCCGTGATGGTCACCTCCCAGAAGACGGAAGACGCCTCTGGCAGCGCCGGCGGTCCCGGGGCCGGCGGAATCCCCGGCACCGCCACAAGCCTGCCCCGGCCGGTTCAGACTGCCCCCGCTGGCGGCGGCGCCTCGCTTTCCCGCCGGACCGAGAGTATTGCCTACCAGACCAGCCGTGTCGTCCGCCGCACCGAGATCCCCCGCGGGGCGCTGAAGCGCATTTCCATCTCGGTCCTGGTGGACCACGCCGTCCGCTGGGAAGGCGAGGGCGCCGGCGCACGGCGGGTCCTCGATGCGCCACCGCCCGAAAAGCTCAAAGTCGTTCGCGACCTCCTTGCGGGCGTCGTCGGCTACCAGGAACAGCGAGGCGACCAGATCCTGGTAGAATCGCTGCCATTCGAGGCCACCCTGGCCGCACCTGCGCCAGCGCCCCCCGGCGGCGCCGCCCCCGAGGCGCCTGGCGGCTTCCCGGCCTTCGCGCTCCCCCCCTGGACTAAACCCCTGATCGACATCGCCCCGATCGGCGTCTGGCTCGGGGCCGCCGGCTCTTTGGTCGCCGTCTTCCTCGCCGCCATCGTCTGGTTCATCCGCCGCCGCGGCAGCCGGAAGCACCCCGCGTCCGTCGATCCGGGCCCCCGCGCTCTCGGGCCGGAGGAATCCGACGATCAGCTCGAGCAGAAAGCCATGGCCGCCATCGCCCAATCCGAGGCCGAGCGCGCGCGAATGGAAGAGGAGGTTCTGAACACCCTCCGCCTGCCCCCAAGCACCAAGAAATCGGAGGTTCTCAAGAAACACATCGGCGATCAGGCTCGGAAAGACCCCTATGCCACCGCCCAACTGATTCGGACCTGGCTCAACGAATCGGAGAAATAGCGCCTTGATCACCAATACCCAGTCGGAAAAAGACAAGGCCACCCGGCTCACCGGAGCCCAGAAGGCTGCTGTGTTGATGGTCTCGCTGGGTGAACACACCGGCGCCGAAATCCTGAAGCACCTTGATGAAGACGAAGTCGCCTCCATCGGCAAGGAAGTCGCCCGCCTCTCTTCCCTGTCCAGTGAAGATGCCGAAACCACCCTCGAAGAGTTCTACACCATGTCCATGGCGCAGGACTATGTCCTTAAGGGCGGCTTTGAATACGCCCGCAAGATGCTGATCAGCGCTTTTGGACCTGAATCCGCCAAGAAGATCCTGGACCGCCTCGTCAAAGCCCTTGGCAGTGAAGCCGCCAGCTTCGATGCCCTCCAAAAGGCCGATCCCCAGCAACTCGCCAAGTTCATCCACAGTGAGCACCCGCAGACGATCGCTCTCATTCTCAGCCACCTGAACTCATCCCAGGCTGCCGGCCTGCTGTTTTCGCTCCCGGCCGACCTGCGAGCCGATGTCAGCCTCCGCATGGCCAACCTCGACCAGATTTCTCCCGAAATCATCTCCAAAATCGCCGGCATCATCGGCATGAAACTGAAGGCCCTCGGCGAGATGAGCCGCGAATCCTACGGCGGCGTCCGCGCCGTCTCGGAGATGTTCAACCGCCTCGATTCCGGCTCCAGCAAGGAAATTCTGGACACCATCGAGCAGCGGGATCCCAACCTTGCCGAGACGATCCGCCACCTGATGTTCGTCTTCGAGGACCTCCTTCTCATCGACCAGGGTGGAATCAAGGAACTCCTCGGCCGGATCGACCGGAAGGTGCTCACCATTGCTCTCAAAGGCACCAGTGACCAGCTCAAGAGCCACTTCCTGCAATGCATGTCGGAGCGCGGGGCCGAGATGCTCCGGGAGGACATGGACGCCCTGGGCCCAATCAAGATCAAGGAAGTCGAAGCGGCCCAGCAACAGATCATCGCCATCGTTCGCCAACTCGAAGCGGAAGGGGTTGTCAATTTGAAGGGTACTGTCGGGGAACAGTATGTCGTCTAGAATCCTCAACTCAGCCGAAACCGTGTTCACCCCCATCAACTGGAGCGAACTCGGTCCCGGTCTGGACGAACTCCTCAATGCCAGCGCCCCCCGCCCCGCGGCGGGTGCCCGGCCCCCGGCCGAAGCCCCAGCGCCCTCCCCGGACTGGGAACTGCGCGTTCAGAACGCCCGCGAGGAAGGCCGCCGGGAAGCCGAAACCGCCGCCCGTCAGGCTGCCGCGAGGGAGATCGCCGGCCTTGAACAGCGTCTGCTGCAGAGTATCGAGTCGATCGCCACCCTCCGGCCGCGGCTACGTCTCGAAGCCGAGCGCCAGGTCGTCGAACTCGCCATCGCCGTCGCCCGCCGTGTCCTCCACCGCCAGATCACCATCGATCCCGATGCCGTCGCCGGCCTGGTCCGTTCCGCCCTCGATGGGCTCTCCCTACGCGAAGTCGTCTCGGTTCGTTGCCATCCCGCTTCCGCGGCCTCAATTCAGGCCGGCCTCGAACGCCTTGGCGCGCCGCCCGCCCTTCGAATTGAGCCTGACCCCAGCCTCGAATCCGGAGCCGTCCTCATCGAAACCACTTACGGAGCTCTGGACGCCTCCGTCACTACCCAACTCGAGGAAATCGAACGCGGTTTCTCCGACCTGATCCAACCCGCCACCCTCTTACGGCCATGACACACCCCCTGGATCTTCACCGTTATCAGAAATGGCTCTCCGAAGCCGACTCCACGCAGTGGACCGGCACGGTGACCGAGACCATCGGGCTGATCGTCGAGTCCCGAGGGCCCGCTGCCGCCGTGGGCGACTTCTGCGAGATCCTCACCCGCTCCGGTCGTCGCATCCGCACTCAGGTCATCGGCTTCCGCGAGGGCCGCCTGCTTTCCATGCCTCTCGAAGAGACCGGCGGTCTCCAGTCTGGCGACAGAATCGTTGCCCGCAAGCGCGATTCACAACTCGCCGTGTCCCATGCGCTGCTGGGCCGGGTCCTCGACGGCTTTGGACGTCCTCTTGACCAGGGACCCCCGCTCTCTGCGGATGCCTGGTACGACCTCTATGCCCCTCCACCCGGCCCGCTCGAACGCGAACCGATTGAAGAGCCCCTCAGCACGGGCATTCGCGCCATCGACGCCTTCCTCACCTGCGGCCGCGGCCAGCGCGTCGGTATCTTCGGCGGCTCCGGTGTCGGCAAGAGCACCCTCCTCGGGAATCTGCTCAAAAACCACAATGCCGATGTCGCCGTCCTTGCTCTCGTCGGCGAGCGCAACCGCGAAGTCCGCGACTTCATCGAGCATGAACTCGGCCCCGAGGGCCTCCGCCGCTCCGTCCTTGTCGTCGCCACCTCCGACCGTCCCTCCCCGCTCCGCGTTCGTGCATGCTTTGTCGCCCTGGCCATTGCAGAATTCTTCCGCGATCAGGGAAAAGATGTCCTCCTCGTCGCCGATTCCGTCACCCGTCTCGCGATGGCCCAGCGCGAAATCGGCCTCGCCGGCGGCGAACCCCCCAGCCAGAAGGGCTATACTCCCTCCGTTTTCCAGATGCTCCCCCGAATCTTCGAACGTGCCGGCCGCTTCCAGCGCGGCTCCATCACCGGATTCTTCACCGTCCTCGTCGAAGGTGACGACATGAACGAACCCATCGCCGACGCCGTCCGCGGCATCCTCGACGGGCACATCGTGCTCTCGCGCGCGCTCGGCCAGCGCGGCCACTACCCCGCCATCGACGTCCTGCAATCCGTCTCGCGTCTGGCCACCCGGGTCAGCAGTCGCGATCAGGCCGCATCCGCCTCCAAGGTTCGTGCTCTTCTCGCCGAACTCGAAGCGTCAGAGGATTTGGTCCGGATCGGCGCCTATGCGGCCGGCGCCAACCCCAAACTCGATGTCGCTCTCCGCCTTCGTGAGCAGGTCGAATCCTTCCTCCGTCAGGGCGCCCACGAGCACACACCATTTTCGGATACCATCGACCGCCTTCAGTCCATCGCCCATGCCGCCTGAGGATGAACCCGCATGAAAAAATTCCGTTTTGCTCTCGACAAACTCCGCTCCTGGCGCCAGATTCAGTGCGACACGGAGCAGGCGCGTCTTCAAGCCCTCCTCCTCGAAGACCGCCAGATCCAGAAGCGCCGCGATCGCCTCGCGCAGGACCTGGACCGCTCACTCGCCGCTGTAGTCGAAGGGCGCTTCAACCAGGCCGAGGAACTCTTCGCCCTCAACCAGTTCTCAATGTTCGTCCAGGGGGAATCCCAGAAGCTTGCCCATCTGCAGTCTCAACTCGCCCAAGCGATTGAAAAGCAACGGCTCGTGCTGCTCGAAGCCCGCCGGCATGTCGAGGTTCTGGACCAGGTTCGCGAATCCCGGCTCAAACAGTGGCGGTTCGATGCTGAACGCGAACAGGAAGATCTGGTCGCCGAACTGGTCGTGGCCCGCTGGAAGACCGCCGCGGGGCGGTCTGGCTGAAAGGACCGCGAGTCCGATGGCTGAAGAGAGCGGCAGAATCAGGGCCGGGGAGGGAAGACTGTAACGAGGACGCGTTGGTACCGGGTGAGGCGGGGGACGCCGCGGTCGGTGACGGCGAGGATGACGTGGATGGTTTCGGGTTTGGTCACGCTGGGGGCCGTGAACGAGGCGTCGCGTTTGTCCGCGTCTTCGATGTTGAGGGCAAAGGGCGTGCGGGAGTTGGAGATGGGGACGGTGCTGGGTTCGGGATAGTAGATCCAGCGGTAATCGAGGGGGTGGCCGTCGGGGTCGGAAGATCCGGCGGCGCTGAGCGTGACCCGCGAGCCGGAGGCGGCGTTGAGTCGTTGCGGGTGGGCGAGTTTCGCGACAGGGGGGTGGTTGGCGCCGGCGAAGGGTTTGATGGTCCAGTCCATCCGGGCGGCGAAGTCGTTCTGGTAGGCCTCGCGCCAGCGCCAGATGGTGACCTTGTTGCCGGAGTGCCATTTGCCGTCGATGCCGAGGGCTTCATCCTCGGCGTCCGTCCAAAAAGGGCGGGTCTCTGGTTCGATGAACCACTTGCGCATTCTGGGGGTGTAGAACTCGTAGCGGCCGCCCCAACTGCCCCAATCGGGGCGTTCGGGGTTGCCGAGGCCGTTTTCGATGAGGAAGAGGAAGCTGGGTGAGTCCCCCTCCATTTGGTATTCGGTCTGGGGATAGAGGGAGCCGAGGGGACCTTTGGCGCGAATCTGTTTGTCGAGCCAGGGATTATCGACGAGAGAGAAGTCGGCGCCGGCGAAGCGGCCGTGGAAGTTGTCGCCACTGATGGCGGTCCAGGTGGAGTGATGATAGGCGCCGGCGGCGTGGTAGCCGGGGCTGGCGATGTAGAAGAGCTTGGGGAAGGTTTTGCGAAGCCAGGGGCCGCTGTCGTCCTGATCGGAGATGGTGTAAACGCGGAGTTTGGCGACGAATCGGTCGAGGTCTTCGGGGGAGCGGGTGGCGCGGACCTTCCAAAGGGCCTGGGCGAGGCAGTTGGGTCCTCCCCAGACGGTGATCCAGACGGGGCGGGGGTCGTCGCGATCGGCAACTTCGATGATGCGCTCGGAGCCGGGGGAGTCCATGCCCGGACCGACGGCATCCATTCCGAGACCGGCTTTGCCTTCGCGCACCGTCGACAGCAGATACTCGGCGGAAGGGAAGCCGGATTCGTGCTGGAGCAGGTTCTCGTGAACCCGGCCGTAGGCCCGGACGAGCGTGCGGATGCTTTCCGGGGAGGTCTTGTTCCTCTGGTGGATCGAGGTGGTGGCAATGAGCGCTTCGACGTCCCATTGATTGGAATAGAGGAGGAACCGGATCATGGACTGGGTATCGTCGGGTTCGTTCTCGATATCAGTGAGGACAATGACCCGGCGCTTCTGGTCAGCGGCCTGGAGAGTGACGGCGCCCAAGGCCAGCGCGGGCAGGAGGAGCAGTGCAGCGAGAGGCGTCATTAGGGTTCGGAACCATTATGACGGGAGGAAAGGGAAGTCTGGCGGAGAGGGGGGGATTCGAACCCCCGGTAGAGTTTTAAGCCCTACGACGGTTTAGCAAACCGCTGCTTTCGACCACTCAGCCACCTCTCCGCGGCTCGTTTGGGTGGGTCCAAAGCGATCATAACACAGGCTGGGGGGCGGGAAGGGAATGCAGATTGATGCGCGTGCCCGCATAATCAGAACTAGGACACTTTATGGCATTTGCATCGATTCCGGAGGCGATAGAGGACTTCCGCGCCGGCCGGATGGTTGTGGTGGTGGATGACGAAGACCGGGAGAACGAAGGCGACCTGACGGTGGCGGCCGAGGTGATCACGCCGGAGATGATCAACTTCATGGCCGTGCACGGGCGGGGGTTGATCTGTCTGGCGCTGGCGCCGGAGATCTGCGACCAGTTGCAGTTGCGGATGATGACGGACAACAACACGTCGCAGTTCGGGACGGCGTTCTGCGAGGCGATTGATGCGGCGGAGGGCGTGTCGACGGGCATCTCGGCGGCGGACCGGGCGCACACGATCCGGGTGGCGATGCGGCGGGAAGCGCGGCCGTTCGATCTGGCGAAACCGGGGCACATGTTCCCGCTGCGGGCGCGCGAGGGGGGCGTGCTGATCCGGTCCGGGCAGACCGAAGCGGCGGTGGATCTGGCGCGGTTGGCGGGATTCCGGCCGGGCGGGGTGATCTGCGAGATCATGAACGAGGACGGGACGATGTCGCGGGTGCCGGAGCTGGAAAAGTTCTGCGAGCGGCACGACCTGAAGCTGATTTCGGTGGCGGATCTGATCCGGTACCGGATGGAGCACGAGCGAATCATCCGGCGGTCGGCGGAAGGGGAATTGTTGAACGATCTGGGGGCGTTCCGGACGATCAGTTATACGAGCAGCATCGATCCGGAGTCGCATCTGGCGCTGGTGTATGGCGATGCGGAGGGGCAGGAGCAGGCGCTGGTGCGGATGCACGCGCGGTGCACGTACGGGGATGTGTTCGGGAGTTCGGAGTGCGATTGCCGGCGGATGTTGCGGCGGTCGATGGAGAAGATCGTGGAAGCGGGGGCAGGGGTGGTGGTGTATTTACACCAGACGGGTCAGGGCGTTCGTCAGATCGCATCGGCGGAGCCGGGACAGTTGCCCAGGCTGATGTCGCACAACAAGGAGCACATGCATTACGCTTCGCCGGCGGGGCAGAAGCTGTTGCAGCATGAAAGCGGGCTGGGAGCGCAGATTCTGTCGGATCTGGGGCTGCGGCGGATTCGTCTGTTGACGAACCATCCGCGCAAGATCGTGGGGTTGGAGGGTTACGGGATCGAAATTGTGGAGCAGGTCCCAGTGGATTAGCGGGAAGCGGGAATGAATGGGGCTGCTGGCGCGTTAAGAGGGGCAGGAGACGTTCACATGCTGACAAAATCGATTCTGACGGGACTGTTTTTGGGTGTTGTGGCGGCGGCGGGAGCCGATCCGGCATTGCTGCGGATGCTGCCGGCGGAGCCGCAGATGGTGGCGGGTCTGGACGTGGAGCGGGCGCGGGATTCGGTGTTCGGGCGCCGGATTCTGGCGGAGATGAAGGACGAGGACGAAGGTTTCCGGAAGCTGGTGGATTCAACGGGCTTCGATCCGCGGCGCGATTTGCGCGAGGTGGCGCTGGGAGTGAGCGGATTGGGCGAGCAGAGCCGGGCGGTGGTGGCGGTTCGGGGGACGTTCGATGGAGCGCGGATCGGGCGGTTTCTGGAGGCCGAAGGCGGGCAGAAGGTGGTGTACCGCGGGGTGGAGATCTGGAAAGGCAAGCAGAGCAAGGGGGAGGAGGGGTTCGCGTTTCTGAACGGGACGCTGGCGGTTTTCGGGGCGGATGCGCTGGTCCGGCAGGCGGTGGACCGGCATCTGGGAGGGGCGGCAGGAATTGAGGGTGCGCTGGCGGCGCGGGTGAGCGACTGGAGCGGGCGCGGGGACGCGTGGTTTGTGTCCGGGGTTCCGCTGGGAGCGATGGGCCGGGGGCCGGGGGGGCTGGTGCCGGGAGGATTGCCGGTGGATGTGATCCGGGAGGCGGCGGTGGGGGTCCGGTTGGGGAGCGTGGTGGAGGTATCGGGTGAACTGGCGATGCGTTCGGCGCAGGATGCGACGGCGCTGGCGGACGTCGTCCGGTTCATGGTGTCGATGCTGCGGAGCAACACGGCGCAGCCGGGGGCGGCGGAACTGAGCAAGATAGCCGACAGCTTGCAGTTGGGGGTGTCGGGCGATCAGATGAAGTTCTCGGTGGCGGTGAGCGAGGAGCAGTTGGACCGGCTGCTGGGAAGCCGGACGAAGCGGGCCGCGCGCCGTTGAGGTATATTGAAAGATGCGCGTCTCGCGCAAAATTTACGCCGGAAGGAGGTGAGTAGGAAATGGCGGAAGTTTACATCCAGGATGGTGAAACTCTGGAAAGCGCATTGCGGCGGTTCAAGCGCAAGGTGCAGCAGGAGGACATCATCAAGGAGATCAAGAAACACTCCTACTACATGAAGCCCGGCGAAAAGAAGCGTGTGAAGCAGGCTTTGGCTCGCAAGCGGAATCGCAAGAAGCGGTCGCGGGACATGGACTAGGCGCATCTCCAAGCAGAACGAGAAAAGCCGCGGAGCCTGAGGGCGCCGCGGCTTTTCGTTTGGGAAGAGGGTGCTATTTGAGCAGTTTCTTCATTTCGTGTTCGACCTGCCGGAAGCCCGCGGGGACGGCGAGGCGGGCGGGATCGACGGAGGCGGTGGAGAAGTTGGAGCTTTCGCTGGTCATTTCCATGAAAGCGCCGGCCTGACCGGAGGCGGCGGGTGCGGCCTGGGGTTCGGGTGTGGGTTCGGGCTTGGGCTCCTGCTTCTGGCGGCGGAGGCCACCGAGGGCGCCGGATGTGGCGGCGCCGGCGAGACCGCCGAAGCGGCCTCTGGTGGCGCGGGAGTCTTCCCAGTTCTCGCCTAGCGATGACAGCAGAGCTTGACGACGCGCTTCGGTCTTGGTCAGCGCCGCCGCCCGAACGCTGGCGATACGGAGCGGCTCAAGCTCCCGGGCAAACCGCTCAACTCTGGCCACGGTCATTCTAAAACCTCCGCCATAAGCTGGGCGTAGTGCATTGTTCGGATCGACAGCCGTTCTCGCTCAATCAAGCCGTTGAGGTGCATAAGACAGCCCATGTCTCCGCTGACCAGGGTATCGGCGCCCGCCAGGAGGACATTCCGCAGCTTCTCCAAACCGATGTCGGAGCTAACGGTCGGGTGCCCGACCGAAAACGCGCCGCCAAACCCGCAGCATTGGTCTGTTTGTTCGAAAGGGATGAACTCGATTCCTTTAGCGAGCGCTACAAATCGCTCTTGGCGGTCGCCAAGGTGCATCATCCGTCCGTGGCACGCGCGATGAAAGGCGATCCGGCGCTTCTTCGAAACTCGGTTGCCGTTTATAGGCCATCGATCGACGCCGAGTTCGTCCAGCATGAACTCCGAAAGTTCGAAAACGCGGGGAGCCGTCAGACCGATCATCGGGTACCCATGCCGCAACATTGCCGCACAAGATGCGCTGGGCGTAACGATCGCTATAGATGGGTCGAAAAAGTTGATGCAACTTTGCGCGACGAGTTTGGAAGCGGCCCAATCGCCCGCGTTGAACGGCGGCTGGCCGCAGCAGGTTTGTTTTTCGGGAAAGACGACCGTGCATCCGGCATGCTCCAGGATGCGTACCGTCGCGATGCCGACCTCGCCAAAGAAGGCGTCGCAAAGGCAGGTCAGCATGAGTTGAACGCGCATGGGTCACTCGCCGGGATGGTAAGTCCGCAAGCTCAGAGAAATTCGCAGCATATCACCGAGTTCCTGCCAGCTGGCGAAGTGCCCTTGGGCCAAGAATTGGGCACCGAGATTTCCCAAAACCGTCGCTTCTCCCGGACCGGCCAAGACCGCGCGCCCTGAGACGTTCGCGAGCGCTTCGCAAAAGGCCCGGCTATTCGAACCACCCCCGGCAACCCGGATCTTGGTGAATTGCTTGTTCACGATCGCTTCGAGCTTCTCCAACTGCCGCGCCGTCTCCTCGACCAGGCTCATCAGGGCGATTCCGCTCCAGGCTTCGGCGGTCGGTGGATCTTCCGTGAGTTGGGCGCGCACGGCCTCGAGCATCGATGGTGGGTTGAAGAAATCGGCCGCTAAAGGGTCAATGCGCCCCGCATAGCTCTGATCGGCACGGTCGATCCAGTCGGGCACGGTCCCCGTAAGGTCGAGGTCTTCAAAGAGCCGGTTGACGATGTAGAACCCCGGAATGTTTTTGAGAAATCGAATCCTGCCGTCGACGGTCCATTCGTTCGAGAAGTTGGCGGCTTCGGCTTCGGCAGAGACCAGGGGGCGGTCGAGGATGCAGCCGAGCAGGCTCCACGTGCCAACGTTGAGGAAGGCTTCGTCGGGTTCGAGGGCGCCGAGTCCGAGCACGGCGGATGCGGTGTCGTGGCTTCCGACTCGAACCACCCGCACTCCCTCGGCAGTTTTTCCGACAACGCTTCCCGGCTCCTGAGGCTGCGTGTCGGGGACCGGCCAGCCGGCGATCTGAAATGCCTCTTGGGACCAGCTCCCGTCGGTGCCCATCAATTGGGTCGTGGAGGCCTGAGTCACCTCGTGGCCGGCCGTGGAGCCGAGAAGCAGAGCAAACAGCTCGGGCAGGATCAGCCAGCGGCCTTCTTTGGGCAAAGCCGGACGTTCGCGCTTGCGAGCGATGAGTTGGTAGATCGTGTTGAACGGTTGATGGGCGATGCCGGTGAGTTCGTAGAGTCGCGGGCGGTGGGCGGCGAGCTCGTCGAAGACCGATTGATGTTGGGGGTCGCGGTAGCAGACCGGAAGTTGCCGCAACTTTCCACTTGAGTCTACGAAGCCGTGATCCACACCCCAAGCGTCGATTCCGATGGTTGTTTCGGAGGAAATGGCTTTGGCGTGAGAAACGGCCATTCGGCAGAAGCCGAGGAGTTTCTCAACATCCCAGCAGGGGCGGCCATCCTCTTCGAGCGCTTCGTGGGGCGTTTGCTCGACGATTTCAAAGTAGATGCGACTTCCGTCCCAGGTTCCTTTGGCGAAGCGGACGGAGGTGGCGCCGAGGTCGATTGCGATGGCGTTAGCGGAGGAACCCTTCACGCACGCCCCCATCCACCGGGATCACGCAGCCGGTCGTTCGGCTGCTTCGTTTTTCGCTCGCCAGCCAGGCAATCGCTTCGGCGCAATCCTCTGGCGAGACGGCTCGACCCAACATCGAGCGCTTGCGGTAGTACTCCGGCAGTTCGTCGATTCCGATGCCAAGGGTCTTGGCCGTTTGCTCTTTCCAGGCATCGGACCAGATTCCCGAACCCTGCAGCACCGCGTCCGGATTGATCGCGTTGCATCGAATCTCGTGCTTCGCCAAGTCGCTGGCCGTGCAACGCATCAGGTGAAGCTCGAACGCCTTGGCCGCCGAATAGACGGCCGCGTTGCCGCCGACCGCCACGCCGTTCTTCGAGGCGACTACGATGAGCGCGCCACCGGTGCCTTGGCGGATCATCACTTGGGAGGAAGCACGCAAAGCCAGGAAGTAAGCCTTCATCAGGAGGTTGGCCTGGAAATCGTAGTCGGCGTCGGTGGTGTCGGCC
>ERZ761609.1865-NODE-1865-length-17078-cov-52.261998_pt1 | contig 17078 bp, 13 predicted proteins | sample MGYA00511163_ERZ761609 | MGnify/ENA primary metagenome ERZ761609 (study PRJEB28899, sample SAMN02445070) | bioreactor sludge metagenome | biome: EBPR sludge | place: Australia: Brisbane, Thorneside Wastewater Treatment Plant | collected 2011-12-16 ... | reverse complement strand
GATATTTTTTTGGTGGGTCGTATGATGGACGGTTTGGTATGGATTGGATTTGGGGGGGTGGGGGCGGAGCTGAAGCTCCGCGCGGGCTAAAGCCCGCCCTACGGGGGGACACAGGCGACCGTCCCACCGTAGTTTTCAGCGAAATCGTATGTGGTTGAGAGCATTGCACTTGCGGGTTGGGCCTGGGCCATGGGATGACGGGGCTGGGTGGGGTGGAGTTAGTAAGTCTTGTTTTAGCAATAGTTTACGGCTGGTGTGTGGGGGACGGGTCAGGCGGTCACGGTGCGGGCGGTCACGGTGCGGGTCACGGTGCGGAGGCTGTCACGGTGCGAACGTGGGACGGGTCAGGCTATTGCGATGAGCCGGTGCGCGTTGTCACGGTGCGCACGGTGCGCCGAATGCAGCGGCGGCCCCGGCGGCCGTCGTGGCTGCCGGGGCCGGAGGACTGCCTTTAGTTGCCGAGATCGCGAGGCACTCTTACGAATACCTGCCGCGTGGTCGAGTTGCCGCTGGCGTCGGTGGCCTTGTAGGTGATGGTGTAGATGCGGCCGGTGCCCATGCCACGGCGTTCAGCCCGGAGGAAGAACTCGCGGTCGTCGGTTCCGAACTCGGCGCCCTGCACGTCATCCAAGGTGAAACCGTCTCCCAGGGAGTTGTCCGGTTCATTCGCCGTGATGGACACCAACTCGACGGTGGGCACCCCGTCGCAGACGTCCGTTGCGACGATATTCGCCCGTACACGCACCATCTGGTGGTTCGGCGGCCAAATCAGCGACGGCGTCACCGAGACTTCAAGCACCGGTGGTGTCGTGTCCTCGATGGTCACTTTCTGGATCGCCGTTCCCGTATTGGTGCTCGGGTCGGTAGCGGACCAGGTGACATCGGTGACCCCAAGCGGGAACAGCGCGGGGGCGTTGTTGGCTGTGGCGAGCGGACCCACGCAGGCGTCGGCCGCGGTGGCGAGGCCAAGTTCGACTGGCGTGCCTTGGGGCGAAGTGCACTCCTTCGTGATGGGACCGGGCGCGGTCACCACGGGCGCCAGCGTGTCGCGGATACGGAATTGGCGGGATACGGCGAAGAAGACATGGCCGCCGTCAGGCTCGAGCATCATTCTGCGGTCCTGGCCGAACAGGTTCGCGGGCATGGTCAGCGTGTGGCTGCCGTCGTTCGCGGTGCTGGCGACGAGGTTGGTGAAGCCGTTGATCCCGGGCGACGCCGAATCGGAGAGTTTGATGGCGACGTTCGAGGCGATGGAGCCGCCGCCGACGTTCCAGGTGATGGTTTCCGGCCTGGCGCATTCGAGGTTGTCGCCGGTGGAGGGATAGGTGAACTCGAAGGGTGCGCCAGAGACCGAGACGGTGGTCTGGCCATGGCGGACGCCGCCCAGGTTGTCGCGGGCGATGGCGCGGAAGGTCAGGTCGCGGTTCACCGACGGCAGCACTTCCCATGAGGTGGACGGCGGGCTGAGGATCGCGCCAAACTCCGGAAAGACGCGCTGGCGGTCGGCTGTAGGAGGACGCGAACGGAACATCGGGCCTTGAGCGGAGCTGCTGGATGGCGCGCCGCCGGCGGGGCCCAGGTCGAACTGCTCCCAGTTGACGGTAGCGCCGTTGGAAGTGGCGGTCAGCCGGAATGGGGTGCTCTGCGGGACGGTGCGGCTGGGGCCGGGGTCGACCGTGGGCAGAGAAGACAGGCCAGGCTCCAGGGCGCCGCAGAGGCCGCCGGAGACGAAGGCGTAGTCCGTCATCTGGTCGATGCTGCGGACGTGGAAATAGTCATTGCTGTTGGCCTGGACATTCTGGCCCGAGCAGATGCCGGCGTAGGCCATGATGGTGGTGCCGCTGCCGGGTTCGAAGGCGGATTCGGCCACGCGGTTGCCGGAGCAGGAACCGGAAGTGCCGTTGAAAGTGTGGTCAGCGTTGATCTGGTGGCCGACTTCGTGGGAGAAGTAGTCCACGTCGAACACGTCACCCGTCGGGTTATTCAATTGCGTGCCGCCCCGGCCTTTGCTCGCATCGCGGCAGACAGCACCGAGTTCGGCAAGACCACCACCGCCGCCAGCGCCGACAACGTGACCGATGTCCCAGCCGCTCGTGCCGTAACGGCAGACGAGGAAGTCATGGTTCTGGGTCAGGAACGCACCGGTCACCGAGGGGGAGTTCGCGAACGGGTAGGCGCAGGAGCCGACGGCGTCGCCGCCGTCGATCACACTGCCGGTGAGCGCGTCTGTGGAAAGCAGGGTGAATCGGATGGACACTTCGCGGGCATAGATGCCGTCCATGCGGCCTACTGTCGTCGCAACCTGGTTCACGGCCTGGCTTACGCCGCCCATGAAGTTGGTGTAGTTAAAGGTGGTGACGATCCGCAGCCGGTAGCGGCGGACGTTGTTGCCGACGGGGTTGAGGTTGATCTCGCTGCGGTCCGGCAGCGCTTCGGCCAGGTGGCGAACGGCATGGACGGGGTCGTCGCGGAAGTCCCGGGTGACGCCGCACTCGAAGGGCCGCTTCTCCGCGTCGTGCTTCCAGAAGGTCATGTAGAGGCCCGCGTCCTTATCGAGCGGGTCAATCAGGACGGTGCCCTGCTCACCAATGAGCTGGCCGTGGAAGCCGAGCAGCGTCTGGTCGAGACGGGCGGTGATGGTGGGGTCGTCGATGCCGCGGCCGGAGTACATTTTGATCTCCGGGTGCTTTGCCGCCATTTCGGGGCCCAGGATGGAATCCTCCCAGACTTCGAGGCGCGTGAACGTGCCGTCGGGCATGGGGACTTCAAAGACCTGACGCTCGCCGAGGCGGGCGGCGCGGTCGAGGCGGCCGAGGGTATTGTCGAGCCCGAGTGGGTTGAGACGGACGGCGATATAGCGCCGGGGCATGTTGCGGCTGGCAATGATACCCCCCGGGACTTCGGCCTCGGGTTCGAACTGCCAGACGCCCTGCGTGGAACCCGCGGGCGGTTCGTTAGCGGTTTCCTGGGCAAGACCGGACGCGGTGAAAACTAACGCGCCGGCCAAAATGGATCGCAGCAGCCCTCCGCGGCGCTGACGGGACGGAACGGACATTGGACAAGCCTCCTCTGATTGCCTTCCATCTCCAGCCGTTGCAAGACACAAGTGCTCTCTGGTTCCCGGACGGTGTGGATCCAATCGAAGCGCGCTGCAAACCCTCCGCGGCGCTCATATCCAAGGACAGGTGTCCCCCAGACGTCTTGTCAACGAACTAAAGATGATGAATATTGACAGATTGGGTTGAAGATGGCAAGACTCATCCTGCAATTCCCGGCCAGATTGAGAGTACTGGAACTTCCAGGTTGTTCCGTACCCGGAACGGGCTCTCCAACGGCGGAGGGGCATGCTATCCTCTGTCAATCTGGGTACCGATTTCAACATTTTTAGGAGGAAATTGGGCTTCCATGTCGATCCGTTCCAGGGTTGGAGGTGTCTGTCTGCTGATGGGGTTCAGCGCGATGAGCATGGCTGAGGGGGGCCGGGGCTATGTCGCCGTGAATGGCAAATTCACCGGCATCGCTCATGTCTATGCCTACCAGTTGCCGGAGACGGGGCAGGCCAATGCGATCACCACGGTGATCGTGGCCAGTGATAAGCCGATTCCCGAGGACTTGCGTTCGCACCGGCCCAAGGAGTTCGCCTTGCGCGACGCGGGCATCTTTGTGGCCATGATTGAATTCGGCAAGGACCCTGTGGAGTACACCTTCACGATGACGGGCGCGGGCGTGGAGGGGCGCTCGATTTTCACGGACAAGCTGCCCGCGGACCCGTGGGCCGTTCGCAGCGCCGAACGCGTCCAACTCGGCATGCAGCAGCAGGTGAAGACTGGCAGCGGAACGATTGCCTTCATGTTCGACATCGACACTAAGCCCACGGTGGTCGCATCCCGGCCGCAGGCGAACCCGGCCGAGGTTGAAGCCGCGCGCAAGGCTGCTTCCACCGCGGCATTCCTGGTTTACTACGAAGCGCTTCGCAAAGGGGATTGGAAGACGCTCGCCACGGTGGTGATGCCTGACGACGCCGCCCTGCTGAAAGAGGACTTCTACCGGGACGCGATGAAGATCAAGGCCCAGCACATGGCGAGTGACCTCAAGGTGCTGAAGGCCGAGGAGCGCGGCGACACCGCCGAACTCACCATCACCGGCACGGAGACGGGCGTCGCGGGCCGCATGGGCAAGGCGGTGCTCAAGAAGGTCAACGGCAAGTGGCTGGTAGAGAGCGAGTCGTGGGCGGACCCGGACTGAGCCGGCGGAAGGCTCAAGAACCGGGGTCTGCCACGAAGCTTTGATCGGGCCACCATTGGTGACTCACGAGGCAGCGCGGGCGTGGGTTCATTCCGCCCTGTGTGGGTGGGCGATCCGTGAAGCGGGGTGAATCTTCAGCCTGATGCAAAATGCACTTTCCAAAGCCGGACGGGTGGCGGAATGCCCCCGCGTGCGGCCACAGCGGCCGCAGGTTTGCGCCGCAGGCCGCCGGATGATATCGTCGGCCTCGGAGCCCTTCATGCGAACCCTGATTCTCTTCCTCCTGGCCGTTCTGCCCGCGGCGGCGCAAGCGACAAAGCCGATCACCATCGACTCCCTCCGCGACAAGGTCGCGGGCGGCTGGGCCGGACAGATGATCGGCGTCTCCTACGGCGCGCCCACCGAGTTCCGGTTCAATTCGCGGATGATCCCCGACGACCAGATGCCCAAGTGGAAGCCCGAGATGGTTTCGAACTCGATCGACCAGGACGACCTTTACGTGGACATGACCTTCGCCCAGGTGCTTGACGACAAGGGCCTCGACGCCACCACCGAGGACTTCGGCGCGATGTTCCGCGAGGCGAAGTACCGGCTCTGGCACGCCAATCTGGCCGCCCGCCGCGCCCTGCGCCGCGGCGTCCCCGCTTCTCTCAGCGGCACGCCGAAGTACAACATCCACGCCAACGACATCGACTTTCAGATCGAGGCGGACTTCGTGGGTCTCATGGCGCCGGGGCTGCCCGTGGCGGCCACGGACATCGCCTGGCGCGCGGGGCGCGTGATGAACTACGGCGACGGGATCTATGGCGGCATCTTCGTCTCCTGCATGTACAGCGCGGCCTTCTTCGACTCGAACCCGCGCCGCATCGTGGAAGCCGGCCTCGCCTGCCTGCCCCGCAAGAGCCCATATGCGCAGCTCATCGCCGACGTCCTCCAATGGCACCGCCAGAACCCGAACGACTGGAAACGCACCTGGCAGTTGATCGAGGACAAGTGGAACCACCGCGACCCCTGTCCTGAAGGCGCCCTGCGCGACTTCAACATCGACGCGAAGATCAACGGCGCCTACATCGCGCTCGGCCTACTTTACGGCAACGGCGACTTCGGCCAGACCATCGTCATCTCGACGCAAGCCGGCCAGGATTCGGATTGCAACCCCTCGAACGCCGCCGGCATCCTGGGCGTCGCGATGGGCTACAACGCCATCCCCGAGAACTGGAAATCGGGCATCCCGGCCGTCGCGGACAAGACCTTCAGCTACACGAACTTCACCTTCAAGACAATCACCGAGAGCACCCTCAACCGCGCCATCGCGCTGGCCGAGAAGACCGGTGGGAAGCGCCAGGGCGACACACTGCTGGTTAAGACGCAGGCGCCGAAGGCGACGCGCCTGGAGATGTGGGACGACTACGGCTCGCCGGTGGAGCGGATCGAGATTGCCGACCCGCGCTTCCGCCGCACCGGCACATGGGAACCGGGCCGCAATGACGCAATGATCTCCAGCGAGAAAGGCGCCACGGCGGAGATCGAGTTCGAGGGCACCGGTTTTATTCTGGTGGGCCAGTTTCTGCCCGACGGCGGCATGGCCGATGTCATGGTGGACGGCCAGCACGCCGCCACGATCGACGTGTATCCGGACGAGGACAGCATGAAGAACCGCGAGTCGCTCCACCACGCCTTCAAACTGAAGCCCGGCAAACACACCGTCCGGCTCACCGTCCGCGGCGAACGCTACAAGGACACCCGCCTGACTGTCCGCGGCGAACGCTACAAGGACTCCAAAGGCTCCAAAATCAGCCTGCAGGGCCTGGTTGTGTTCCGCTAATCACAGGGAATGGCCACGCCGACCCGCTGAAGAATCTTCGTGGCGAGGTTCTTGAAGTCGTGTGCAACTTCCTGCACCGCCTGATAGTGGGCACCAATTGCTCCGTCAGCGGCTTTCAGGAGGAAGATCGGCTTACGTGCTTCCTGCGCCATGGGCATGAGGCTTCGATAGTGCTTTAATTGGGCGAGGCAATGGTTCTCGAAACCACCCTGTCCAGCAAGGACGAACTCATCATAGGCTGAAGGAACCCGTTGGATCCACTTCTCATAGGCGCGAACCGGGCGGTCAAGGCGGACCGAGTGCTGTTGGAGCACGTAGCCGATTGGATGCATCGCGCCCGTGGGCATGGGCGGCAGCCCAATTGGCTGCTTGTCCAGGCGCTCCTGCCATTCTTCGCGCCACTGGCGCAGTCGCGGCCCAAGGTTTCTTAAGCCCTGAAGTGAGTACAGGTCTGGTGACAGTGGAACCACAACTGCATCTGAGCCAACCAGCGCGGCCCGATTTGCGGAACCGAGACTTGGGCCAAGGTCAACGAGTGCGATGTCAGCCTTTCGCTCTTCAGCGGCCTTCTGGATCACCGTCCAGAAAGCCGCGATCACCCGGAATGCGCGGTGTTGCTTGCCTAGCGCTTGGGGCCACTGCAGCGAGAGATCGTCTTCAAATGTGGAAAGTGCCAGATCTCCGGGGAGTAGGTGGAGTCGCTCGCCCAACGTGAGAATATCCGGTTGGGCAACGTCTCCACTGCCCTCGATTAAGGGTTGCAGCGCCCCAAAGACGGTTCGAGGCGGTTTACCGGGGATAAAGAGGGCTTCCAGTTCGTTCTCATCGAGGAATGCCGCAGTAAGATTCGCCTGTGGATCCAGGTCCGCCGCAACGACGGGGATCCCCATTTCCGCCATCATCCACGATAAGTGATAGACGAGTGTTGTCTTGCCTACATCGCCCTTGTTGTTGAAGAACGCAACCACGGGAATGCTCATATGGCACTCCTGATGGTGACCAGAACGGCATGAGCCTCAGGTTCGATATTTAGTTCGCCATTGCCGTTCTCCAATGCGAGTTCACGGGCGAGTTGAATCCCCATACCGAATCTTTGGACAAAGCCGAGAGCTTTCAGGGCCTCGGCGAGACCGGGGTTCCGGTAGTCAGTCACGCCCTGCTGCCCGAAATTGTGCCGATTCACGATGCCATAGGGCCCACCGGGACTCCAGATTTCAACGCGGTCTACGAACCACATGATACGAACGGGCGCATTGGTGCCTTCGTACGTGCGGTGCATGACCGCGTTTCTTACCAACTGCCTCAGAGCATCCAACGGATAGTCGGGATGGCGGGATTCCACTGCCGCACCCTTCACTTGGGCCGTGACACGGATGTGAGTGGCCAGTTTGTCCTCCAACCGGGATAGCAGTAGCGGCAATGGGCCGCCAATTTCGGCCTGATCCAAGATGGGAGCAGTCAATGAGTTACCCTCGTAACGCACGAACTGGACGTAGGCGCCGGGTATCCAAGCCCTCGGATCCTTTCCGGCAATCAGCAACCCCATCGCGGTAGGTATGGGCTCTGCCGCACTTGCGACGAAGCGCAGGGAGGACAACTGTTCCTCCAGCGTGCGATGATTCCGCTCCAAAGCCTCTTTCGCGACTGCGCTGGGCAGATAGGTGGAGTGGAACCAAGGGAGATCCAGATCCGAGAGAGCGGAACCGAGCACGGGACGCCAGTCGAACGGCAAATCGGCGGCACGCCGCCGCTCGCGCAGGCGCTGCTCATCCATATCGCCAGCCAAAACTGTACTGGGCCCGACACGGACCCAGATCTGACCCCGGTAGCGCACTGGCGGAGCGAGCACTGGATGCACCACAATCACTACCAGTTCACAACCTTCCAGTTCATGCCGTTCGACCTGGATAGCCGGCAAGGGAGTGATCAGTCCCTCCGAGCGCAGATTTGCGAGACGAGTGAGGAGTTCGTCGTCAATACTGAGTCCCGCGCAGGAGCGATCGTTCCTCCGCCCAACAAACAGTACACCTGGCAGTCCATGTCCCGGGAGATCGTTGGCGAATGCGCAGATGGTCCGGCGGATCTTGTCAAGCTCAGCCGCACTTTGTTTCCATTCGATCCGGTCAGACTCGTCGCAGCGATACAGGTCAAGGATCTCCGCGGTGGTCATCAGCCCTAGTTTAGCGTTTCCGGGCTAACCCAGCGGCAAATGAAGAGTTGCGACGCAACCGCGGGCGTCTTCGCGGTTGGCAAGCGTCAATGAACCGCCGTGGGCTTCGGCGATCTGGCGGCAGAGGACGAGGCCGATGCCCGAGCCGCCGGGCTTGGTGGTGAAAAAGGGAACGAAGAGGTTGGTGGTGTTGGCCAGGCCAAGGCCGCTGTCGATGACTCGGATGACGGCCATGGCCCCTTCAGCCGCCCATTCGATGGCGACGCCGCCGCCGGTCTCGAGCGCGGCATCGGCGGCGTTGCGGACCAGGTTGATCAGAAGCTGTTCGAGTTGGTCGCCATCGGCGCTCACCACCACTTCGGGGCCCGAAAGCACCTCGGCATGCAGCCGGGTTTCGAGGCCGGCGACGCGGCGAATCAAAGGATCGAGAGACACAGGCGCGAGACGCGGGCGGGGCAGCTTGGCGAGCCGTGAATATGCGCCAATGAAGCGGCTGAGCGATTCCGAGCGCGCGCCGATCACCGTGAGCCCGTCGCGCATGTCCTGCTCCCAATCCTCGGGGCGCGGCTCGCGGGCGAGCAACTGGCGCAGGCTGCCGGCGATAGACATGACGGGTGTCAGCGAGTTGTTCAGCTCATGGCCGAGCACGCGCACGAGTCGCTGCCAGGCCTGCAACTCTTCCTCGCGCAGGGCGCGGGTCAGGTCGGTGACCACCAACAACGTTAACGGCAGGCCGCTTTCGCGGAAGCTCGAACGGCGGAAGCCCCAGCGGCCCGCGCCGCCCGCGAAAGTGCGCGTGAGCGTTTGCGCGGCCGCGCCTTCGAGGAATTCATCGAGGCCGAGTTCGCAGGCGGTGCGGTCGAGCAGGTGGCCGGCGTCCTGGGCGAGCAGACGGGCACCGGCGCGGTTAAGGAACTTGAGATGCTGTTGGCCGTCGAAGGTGAAGACGGCGACATCGATCTCCTCCATCACCTTGCGGAGCAGCGCGGTGGCTTCGACGGCGCCGAGGCGCTGGGCGCGCAGCGTGGCGCCCATCTCGTTTACCTGGGTCATCACCTCGCCCAGGGCGTCGTCGGCGCCCGCGCCGCGGCCACGGATGGAGTAGTCGCCCTCGCGCATCGCTTCGAGCAGATTGGCCAGCGTCCGCAGCGGCGAGACGACCCGCTCGCGGGCGGACCAGGCGATGAACCACCAGGGTAGGACCACGAACAGCGTCACCGTCCAGCGGACTTTCGGCGTGTAATCGCCGAACCAGACGAAGCCCAGAGCCGTCAGCACGCCGGCAAGTCCGGCCGAGAGCGACGCGAGCAGCACGCGGTTTTCGTGCGCGTGCCACCAGCGGCGGCGTCTCATAGGCCGTAGCGCTGCAACCGCCGGTAGAGGGCGCTGCGGCTCAAGCCCAGGGCGTGCGCGGCGTGGCTGACGTTGCCGCCGTGCCGCGCGAGCGCTTTCTTGATGAGGAAGGCCTCGACCTCCTCGAGGCTCATGTCGTCGAGTTTCGAGGGGGCATCGGCGGAGGCGCGCAGGGCGAGGTCGCCGGGGCGGATGAGGGACTCGCGGGCCATCAGCACGGCGCGCTCGATGACGTGATTGAGTTCGCGGACGTTGCCGGTCCAGGGGTGGTCGCGGAGGGCGCGCAGGGCGGCAGGGTCGAAGCCGGTGATGGGCTTGCGGTAGCGGCGGGCCATCTGCGCGAGGGTGTGGGTGGCCAGCAGGGGGATGTCCTCCTTGCGCTCGCGCAGCGGGGGCAGGTGGATCTCGACCGTGTTGAGACGGTAGAGCAGGTCCTGGCGGAAACGGCCATCGGCGGCGTCGGCGTGCAAGTTGGCATTGGTGGCGGAGATCACGCGGACGTTGACGCGGCGCGTCTTCGAGGAGCCGACGCGCTCCATTTCGCCGGTTTCCAGCACGCGCAGCAGCTTGGCCTGGAGGTTGAAGGGCAGGTTGGCGATTTCGTCGAGGAAGATCGTGGCGTTATCGGCCAACTCGAAACGGCCGACGCGGTCGGCCTTGGCGTCGGTGAATGCGCCCTTCACATGGCCGAACAACTCGCTTTCGAAGACGCCTTCGGCGAGCCCGCCCATATTGACCGTCACCATCGGCTGCGCGGCGCGTTCGCTGATGCAGTGGAGCGTGCGGGCCACGACTTCCTTGCCGGTACCGGGTTCGCCGGTGATGAGGACGTTGGCATCGGAGGGGCCGACGCGCGAGATCATCTCGAGCACGGGCTGCATCGCAGGCGATTCGGCGATCATCACCGGGCGGCCTTCGGCCTGCAGCAGGCGGTTTTCGGCTTCCAGGCGCGCGCCGCGGCGCAGCGCGGCCGAGAGTTCGATCTGCGTCTTCAAAATGGCGAGCAGACGGGCGTTTTCCCAAGGCTTCTGGATGAAGTCGCGCGCGCCGCGTCGCATGGCTTCGACGGCGACATCGACGCTGCCCCAGGCGGTCATGACAACGACGGGCAGGAGCGGATCCTGCTGCTGGACGCGGGAAAGCAGCTCGAAGCCTTCTTCGCCGGATGTGGTGTCGCGGGTGTAGTTGAGGTCCATCAGCAGGACGTCGTATTCGCGCTGTTCCAGCGAGGCGAGCGCGGCACGGGGCGAGGTGACGCAATCAAGCTGGAATCCTTCGGGCTTGAGGAGAAGACGGAGGGCGGCGAGGACGTCTTCCTGGTCGTCGGCAATGAGGAGGCGGGGTTGCATCAGGCGTTTCGGGGTGCGCCCGCGATCCAGCCGTCCTCGAGGCGGATAATGCGGTGGGCGTAAGCGGCGTTGGTCTCCGAATGGGTGACCATTACGATGGTGGCGCCCTCGGCGTTCAGCTTCTTGAACATCTCCATGATCTCGAGTCCCTGGCTGGAATGGAGATTGCCGGTAGGCTCGTCGGCGAGAATCACCTTGGGGTTGGCGATCATGGCGCGGGCGACGCCAACGAGTTGCTGCTGGCCGCCGGAAAGCTGGTTGGGGAAGAGGTCTTTTTTGCCCACGATCTGGAAACGGTCCAGCATATCGCAGACGATGGACTGGCGCTCAGCCCTGGGAATGTCGCGATAGGTAAGGGGGACCTCCAGGTTTTCAAAAACGGTGAGGTCGTCGAGCAGATGGTAGCTCTGGAAGACGAAGCCGAAGTAGCGTTTGTACAGGTCCAGACGGCGGCGGCGGTCGAGCTTGTGGACTTCGTGTCCGTCGAGGTGGTAGTGGCCACTCCAGTCGGAGTCGTGCATTCCAAGGATGTGCAGCAGGGTGGACTTGCCGGCGCCCGAGGGGCCCATGATGGCGAGGAAATCGCCGGGGTTGATGTCGAGGTCGATGCGGCGCAGGACGTAAAAGCGGCTGGCGCCCTGGGGGTAGAACTTCTCGATGTTGCGGAGCTGGATCATGAGCGGGCGGTCCGGATGCGGCGGCGGGATTCGCGTTCGGTCAGGCGCTGCTCGAACTCGCGCATGCGGCGGTCCAGGCGCTCCCAGACGCGGCCGCGGCGATCCTCGAAACGCTCGAGGAGGCGGTCCACCGGGCCGGTGCTGGCGAGCAGGGCCGGCATGGTGCGGAAGCTGGTGTCCGGGATGGAGAAACTGGGCACGGGCAGGCCGGAGACGAGCGCAAGCCCGAGAACGGCGAGAGCGATGGCGTCTGGGTGGCGGCGGATCATGAGACGGCTCCGAGAGTCTGGGTCTGCTCCTCCTCGACAATGCGGCCGTCGAAGAGGTGGATACTGCGGTCAGCGAGCAAGGCATAGCGCGGATCGTGCGTGACCATGCAGATGGTGGCGCCGCCCTGGTGGAGTTCCTTGAGCAGTTCCATCACCTGTTCGCCGTTGGCGGAATCGAGGTTGCCAGTGGGCTCGTCGGCCAGCAGGATGGAGGGTCCGCCGACGAGGGCCCGGGCGACGGCGACTCGCTGCTGCTGGCCGCCGGAAAGCTGTGACGGGTAGTGCTTCACGCGGTGGCCCATGCCGACGCGCTCCAGCGCTTCGTGGACGCGCTTACGGCGTTCAGCGCCGCCCATGCCTCGGTAGGTGAGCGGCAGTTCGACGTTCTCATAGACGGTGAGGTCCCCGATCAGGTTGAAGGCCTGAAAGATGAAGCCGATCTCGCGGTTGCGGATGCGCGCGCGTTCACCGAGCTTGAGGTTGCCGACGGCCTGCCCGTTCAGGGTGTAACTGCCATCGGAGGGCGAATCGAGCAGGCCGAGGATGGCCAGCAGAGTGGACTTGCCGCAGCCCGACGGTCCGGCGATGGAGACGTATTCGCCCTTCTGGATCTCGAGGTGAATGCCGGAGAGGGCGTGGGTTTCGACGTCCTCGGTGACGAAGACCTTGGTGACGGCTTCGAGTTTGATGAGTGGCTCCTGGCTCATGGTGGCTCCTGATTGGGTAATCGGCGGACGTTCGGTTTAATTGAGGCGCAGGCGGTCCTGGCCATCCCAGGCGGACATATCGGAGAGGACGACGCGGTCGCCCACCCCGAGGCCTTCGACAATTTCGACGGTCTGCACCGAGACACGGCCGATGCGGACCTGGACGCGATGGGCCTCACGGCCATCGGGAGAGACTTTGAACAGCCCGACCAGGCTGTTCGCCTGGCCATAGACGGGGCGTTGGACGAAGAGCACGTCATTCAGACGTTCGAGTTCGACCACGCCATCCACGCTCAAATCGGGGCGCGCACCGGAGGGCAGTTCGCCTTCCAGCCGGACGTCGATGGTGACATTGCCGGAGACGGCGGCGGGGTCGATGCGCGAGACGCGGCCCGGGATCACGCCGTTGTGGGTGTCGATCTGGGCCACCTGGCCGATCATCACGTCCTTGGCCTGGGTTTCGGGAATGCGGATTTCGGCCTTCAACTTCCACGGCTGGGCGACCTTCGCGAGAACCGTACCGGGCGTGACGCGCTGGCCCACCTCGACGGCCATTTGCTGGAGCACACCCGTGGTGCCGGCGCGGATACGGAGATCGTCCACCTGCGACTCCTTCAGTTTCAAGGCCGCGCGGAGTTTCTCGATCTGCACCTGCTGGACGGCAAGCTGGGCTTCAATCGAGGTGGAACTGATCTCGAGGCGTTTGCGGTCGATTTCGAACCGCTTGGCGAGTTCCTCGCTGGTTGCTCGCGCGAGACGGACATTGAGGTCGGGGGCGAGCCCTTCCTTGGCCAACGCCTCCTCGCGGTCGGACTTGAGCTTGGCCTGGACGTATTCACTTTCGACGCGGGCGACGGAAGCGCGCAGGTCGAGTTGGGTGGTTTCGAGCTTGACGCGGAGGTCACGCAGTCCGGCTTCGGCCGCACGCACCTGCCAGCGGAGGTCCTCGGCTTCCAGAACGAGTTCCGGGTTATCGAGTTCGAGCAGAATGGTGCCGGGGCTGACCTGGGCGCCGGGCCGGAGATGCACACGCGCGACGCGGCCATCGTGGGTGGCGGGGATCCAGAGAATCTCTTCCGGAACGAGCGTACCGAGTCCGCGGACCTGACGGACCATGGGACCGCGCTTGACGGCGTCAGTCCATAGGGTGGATTTTTCCACCGAGGGGGCGGCGGGCTTCAGGCGCGACAGGCCGTAGGTGATGACCGGAATAGCCACGATCACCGCGGCGGCCAACAGGGTCCGGCGGATGATCTTGCGGCGGCGGGCTCCGGTGCGGGGGACGTCCATAGAATCCTCGTTAAATGAATGGCAATCGGGAATCCATTCCGCGGACTTCCCGCGAAGTTTCAATATATCAATGAGATATGCGTGCCGACCGCAGTCGGCGGAGGCGGCCCGGGTGTCCGATTCCGGGACGCGGGTGCGCGGAATCAGGAGGCGAGGCTGGGGCGGAAATGGACGGCCAGCGACTCGGGATGGCGCAGCAGGTGTTCCACGTCGGCGGCGGGCATGGGCGTCCCGAACAGGTAGCCCTGCATGCGGTCGCAGCGCGTGGCCTGGACCAGTTCGAGTTCGCCAGGGGTTTCCACGCCTTCGGCCACCACCTTGAGCCCGCGGTGGTGGGCAAGCACGGTGATGGTGTGGACGAGCGGGAGCGAGCCGGCAGGCTTGGTAATCTGCGTGGTGAAGGCGCGATCCACCTTGACGGTGTTCAGCGGCAGGTCCTGGAGATAGGTCAGGGGGGTATAGCCGACGCCGAAGTCGTCCACGGCGAGCGAAATGCCCAAGCGGCGGAGCGCGCGCATCCGGGCGGCCGATTCCTCGAGATCGCGCAGCAGGGTGCCTTCGGTGATCTCGAACTCAAGGGCGTCGCCGGAGACACCGGTGGCGGCGAGAATCCGCTGCACGTGGTCAACAAAGTCCGGCGTGGAGAACTGCAGCGGGCTGACGTTGACGGCGACCCGGGGCGGCTGGAAACCGGCGGCCCGCCAGGCGGCAATCTGGCGGCAGGCGTTCTCGAGAACCCAATCGCCAATGGCGACGATGGCGCCGATCTCCTCGGCGAGTTTGATGAAAACCTCAGGAGCGACGCGGCCGTACTCGGGGTGTTCCCAGGTGAGGAGGGCTTCGAGACCATCGAGGCGGCATGTGCGGTCCACCTGCGGCTGGAAGCGGAGGCCGAACTGGCCGCGCTCAATGGCGGCGCGAAGAGCGGTCTCAAGCTGGTAGCGGCGCTCCGGAGTGAGGGTCTCCTCCCAACGGAGGGTTTCGATGGTGTTGCCGCCGCGACGTTTCGCCCGGCGCATGGCGGAGGCGGTCTGGCGGATGAGCGCGAGGGCGTCGGAAGGGGCCGCTTCGGTGATGGCCAGACCGGCGCTGACCATGAGGAAGAGTTCGCGGCCTTCAATGGTGAGAGGGCGCCGGCAACGAGCCATCAGGGCATCACCGGCGGCGAGGCCGGCCGGCAGGGACAGACACTGCGGCCAGAGGATGCCGAATTCATCGCCGCCAAGGCGGGCAATAAAGCCGCCCTCGAGCGGGGCCTCCGTCTCAAGCCAAGCTCTCACCGCGGCGGACCAACTCACGAGAGTGGCGTCGCCGGCGGCGAAACCGAGCAGGTCGTTAATGCGGCGGAACCGGTCAAGGCCGATAACGGCCAGAACAACGTATTGCCCGGGATTGCGGTTTTGCAATCTGCGCGAAACAAGCGCTTCAAATTCATTTCCGCGCGCCAGGCCGGTGAGACTGTCCACGCCGGACGCATGAAACGATTGCATGCGTTTATTTTCACCCAAGTTTGGACAATTTCATAACGAAAATCAGGTTATGAGAAACTAAAAAGTGTTAATGATTCAGGTAATGGGCGTACTGGAACTCAAACTGACGGGCGGCGGCGGTGCCAATCCGTCCGTTGTTGGAACGCAACTCCGGCGGCGAGAAGGGAATTCTCTGAAAATGGGCGGCCGATCAAAGAAATGGCGACGGGTAATCCCCCGGCAAAGCCGCAGGGGAGAACCAGCGCGGGCAGACCGGCGAGATTGGCGGCAGCGATAATAGCGCGTAAACCGCCTCCGCCGGAGGCCGGACGGGGGCCGGCGGGGCGGTCGAGAGGCTCTGTAACAGGGGGCGCGACGGCGGTGCGTGCCGGGGCGACGAGCAGATCGACTTCGCGGAAAATGCGGGCGAATTCCTTCTGAACCTGGCGGCGGATGCGCATGGCTTCGAGATATTGCCAGGCGGGAATTTCGAGGCCGGCGCGGAGACCCGCGATCTGGCGGGTGTCGGCCAATTCATCGACGCGGCCGGATTCGATGAGCGTGCGGAAGCAGGCCGAGCCTTCAGCCGAGATGATGGTGGAGATGGCGGCGCTGTAGGGCAGATCAGGAAGTTCGACTGGCTTGAACTGGATTCCCACGCCATTTTTCAGGACGGCGTGCGCTTCGCGGAGGGCGGGGCGGAGTTCCAGCGCGGCCGATTCCTCAATGTCGGATTCGGCAAAACCGGCGGTAAATTCGGCCGGGGGGCGGGTATATTCGGGGGCGTAACGGAAGCCTTTTCGGGAGGAGCCGGGGTCGAGCAGGTCGCCGCCGGCGATGGCGGCGAGGATGTGGCCGCAGTCCTCCGCCGTCCGGGCGAAGGGGCCGATCTTGTCGAGGGTCCAACTGAGGGCCATGGCGCCGTGGCGGCTGACGAGGCCATAGGTGGGACGCAGAGCGGTGACACCGCAGAAGGCCGCCGGGGTCACAATGGAGCCCGAGGTTTCCGAGCCCAGGGCAAAGGGGACGAGGCCGGCGGCGACGGCAGCGCCGGAGCCCGAGGAAGAACCGCCGGCCCAGCGGGTGCGGTCCCAAGGGTTCAGACCAGGACCGGTCAAGGAGGCGGCGGCATAGCGGTAGCCGCCGCCGCCCGCAAGTTCCACCATGGCCAGTTTGCCGCACAGGCCGGCGCCGGCGGAGTGGAGTCTCTGCAGGACGGTGGCGGTGTAAGGGAATTCCTGCTCCGCAAAGGGCTTGGCGCCCCAGGTGGTGGGGTGGTCGGCAAGACTGAGCAGATCCTTGGCGGCGAAGGGGATGCCCTGCAGCGGGCCTCGGATGCGGCCGCGGCCGATCTCCCGGTCGATGTCGCGGGCGCGGCGCATGGCGGTGTCACGGAGCAGCAACGCGAGCGCGTTGTAGCGCGGGCCCTGGCGTTCGAGGCGGTCGCAAAAGGCGCCGGCGAGGTCGCGGGCGGAGAACTCCTTTTTGACAAGGCGGGCGTGAATCTCAACCGCGGATTCAAAGAAGACGTCGGGCGGAACCTGGGCCATGGCTTAGGCCTCGAAGCGAAAGGCGGGTTCGGTCTCGGGCGGCAGCTTGGCGGCCGCCGCGGCGAGCGTCTTGCCCTGGGCGCGGATGGCTTCGCGAGCGCGCTCAAGTTCCGGGACGGGCTCCTCGGGCAGATCGGAAGAGCGTCGTGTAGGGAAAGAGTGTAGATCTCGGTG
>ERZ761609.1864-NODE-1864-length-17081-cov-6.827852_pt1 | contig 17081 bp, 14 predicted proteins | sample MGYA00511163_ERZ761609 | MGnify/ENA primary metagenome ERZ761609 (study PRJEB28899, sample SAMN02445070) | bioreactor sludge metagenome | biome: EBPR sludge | place: Australia: Brisbane, Thorneside Wastewater Treatment Plant | collected 2011-12-16 ... | reverse complement strand
GGCACATCTCGCTGCCGAAAGAGACGAACAACTTCGACTTGGCTACGGTCTCCGACGTCATCCTGCACCTGAAGTACACCGCGCGTGATGGCGGCGACCTGCTGCGGGAGCAGGCACGCGAAGCGGTTCTGGCAGGGGCCGCCGCGGATGCCGGCCCGGTCGGGGTGGCGACGGCTGCCGCTTTCGGCGCGGCGGTATTCGGCACGACCGTAACCTGTGCGACCGATGGCGCGGCGATCGCAAACAGTACAAGTGCTGCGCCTGCGCTGCGTCCGATCCACGTTGATTTACGCATCATGACATCCTTTCAGCTTCTGGCCTTCCGCCTCTGTCGACGACATCGTTTAGTCGAACCGCGCTCGAAGCGCCACTCCGGTACCGGGGCCTCGTTTATCGCGTGGTTGGAGGGCTCAGCCGTTCCCAACGCCTCGCCAGTTCATTCCGCCCGCGACGATGCCTCGAGCAGGCGCAGGAACGACTTCAGACGGGCGACGTCGAGTTGCTCGTCGATGTGTGTGATCAATCCTTGCGAGACTCGCCAGTCATGCCGGAACGTGCCATCGAAGACGGCGCCGGATTCGAGGTGACGGACCTCGAAGCGGCAATTCGTCCGGATGTGATCGCAGTCCACCCGGTCGTGACGCGGCTCGGCGTGATCGAAGCACCAGTCACGGAATATCATTTCGAGCCGCGCCTTGAAGGCCGGTTTGCCGACGCTGGTGCCGGTGAACCCAAGTGCGGGATCGGCAAAGTGCTGCGTGAAGCGGACCAGCGGACTCATGGTGGCCATGACGCCGTCGACATCGCGCCGGAACCAAGCGTCGTAAAAGTCGTTTATCACTGCCACTCTCGCGTCCAACATTTTGCACCCGCCGTTGCGCCGCTGGCCGCGGACTCATCCCACGCGCTTCCATTCCGTAGCAAGCTCGTTGATGAATTTCGGCCAACATGGTGATCCGCTTCCGTTCAGTTCGGAGGCGATATTCTAGCTGCCGAAATGGACAGGGAGGCGAACGTGTCAATCAAGTTACATTATTTGATCGGAAGTGCACTGACGAGCCTTGCGCTTCTCGCCGGACCGGCGAAGGCGGGGTGCCATCTCGTGGATTGTGTCGAGAATGTCCGGATTACTCCGGCGCAGGTCGGCAAGCGGTCATGCGAAGACCTGTGGGTGCTCAGAAACTCCATCTACAAGGACGCCGGCTATTGCTTCCAGACCGAGAAGGCGCGGCAGTGGTTCGGCAATCAGGGCTGCCGGTTCGCGTCAGCGGCGGCGGTTCCGCTTTCCGATATCCAGCGGCACAACGTCTCCGTTCTGCAGCGCCTCGAGCGCCGGCAGAGGTGCGGTGCATAAACGGAATGGTCAGGGACTGGTGCGCCTGAAGTGACAGACCTTGACGCGCGACCCGTCGTTCGCCGTGCGCCACGAGCAGGTCGGCTTCCCAGGTGCGCCTCGCCGGATCACGTAGTGCCCGCGGCGCTTCGCGTCGAACGTCTCGGGCGTGACCGGGTTGCCGCCGACGCGGACATTCTTGCCGATGCGGACTTCGGCAACGGCGGTCGTCGCAACAAGGCCCGAGAGCATCAATCCGGCCAGAGAGCCTGCGGCGATACCGGCTGCATACACGCGTCCCATGCAGCTACTCCCCCGGACGACCGGTTTTCTTCGGGCGGCCGCGCCGGCGGGACTTTTCTTCGCCCGTCTCGACATCCACGGTCTTGACCGGCGGGCGCGGTGCCAGCGGGTCGGGCTTCTTCGGTAACGGCTTGGCGAGGGGCACCTCGGTGCGGCCGACAGTCATTTCGTCCAGCGACGGCTTGCGGATGCGTGACGCGGGCACGGCCGTCGACTGTGCGTTCGTCGGCTGTACCGGTTCATAGGCCCTGCGAATGGCGGGGGTGCGGCTGTCCCCGTCTTTCGGGACTGGCTTTCCTTCATCCGCCCTGCGGGCACTCTGTCCCCGCGACCGGGGAGAAGGAAGATTTGCCGCGTCGCCATACTTCTTTTCGCCCTGGTAGCCGCCGGTACGGTCCTCGACATCCGCCTGGCGCGCGAGCGGGTCGTCGGCGATGGCGAGTTCGGTCTCGCGCAGGCGCTTGACCTCGTCGCGCAGTCGCGCCGCCGTTTCGAATTCGAGATCGGCGGCGGCCTCACGCATCTTCTTTTCGAGGTCCTCGATGACGGCTGCGAGATTGTGCCCGACGACGGCGCCGCCGCCCGCCCCGGCGAGGCCGGCATCGACGGTGACATGATCCTGCTCGTAGACGCTCTTCAGAACGTCCGAGATCGACTTCCTCACGCTTTCCGGCGTGATGCCGTTGGCGGCGTTCCAGGCGAGCTGCTTTTCGCGGCGCCGATTGGTTTCGGCCAGCGCCCGCTCCATGGAACCGGTTATGGTTTCGGCGTAGAGGAGCACACGGCCGTCGACATTGCGCGCGGCGCGGCCGATGGTCTGGATGAGGGACGTCTCGGAGCGGAGGAAGCCTTCCTTGTCGGCATCGAGGATGGCAACCAGACCGCACTCGGGAATGTCGAGCCCCTCGCGCAGGAGATTGATGCCGATCAGCACGTCGAATGCGCCGAGCCGGAGATCGCGGATGATCTCGATGCGTTCGAGCGTTTCGATGTCGGAATGCATGTAGCGCACGCGAATACCGTTTTCGTGCAGATACTCTGTCAGGTCCTCGGCCATGCGCTTGGTGAGGGTGGTGACGAGCGTGCGATGGCCTTTGGCGGCGACCTTCCTCACTTCGTCGAGGAGATCGTCGACCTGGGACTTGGCCGAGCGCACCTCGCACACGGGATCGACGAGACCGGTCGGACGGATCACCTGCTCGGCGAATGTGCCGCCGGACTGATCCAGCTCCCACGATCCCGGCGTAGCCGAGACGAACATGGTCTGCGGGCGCATGGCGTTCCATTCCTCGAACCGCATGGGCCTGTTGTCCATGCACGAAGGGAGGCGGAAGCCGTACTCCGCAAGGGTCGCTTTGCGCCGATAGTCACCACGGAACATGCCGCCGATCTGCGGCACGGTGACATGGCTCTCGTCGGCGAAGACGAGGGCATTGTCAGGGAGATACTCGAAGAGCGTCGGCGGCGGCTCGCCGGGCCTTCTGCCGGTGAGGTATCGCGAATAGTTCTCGATGCCGGCGCACGACCCCGTCGCCTCCATCATCTCCATGTCGAACAGGGTGCGCTGTTCGAGCCGCTGCGCTTCGAGGAGCTTGCCGGTAGAATAGAGTTCCTCGAGCCGCTGCTTAAGCTCGGCCTTGATGGCCTTGATCGCCTGCTGGAGTGTCGGTTTGGGCGTAACGTAGTGCGAGTTGGCGTAGATCTTGACGAGTTGCATCTCGTCGGCCTTCTGCCCGGTGAGTGGGTCGAATTCGGTGATGGCCTCGATCTCGTCGCCGAACAGCGAAATGCGCCACGCACGATCCTCCAAATGCGCAGGAAACAGCTCGATCGTATCGCCACGCACGCGGAAGGTGCCACGGTGGAAGCTCTGGTCGTTGCGGCGATAATGAAGCGCGACGAGATCGGCGAGAAGCTGGCGTTGCGAGATCCTGTCGCCGACCTTCACCTGAAAGGTCATCGCAGTGTAGGTCTCGACCGAACCGATACCGTAGATGCAGGAGACGGAGGCGACGATGATCACGTCGTCGCGTTCGAGCAGGGCTCGTGTCGCCGCGTGACGCATGCGGTCGATCTGCTCGTTGATGGTGGCTTCCTTCTCGATGTAGGTATCGGTGCGCGGCACATAGGCTTCGGGCTGGTAGTAGTCGTAGTACGAGACGAAATACTCGACCGCGTTGTCGGGGAAGAAGCTCTTGAACTCGCCGTAGAGCTGAGCGGCCAGTGTCTTGTTCGGCGCAAGAATGAGCGCGGGGCGTTGGGTTCGCGCGATGACGTGCGCCATCGTGAACGTCTTGCCGGACCCGGTGACACCGAGCAGGACCTGATTGCGCTCGCTCTTGTTCACGCCGTCGACCAGTTCGGCGATGGCGGCGGGCTGGTCGCCTTTCGGTTCGAAGGGGCTTTCCAGTCGGAACGGGATGCCACCCTCGCTCTTTTCCGGGCGGGGCGGGCGATGGGGAACATAATCGGGCATGTCGCCGGCGACGAGCGGATGCGTCGCCAGCATCGGCTGGCGCGCAAGAACCGCCTTGGCAGCGTCGGAGCGGACTTCAGGCTTCGCCAGCAGCGCGTCGAGAGTGGCGGTCAGACTTTCACCGCTGCGCCCCGGCAAAGGGGCGCCGACGCCGCGCAATGCCGGCAGCTGCTTTTTCGTGGCGCCGCCCGACTCCCCTGCAGGGAGCCGGCCGGGAGACGCGGAAGACCGGCTGGAGCCTCCCGACTCCTCTGGAGCCAGCCGGCCTCCAAGCGCGTAAAGCGGGCCGGATGCTGTGAACGCGGATTGTGGCGCCTCGCCAAATCCCGGTGTCCCGGCCGACGTTTCTGCGGGCGGGGCCTGCGGCTTTCCCGCCTTGCCGCGTGACGCTCTGGGGGACGACGATTTCGATGCCTTGGCCATGTGGTGGAATATGGCGGGCAACTCGTCGGGTCACAAGGCGCGTCGGGCGCGGTCTCTCGACGGCACTCAATCACGTGCTGCATTGCGGGGGCGCGGCTTTTGCGTGGCAGCATGGGATCGCGGCTGTTAGGGTGCCCTCCATCCGATGGTCGACAGGAAGACGACCGAACAATCGAGCAGGAGGAACAATGAAAATGATCGTGAAGTCCGCCATTGCCGTCGCCGCCGTGCTGGCCGTGATGTCGGGTCCGGCCTCTGCCAACGACATGCGCATCATGACCGGCCCGCAGGGCGGCATCTGGGTTCCCCTCGGCGGTCAGCTGAAAGACCTCTGGGAAAAGGCGATTCCCGGTCTCAAGGCTCAGGCCCTGCCCGGCGCTGGCGTGGCCAACGCGCGCGCGATCCAGGAAGGCAAGGCGGAAGTCGGGTTCGGCAACACGATCACGACCGCAGATGCGGTCAAGGGCAATCCGCCGTTCGACAAGAAGCACGACAAGCTCTGCAATGTCGCGACCCTCTATCCCCAGTACTTCCAGGTCGTGGTGTTGGCCGATGGTGGCATCAATTCCGTCAAGGACATCAAAGGCAAGACGATTACGACGCAGCAGCGCGGCAATACCGGCGAGCTCATCACGCAGCACATCCTGAAGGCGAACGGGCTGAGCTACAGCGACGTCAAGGTCAATTTCGGCTCCTACACCGAAAGCGTCGAACAGATGAAAGACAAGCAGGCGCAGATGTTCACGCTCGGCGCGGGCATCCCGCTTGGCGCGATCATGGATCTCGCCTCCGGTCGCGACATCAAGCTGCTCGATCTCAGCGGTTCGATCAACGAGATGAAGAGCTACAATCCCGGCTATACGCTGGTGACGGTGCCCAAGGGAACCTACCCCAAGCAAGAGCAGGACGTGAAAGTGATCGGCTACGCGACGCACGTCGTCGCTGCCTGCACGCTTCCGGCCGATCAGGTCTATACCATGACAAAGGCCATCGCCGAGAACACGGCGCTGCTGGCCAACCTCAACAAGGTGATGGCGAACCTCACGCCGAAGGACATGGCCGAGGACGTCGGTGTGCCCTTCCATCCGGGGGCCGCGAAGTTCTATGCGGAAAAGGGTATCACGGTGAAGTAAGCGCCCCGGCTGCGCTTTTCGAGGGGCGGCGGCAGCCGCCCCTTTTTCGATGACGGTTCGATGATGGGCGGCCTTGCGGCCGGACGGGGACGGGTGCCGGCATGACGGCCACGACGCGATTTTTCAAGTATCTGACCGCCGCCATCGCCGTCGGCATGGCGCTCTATCACATGTTCGTGGTGTGGTTCGGCGCGCCGGAGCAGCATATTTTCCGCGCCCTGCATCTCATGCTGGCATTGACGCTGACATTCCTCTGGTATCGAAGCCGCTCGCTTACCGAAGACGAAGAGGCGATGTTGCCGCCTGAGCAGCGCGGTCAATATACCGGGCCATCGCTGCTCGATCTCGCGCTGGTCGTCGTCGGCCTCGTTGCCATCGGCCACATCTTCTGGAACTACAATTACTTCATCAATCGCATCTATTACGTCGACGATCTGACGACGTTCGATACCGTGATGGCAGTGTCGCTGATCCTGCTCATCCTCGAGGCGACGCGCAGGCTCATGGGGCTGGCGCTACCGGTGACAGCCCTCCTCTTCCTCGCCTATGCGCTTTTCATAGCGCGTGTCGAGCCAATGCGATTGCTCGACCAACTCTACATGACCACCGAGGGCATTTTCGGAATGCCACTTGGGGTTTCCGCAGCCTATGTGATGATTTTTGTGCTTTTCGGCGCGTTCATGGAACGCACGGGCACAGGTCAACTGTTCATGGATTTCGCCATGTCTCTGACCGGCCATACGGCGGGCGGACCAGGCAAGGTTTCGGTAGTTTCGTCGTCGCTCTTCGGCACCATCTCGGGATCTGCGGTCGCAAACGTGATGGTCGATGGCCCCATCTCCATTCCGCTCATGAAGCGGACCGGGTTCAAGGCGCATTTTGCCGCCGCCGTCGAAGCGGTCGCTTCCACGGGCGGCCAGATCATGCCGCCGATCATGGGTGCTGCTGCGTTCGTCATGGCCGAGTTCATGGGCGTGTCATACGGACAGGTCGTCATCTGGGCCATTATTCCGGCAGTGCTCTACTATGTGGCATGCTTCGCTGCGGTCCATTTCGAAGCCAAGCGGCAGGGTCTGCACGGAGTGCCGCGTTCGGAATTGCCGAAACTCGGCAAGACCCTCAGGGATCGCGGGCACCTCTTCATTCCCGTCGCGACCATTCTTGTCGTCATGAATGCCGGCTACAGCGCACCGCTGGCGGCGCTCGCGGGCCTTCTGGCGTGTTTTCCGGTGGCTTTGCTGCGCTCGACGACACGAGGCAACGTGACGGCAAGAGCAGTTTTCGATGCGCTTGTAGACGGCGCAAAGAATACCCTTGCTGTAGCGCTCGCATGTGCCTGCGCCGGCATCATCATCGGTATCGTGACACTGACGGGGCTCGGCATCACGTTCACGCAGTTCGTCGTCGGGCTCGCGCAGAACTATCTTCTCCTCGCCCTCATCCTGACCATGCTCGCGGGGATCGTTCTGGGCATGGGCATGCCGACGACACCTGCTTACATCATCATGTCGGCGCTCCTGATCCCGGCACTCATCAAGCTGGGCGTCGCAAAGCCCGCAGCCCACATGTTCGCGTTCTACTTCGCAATACTTTCGGCGATCACTCCGCCTGTCGCGCTCGCCGTCTATGCGGCGTCTGGTCTGGCAAAATCCGACATATGGAAGACCGGGTGGTCTGCGGTGAAGGTCGGGGCCGCCGGCTTCATCGTGCCGTTCATGTTCGTCTACGAACCGGCGCTCCTCATGATCGGTGACTGGCCGACAATCATCCACGCCAGCATCACTGCGACGGCGGGTTGCCTGCTCCTAGCGGCCGGGCTCGCTGGTTTCCTCATCGGACCAGCCAACATGTTGCAGCGTGCGCTCCTCGTCATCGGTGCGTTTGCGCTCGTCGTGCCCGGGCTCGTCACCGACATCATCGGCGCGGTCACATGTGGCACGGTGATCCTGTGGCAGCTGGCGGAACGCAAGAAGGCTCAGCCGAGCGGGGTCTGAGTCCTGTCATAACCGCATGTTCGGCCGTGGGGCCTACCGCCGCATCCACCAGTGCCACCAGCGGCTCTGCATGCGCCACCAGAAGGTCCACGGCCAAAGTGCGCTTTCCGACTGGGCGCGCGCATCGCCGACCGGGTCCTCGGGTGCGCCGGTGCGCCGCACCAGCCACCAGCCAGCGACGAAGCCACCAATGTGCGCCCACCACGCGATGCCTCCGCCCGACGGGCCGAAGAGCGACATCGTGCCGGCGAGCACTTGCGTCAGGAACCACAGCCCGGCGAACGCGAGGGCCGGCAGCATGAAGAACACCGGAAAAATGACGATGGGCTGGAGTACGTTGACCCAAGCCCAGGGAAAGCGGCGTGCATAGGCCGCGATGATGCCGGCGATGGCGCCGGATGCGCCGAGGGCGGGGATGGGGGAGAAAAGATTGAAGAGCATATGCAGGCCGCCGGCCGCGAGGCCGGCCAGAAGGTAGAGCGTCAGAAAGCGCCCCGAGCCGAGGCGGTCTTCGAGAGCGGGTCCGAAGACCCAGAGAGTCCACATGTTACCGACCAGATGCAGCAGGCCGCCGTGCAGGAACATGTTCGTCAGGAACGGCGTGAGATTCCAGCGCGACAGGCCTGCCACATCGGCAATTCCCGAGGTCGTGTAGCGCGCGGGTACAAGCGCATGTTCGAGCAGGAAGCGCTTCAACGCCGCATCGCCAAGCGTCATCTGATAGAGATAGGCGACGACGCAGATCACAACGAGTGCGATGGTTGCGCGAGGCGTCGACTTGTATGGAACCGTATTGCCGGCCGGGATCATCGGTAGGCCCTCCGCGCCCAATATCGGTGTTTATATTGCGACGCACAAGACCCGTTACCCGAAATCGAAAGAACGAAAGCCCGGATCTCGCGATCCGGGCTTTCAGGTCTCAACCGGCGGGAGCCGGAGCTTTGTGCGGCTGATCCGCTTACTTCATCGGAACAGATGCGCAGCAATCGGACGAGCCGAAGTGGTAGCGCAGGCCAACACGGACTTCGTGATTGCGGAGTTCGTCGAACTTGACGGCCGGGTTGATGAAGCCGGCGTTGTCGACACGCCCGGTCTCGGCCTTGCCGAGGTCGGTGAAGCGGTAGCCGACATCGATGATCGCACGATCGGAAACCTGAACACCGACACCGGCCATCAGCGACCAAGCGAGCGCAAGGCGCGAGCCGCCCTGGATGCGATTGAGCAGGTAGGGGTTCTCGGTGAAGTAGGCTTCGTCCGTGCGATTGTGGGCGACGCCGACGCCAGCGCCGACATACGGCGTGAAGCGACCGAACTGGCCGAGGTCATAGTAGGCGTTGAACATCGCCGTGGTCGAACGGATGCGGGTGTGAACCGGGTCTTCGCCCATCGTACCTGGACCGCCCGACGCATCGGTGATCACGAATTCCTGCGGCCGGCCGTCATAGCCGCGCCATCCGTAATGGTTGAGCATGAATTCGCCGCGGATGCCGCGCGATCCGGATCCGCAACCGAGGCCGACGCCACCGAAGGGAACATTGTCGACGTTGATGGTCGAAACCTGATCGCCGATGTATGTATAGGTGTAGTTGCCACCGGCATCGATGTCGATGTTGGACACCGGCCAGGTGGCCTTCGGATCGCGTGCGAAGGAGTAGCCGACGTCCGCACGGAAGTAGCAGTTGCCGGCCGGGGCCATCGCCTCGCGGACCGGGGCGACGTAGCCATCCTTGATGGAGCCTTTGCGCAGACCACCGAGGTCGGCCGCTTGGGCGGAAGTGGTTGCAGCGGTCATGGCCATAACGGCCGCACCGGCGAGCCCCACAAGCGAAATCGTTTTCATGGAAGCATTACCCTTTTACGTGGAACAGGCTCTCGCGAGAGGCCTGCGGACCTCAGTTTGCTCAAGCACCATGCCGACCTCCCCGTTAAATCCGGGTAAACCGCCGGTCGATTTCGGCACATTTTTCTGGTGCCGACGGTGGCCGCGCTTGCCGGACGGCCCTGATCTGCTACCAATTTCGCCGTTATCGTGTTGCAGACACGATGTTTCGAGGCGACGTGTGGGAGCGGTCGGACATGATCAATCGCAGGAAATTCTTCTCAGCCACGGCGGCGGTCGCGATGCTCGCCGGGTTGCCGGCCGGGCCCGCGTCGGCACAGGAGCCGGTCCGGGTCGGGGAGCTCAACTCGTACAACAGGTTCGCCGCATTCGCCGTGCCGTACCGCAACGGGCTGCAGCTGGCGGAAGCCGAGATCAATGCCAAGGGTGGCGTGCTCGGCGGGCGCAAGCTCGAGTTCGTGATCCGCGACGACGGTGCGACACCGGGCGATGCGGTCCGCGTGGCTGAGGAACTGATAACGCGTGAGAAGACTGCCTTCCTCGTCGGCACGTTCCTGTCGAACATCGGTCTCGCCGTTTCCGACTTCGCGAACCAGAAGAAAGTCCTCTTCCTCGCATCCGAACCGCTGACCGACGCACTGACCATGGGCGCGGGCAACCCCTACACTTTCCGTGTCCGGCCGAGCACGTTCATGCAGACGAAGATGCTCGTCGATGCCGCGAAGGCCAAGGGCGTGAAGCGGTGGGCGATCGTTGCGCCCAACTACGAGTACGGCCAGTCGGCAGCCGCAAGCTTCAAGCGGCTCATCAAGGAAGCGATCCCGGGCGCGGAAATCGTGGCCGAGCAATTTCCTGCGCTCGGCAAGATCGATGCAGGTGCTACGGTGTCGGCGCTCGCGGCCGCGAACCCGGAGGGGATTTTCAACGTCCTGTTCGGCGCCGATCTGCTGCCGTTCGTCCGCGAGGGCAACACGCGTGGCCTGTTCAAGGGCAAGACCGTCGTCAGCCTGCTCACGGGCGAGCCCGAGTACATGCTGCCGCTCAAGGACGAGACGCCTCCGGGCTGGATCGTGACGGGATATCCGTGGGAACAGATCACGGATGCGCCGCACAAGGCCTTCGTCGACGCCTATCGGGCGAAGTTCAATGACACACCACGGCTCGGGTCGCTGCTCGGCTACGTCGTCGGATACATGGTTCGCGATGCCATCAACAAGGCGGGCGGGGCCGAGACCGAAAAGCTGATGGTCGCCCTCAAGGACATGAAGTTCGACACCATCGTCGGACCGGTCACCATGCGCGGAATCGACCAGCAGGCCACACTCGGCGCGTGGGTCGGGGAGACGGCCGTCAAGGATGGCCAGGGTGTCATGACGAACTGGAAGTTCATCGATGGTGCCGCGGTCATGTTCACGCCCGAAGAAGTCGCGGCGGCCAAGAAGAAGTAATCCCGACACATGCCGATTACAGGCGAACGAGGCCCGGCAGAGATGCCGGGCCTCGGTGCGTCTGCGGCACGTCATGCAGGGCTCGCATTCGGTTCCGGCACTGGCCCCGGCACGGTGGGACAGGGCAAGCTCGGCAAAACGGCACCAGGGAGTACGGCAATGGCGCAGGCGTTCGGAATGGTCGGCATCGGCGCGATGGGCGCACGAATGATCGAGCGGGCCCGCAAGGCGGGCGTGGACGTGATCGTCTTCGACACGAACACGGACGCGATGGCACACGCTCTGTCCCTGGGGGCGACGGCCGCATCTAGCCCGCGCGATCTGGCCGACAAGGCGGAGACGATCTTTTCCAGCCTGCCGGTGCCGGCGGTGTCCGAAGAGGTTGCGCTCGGCACGGACGGGCTCGTGCACGGCCGCGCCATCAAGAACTACGTCGATCTGTCGACAACCGGGCCGATCATGGCCAAGTCGATCGCCGAGGGGCTGACGGCCCGGCAGATCGCCTGCCTCGACGCCCCGGTCAGCGGTGGCCCTGTCGGCGTCGAAGCCGGCACGCTCGCGGTGATGACGTCCGGCTCGGAGGCGGCGCTGACGGCGGGGCGTGCCTTTCTCGAGACGTTCGCACGGAAGATCACCTACATCGGGCCTGAAGTCGGGCAGGCACAGGTCGTCAAGCTCGCAAACAACCTGCTGGCCGCGACCAATACCGTTGTCCTTTCGGAAGTCACGGCCATGGCGGCCAAGGCGGGGGTCGGGATCGACGTGCTGCTCGACGTCATCAATGCGAGTTCCGGCCGTTCCTGGGTGTCGGAGATCGCGTTTCCAAAGCACGTCGCGACGCGCAAGTTCGATCAGGGCTTCCGGATCGAACTCATGCACAAGGACGTCTCGCTCTGCCTCAACCAGGCCGACGCCAGTGGCACGCCGATGTGGGTCGGGTCCGCAGTGCGGCAATTCTACCAGTTCCTGATGACGCAGGGCCTCGGCAAGGAGGACATATCCAGCATCGCCCGCCAGCTCGAGGCGTGGTCCCGCGACAAGAGCCGTTCGCCGGTCTGACCGCGGGGCTGCCAAAACCGGGGAGAGCTGCCGTCCGATCGGGCACGAGGGAGCTTTTCAAGTCGGCCGTGCACTGGCATTGTCCCCATCCAGAATGGTGTCCGGCGGGCGCCTGTCATCGCCTCTCGATCCGGTGAGCATGTCGACATCATTCATCGTCATCCAGTTCCTGAACGGGCTCGCGAGCGCAGCTTCCCTGTTCATCATCGCATCCGGGCTCACCATCGTGTTCGGGGTGACGCGGATCGTGAACTTCGCGCATGGCTCGCTCTACATGCTCGGCGCGTACTTCGCCGTTTCGATCCTGCCGCGGCTCTACGACGTCTCCAATTCGTTTCCGATGTTCATCGCGGGGCTTCTGATCGCGGCGGCAATCACCGGGCTGATCGGCGTGTTCATGGAGGTTGCCCTGCTCCGGCGCATCTACAAAATGCCGGAGCTCCTGCAATTGCTTGCGACGTTCGGCGTGGTGCTGATCGTGCAGGATCTCGTCATGCGCGTCTGGGGTCCGCTCGAAATCCTCGGCCCGCGCGCGCCGGGGCTCAAGGGCGCGGTCGAGATCGCAGGGATTCCGTTTCCCGCCTACGAACTGTTCCTGATCGTGATGGGGCCGCTCGTATTCTTCGCGGTGAGCGCGATCCTCACGAAGACGCGGTTCGGCGTGCTGGTCCGGGCTGCGACGCAGGATCGCGAGATGGTTTCTGCGCTCGGCGTGAACCAAGCCGTCCTGTTCACGGGTGCGCTCTTTATCGGCGCCTTTCTCGCCGGTCTCGGTGGCGCGCTGCAAACACCGAAATCGGCTGCGAGCCCACACATGGACATCGCGATCCTGACAGAGGCTTTCGTCGTCACGGTGATCGGCGGCATGGGATCGGTCCCTGGTGCGGCGGTGGCGGCGCTGCTCATCGGGCAGATCAATTCGTTCGGGATCGTCGTGCTGCCGAAGTCGACACTCGTTCTCGTGTTCGTACTCATGGCGGTGGTACTGATCCTGAAGCCGCAGGGGCTGTTCGGAAAGCCCGAGGTCGCCGGCAGCCGTGTCGTTCTGCCGGAGGGTTTTCTCGATCTCTCGCCTCCCGATCGCCGCTTCTGGCAAATCGGCGGCGTGATGCTCGCAGTGCTGGCGGCCCTGCCTCTCGTGGCCGACGGCTATCTTCTCAAGGTGATGATCGAGATCCTCATCTTTGCGTCGGCCGCCTTCGCGCTTGCGTTTCTCGTCGCCAACGGCGGCATCGTAAGTTTCGGGCATGCCGCGTATTTCGGACTCGGGGCCTACGGTGCGGCGCTCGGCGTGAAAAAGCTCGGGCTGGCGATGGAGCCAGCGCTGGTGCTCGCGCCGATCGTCGCGGGGGTGGGGGCGGCGCTGTTCGGGCTTTTCATCGTCCGCCTGCGCGGCATCTATCTCGCCATGCTGACGCTGGCGGTCGCGCAGATCGTGTATGCCATCGCGTTCCAGTGGACTGATCTTACCGGCGGGGACAACGGAATCGTCGGCGTGTGGCCCTCGGCGTGGGCGTCGTCGCGCGTCGTCTATTACTATCTAACGCTCGTCCTCTCGGCGGCGAGCATCGCGCTCTTGCTCGTCGTGCTGCACTCGCCGTTCGGCTACGCCGTGCGCGGCAGCCGTGACAGCGCAACACGGGCGGAGGCGATCGGGCTCGACGTGACCAGACTGCAGTGGGTGGCGTTCACGCTCGCGGGGGCCGTCACGGGCCTCGCCGGAGGTCTCTACGCGTTCTCGAAGGGGTCGATCGATCCGACGCTCCTGTCGATACCGCAGTCGGTCGATTTCCTCGCCATGCTGCTGATGGGCGGTGTGCAGGCGGTGCTAGGCTCTCCGGTCGGCGCATTCGTGCTGCATACGCTCAAGGACATCGTGATGCCGCTCACGGACCTGTGGCGGATGCTTCTGGGAGCACTCATCCTCGCAAGCGTTCTGCTCTTTCCGCGGGGTCTTGCCGGTGCCGCCGAGCGGCTTCTGAGCAGCGTCCGGGAGCGCGGGGCGACACCCGACAGCGCCAGCGCCCGTCGCGACGGAGCGCGGCCATGAACTCCGGTGTACCGCTTCTGGAAGTGCAGGATCTGACGAAGCGCTTCGGCGGCGTGGTGGCCGCCCGTGGCGTGACGTTCAAGCTCGAGCGGGGCGAGATGCTCGCACTGATCGGACCGAATGGCGCGGGCAAGTCGACGACCTTCAACATGGTCGGCGGACAGACACGACCCGATGCCGGGCATGTGCGTCTCGACGGGATCGACATCACAGGGCACACGCCGCAGTCGATCGTGAAAGCCGGGGCGGGGCGGACATTCCAGATCGCCCAGACCTTCGTCTCCATGACGGTCGCGGAAAACGTCGGTGTCGCGCTCCATGCGGCGGCCGGGCGCAGCCTCGACATGCTCTCCCGCGCGCGAGAGGCGCTCCGCGCGGAAGCCGTCGGACTTCTGGACGTTGTCGGCATGGCCGATAGCGCCGACCGGCCGGTGCGGACACTCGCCTATGGCGACATCAAACGGGTCGAACTCGCGATCGCGCTGGCGAGCAAGCCGAAACTGCTCCTGATGGACGAACCTACCGCAGGCATGGCGCCCAAGGAGCGGTCGGCCCTGATGGCGCTCACGCAAAGGCTCGCGCGGGAGCGCAATCTCGGCGTCCTGTTCACCGAACACGACATGGATGCGGTGTTCGGTTACGCCGATCGCATTCTGGTGCTCGTCCGCGGCGAGATCATCGCCCGGGGCCGTCCCAACGACATCCGAAGCGACGCGCGCGTGCGCGAGGTGTATCTCGGCGATCTCGGCGCGGCGGCAGCGGCAGCAGCGACAGCACAGAGCGCGCAGGAGGGGCGGACGACGAACCCATGACCGATTCCGCCACACGCAGGGATGCCCTGGAGGGACTGATCGTCGTCGAAGGTCTCGATGCCTTCTACGGACAGGCGCAAGTCTTGTTCGACGTTTCGCTCCGGCTTCGGGCGGGGGAGATATGCGCACTGATCGGACGGAACGGCGCCGGCAAGACGACGACGCTCAAGGCGATCATGGGGCTCGTTGAACGGCGCGCGCGCGCACTCACCTGGCGTGGTCAGGACATTCGAAATCTCCCGACACACGTGATCGCGCGGGACGGACTCGGATTCGTGCCGGAAGAACGCCGGATCTTCACCGACCTCACGGTGGCAGAGAACCTTGAAGTCGGGCGGCAACCGGCCCGTGGCGGACGGCAGCCGTGGACACCCGACCGGCTCGTGAAGATATTCCCGAACCTCGCCGAGATGATGGACCGGTCGGCGGCGCGCATGTCGGGCGGGGAACAGCAGATGCTGACGATCGCACGCACGCTGATGGGAAATCCGGATGCGGTCCTTCTCGACGAACCGTCCGAGGGGCTATCGCCGCTGATCGTGTCGCAGATGGGAGAAGCCGTTCGCGCCATGAAGGCTCAGGGAATTGCAGTCCTGCTGTCGGAGCAGAACCTGCACTTCGCCGCCACGATCGCCGACCGTGTCCTCGTCATGGAGACCGGAAACGTCCGCCACGACGGGCCGATGGCGGAGTTCCTTGCGGATACCGCGCTCAGAGAGAAGTTTCTCGCGGTCTGACGTCCTCGCCCGTGCAGGTATAGAAAGGCCGCGGCGACCCGCAGAGGTCGCCACGCGACTACCAAGCCCCTGCCCCGTGCGATGCCTCAGGCTCCGGACAAGCGTGCCTGCCTGCTCCGCGGACGTCGGCTCCGACTACTTGCGGCCGCGGCTCGGCTTCTTGACGTCCTCGTCGGGGAGAACGCCATCGGCGTCCGGACCCTCTTCCGCCTCCTTGGCCTCGTCGCCCTCGGGCTCGGCCGCGAGTGCATCTACGACGCCGGCAGCCTGGGCGCGGATCGCCCGCTCGATGTCGGCTGCGATCTTCGGATTGGCCTTGAGGAACGCCTTCACGTTCTCGCGGCCCTGTCCGATGCGTTCACCCTTGTAGGAAAACCAGGCGCCCGACTTTTCGATGATGTTGGCCTTGGCGCCGAGATCCACGATCTCGCCGGTCTTGGAAATGCCCTCACCGTACATGATGTCGAATTCGACCTGGCGGAACGGAGGGGCGACCTTGTTCTTGACGACCTTGACGCGCGTCTGGTTGCCGACGGCCTCGTCCTTGTCCTTGATCTGGCCGATGCGGCGGATATCGAGGCGGACGGAGGCATAGAATTTCAACGCGTTGCCGCCCGTGGTCGTCTCGGGGTTGCCGAACATGATGCCGATCTTCATGCGGATCTGATTGATGAAAATGACCATGCAGCCGGACTTGGAGATCGATCCGGTCAGCTTGCGGAGTGCCTGGCTCATAAGGCGCGCCTGCAGACCGGGCAGACTGTCACCCATTTCACCTTCGAGTTCGGCTTTAGGCGTAAGGGCGGCGACGCTATCGATCACAAGGACCTCGACCGCGCCGGAGCGTACGAGCGTATCGGCAATTTCAAGAGCCTGTTCGCCGGTATCGGGCTGGGAGATCAGGAGCTCATCGACCTTGACGCCGAGTTTTCGGGCGTAGACGGGATCGAGGGCGTGCTCGGCGTCGACGAAGGCGCAGGTGCCGCCCTTTTTCTGGGCCTCGGCGATGCACTGGAGCGCGAGCGTCGTCTTGCCGGAGCTTTCGGGGCCGAAAATCTCGATGATGCGACCCTTCGGAAGGCCGCCGATGCCGAGGGCGAGATCGAGGCTCAAAGACCCCGTCGATATGGCTTCGACGTCGATCGAATGATCGTTGGCGCCGAGCTTCATGATCGAGCCCTTGCCAAACTGCTTCTCGATCTGCTCGAGCGCCGCCTGGAGCGCCTTGTTCTTGTCCATGCCACCCCCTTCGAGCACGCGAAGCTCCGGACCCTCGCCGCCCCGCACGCGCTCTTGCCGCATCGCCATGAGAAATCCCCTTATTTCATGAGTTGCAGATTCAGGCAATGAAGTGAATGTACCATCTTTGTTCTCGTTTTGCAAGCACCATCAAGGTTCTGATTTTCATATCGTATCCCGGTTTTGTTTTTTGTTCGTTCTCTCTGATTGCGGTTTTCGATGATGCAGGCAAGG
>ERZ761609.1862-NODE-1862-length-17102-cov-6.091101_pt1 | contig 17102 bp, 18 predicted proteins | sample MGYA00511163_ERZ761609 | MGnify/ENA primary metagenome ERZ761609 (study PRJEB28899, sample SAMN02445070) | bioreactor sludge metagenome | biome: EBPR sludge | place: Australia: Brisbane, Thorneside Wastewater Treatment Plant | collected 2011-12-16 ... | reverse complement strand
CCGAGATCTACACTCTTTCCCTACACGACGCTCTTCCGATCTTTGCATGTCTTTCTTGTGGTCTGTCCATAGCTTGGTCAGTAGGGCGGCCTGGGCGTCCTTAATTTTGGCCACAGGAACTTTATCGAACGAACCGGAGTCTACCGCTACGATAGAAGCAACCTGCTCCCAAATACTCATTGGTTGGTACTGTGGTTGTTTCAAAAGTTCTGTCAGCCGTTGACCACGGTCAATCTGCGCTTTAGTAGCTTCGTCTAGGTCGCTACCAAACTGGGCAAAGCTGGCAAGCTCGCGGAACTGGCTAAGGCCAAGTTTTAGGTGGCCAGAAACCGATTTAACAGCTTTGGTTTGAGCGTCACCACCCACACGACTTACCGATAGACCCGCCGAAATAGCCGGACGAATACCCTGATAGAAGAGGTCGGTTTCCATAAAAATCTGACCGTCGGTAATAGAAATCACGTTAGTAGGAATGTAGGCAGAGATATCTCCAGCCTGAGTTTCAATAATCGGCAGAGCAGTCAACGAACCAGCACCTAAATCATCAGCTAATTTTGCTGAGCGTTCGAGTAGGCGAGAGTGGAGGTAGAACACATCACCAGGGAAAGCCTCTCGCCCTGGTGGACGACGAAGCAATAGGCTCATTTGACGGTAAGCAACAGCGTGTTTAGTAAGGTCGTCATAGATCATTAGTGCGTGCTCACCCTTGTCGCGGAAGTATTCACCCATAGCGGTACCCGCGTATGGCGCCAAGTACAGCATTGAAGCAGGGTCAGCGGGGCCAGTCGCCACCACGATAGTTTGCTCCATCACACCTTCTTGCTTCAGGCGCTCAACCAACCGAGCTACCTTCGAGAGCTTCTGACCAATCGCCACGTAAATATTCACTACGCCAGTTTTTTGGCGGGCTTGGTTAATCATCGTGTCAATTGCAATGGCGGTTTTACCAGTTTGGCGGTCACCAATAATCAGCTCACGCTGACCGCGGCCGATAGGGAACATGCTGTCGATGGCCATAATTCCGGTCATGAGTGGCTCATGCACGTGCTTACGGCCTAATACACCGATCGCTTCACGCTCCACCTTACCCGTTTGCTTGGTTTTGATAGCCGGACCACCGTCAATGGCGACACCCAATGGGTTAACCACGCGGCCAAGAAGCTCTTCACCCACTGGCACTTCAAGCACTACGCCCTTTAGGCGTACTGTGTTTCCAGCGGCTACTTGGCTATCATCGCCCAAAATCACCGCGCCAATTTCATCTTCCATGAGGTTAAGCGCAAAGGCTTCCACTACACCAGCTTTGGTGTCGATTTCAAGCACCTCGCTATACCCAGCTTGGCTGAGGCCATGCACCCATGCCACACCGTCACCCACACGAATCACCACGCCAGCCGATTCGAGTCCTTCTGTCTTTGAAAGGCCAGCAATGGCTGCTTGGAGTTCGCTAGAGAGTTCTTTTACTGCTAATTCTGCCATAGTTTTCTCCTATACTCCTAGTTTCTCTAATTTCGTTTTCGCCGTAACGTCTAGCTGAGCGCCAGCTAGGCTTACTTTCATGCCCGCCAATACTGATGGGTCAATAATTTCGCGTAGTAACACGCTTTTTACATCTGAATATTCACGTCGGATTAGTTGCTCAACTGCGTCTTTTGCGTCTGCGGTAAGTGAGCGAGCTGAAGTGACCGTTGCCAAGGCGACGCCTCGTGACAACAGTGAATCTTCAACCGCGCGAATTACCAGCTCGGCTTCGCCGGTGCGACGAGCGTCAAGCAAGTACGCCGCAAGTTCGTTCAATACACTAGCGGTAGAGTCGCCCTTTACTAGGCGTTCTGCAGCATGCTCGGCTAACTTACGACGAGAAATCATAGCTACTTCTTTGCTCCTTCAACGGCCTTTTTAATCACCTGAGCATCCAGTTTGCTATCTGCCACACCTGAAACAGCCAAGCCCGCGGCTTGCTTTACAAGATTGAGCGTGTCTTTTTCAAGCGCTTTTCGAGCGGCCAATACATCTTTGGCAATTTCTTCCTGGGCTTCAGCCACAATACGGTCAGCACGGGTTTTTGCGCTCGATTCGGCCTTTTCAACCATTTGGCCAGCTTCGGCTTTGGCGGTTGAAACAATATCCGATGCTTCAGTGCGTGCTTTCTTTAGAAGTTTCTCGATGTTCGCTTCGGCTTCAGCGGCTTTTTTCTCGGCTTCCTCAGCAGCTTTCGCGCCTTCTTCAATATTTTCCTGGCGTTGGTCAACAGCTTTCATCAAGATGGGGTAAACAAACTTACCCATAATCAGTACGAGCACTACGAAACCAATTACCTGGAAAAGAAGCATCTGCCAGTCGATACCGAGCGCGCCAAACACACCGCCACTGGCGGGTTCAGCCTCGGCCGCATGAGCAGCTTCTGCAAATTGTGTTACGAATGAATGTAACATCTACGCTCCTAGATAAACTTCGCGATAATAGCCACAATGATACCGATAATCGCCAATGAGTCGGCGAACACGATAGCGGTAATCATCAATGTACGGATGTCGGCCAATTTTTCTGGGTTACGACCAAGCGCGTTTAACGCACCGTTACCGATAATACCGATACCTACAGCAGCACCAAGCGCAGGTAGGGCGTATGCTAGACCAAATGCTAGTTGTTCCATTTGTTATTACTCCTTTGATTTATTACTTACAGTATACCACTAGGGTTGGCTCGCGAGGAACCGCGACTGTTCAACTCAGAAGCGTGTGACCTCTATTCGCGTCCAGCGAGAGAGGTCAGCCCAACACCATGGGCTGAACGTAGTTCACCCATAAAGTGTGCTGATGAGTTGAATGGTCGCGGGTTCTCGCGATATATCATCCAGCTACTCCTTGTTTACCGTGAGCAGGCGAATGATCATCGTGAGGGCCGTGAGAAATGGCCAGAGAAGTAAATATCACGGTTAAGATAAAGAATACGTAGGCCTGAATAAAGCCAATAAACAGCTCAAACGCCATAAACACTGGTAGTGCAAGCGCAGCAAAGTAGCCAGTCAGCACGCTCATGATAAGCAGCAGTACCTCGCCAGCAAAACAGTTTCCAAACAAACGTAGACTTAGGGCAGTGTAGCGGCTTAGTTCACCAATTAATTCCAAAATACCCTCAAATGACCCGAGCGGATCTTTAATCGGGTTTCGGAAATAGCGGCTAAGGTTACCCAGGCCACCAAGCTGTCGAATCGCATACATTTGCGTCGCCACCAGCGAAATAAACGCCAGTGCGAAAGTAAAGTTCATATCAGCGGCAATCGAACGCAAAATTGGGTCACCGTTCCACTTAATACTATCGAGCCCCGGCAAAATACTCATCCAGTAGCTGATTAGCACATAAAAGAAAATCGTCATCGCGAGTGGCATAATTCGTCTAGCAATTGTTTTATCCGGAATCACGCTGTTAATTTGCCCAAGCATGCCTTCAAATGCCCATTGCACCAAACCAACAAAACGGTTGTATTGGCCATTTTTCACTTTGTAGGCAACATAAAAGAATACGGCGAAAAATATCAGCAAGCTTACCGTACCAGTAAGCATAGCGTTGGTAACGGCAAAATCGCCAATGTGAAAAATCGGTGCGGTTTTGATGTCGATGTGAAGATCGAGCGCGCCAAATTGTTGCATCATTTCTGTTGATTCACCTTTGTTAACTGTTGTTTCACTAGTAGTGCCGCTCCTGCGGAACCTATGAGTACTCCTGCGAGTGAAAGCCACGGACCGGTATCGTAAGAGCTATCCGCCCACAAACCGAGACCGGTAAGCACAACAACGGGCCCAAACATGCGCCATGTTGTGTCGGCTATATCACCGAGCATTAAAAGGACCGCCCGGCGAACCGGCGGCGTCGGCGTGCCTCCACTATTGTCGCCTGACGTACTCATGTACAATGCAAAGTATAACAGAAAGTGAGACGAATTTCTACCGTGCCGCGCAAAATATCACCCAAAAAGCATACACCGTATACACCAGCCGCCAGCTGCACGCACAAGCGACGCTTTGCCTCGGAAGCTCTAGCCTTACGAGCGCTTGAGGACGCCGAGCTTACTCGGCCTCAGGTTGAGCTTTCAATCTATCAATGCCCCCAGTGTTTGGGGTGGCATTTTACCAGTAAAACCTCTAGGCAGGGCAACTAATTTGCTGTACAATGTATAGTAAGAAATGAAGAGAGGGAAATGAACATGAGCGACACCAACACCGATGCAGTAACAATTTACACCACTACATTTTGCGCGTTTTGCGCAACCGAAAAGCAGTGGCTCGACAAACTTGGCGTGAAATACGTAGCCAAAAACATCGAAGAAGACGACGCAGCTAAAGACGAGCTGCTCGATAAACTTGGCGGTAATTTCCAAGGTGTGCCAGTTACCGATATAGCGGGTGAAATGATTTTAGGCTTCAACCGCCCAGCGCTCCAATCAGCACTCGAAAAGAACCAACTCGTTAGCACTTAAGCTTTACATTTCAAATCTTTTACCTATACTTGGGTTTATCGAAGTTCTCAAATAGTGGGGATGTAAATTCGGTGAGTGCGCTGTATGTTCTCAGCCGCCGGCACGCCCAGCGAACCTCTACAGCAAGCATGCGATACAGCCCGTAGGCGTCTAAGCTGAAACGTCTACAAACGAGTGAACACTTCGAGCGGGGAGGGCCCCGCATCGTACGGCTAGGGAAACGGGGGAATAGATCGGTCTTGATTTTGACAGATTGGTCTTGAACCCAAGGGAAGAATCTGCCAAAGCCGTCTCTCACCAACCCGAAGTTCAACCTAATGTGATGAAGCCGTAAGTCCGAAAGCATCGTGCTCATACCACGCGGCAAGCCAAATCACAACGAGACCACCCCGTTTAGGTGCAATCGTCGGTTGGGCTTCGGGCTCAACCATGCAAAAACAAACTACCCGAGCAATGCTTGGGTAGTTTTTGTAGCGGCCAAATTGTGCTACATACCTATTTGCACGACATCGCCCCCCATTGCCTGACGGAAATAATCATCGTGGCTCACATATAGCATTGCGCCGCCATATTTACCCAAAGCAGTTTCAAGCTCTTCAATACTCGGTAAGTCCAAGTGATTTGTCGGCTCGTCGAGTATCAAAAGCTGTGGATCGTTTGCCAACATTGCGATCACTTGTAACCGTGCTTTCTGACCACCCGAGAGTCTCGCTACCGGAACCTGACCATCACTTTCAGTGAATAGATAGTCACTCATTAACTGACGAATCTTTGTTTCATTTATCGCTTGATTTTTATCTAGATACACTCGTTCTATCGCATCGTGGAGAGACATGTCAAAATACGTCGGGCTTACTTCTTGCTCGTATACACCTACTCGTATGTGGTTATCGAGGCTCATTTCACCCTGATACACTTGTATAGAATTATCGAGTGAAAGAAGCGACTTTATCAATGTACTTTTTCCCGCTCCATTACGTCCCCGTAGCTCAAGTGCCTCGCCTTCGCGCAAGTCAATATTTATAGCTGTAAATAGTGGGGTGTCGTACCCAAGGCTTAGCTGTTTAGCGCTCACGAGTACATGCTTACTACGCGACCCGTCACTCTTCATCGTCATCCGAATATTCTTTGCCTTAAATTTGTCGTATTGTGCCGCCACTTTATAATTCAAATTTTCGGCCGACTCTTTATCTATCCAAAATGTCGGCTTTTCTTTGGCCTGCAGCTCAGCAAGCTCAGTGCGTGAGACCTGTTCGAGACGCTTAAACTTTTGAATCGTTTGCGGATTTCGTGATTTTTCCTTGAGCCGCTGATAGTCGATTACTTTCTGCTTCAAATTCACGATACGCTTTTCTATCAGTTCAAATTCATTCATTGCCGTGCCTGTACTGTGCGCGTTTTGCTTCAAGTACGCGTCGTAATTTCCTTTAAAACTTTGGCAACCGCCGTCTTTTAGTTCGATAATTCTATCGACATGCGCCAACACATCGCGGTCGTGAGTAATCACCAACATCGCCTCGGGAGCTTGGTTCATCCAATCAATAAACTGCTTTTTCGCTACAAAGTCCATATGGTTGGTTGGTTCATCAATTAGCGCCAAGTCTGCTTGCGAATGCATAATTTTAACCACCTCCACCAACCGCTTCTGGCCACCGCTCAAACTCGCGAACGGTTGATGAGCGATGCCAGGAAGTTGGAACGTTTCAAGTTCTCGTTCAATGTCACTTTCGATTTGATAGAAACCTTTGTCATCGAAGCGTTGCAATGCTTCAGTGTATTGAGCAATTTTGCGCATATCATCGCCCATAGTGCTAGGATAGGTTTCTACAATACGAGAGAGCTCTGTGTACTCGGGCAAGCCCGCTAACACATATTGCAGCACTGTTTGCTTACCTATGGCGTGATGCTCCTGTGCGGTAGCTACCACAGTAAGTCCACGCCGATAGGTGACTTCTCCTGTAAAATCCGTATCAGATCCTGCCAAGATGCCAAAAAGGGTAGACTTGCCAACGCCATTACGTCCCACGACGCCAACTTTTTCTTTTGCGTCAATGGCAAATTTAATCCCAGACATCAAAAGTTTGGGTCCGAAAGATTTCTCGGCAATAGCAATATCAGCAATCATTCTTTACGAGTATAACAGGCTCTCTTGAGGGTTATTGACTCTTCTGGCTTCGTTTGGTCTAATAAGTTCACAGTCCAGTAAGCGGAGTTCGGCTATCAGGAGCACAGATGACAGATGAGGAACTGCGTGACCACGCCGAGTCGTGGGTGCGCACAACACAGTCACTGCCATGGTGGAGACTGTATCTGCGCTGGCGCGCAAGAGCGGTTCTGAAGCGCCTCTAGCGCTTCATCTACTGGCTTGCCGCCAGAGGAAGGTCGCCAGAGAGAGATTTTTATCTCTGACGCCACACTCTGGCGGCTTTTTCCTTTATACGAGCTGCCTGCCAACGCATTTGCCGTATTCTTCGAGGCCCAGCCGGGTTCCGCTTCTCAACGACACGCTCATATAGCTTTATTAAATCTTTGATTTGCCGCTGCTCACTATAGATACGAGCAATTCGTTTGCTTTCTTTCGAGAATTCACTGCGCTTGACTGTGTCGGCGAATAGTAGCTCTACCTTCTTTGCCACGTCACTAGCGCTGTTGTTGGCATGTAGCCCATTCACACCATCGTGCACTACTTCAGACAATTTTTTATCGATAATCACTATTGGTAGACCAGCATGCGCTGCTTCGTGCAGCACCCAACCCTGGGTGTCTTTCAGAGATGGAAATACGAACACGTCCATGGCAGCATACGCTACACCAAGCTCGTCGCGGGGCAGCGCACCGGTAAAAACAATCCTGTCGCTCGCCTTTGAAGCGCGGGCCTTTTCTTCCAATGTTTCGCGATATTCAAAATCACCTACAAACACCAGTTTGGCATTTGGTCGATTTTTAGCCACTTTTTCAATGACAGGAAGCAAGATGTCAAGATTTTTCTCGGCGGCAATTCGGCCAACAAAGCCAAACACTTCATCGCTATCGGCGATACCGTGTTGTGCTTTAAATGCTTTTAGCTCGGCTGCGGTTGGTTTAGGTAGCGCATCAACACCGTTTGGCAGCAGCTCTACCTTGTAGCTGTATTTTTCTTCATCTTGCCACGATTCCAGCTGTTCTACGCTCTTTCGACTCAGGCCAATCACGGCGTCGGCTTTGCTATATAAAATGGTGATGGCTTTTTCGATGATATCCTTGTTCCACTGCGTTACACCGCGCCTTGGTCGATACAGCTTCAGGATTTCGCGAACATCTTTGCCTTGTAGCTTGACCGTGAAAGGGAATACTATGCCAATAAGCGCTAAGACGCCCGGTAGCACCACAGGGTAGTGCTCAACGAATTCGTACAAATCGGTCGAATGCTGCATGATAAATGGCGTGTCGTTTTTTACCGCCGCCTGCACACCCACCAAGCCTACTTGCGACGGCGTGAATACGTGCACTACATCAAGCTTTAGCTCACGAATTTGCTGCACTACACGTGGCGCGAAAAAGATTGACGTGTCGTAATCATCAAAAAACGCACCCTTGATGCTCGGGAAGCGTACGATATTATCATCGGCAAATTCAAGGTCGTGGCTAGGCCGAATCGTTTTAGCTGGGCAAAAAATATATACCTCATGACCTTGTTCTTCCAGGTGTTTTTTCAGTGTTTCAACCACGAATACGATGCCATTGATTGATGGCCTGTAGGTATCAGTAAATAGTCCAATGCGCATGATTTCACTGCTTATTATAGCATTAGCACAGCCGAGATATAACGTAGGGTATAATGAAGGCAGCATGGCACACCCACTCAATATTGGCATAATCATGGATGATTTTTATCCAACATCTGGGGGCGTGGCTCGATCTATCGAATTACAAACACTAGAGCTCGTAAAAGCCGGGCACAACGTCACGCTGTTTGCCCCAAAGCCGTTTTTTGTCCCACCAGAGCACTGCGCCTTTGAGGCACTGGATTCGTGGCATATTCCTGGCACGCCGAGCTTTTTGTGCTCGGTAAAGTTCTCAAGCAAACGAGCCCGTGACATTATATCGCGCTACAAGTTCGACGTTATTCACTCACAAAACGAGCGCGGTTCAATGTTTTTGGCAGCGCACATTGCCAAACTTGCCAATATTCCTCACGTGCACACGTTTCATTCAAATTACGCCGGTACGCATTCTACTTCGCCCATATTAGCAGCGCTCAATTCATATACCTACATGCAGTTCGCGCCGTTCATGTTGCACCGCATTCGTAGCGACCGCGACAAACTTCGCATTCGATTTCCGCGCAAGCTCGCTAGTAAAGAACGCTCACGCTTGGGCAGGAAAGACTGGAAAGCCGTAGCAAAAATGGCGCAATATACCGACGCGTTCACTTCGCCAGCGCAATATGTCATAGATGCCATCAACGACGCCACGCATGGGCAACTAGCCGAGCGAGCATTTACGGTAGCGAACGGTATCAACGACGTATTTCCAAAGGCCGCACGAATTCGCGACACTAACGATACAGTTCGATTTTTAAGCTGTGGCCGACTTGACCCTGAAAAGCGGGTAGATGTCATTATTAAAGCTTTTGCCAAGCTAAATAAACGCGACGCTGAGCTGTATATTTTGGGCGCCGGTACGCAAGAAGATGAGCTAAAAAAACTCGCGCATGAAACGGTTTTACGAGGACGTGTCGTATTCTTAGGTCACTACGAAGATCACGAACGTGTGGCCAACGAATTTGCCAATGCCGATTGCTTTGTGTTCGCTTCTTATCACTTCGACACACAAGGCATGGTACTGGCCGAAGCCGCCGCTACCGGCTGCCCAATTTTATACTGCGATGAGCGCCTAACCGTTGGCGTAACCCCTGAAAATGCTTTACTGACACACCCCAGCGTATCAGCTATCGCCGAAGGTATGGAGCAGCTATACCAATCGCCAGAGCTCCGCGCGAAACTCACTGCTCACAGCAAAGCGGTTGGCAGCAAACTCACCGCCACCGCCATGGAAGAAGCATTTTTGAACGTCTACCTGAGCGCAGTGAAGAAGTTTACAGCCGCCTAAATCTGAAATACTTCCCAAAGACAGACTAAAAGCGAAACGCGAGGTGTGCTACATTCGAGCACACCGAAAGTGGTCTGTCGTGGGAAGAATTTCAGATTTAGGTACAAATACTTCCGAACATGAGAAAGCCGCCCGTTCGCACCGCTGGCTGCGGTGGTACTTGGGCGGCTCCCTTGTCGTCGGTGAGGTGGTGGCGGTGTACTGGCTCAGTAGGGGTAGACCTTGGGAACCACCTTCTCGAGCCAGTCTCCCCGGTACTCCACCTTCAGCGGTGCGTGCACCGGCTTGCCGGACACCTCCTCGGGCGGGTGGACACCGTCGTAGACCAAGTGGGCTACGTAGACCACCATGAAAACCAGCGTCAGAAGTGCCGGGGTAGAACGGTGGCTGCCGCTCACGAATGCCACCAGCACCGGGACGACGAAGGTCGCCACCAGCGTGATGCCCGCCCACCAGACGAAGAACTGGTGCCACACCCGCGTGGGTGCGATCCAGATCCAGATGGCCTCGGGGTCGGCCTTCTCCTCCGAGCTGAACTGCATGAAGAAGAGGAAGACACCGACCGCGAAGCCAACGACGGCGCCGGCCACTGGCACCCACGCGGGGATGCTCAGCTGGTTGACCAGCACGGTCGTGATGGCAAAGCCGATCGCGAGCGCCAGGAACACGTCGCCCGGGAAGAAGGTCTTGAACTGTCCCCGCCAGAACGGCGGGTTGCTGCTTCGGTCTTCGAAGTAGCTGAGCATGAACCACACCCCGTAGATGACGACGCAGACGCTGAAGGCGACCTCCAGCGCGGTCGAAACAGATCCGGTTGCGCGCATAGCGCTACCTCCGTAGATGACAAGGGGCGACAGCTCGCCCCAGTGGTGGATTGAACTATCTAAATACTATTATAGCATAAACTGTATAAAAAAGCAATTAATTCTGCTGCTTCAGCGTGTTTGCAACTAATTTCGCGATTGGCAGCGACATTTCAGCTTTTGAAACTTCTGCACCAGTATCCACCACGTACATTGGCCGCTGAGACGTTTGAGCTGCCTCGGGAACGTCGGGTAGGGTAATACGGGTAGCTCCCTCTGGTGGCACGATTGGCTGCACCTTGCGCAATCGGTCGGAATCGTTACGTGAGTTGATTTGGACTACCAGCTGGTCTACCGAAGTTTTATCGTTTTGCTCTAGATCGTCATATGCCGTAGCCGCGAAACCAAGCGTTCGGCGTGCGCCCACTACTGGGTCACACACGAAGTAAAAGCCAAGCACGAAGTCACACAGCTTTCGTTCTTCCAGCATTTTGCCAGTTTCTTCCAAGGCTCGGCCATCAAGTAGTACCACCTCAAAGCCTTCTGCACGGGCATCAGCCAACCACTTTCGCACCAAATTATCCTTAAAATCTTGCGAAAGCGGGCGAGCACCAATTTTAGCGCTGTTTTCTCCCACTTCGTTGGTATAAAGCAACGCATCGCGTTCGGCCTTTTCCATGTGGTACACATCTTTCACCAGTTGCACACATGCATCCGCCTGGGCTTCGTCAGCCAAAAAAGCGTCTATTGCACCCGGGTCGTTTACGTCGACACCTGCTCGCGTGGCGCCCACAACTAAAACGCGGAACACTTGTCCCGCATCAATTAGCATTACCTCATAGCCACATTCGTCACGCAAATAATCTTTGGTGGTTTGTACAATTGTGCCTTTGCCACTGCGCGCCTCGCCATCGAAGGTCACGAGCTTAGGAAGAGGGTGGTTCATCTCGACCTACTATACAATACTCCTGCGAAGGGGCAAAATCTTACATTTACGGCTGAAAAAGCATAAACAGGCTCGCTGAGGTCACACGAGATTCCAGGCGTCGGCCCTAGATTCTCGTGTACCTCACGTGCTTTTGAGGCTGTGAATGAAAGATTTTGCACCGCTTTAATCTGTTACAATAGGGAAGTTATGGCTAAAAAAGCATCAAAATCTTCTGCCCCAGGCGGGCTCGTAAACAGACGAGCTCGGTTTGACTATGAGCTGGGCGAAGATATTGTTGCCGGCCTGGTGCTTACCGGGCCAGAAGTGCGTGCCGCTCGCGACGGCCACGTACAACTAAAGGGTGCGTTCGTGTCTTTAAAAGACAGCGAGCTGTGGCTCAACAACGCCAGTTTTAGTGTAAAGCTAAACGAAAAGGGCAGTGGCAGCCGAAGCGTCGACACCCGCCCACGCAAACTACTGGCAAGTCGCAAACAAATCGACGCCTTCACCAGCAAGAAACAGCAAGGCATGACAATCGTGCCCACCAAACTAATGACCTCTGGTAAATACATAAAAGTCGTCATTGCGCTAGGGAAGGGCAAAAAACGGTGGGATAAGCGAGAGACGATAAAGCGCCGCGAACAAGACCGAGACGCACGTCGAAGTATAGTCTCTTGACATTTCTACATAAATGTCCTATACTGAAAGTACGGTGATGGTAGCACATCACTAGGCCGAGAAGGACATACAGTGTTCCCTCGGGCTACCGAAACAGCTATGCCCAAGCCTGTAAGCGTATAGACGCTTCGGAATAAGCATTCGCACACTAAGGCGAAATGTTTGTACCGATACGTGTATGCGCTTTTCTTGTAGCAAAAATGATGCTAAAGAACCAGCACAGTTCGGCCAAACGCTAACAGTTCGGCGCAATTACCTCTGTATGTAACAGACGGATTATTCGCCATACTCAAAATCTTGTGTTGGTAGAGCCACGCTTTTCGCGCGCTCCCAGCAAGTACATTGACAAGCTAGGAAAACGTTCCGGTCACATACCGCTTCGCTGCTCGCAGTGAGGTGTTGTGTGACTGGAACAAGCCAGTTCACTTGAACAAGGAGATGATATGGGACGCCTTGGGCTGATCATGCTCGCCTTGGCTCTGCTCGGGACCGTTTGCTTCGCCATTGCGGCAGGCTTACGACACCTGATGAAAAGGGCCAGGCAGCGAAGCCTTGCTCGCCACGCGCCGGAACTCTTGCGCTTCGAGAACCTCGACCCGGATGTCGCGGGCATCATCGTGCAGCAGAAGACGCAACTGCAGCTGGGCATGAACATCGTGTCTCAGATGCTGAACGACCCTGTACTGCTCATCCCGAGCGAGTACACCAACCCCCTCGAGCAGTGGCTCGAAACCAACCGGAAGGAACTGTCATGAACATCCGCATCGCAACTGCCGCCGTCGCTGGCCTGGCCGTCTTGCTGTCGGGCTGCTCGTCCTACGAGACCGAGTCCGACCAGGTGGCCGTCGCCGTGGACGGCAACGCGCTCACTCCGGCCAACCGGACCATCCTCGGCTGCTACGGCGAGTCGGAGGGTGGATGGGATGGCCCCGGCGACAGCCACTACTACTACCCGGCAGGTCAGCGCACCTACAAGTTCGCCGGCGCTGACGAGGACGAGGCCAAGGCGCTCGGCGCCGATGGCCCCGCCATCAAGGTCGTGAAGGACAACATCACCCTGATGCTGTCCGGCACGGTCACGTTCAGCCTCAACACCGACTGCGACGTGCTGAAGAAGTTCCACCAGCAGATCGGCGTGAAGAAGTGGGGCGAGAAGAAGAAGGCGGCCTGGATCTCCGACGGTGGCGACGAGAGCTACTACGGCTGGGACGCCATGCTGGACGTCTACATCGAGCAGCCCCTTCAGCGGGCGGCGACCGATGCGCTGCTTGCCGAGCAGAAGACGTACCTCGACCTGTACAACGGTTCGGGGCGCGCCGAGTTCGAGCAGGCCATCCAGGCGGACCTGCCTGGCTCCGTCGAGAGCCTGGCCGGTGGCAACTACTTCATCAACTTCAAGGTTCAGATCCAGAAGCCGTCCATTCCTTCGGGTGTGGCGGAGGCCCTGACCGCGAAGGAGATCGCCAAGGCGCAGAACGAAGCCCAGAAGCTCGCCAACGAGACGGTGCAGACCGAGCTCGAGAGCATCCGGGCCCTCGTGGAGGTGCTGGGGCAGCAGGGGTACATCGACTACCAGCGCAACAAGCTCTCGGCTCAGCAGCTGGAGCTGCTGAAGCAGGCCATCGAGAGTGGCAAGATCACCATCCTGCCGGTTCCCACCGGCTCGAACGTGACCATCCCCACTTCCAAGTGACCATGTGATGTCGGCGGGAGGCTCTTACAGCTCCCGCCGACATCCGGCTGATACATTCCTAGCTTGTCAGCTCAACACCACGCTAGATGCATACAGCGTGGTGTTGAAATAAAAAGAAGCTACGTTTCAATAGCTCATACCATTCTTGGACGTACCGTCCGTGGCCCGATAGGCTCACGGACGGCTGTCCAGGCACTCAGAGAGACTTGTCGGGGCCGCGCCCCATGCTCTTTGATCCGGCTCGGCGACCAGAGACGGCCTTGAAGCCAGTCTCGCCGATCACGACCCATCGAGAGGTCTTGTCGTTACGCCGGAGCGTCACCGACTTCGACGGTAACGTCTTAGCCTTCGGCACCGGGCAGTCAACGCGGAAGACCAACGGAAGGACCGTCAGTCTGGTGACCACAGCCCCCTCCGGGAACTCGTAGACGATAGCCTCTTCCAAGGCCTGTTGCCATGAGCCCACCTTTTCGACGGTAGCGGGGTAGACCCGCAAGGTCAGTTCACCGATGGCCCTTGAAGGCAGCTTCTGCGTCCCCTTCGGGGCAGGAAGCAGTGCCAACTCGTCGATCGCCTCCCGTAGAGACAGATCCCAACTGCCCGGCATCAGCGTTGAACACAGGACCTGAACTTTCATGAGTCTGGCCTTGCGTCGCAAACCGGCTGCGATTGCCTCGGGGTCAAAACCATCGCTGGTCATGTTCTTCCTCTCACTCAGTAGTGCTGGACTAATTTTATTATAACACAAAACATAAGTAATATCAATATGTAGGGTAGGGTATACTGGTTGTATGAAACTATTCTCTTGGAATGTAAACGGCATTCGGGCGGTGCTGAACAAAGGTGAATTTCAAAAATTTATCGAACACTACGACCCAGACGTGTTGTGCCTACAAGAAACAAAGGCCGAGCGCGGGCAGTTTGAGCTTGACCTACCTCAATACGACGAGCATTTCTTTAGTGCGATAAAAAAAGGCTACAGTGGCACGGCAATCTTTTCAAAAGTACCTCCAATTCGCTACGTCGATGGCTTTCCCGAAGATATCATCAAGAAATTTGGCATAACCGGCGATACCTATGGCGACCCGAACGCCGAGGGCCGCGTGATTGCGGCGGAATTCAAAGATTTTTGGGTGCTCACCGTATACACACCAAATTCAAAGCGCGACCTGAGCCGACTAAGCGTTCGGCACCAGCACTGGGATCGTGGTTTTTTAGCCTACGTACAGCAGCTTGAAAAAACTAAACCCGTGCTAGTGTGCGGCGACCTAAATGTTGCACATACCGAGATTGACCTTGCCAGGCCGAAAGACAACACAAAAAGTGCCGGCTTTACCAGCGAAGAACGTGAAGGCTTTACCAACTTTATGAATGCCGGGCTTATTGATACCTTCCGCGCAGCCAACCCAGAGGTTACCGGTGCGTACACTTGGTGGACCCACTGGGCGAACGCTCGTGCCAATAACGTTGGGTGGCGGATTGACTATTGGCTTGCCTCTAAAGACATCGCCAATAAAGTAAAAAACCCACAGATTCACGCCGAACAAATGGGGAGCGACCACTGCCCGGTAAGCATAGAAATAGAGGCGTAATGAAGCTTGTTTTGTGCTCGAGCGTGGCATTTTACGAACACGTATGTAAAATTGCTGACGAACTGCAGGCTACAGACAACTACAGTATCGTCATCCCCAAAAGCGCCCGCGCCATGCGTGAAGCGAAAGATTACACAGTGAATAAAACGTGGTTTGGTAACCCCGATGATTACGACAAAAAAGCCGACTATATGCGCACGCATTTCGATGAAATCTCTGCCGGCGACGCAATATTGGTAGTGAACGATGAGAAACACGGCAAAGCAAATTACATTGGCGCCAATGTACTGCTCGAAATGAGTCTGGCATGGTACCAACATAAACCCATATATCTGCTCAATGACCTCCCTAGCGACTCACCATTTGAAGAAGAGATCAAGGGCATGATGCCTGTGGTGCTACACGGTAATCTGGACGCGCTGCCGTATGAGTAGCTACCAGCCAAATGAAGCCTTGTTAACTTCATTACACAATAAAATTTTGGTAATGGTTGTTGGACCCACGTCGATAGGCAAGTCGACGCTAATGAAGAAAGTGTGCGAACTCGACCCGGAGTTTAGTTACGTGCAGGCCTTTACTACCAGACCGCGCCGCGACGATGCCCCAAGTACTTACCGACACATCACTGAAAGTGAAGCGGCTACGCTGTATGCCAGTCGCCAGGCGGTTACCTACATTCCGCACCCAACCACGGGCTATATATACGGCACTGATCATGCGAGTTATAAAAGCCATTACAATCTGCTCGACACTCTTTCTAGTACGGTTGAGTTGTACCGTAATTTACCCTTTAAGCGTACGGTGACTATCAGTCTTACCGCCGAGCTAGTCGACTGGCAACGCTGGCTTGCTCTACGCTTCAATACTCCGTCAAGTGAGCTAACGAAGCGACTCGAAGAAGCAAAAACCTCCATAGAGTGGTCGATTGCTCAGCGAGATAACCATGCGTGGCTAATCAATAGCGAAGTGAACCTTGAAGACTGCGCTCAGCAAGTCATTGAGCACGCGAGAGGAACCAAGCAATTACCGTCAGATACGCCCAAAGAGGCGACAGATTTGCTTAAATACGTCAAAAATTTGTTATCATAAAAACAGCATTACAGGAGGCAACATGGCTAAAAAAGCAGCAGAATATCAAAATAATCCATTTTTTGTCGCGCTCGACGGCTTAAAAGCGTTATTTAACAAAGCCTCGTCTGTGGGCATATTTTTGATTGTATTATCGGTGCTTAGCCTTGGTACCAACGCCATCCCGGCGCCGACCGAACCAACTTCTCGCAGCGAAGAGCTCGCTCAGCAAACCCAATTCGAATCGTTTTTCAATGAAATGAGCGTGAGCGATTGGGTAGTTATTAGTTTGATTGGCGGCACGATTTTGTTCGTACTCATACTGATTGGCCTCGTGATTGGTGGTATTGCAGATTACACTGCCTCTAAACTCGCTAGTGACGAAGGCACTACCCTTGGCGAAGCGTTTAAAGAAGTAATGAAACATGTCGCCAGCTACCTGTGGTTGTCTGTGCTTATTTTCGTAAAGGTGTTTTTGTGGACGCTGTTATTTATTATTCCAGGCATCTACATGGCCATCCGCTACAGCTTGGCTGGAACAGCGTTCTTCAAAGAAGGGCTTCGCGGTAATGCAGCCATAAAGCGAAGTCTTGCTCTAACCAAAGGCGCCTGGCTTACTACCTTTGCCTCACATACGTTATGGAATGTAATAACCTTTGGCCTGATGGATGCAGTGTTGTCTCCGGGAACAAACGGTGTGTTGTATCGCCAATATGCACCACTTACCGACGCGAACAAGCCTAAACCAGCTGCCCACGTACTATCATGG
>ERZ761609.1861-NODE-1861-length-17110-cov-6.050542_pt1 | contig 17110 bp, 14 predicted proteins | sample MGYA00511163_ERZ761609 | MGnify/ENA primary metagenome ERZ761609 (study PRJEB28899, sample SAMN02445070) | bioreactor sludge metagenome | biome: EBPR sludge | place: Australia: Brisbane, Thorneside Wastewater Treatment Plant | collected 2011-12-16 ... | reverse complement strand
CCCTACACGACGCTCTTCCGATCTGGCCAGTCTGATGTGCGCTGCGGCCACAGCCCGTGCACGATAAAGGCAAAGGGCCGCCCCGACCTGCATTGCATGTGATCGCGCGCGCCCTCTTCACTGGCGCAATAGGTAGGCGACCACGAAAGCGAGAGCACATAGAACGAAAAATCGCCGCCCGCCGAATCGGGAGAAACATCAGAGCGGGGCGCTGGCGACGGCGCATCAACAGAGACCGCCTGCGGGGCGGGTTGTGGCGCATCCTCATCGCCGACACCTGCAAGGCGCAGCGTGCCCAGAAGGGCGGCAAGCCCCACCAGCGCCAGCGTTGTCCATTGATTGCGGTCAGGCATGGATTACGCGCTCCAGAGATAGGCCAGCATCGCGCTGCCCACCACGATGCGATACCAGGCAAACGGGGCAAAGCCGTGGCGCGACACGAAATCAAGCAGCGTGCGCACGACAACCCACGCCGAGATGAAGGCCATCACGAAACCCGCTGCAATCAGGCCCAGACTGTCGGTCGTGAACTCGCCCCAGCCTTTATAAAGGTCATAGGAGAAGGCGGCGAGCATGGTGGGGATCGCAAGGAAGAATGAGAATTCCGCCGCCGCCCGGCGCTCCACCCCGATCAGAAGTGCGCCCATGATCGTGGCGCCAGAGCGCGATACGCCCGGAATAAGCGCGAGTGCCTGAAAAATGCCGACGCCAAGCGTGGTTGAAAGCGGCAGATTGTCGGCCGATGCATGGCGCGGTGTTTTCACCACGCGCTCGATCACAAGGATCAGCACGCCGCCCGCGATCAGCATGACCGCCACGATCATGGGATCATAAAGCACGCGCTTGATGACATCATGCAGCAAGAGGCCCGCAATCGCGGCGGGTACAAAGGCAAGCACAAGGCCCAGCGCAAAGCGGCGCGACTTGGGATCGCTGGGCAGCGTGACCGTCACCTTCCACAATTTTTCGAAATAGATGGCAACGACCGCCAGGATCGAGCCGAGCTGGATCATCACTTCAAAGGCATGGTTGGGCGTTCCGTCAAAGCCCAGAATGTCGGCAAAGAAAATCAGATGCCCGGTCGAAGACACGGGAATGAATTCCGTCAGCCCCTGAATAAGGCCAAGGATCAGCGCAAGAAGATATTGCTCCAGCACGAAAGCCCCGCTTGGATGATACGCCCGGATGGAGCGCGCGCGATCCTTGCCGCTTTCGGAGAAAAATACCAGTTGCGGTTTGGGCAAGGTAAAGGAGAGCCATCATGGAAAGCCGGTTCATCCAGAGTGGCTGCGCGCGCCTTCATGTGGCGCAGTTCGGCGCACACATGAGCCCCTCTGCTGTGCCCGTCCTCTTCCTGCATGCCGGCGTGTGCGACAGCCGCATGTGGGGCGTCAATGCGCGTCTTCTGGCAATGAGCCGTCGCGTGGCCGCGTTTGACCGGCGCGGCTTCGGACAGACGCAATCACCTGACGAGCCCTTTGATGCGGTCAGTGATGTAACTGCCGTGATGGATGGGCTGGGCATGGAAAGGGCCGTGCTGGTCGGCTGTTCGATGGGCGGCATGGTGGCGCTGGATGTGGCGGTGACGCACCCATCGCGCGTCGCGGGCCTTGTCCTCATCAATGCGGCAATCAGTGGCGCAACCGAACCTGACGACAGCGCCCATCAGCCCAAGTCGCTGCTGGCAGCGCTGGAGGCGGCCGGCCGCGCCCGCGATCTCGACCGCATCAATGAATTAGAGGCGCAACTCTGGCTCGATGGGCCCTTCGAGGCGCCGGGCCGGGTAAGCGGGGCCGCGCGCGCCCTTTTTCTCAACATGAATGCGAAAGTGCTGGCTCATCCGCCACTCACACAGGAACGCCCGCCGCCGGGCGCCTATGCGCATCTGGGCGGGCTGAAAATTCCGGCGCTCGTACTCACCTCGCCGCTGGATCTCTGGGTCATGCAGAAGATCAGCGAGATGATCGCCGCATCCATTCCGGGGGCGGAATTAAAGCCGCTTCCCGGCGCTGCCCACCTGCCCAGCCTGGAGGCTCCCAGCCTTCTGCAGCCCATTCTGGAGGAATTCATTGGCAGGATCAGGTAGTTGTCAGATAGTCTCAAATCGGACATAAATCAGAAGTGATGCGCCAAAGATCAGTCTGTTGGATGGATACCAGCCTCTTAATAGGACAACATATATGACATAAATCGCCAGATTCCACTTTGCGCATCATTTTCTTTCGTCTATAGCCAATCCCAAGTTCTTTCCTTGCAGGATTTGGGATTCGGGCGATGGCGGCCGAGAAAATGCTGAAATTCACAGGGCTTGGCCGGTCCATGCCCGACAAGCGCGACGCTGGAGCGCGCAAGGGCGACTTCCACGAAATCTATGGCGAATTCATCGCCGAGAAGGCAGCAGCCCAGGCCAGCCGCTGCTCGCAATGCGGCGTGCCCTTCTGTCAGGTTCATTGCCCGCTCCACAACAACATCCCGGACTGGCTGAAGCTGACAGCAGAGGGCCGCCTCGAAGAAGCCTATGAGCTGTCCTCCGCCACCAATTCCATGCCGGAAATTTGCGGCCGCATCTGCCCGCAGGATCGCCTGTGCGAAGGTAATTGCGTGATTGAGCAATCGGGCCACGGCACGGTCACGATTGGTGCGGTCGAAAAATACATCACCGAAACGGCGTGGTCGAAGGGCTGGGTCAAGCCCATTGCCGTCGGCAAACCAACCGGCCGTTCTGTCGGCATCATTGGCGCAGGCCCTGCCGGACTTGCCGCAGCCGAGGAGCTGCGCCGCAAGGGTCACGATGTCCATATCTATGACCGCTATGACCGCGCGGGCGGATTGCTGATTTACGGCATCCCGAACTTCAAACTCGAGAAAGACGTCGTCCAGCGCCGCACGAAGCGTCTGGCGGACGCGGGCATCCACTTCCATCACAACGCAGATATTGGCCGCACACATCAATTTGCTGATCTGCGCGCCCGCCACGATGCGATGCTGATCGCAACCGGCGTCTATAAAGCCCGCGCGTTGGACGTGCCGGGTGCGAACCTGCCGCAGGTGCTGCCCGCGATGCGTTATCTCACCGCCGCCAACCGCATTGGTTTGGGCGATGTGGTGCCCGATCATGCCAGTGGCCTCCTTGATGCAAGGGGCAAGCGCGTTGTCGTTATCGGCGGCGGCGACACGGCGATGGATTGCGTGCGCACAGCCATCCGTCAGGGCGCATCATCCGTCTCGTGCCTGTATCGCCGCGACCGTGCCAACATGCCGGGTTCCCTGCGTGAAGTCGCGCATGCCGAGGAAGAGGGCGTCAACTTCATCTGGCTCTCCCAGCCGGTTGAGATCACCGGCAAGACGAAAGTGGAAAAGGTGCGCGCCATCCGTATGCGCCTGGGCCTTGCCGATGCCAGCGGCCGCCAGACGCCGGAGGAAATTCCCAACTCAACTTTCAGCCTCGACGCCGATCTCGTCATCAGCGCGCTGGGCTTTGAACCGGAGGACTGCCACGGCCTCTTTGGTGAAAAGGCTTTGGCGTTGTCTGGTGCAGGCACCATCAGCGCCGATCCGCGTACGAAAGAAACTTCGGTCCCCGGCATCTATGCGGCGGGCGACATCGTGCGCGGCGCGTCACTGGTCGTCTGGGCGATCCGCGACGGCCGTGATGCCGCGCGCGCGATCGACCGCGCGCTGGCGAAGATGACGAAGACGGCAATGGCGGCGGAATGAGCATGACCGGCACTTTCAAGAACGCAGGCGAAGCCGAAATCGCACGCTTCCTCGAAAACAGGAAGATGCTGACCGACAACCACGCCTATGACCCGCGCGATGAGCATGATGCCTGCGGCGTCGGCCTTGTGGCCTCGCTTGATGGCAAACCGCGCCGTGAAGTGGTTGAAGCCGCCATCAATGCGCTGAAATGCGTCTGGCACCGCGGTGCGGTCGATGCCGATGGCAAGACCGGCGACGGCGCGGGCATCCACGTGCAGGTGCCGCGCGAATTTTTTGAGGAGCAGGTCGCGCGCGCCGGTCACAAACTGCGCGCGGGTCGCCTCGCCATCGGCATGATCTTCCTGCCGCGCACCGATTACGCGGCGCAGGAGGCGTGCCGCACGATTGTGGAAAGCGAGCTCTTGGCCTTTGGCTATTACATCTATGGCTGGCGTCAGGTGCCGGTGGACATTTCCATCATCGGCGACAAGGCCAATGCCACGCGCCCCGAAATCGAACAGATCATGTTCGACAATCCGCAGAAGGCGGATGTGGAGGAGATCGAGCGCGAATTGCTGATCGTCCGCCGCACGATTGAAAAGCGCGTGCGCGAAGCCGCCATCCGCGACTTCTATATCTGCTCTTTCTCGACGCGCTCGGTGATCTACAAGGGCATGTTCCTCGCCGAGCAGCTTTCGACCTTCTATCCAGATCTGGCGGACCCGCGCTTCATCTCGCCGATGGCGATTTTCCATCAGCGTTATTCCACCAACACGTTTCCCACCTGGTGGCTGGCGCACCCCTTCCGCATGCTGGCGCATAATGGCGAGATCAATACGATCCGCGGCAACACCAACTGGATGAAAAGCCACGAGATCAAGATGGCGTCAGCCGCCTTTGGCGCGCATGACAGCGCCATCAAGCCGATCATCCAGCCCGGCTCGTCAGATTCAGCAGCACTTGATGCGGTGTTTGAAACGCTGGTGCGCGCGGGCCGTTCCGCGCCGATGGCAAAAATCCTATTGATGCCGGAAGCGTGGTCGAAAAATCAGGCCTCCATGCCGCCCGCCCACCGCGCCATGTATGCCTATGCCAATGGCGTGATGGAGCCATGGGATGGCCCGGCGGCTGTCTGCGCCACCGATGGCCGTTTTGTCGTTGCGGGCATGGACAGGAATGGCCTGCGCCCGATGCGCTATGCCATCACCGAAGACAATCTTCTCCTGGTGGGCTCAGAAGCAGGCCTTGTGCCGGTGCCGGAAGACCGCATCCGCAAGAAGGGCCGCGTCGGCCCCGGCCAGATGATTGCCGTTGATCTTGCTGAAGGCCGCTTCTTTGAGGACCGCGAGATCAAGGACAAGCTCGCCGCCGAACACCCCTACGAGGAATGGATTGAAAATGTCGTCGAGCTTGACGACATCATCGGCCCCGGCCCCGAGCCGCGCATGTTCGCGCGCGACGAACTGCGCCGCCGCCAGGTCGCGGCTGGCATGAGCCATGAGGATCTCGAACTCATTCTCCAGCCCATGGCCGAGGAGGCAAAGGAAGCCGTCGGCTCCATGGGCGATGACACGCCTCTGGCCGTGCTCTCGGACAAATATCGCCCGCTCTCGCATTATTTCCGGCAGAATTTCTCGCAGGTGACGAACCCGCCGATTGACAGCCTGCGCGAGGCGCGCGTGATGAGCCTGCGCACCCGCTTCCGCAATCTCGGCAACGTGCTGGCGCAGGATGAATCGCAGACGGAAGTCTTCACGCTGGAAGGTCCCGTCATTTCAACCGGCATGTATGACCGGATGAAGCAGCATCTTGAGGGCCGCTTCTACGAGATCGACTGCGTGTTTGATCTGGAAGCGCCGGGCAAGGCTGATCCCAACGCCATGCGTGATGCGCTGAACCGCATCCGCGCCGATGCCGAAGATGCGGTGCGATCAGGTTTTACCCATCTCATCCTGACGGACGAGCGCATCGGCCCGGCCAAGGCAGGCCTGCCGATGATCCTTGCCACGGGCGGCGTGCATGCGCATCTGGTTGCCAAGGGCCTGCGCACCTTTACCTCCATCAATGTGCGTTCCGCTGAATGTATGGACACGCATTACTTCGCCTGCCTGATCGGCGTGGGTGCAACCACCGTCAATGCCTATCTGGCGCAGGAGGCGATTGCCGACAGGCAGGAGCGCGGGCTTTTTGGCGAGAAGCCATTGGGCCCCTGCGTGAAGTCCTATCTTGATGCGGCGCATGCGGGCCTCTTGAAGATCATCTCCAAGATGGGCATTTCGGTCATCTCGTCCTATCGCGGCGGCTGCAATTTTGAAGCCGTGGGTTTGTCGCGCGCCATGGTGGCGGAATTTTTCCCGGGCATGCAGAGCCGCATTTCGGGCCTCGGCCTTCAGGGCCTGCAGGAAAAAATCGTGCGCCAGCACGCGCGCGCCTTCGCCGAAGATGTGGTGACGCTGCCTGTCGGCGGTCTTTACCGCCAGCGCCACAATGGCGAGACCCATGCCCATTCGGCGGAGCTGATCCATCTCCTGCAGCAGGCCGTCGCCACCGACAGCTATTCCACCTACAAGCGTTATGCCAGAGCAATCGCAGCAACGCGGCCTGTCAGCCTGCGCCATCTGATGGATTTCCGCGGGGCGGGTGCAAGCGTTCCCATCGAGGAAGTGGAGTCAATCACCGAGATCAGAAAGCGTTTCATCACACCGGGTATGTCGCTGGGTGCGCTTTCACCTGAAGCACACGGCACCCTCAACGTGGCGATGAACCGTATCGGCGCGAAGTCTGACAGTGGCGAGGGCGGTGAAGATCCCGCCCGCTTCAAGCCGCAGGCCAATGGCGACAACATGAATTCGGCGATCAAGCAGATCGCCTCGGGCCGCTTTGGCGTGACGGCGGAATATCTCAACCAGTGCCGCGAGATCGAGATCAAGGTGGCGCAGGGCGCCAAGCCCGGCGAGGGCGGTCAATTGCCCGGATTCAAGGTGACGGAGATGATCGCGCGCCTGCGCCATGCAACGCCGGGCGTCACGCTCATCTCGCCGCCGCCGCACCATGATATCTATTCGATCGAGGATCTCGCCCAGCTCATCTATGATCTGAAGCAGATCAATCCCGTTGCGCGCGTCTGCGTGAAGCTGGTGGCGTCCTCCGGCATCGGCACCATTGCGGCTGGCGTCGCCAAGGCCAAGGCCGATGTCATTCTCATCTCCGGCCATGTCGGCGGCACGGGCGCAAGCCCGCAGACCTCGATCAAATATGCCGGCGTGCCGTGGGAGATGGGGCTCACCGAAGCCAATCAGGTCTTGACCCTCAACAATCTGCGCCATCGCGTGACGCTGCGCACCGATGGCGGCCTGCGCACGGGCCGCGATGTGGTGATGGCTGCCATGATGGGTGCAGAGGAATTCGGCATCGGCACGGCCTCGCTGATTGCGATGGGCTGCATCATGGTGCGCCAGTGCCACTCAAACACATGCCCCGTTGGCATCTGCACGCAGGATGCCGCCTTGCGCCAGAAATTTTCGGGCACACCGGAAAAGGTGGTGAACCTCTTTTCCTTCATCGCAGAAGAAGTGCGCGAGATTCTGGCGTCGCTCGGCTTCAAGTCACTGAAGGACGTGATTGGCCGCACCGACCTTCTGCAACAGGTTTCGCGCGGCGCCGAAAGCCTTGATGATCTTGACTTGAACCCGCTGTTGGTGCGGGCCGACCCCGGCCCCAATCCGCGCCACTCCACCATGGCGGGCCGCAATGAAGTGCCCGACACGCTGGATGCCAAGATCGTCGTGGATGCCAGAAGTTTTCTGGAAGACGGCGAGAAAATGCAGCTCACCTATTCGATCCGCAACACGGACCGCGCCATTGGCGCGCGCACCTCATCGCATATCGTCCGACGCTATGGCATGACGGGGCTCAAACCCGGCCATCTGACGGTGCGCCTGCGCGGTTCAGCCGGTCAGTCGCTGGGCGCTTTTGCGGTGCAGGGCCTGAAGCTCGAAGTCTTTGGCGAGGCCAATGACTATGTCGGCAAGGGTCTTTCGGGCGCAACGATTGTGGTGCGGCCGATGACGAGTTCCAGACTCGAAACCGAAAAGAACACGATCATCGGCAACACGGTGCTCTATGGTGCCACCGCCGGAAAACTCTTTGCCGCAGGTCAGGCGGGTGAACGCTTTGGCGTGCGCAACTCGGGCGCCTTGGCGGTGGTTGAGGGCTGCGGCGCCAATGGCTGCGAATACATGACGGGCGGCATGGCTGTCATTCTGGGCGATGTCGGCGATAATTTTGCCGCGGGCATGACGGGCGGCATGGCGTTTGTCTATGACGCACACAACCGTTTTGAGGTGCGCGTCAATCAGGATTCTGTCGTGTTCCAGCGCGTGGCGTCGTCTCACTGGGCCAATGAGCTGCGCAGCGCGATTGCCGAACACGCTGCTGAAACAGGCTCGCGCCATTCCGCGCGCATCCTTGCCGCCTTTGATGCCGAGATCGGCAAGTTCTGGCAGATCTGCCCGAAGGAGATGGTTGCCCGCCTCGCCCATCCACTCTCGGATCGGGCGATGGCAGCGGAATGATTTGCGGCGTCAGCTGTTGGCGGCGATGAACGCGCTCACCTTGGGCGCGATCTCGCTGCGCCAGCGCGAGCCGTTGAACACGCCATAATGACCCACGCCCTTCTGGATGTGGTCCACCTTGCGTGACCTGGGCACGTTCACGCACAGATCATGCGCCGCCTGCGTCTGGCCAATGCCGGAGATGTCGTCCTTCTCGCCCTCGATCGTCATCAATCCCATGTCCGAAATGGCGGCGGGATTGACGCGCCGCTTGCGGAACATGAAGCGGCCATGCGCCAGATCATGCTTCTGGAACACGCGATCCACCGTCTCCAGATAGAAGTCGGCGTCAATGTCCATCACGGCCAGATACTCGTCATAGAACTCGCGGTGGCGCGCAGCACTTTCGCCGTCACCCTTCACCAGATTCATGAACTGGTCGCGCTGCGCATTCATGTGGCGGTCGCGGTTCATCTCGATGAAGGCGGTCAGCTGCAGAAACCCCGGATAGACAAGCCGCCCCGCACCCGCAAAGGTGAAGGGAACCTGATGCACCATGTGATCACGGAACCAGGAAAGCTTGCGCGTCTCGGAAAGCTTGTTGGGCTGGGTCGGGCTTTTGCGCGCGTCAATGGGCGATCCCATGATGGTCAGCGTTGCAGGCGCGCACGGATCATTGTCCTCATGCATCAGCGATGCAGCGGCAAGACATGCCGGTCCCGGCTGGCACACGGCCATCAGATGCGTGTCAGGCCCCAGGACGCGCAAGGCGTCGATCACATGCTCGATATATTCATCAAGGCCAAAGCGGCCCTCTTCCAGGGGAATGTCGCGCGCATCCACCCAGTCGGTGATGTAAACGTCATGATCTTCCAGCATCCGCGCTACCGTGCCGCGCAGCAGTGTGGCGAAGTGACCCGACATCGGCGCGACGATCAGCAATTTCTGTTCAGCCCGCCTGGGCGCGCCCGTCTTGACGAAATGGCGCAGTTCCATGAACGGCGTCGCCCACACAAGCTCTTCGCGCACATGCGCGCGCTTGCCTTCGACCAGCACCTCGCTGATGCCGAACGCGGGCTTGTGATAGCGCCGCGTGTTCTGCTCGATCAGATCGCAGGTCGCCGCCATCGAACGCCCGGCCATCGTGTGCGCCAGCGGGTTCAGCGGGTTGCGGAAGAAATGTGCGCCAAATCCGGCCGCCGCGCGCAGCGGCATGGCGCCCGTGCGGCCTGCTTCAACGGCCGCATACAGAAAGGAACGATACATCCCGGAAAAAGGCCCCCCGGCCCGATGCTTAAGCCAATGCTGCAATGCAGTAAGGCTGCGCTGATTTGAGGGGCGGGCGCAAGCGTCTTTTACGGTAAAAGCGCGGCCTTCAGGGCCTTGGCCATGGCCTCGGCATCGCCATCGGGCGAGATCACGGTGATGAATGCGCCATCGGCGCCCATGACGTAGATGAAGCTTGAATGGTCCATCGTATAGACCATCGCGGAATCCGGCATGTCGATGCGCTTGGCATAGGCGCGATAGGCCCCAACCACGGCATCGATCTCGGCCTCAGTGCCCGTCAGACCGATGAAGTCGTCGCGAAACGACCGGACATAGGAATCGAGCATCTCTGGCGTGTCGCGCGCTGGATCAACCGAGATCATCAGCACACGCGGTTCCAGCGGCATGGGCCCTGCCAGCGCCAGCGCATCGGCGAGTTTCTGCAATGTAAGCGGGCAGACATCCGGGCAAGACGTAAAGCCGAAGAAGATCAGCATTGGCCGCCCGCGATAATCAGCATCCGTTACGCGCACACCCTTGTTGTCGGTCAGGGTGAAGGGGCCGCCAATCGTGCTTGCCTGTGTGCTGAGAATGGTGGTGGCGCGTGGCTCTGCCAGCATCCACAATAAAGTCGCCGCCACCCCGCCCAGGGCGAGCGCCACAACAACAATGATCCAGCGCAGACGGTTTGACATGAGACCGGGCCTTGAACCGCTTACAGAAAGTGGCTGCGTGTCATTGGGGTTGATATAGTGACGGCCATGGCCATCCAACAGACAAATTGCCGCCGCTGATGACCGATATTGGCGAAAAGGCGCCGGTGCCGCGCAGCTCGTTCTGGCTGTCGCTCTTTGCGGGCGAGGCGGGCCGTGTGCGTCTTGGCACCATCACGCTGTTGCGCTGGCTTGCAGTTGCAGGCCAGCTTGCCGCCATCGTCATCGTGCATTTCGGGCTCGATTACCGCCTGCCGCTGCTGCCCTGCCTGATCGCAATTGCCGCCAGCGTTGCCCTCAACATCGTCTCGGTCATTCTCTGGCCGCAAAGCCGCCGCCTGCCCGATGCCGAAACCACGCTGCACATTGCCTTCGACCAGCTGCAGCTTGCCTTTCTCCTTTATTACACGGGCGGGCTTGAAAACCCTTTCGCGCTCCTCTTCATCGCGCCTGCCACGATTGCGGCCTCAAGCCTCAATCTGCGCAATACGCTGGCGCTCGGCTTTTTCGCGTTCTCGCTGATCACGCTTCTCGCCGTCTTCCATCACCCGCTGCCGTGGGATGGCGATGCGCCTTTCTCCATGCCGCAACTTTATCTGGCAGGTCTGTGGATTGCGCTGGTGTTCGGGCTTGGCTTTACCACCATCGTTTCGTTCCGCGTGGCCTCCGAGGCAACACGCATGTCGGCGGCGCTGGCCGCCACCCAGATCGTGCTCGCGCGCGAAGAAAAACTGGCAGCGCTGGGCTCGCTCGCTGCCGCTGCCGCGCATGAGCTGGGAACGCCGCTGGGCACGATTGCCATTGTTGCCCGCGAACTTGCGCGTGATCTGCCGCAGGAGGGCGCGCAGGCAGAAGACGCGCGTCTGCTGATTGCCGAGGTTGAGCGGTGCCGCAAAATCCTCTCGGAAATCGCCCATCACGACGAGGCGGATGATGAAGGGCCGCTGTCGCGCTCGCCATTGGCTGTCCTGCTCGATGTTCTGGCCCAGCCCTTTCGCGGATCAGCCGTTGATGTGCGCGTGGCGGCCGAGGGCGATGATCCGCCCATCGTGCGCCGCAGCCCCGAGCTGCGCCATGCACTGACGTCGCTCATCGAGAACGCCTGCGACTTTGCGCAGAACGAGGTTGCGATCAGCGCTTCCTGGGATGAGCGGAATATCCGCATCGCCATTGAGGATGATGGGCCCGGCTTTGCGCCGGGGATCATGCAGCGTCTGGGCGAACCCTACGTCACCTCGCGGCCGGGGCGCAGCGCGCCGCGTGATGAGGATCTTGGCCCGGCCGAGCCGCATGCCACGCATGAAGGCATGGGCCTTGGCTTTTTTATCGCAAAAACATTGCTGGCCCGCACGGGCGCTGCGCTCAACTATTTCAATCGGACAGGCGGCGGCGCAGCCATCCATCTCGTCTGGCCGCGCGGCACGATTGATGGCGTCTGAAAACGCTTTGGGATGAAGGCGCTAACCATCTGAAGTGATGAAGGCGCGCAGGCCGGTATGGCCATGCGATTCTTGGCCGCAAGGGGTGACGAATCTCCCTTCATGCGCTACATCCACCCTCATCAGACGCTTCGGGATTTGGGTGTCATGAACGAGCTTTCCGGCAAGGCGCAGACGATTGAAGCCCGCGGCGAGGATCCGGCGATTCTGGCGCTCGCCGACCGCACGCTTCTGGTGGCTGATGATGATGCCGCCTTCCGCCAGCGCCTCGGCCGCGCGCTTGAGGTGCGCGGGTTTCAGGTCACCCTCGCTGAAAGTGTTGCCGCTGCACTCGCCAGCGTGAAAAAGGCGCCGCCGGCCTTTGCCGTGCTTGATTTGCGTTTGGGCGATGGAAATGGCGTTGATCTGGTGGCCGCGATCCACCGGGAGCGCCCCGATGCCCGCGTCATCATCCTGACGGGTTACGGCAACATCGCCACGGCCGTGTCGGCGGTAAAGCATGGCGCGATTGACTATCTCTCAAAACCGGCTGATGCGGATGATGTGATCCGCGCGCTTTTGGCGTCAGGTGGCAAACGGCCGGAACCGCCGGAAAATCCGATGTCGGCTGACCGCGTGCGCTGGGAACACATCCAGCGCGTTTATGAGTTGTGCGGGCAGAACGTGTCCGAAACTGCGCGCCGCCTCAACATGCACCGCCGCACGCTCCAGCGCATTCTGGCCAAGCGTTCGCCGCGCTGAGCGCATCGCGTTGGGGATGCAGCCGCTCAATCCTTGCGCAGCAATTGCGCGCCACCTGCAACAAAGCCAAGCGCGAACAGGGTGCCGGTGACTTGTGTGTGCCAGGGCACGCCGGGAACAAACTGCGCCGCCACCCCGAGCGCCAATGCGCCGAGAAAGAACTGTGCGCCCCAGAAAGGCACGCGGAATATGAGTGCCGCTCCCGACTGGATTGCCATGCCGACAGCAAAGAGCGTAGAGCCAAGCGCATAGAGATCGACACCCATAAAGGGCACGTCCGGCCCCAGGATCAGCGCGACACCAAAAAGGGCAGGAACAAATCCCGCAAGGCCAAGGAGACCCATGGCTTCCGCGTGCCGCGTGAAAAGCCCGACTGTGCCGAACAGGAACGCGGCATCGATGAAAAAGTAGAAGAGGTCAGGCCCGACGGCTTCGCTGACACCAAGGGGCCACGCGGCAGCAATGCGCGAAATGCCGGCCAGTATCGCCGCAATCCCCGCAAGGATGAAACCGGTGCGCAGCGTCATGAGTTCTCCTTTCGCCAGTCGCGCGCGCACTCAGCCACGCCGTCTTCCAGCGATGTCATGCGATGCGGAAACGATGCTGCCTTCAGTCGCGCGACATTGGCCTGCGTGAAATACTGATACTGCGCGCGCAACGTCTCGGGCATGCCGATGAACTCAATCTTTTCGGGAAGGCCAAGGGCAGCAAAGCACGCCCGCGCCAGATCGAGAAAGCTGCGCGCCTGTCCCGTGCCCACATTGAAAAGCCCGCTCGCGCCCGATGACAAAACCCAGGCAATCACTTTCACGCAGTCGCCCACATAGACAAAGTCGCGCAATTGCCCGCCGTCGGCATAGCCGGGGTGATGCGAGCGGAAAAGCCGCGCCGCCTCGCCGCGCGCAAGCCGGGGCAGCAATTGCGACACGACAGAACTTTGCGGCCCCTTGTGCTCTTCATGCGTGCCATAGACATTGAAAAAGCGAAGCCCCGCCCATTGCGGCGGCGCAGCGCGGCCCGCGCGCAACTCCGCCTCAACCCAGCGGTCAAACACAAGCTTCGACCAGCCATAGATGTTGAGCGGGCGAAGGCGGGCGAGCGCCTGCGCATCAAACGCGTCGTCAAAGCCCAGCGCGCCACTGCCATAGGTTGCCGCTGACGAGGCATAGATGAAGGGCACGCGCGCATTGGCCGCAAACGTCCACAGCGTCTGCGAGAGCGTGATGTTGTTGGCGATGATGCGCGCCACATTGGTCTCGGTCGTCGCCGAAATCGCACCCATATGGATGATGGCGCCCACATGGGCGCCCTCCGCGTCAAGGAACCCGGCAAGCGCGTGCGGTTGCAGATGGGCTTCGACGGGAACTCCGGAAAGATTGTGCGCGGCAACAGGCCCCGTGACGGGATCGCAGATGATGATGCGCTCGCCGCCTTGCGCCAGCGCGCGCGCCGCATGGCTGCCGATGAAACCAGCCCCGCCCGTCACAAGGATCGCCCCGCGATTGGCGCGCGGCGTCATCAGCGTTGCATCCGCTTGATCGTGCCGGTCGTCGAATGGCCCTCGCGGATATCGGCAAGATGCACGCGCCCGCCCCAGCTCTTCATCTCGGCGGCGCCGACAACCTTGTCAATGGTGTAGTCCTTGCCTTTGACCAGCACATCGGGTTTGAGCGCGGTGATGAGCGATAGCGGCGTATCGGTATCGAAGACGACAACAGCATCCACGCTTTCAAGCGACGCCAGCACGACCGCGCGCGATAATTCGGAATTGACCGGCCGCTCCGGCCCCTTCAGGCGGCGCACGCTGTCGTCGCTGTTCAGGCCCACGACCAGCCGGTCGCCCTGCGCCCGCGCCTCGGCCAGCAGGCCGACATGGCCGGGATGCAGAATGTCAAAGCAGCCATTCGTGAAAACGATTTTTGCGCCACGCGCGCGCCAGGCGGCCACGCGCTCCATCATGCTCTCAGCCGACAGCATTTTTTCTTCGGCGCGGTGCAGGCGCTCGGTCAGGATGCGGTCAATCAGCTCACTGCGCCGCACGATGGCGGTGCCTGCTTTGCCCACCGCAATGCCTGCCGCCAGATTGGCCAGCATCGCCGCATCATTAAGGGAAGCGCCTGCGGCAATTGAAAGCCCAAGGGCGGCCAGCGCCGTGTCGCCCGCACCGGAAACATCGAACACGTCGCGCGCTTCCGGACGCACATGGAAAGGGGCGCTATCGCGCGGCACCATGGTCATGCCGCGCTCCGAGCGCGTCACCAGAATGGCATCCATCGGCGCGGCTGAAAGAATGGTGCGCGCTGCCGCCACGACCTCGTCATCGGTGCCCGCCGGCATGCCGCTCGCGGCAGAAAGCTCGCGCGCATTGGGCGTCACCAGATGCGCGCCTGCATAACGTGCAAAGTCGCGCGACTTGGGATCGGCGATGATCTTCTTGCCCGAACGTTTGGCAAGTGCCGCAATGCCGGACAGGACCTCGTCTGACAATGTGCCCTTGGCATAGTCGGAGACGAGCACGACACTCGCCTCCGCCATCTCGCCTTCGATCATGGCAAGCAGCCGCTCGGTTGCGCGCGCATCAAGCGCGGCAGTCACTTCAGCGTCGGCGCGCAGCAATTGCTGGCTGCCGGCGATATAGCGTGTCTTGACCGTCGTGGGCCGCCCGGCAACCGTGGCCAGATTGGAAACGATGCCGCCTTCACCCTCCAGAAGCCGCACCAGCTCGCGCCCGGCTTCGTCGTCACCCACGGCGGCAACAAGCGAAACGCGCGCGCCCAGCGCCACCGCATTGCGCGCCACATTGCCCGCACCGCCCAGCATGGCGCTCTCGCGCTCCACCGCGATGACGGGAATGGGGGCCTCGGGCGAAATGCGCTCGACCCGTCCATAGACGAACCTGTCCAGCATGATGTCGCCGATCACGAGCGCGTTCAGCCCGGCGAATTTTTCGGCGATGGCGGCGCGGGTCTCGGTCATGAAGAAAGCAGTGGCATGCGCGATCAGGAAAGGGTGAAGGGTTCTTAACGGTCTTTGGCGCTTTTTGCGAGGGATGATCGTGACTTTGGGCCGGTCCACCCGCCGCCAATTAAGCCAAGAGTTAACGCATCCTGCCTAGACTCTGGCGTGGAGGAACCATCAAGGGTGACGCAGCAATGACGGCCTTGGGCACAGTGGCAGCGATAGCCGGGCGCATGTTCAGGCGCGCGCCGCTGATCGCGCCTGCGCCCCACATCGTGCAGGTTACCGGCATGGTGCCGCAGGCAGGTCTTTGCACCGTCAACCTGTGTGTGCCGCAACTGATGCAGGAGATTCTGGGTGGCGTCGATCTCAAGGATAATCCGCACCTTGAATTGCCAACCCGCATCGACGCCGAAGGGCGCATGTTGCGCCTCCTGGCCGATGACCTGTCGCCGTTGAAGCCCGACGGCGCCCATTTCATTTTCCGCATGCATCTGAAGTCGCTGATGAGCGCGGGCTTTATTGCCTTTGAGCGGGCGCATGGCGCAGCGCTCAGGGGCCGCCTGACTGTCTCCGTGCCGGTGACGGAAGCAATCGCTGACGAAGATGCGGCGGCCTTTGCTGTCAACTATCTCGGGTCGCGCGGCGCCGGTTTTGCGGTGCATGGCCTCACCCTGCCAGCGATTGCCCGCATGCCGGAAAACGTGCAGGGCTTTTTCAGCACGGCAAAATATCTCGGCCTCATTCTTGCGCGCGCAGACCTCGCCCTCAGCGAGAAAGAGCGCCTCGCCGCCGCACAGGCGGTCATGCGCCTTTCCCGCGCACGCCTGATCGCGTCAACAGGGGGCGACGAGGCGCTGGCCGCCATCGCGCGCGATTGCGGCATCGTCATGATCGAAGGCCGAAGCGGGCTTTAGGATTTCTCGGCCAGCTTCTTTGTGTAGTCGCGGATTTCCATCAACAGGAACAGCGTGCCGAAGATGATGGTGGCCACCACAAAACCGCTGAACGCGCCGACCAGAAGCCCGGCCGCGTCAATATCACCGCCCATCATCTGACCCTCAAGCCCGTCAAACCGGTCGCGCCCGCCGCGCATCATCATCATGTTCATCATGCCGCCGCCCTTGGCGCCCATCCAGGCGGAGCCGATGATGATGAGGAAGTAGAAAACAAACGCCATGATCTCCAGCGATCGTGTCACGAACTGCTTCATGGGAGCCCCCTTGCCGGGCGGCCTGATTGCGCCCGGCGCGCAGCCATTCAACGCCCAAGCGGCGAAGCGCGCAAACGCCCTTGATCTGACGGGAAATTTTCCCGCGCTCAAATCTCGAATCCGCCTGCCGACAGCTCGGGGTCCATTGCATAGGAAAGCCGCAACGCGGCGATCTGGGCAAAGCGCAACATCGTCGCCTTGCGCCGCGCCGCCGCCACTCCCGCAACGGGCGAAGGCCGCACGATCTCGCCGCCGCGCGCATCTGCAATGATGAGACCGGTGGTGGCGGGCACCAGTTCAGCGGGAAAATGCGGCGGCACTGCAAACGAAAACGCATCGCAATAGTCGAGATATTCAGGCCATTTGCCGTCACCCTTCAGATCGGCAACCGCCACCTTGATCTCGACGCCATAAAGCTGGCCCTTCGCATCAAGACCCAGCACGTCAAAGCGCCGCCCGTTGCCGATGGTCACTTCGCGCAGCGGCGCATAGCCCATGCGCACCAGAAGCCGCGCCCCGCCGCGC
>ERZ761609.1859-NODE-1859-length-17130-cov-33.896691_pt1 | contig 17130 bp, 17 predicted proteins | sample MGYA00511163_ERZ761609 | MGnify/ENA primary metagenome ERZ761609 (study PRJEB28899, sample SAMN02445070) | bioreactor sludge metagenome | biome: EBPR sludge | place: Australia: Brisbane, Thorneside Wastewater Treatment Plant | collected 2011-12-16 ... | reverse complement strand
TCCCAGCGCCGCGTCCCGGTCAGGGTGGCAGGCCTCGCAGGTGAGCTGGATGCCGCCGCGCGGGGCGAAGCGTCCGCGCACGCGCGCCTGGCGCGGCGCGCAGGCTTTGACCAGGTCGTCCAGGATGCGGTTGACGATGGCTTCGTTGAAGGCGGCGTGGTTGCGGTAGCTGGCCAGGTAAAATTTCAGCGACTTCGTCTCCACGCAACGCTCGTCCGGGATGTAGATGATCTCCACATGCGCGGCATCCGGCTGGCCTGTGACAGGGCACAATGAACTGAAGTCCGGCGCGGTGAGATGGATGGTGTAGTTCCGGCCCGGTGTTCGGTTTGGAAACGTCTCCAGCTCAGCCTCGTCCGGCGAGGCGGGAAGACGGTGCTCGGAGCGGCCCAGAAGTGAAAGTTCGTTGAGGTCGGACATGCCCGCCAAGTAGCCGGGACATGCCCGCCCTGCAAGCCTGATGGCCCGCCCCCAACTCTCAACTCACCAATTGAAGAAAATCGGTCCCGGCACGATTTTCACTCCGCCGCTGCCGAGCGGGTTGCCTTTGGTCTCCTCGATGCTGTCCACCACGTTGTCCTTGAGGGTTACGGCCATGTTGCCGGTTTCAACTTTGAGGTACACCACGCTCTGCACCGGCCTGCCGAGCGGGTCCAGCCCGGTGGTGAACTGCGGCACGCGCTCATAAACGACGTATTCGAGCTTCTCCTCCCTGCCGCCGGCATTGATCTTGGTGGACTTGCGCGCGGGTTTGCCAAGGCTGGCCTGCACCTCATCTCCAGTCATGCCGAGCGCCACCTGCTTGTTGGCGATCATTTCCTCCACCTGCGTCTGGCGCTCGTGGAGCTTCCTCAGGTTTGTCACCAGATTCGGATCCGGTGAAAGCAGATCACCCATGCGAACCCAGCCGGAGACATCGCCGTGGCGCGCGCGCCCGCGAACGCGGTAGGCGGTGTCGGACAGGCCGATGAGCTTCACCACCGTGCCCGGCGCCATGGAGCCGATGGCCTGCTCCAGCGCCGACCGGGTGTAAACCGGCGCCTCCTGGAGCACCTTGAGCATCACCGGCTTGGGCAGCATGTCCTCCACATTGATGGTGCCCGGCTCGGGCGGGATCATGGACTTGCGCTGCTTGGAGAACTGGGCTTCAGCGGCCGCACCGGGGAGCAAAAGCACCAGAAAAAGATAAGTGAGCGTCTTCATTTGACCTGAGAATACCGGATTCTGACGCGCAAGGAAAACCTTTTGTTCGACTCTCCGCCGCCGCCGTGCAAGCCTGCCCGCCATGCCCAGCGGCCCCATCTCCACCAAGCTCTTCGAACTCGCAAAAAATCACATTCCCGGCGGCGTGAACTCGCCCGTGCGCGCCTTCCGCAATGTCGGCGGCGACCCGTTCTTCGTCCGCCGCGCCAAAGGCTGCCGCATCTGGGATGTGGACGGGCGCGAGATGATTGACTTCGTCGGCACCTGGGGGCCTGCCATCCTCGGCCACGCGCCCGTGCCCGTGATTGAGGCCATCCACAGCGCAGCCAAGGAGGGGGTGAGCTTTGGCATTCCAAACCCCTACGAGGTGGAAATGGCGCGCACGATTTGCGAATGGGTGCCAAGCATTGAAAAAGTGCGCATGGTCAGCAGCGGCACCGAGGCCACCATGAGCGCCATCCGCCTCGCCCGCGGATTCACCCGCAGGCACAGGCTGGTGAAATTTGACGGCTGCTACCACGGCCACAGCGACAGCCTGCTCGTCGCAGCCGGCAGCGGCGCGCTCACGCACGGCCACCCGGACAGCGCCGGCGTGCCGCCCGCCTTCGCGGAGCTGACCACCGTGCTGCCCTTCAATGACGAGGCCGCGCTGGAGGAGTTTTTTGACAGACAGGGGCACGAAACCGCCGCGCTCATCGTCGAACCCTACCCGGCAAACGCCGGCCTTATTCTGCCCAAGCCGGGCTTTCTGCAAAAGCTGCGCGACATCACGGCGAAGCACGGCGTCATTTTGATTTTTGACGAAGTAATGACCGGCTTCCGACTGGCCAAAGGCGGCGTGCAGGAAATCGAAGGCATCAAGCCGGATCTCACCTGCCTGGGCAAGGTCATCGGCGGCGGTCTGCCCGTGGGGGCCTTTGGCGGGCGGGCGGACATCATGGACCATCTCGCACCGCTCGGCCCGGTGTATCAGGCGGGCACTCTCAGCGGCAATCCCGTGGCACTCGCCGCCGGGCTCGCGCAACTGCGCGAACTCGAAAGGCAGAACGGCTACGCCGCGCTTGAAGACCTCGGCCGCATGATGGAAGACGCCGTGCTCGGCATCCTGCGGTCCAAGGGCCTGAACTACCGCTGGTACCGCCGCGGCAGCATGTTCTGCCTGTTTTTTACGGAGAAAGAAGTCGGCAATCTCCAGGACGCCAAGACCTCGGATCTCGCCGCCTTCCGCAGATTTTTCCACCACTGCCTCGACAACGGAGTGTACTTCGCACCCAGCCAGTTCGAGACCGGCTTCATCAGCATGGCCCACACCGAGGCCGACATGACCCGCACTGCCGAGATCGCGGCAGCAGCACTGGCAGCGCTTTGAACCGAAAGCCCGGGTGGAACCTTGTCGGGCATGTCATGCCTGCGTTTCTGGTGCCGCTCCTGCCAGTCTTTCCGCCCGCCCCTCAAAGCGCAGCTCGCGGAAAATTTTTCCCGCGAACCAGCATCCGCTCTTGCATGAGGTCCGTTTCAATATTTTAGAATCATTCTAATTCTAAAATCTCATGCCTCCTTCCACTTCTCGTTCCATCCCCAAGCCTACCGGCCTGGAATGCCGGATGGCCGTGCTCGGCACCGATGTACGCCTCACCCCGCACAGACGGGAAGTTTTTGAAGTGCTCCAGGGAACCAACGATCACCCGACCGCCACGGACATCTTTGACCGGGTGAAAACCCGCTCCCCCGGCATCTCCCTGGCTACCGTTTACAACTGCCTCGACCACCTCACGTCCGCCGGGCTCATCAAGCAGGTCCACCTGGAACGCGGCCAGTCCCGCTACTGCGCGAACCTCCACGAGCACGTCCATTTCCACTGCGAAACCTGCGGCAAGGTCATAGACGCCCACCCCGCCGCTGAGTTCGACCCCGCCAAATTTTGGAACCTGCCCAAAGGCACCAAAATCATCCGCATGGACATCGCCATCCACGGCACCTGCGAAGCCTGCGCATCCAAGTAATTCCGCAATCCGCATTCTCCATTCCGAATTTTCATGTCCCTCGAAATCAAAAACCTCCACGCCCAGATCCCCGGCCGCGAAATCCTCAAAGGCCTCACCCTCACGATCAATCCCGGTGAAGTCCACGCGATCATGGGTCCGAACGGCTCCGGCAAAAGCACGCTGAGCAAAGTCCTCTGCGGCCACGAAGACTACGAAGTCACCAGCGGCGAGGTCCTCCTCGATGGCGAAAACATCCTCGACATGGCCGTCGATGCCCGCAGCCGCGCCGGGCTCTTTTTGGCCTTCCAGTATCCGCACGAGATCCCCGGCGTCAGCAACGCGAACTTCCTCCGCGCCGCGCTGAAGGCCCGCCTGCCGAAGGGGGAGGACATTGACGCCGTGCAATTCTATAAAAAGCTCTACGCCCGCATGGACGCCCTGGAGATGGACCGCAGTTTCACCAGCCGCAGCGTCAATGAAGGCTTCTCCGGCGGTGAAAAGAAGCGCAACGAAATCCTCCAGCTCATGATGCTGGAGCCGAAATACGCCATCCTCGACGAAACCGACTCCGGCCTCGACATCGACGCCCTCAAGATCGTCTCCCGCGGCGTGAACGCCATGCGCAGCGAGAACCGCGGCTTCCTCGTCATCACACACTACCAGCGTCTGCTGAACTACATCCAACCCGACATCGTCCACGTCCTCAAAGACGGCCGCATCGTCAAAACCGGCGGCAAAGAGCTCTCCCTCGAACTCGAAGAACGAGGCTACGACTGGGTCACCGAGGAGCCTTTGGCCGCTGCTGCATAAATCACCGATCACACTCATGAAACCCTCCGTGTACATCGAAACGACCATCCCGAGCTACCTTGTAGCGCGGCCGAGTCGTGATGTGGTGCTCGCGGGGCATCAGCAGGTCACTCAGGATTGGTGGCAGCAGTCGCGGCCGAATCATGATTTGGTCATCTCGCAATACGTTATCGACGAAGTCTCGCGCGGAGAACACGAGATGGCGCAGAAGCGTTTGAGTGTGCTCCAGGGCATCCCGCTACTGCGTCCAAGCATGGAAACGGAAACTTTGGCGCGAGAACTGATCCATCGGCTGAACCTTCCCGAACAGGCGAAGACCGATGCGTTTCATATCGCCATCGCCGCCGTTCATGGCATCGACTTCTTGCTGACCTGGAACTGCACCCACATCAACAACATGCACATGCAGCGGCGTATCGAGGTCGCCTGCCGCGAGGCGGGTTTCACGCCGCCTGTGATTGGAACCCCGGAGGAACTCAGCTGACATGACTACCGATCCCATCGTCGCCGAAGTCCGCGCCAACCGCGAAGCCATCTTCGCGGAATGCGGCTATGACCTCGACCGCTTCAACGCCTACATGCGCGAGGTGAGCGAGCGGCTCAAAAGCGAAGGCTGGGTCTTCGCCGACCGCCCCATCGTGCGTCGCAAGCCTGTCTCTTATGAGGCCGCACAGCCTGAATCCTCCATCGTCCGCGAAGATCCACCAGCCTCCACCGAGCGCTAATCACATCTGACTTCTCACCTCTAACCTTTCACTTTTATGGTCTCCTCCCCAGAAACCACCCTCGAACTTCCAGCCGCCGTCGAAAACGACATCTCCGACATCCGCGTCGATAGCGTCGGCGACTTCACCTTCCCGGAGCGCAACAAGTTCGACTCCGGCTTCGGCATCACCGAAAAGACCATCGACTACATCGCCGATGTGAAGGGCGATCCCGATTGGATCCGCGAGTTCCGGCACAAAGCCTTGAAGGTCTTCCAGGAAAAGCCCATGCCCACGCATTGGGCCACGAAGGACCTCGAAAACATCAAGTTCGACGAGTTCCGCTACTACCTCAGCGACGGCCAGAAGCCGAAGCGCTCCTGGGACGAGGTGCCCGAGGACGTGAAGAAGACCTTCGACCGACTCGGCATCCCCGAGCAGGAACGCAAATTCCTCGCCGGCGTCGAGGCGCAATATGACTCCGAGGCCGCCTACTCGAACATCAAGGCCGCCGTCGAGGAGCAGGGCGTCATCTTCGTCAACAGCACCGAGGGCCTGCACAAATACCCCGAGATCTTCAAGAAGTGGTTCGGCAAGGTCATCCCCACCGGCGACAACAAATTCTCCGCGCTCAACAGCGCCGTGTTCTCCGGCGGTTCGTTCATCTACGTGCCGAAAGGCGTGAAGGTGAAGCATCCGCTGCAGGCCTATTTCCGCATCAACAGCGAGCAGTTCGGCCAGTTCGAGCGCACGCTCATCATCGCCGATGAAGGCGCGGAAGTGATGTACATGGAAGGCTGCACCGCGCCGAAATTTGAGACCGCCACGCTGCACAGCGCCGTCGTCGAACTCGTCGCCATGAAAGGCGCGAAGATCCAGTATGTCACCGTGCAAAACTGGAGCAGCAACGTCTTCAACCTCGTCACCAAGCGCGGCATCGCCCACGAAGACGCCGAAGTGCGCTGGATCGACTGCAACATCGGCAGCCGCCTCACCATGAAATACCCCGGCGTCATCATGAAGGGCAAACGCGCCCGTGGCGAGGTCATCAGCATCGCCTTGGCGAACAGCGGCCAGCATCAGGACACCGGCGCGAAGATGGTCCACGCCGCCGACGAGACCACCAGCAACGTCATCAGCAAATCCATCAGCATCGGCGAAGGCCGCGCCACCTACCGCGGCCTCGTGCACATCCCAAAGCATCTCAAAGGCTGCAAAAACAACACCGAGTGCGACGCCCTGCTCATCAACCCCAACAGCCGCACCGACACCTACCCCGCCATCAGCGTCCGCGGCAACCAGCATGCCACCCAGCACGAAGCCAGCGTCAGCCAGGTCAGCGCCGACCAAATCTTCTACCTCATGCAACGCGGCCTCACCGAAGCCGAAGCCATGAGCCTCAGCGTCAACGGCTTCATCAACGACCTCGTGAAGGAATTCCCCATGGAATACAGCGTGGAGTTGAAAAGGCTCATCGACCTGGAGATGGAGGGAAGCGTCGGTTAAAAAGTCTCACTCAAAGCACATGGCAGCACCTTCAAGCCTAGCTACGCCTGAATTGTGGAATTCACTTAATTGGCAAACAGTCGATTTGGTTCCTCACACAGCATCAACAAAACCGATTGTTGCTTTAAGGTGCCCCCAAGATGCAGGTCTTTACCGAATTACATTAATCGACAGCAAATGGTGGGCACTAGCTTCATCCGACGTGCCAATCAAAGCTTCAAAAAAAATTGCCGATGGGCGTTTGGAAAGCGCTTTTTGGAATGTGCCAGTCGTGCTGACCATCGGGCGAACGACCTCGCTAAAAGGCCGCCTTGAGCAACATTTTGGGACTAATGACAAAAACAATAGAGTCATGAAGCGGCTTTCCGCAGCCTTTCCCCAGCTAACAGAAAATCAAATTCGCGAGTCTGCTGTAAGCGGCCTTCTTGTCGAAGTGTGCCGCATTGAAGATTGGACCAGCCGTTTTCTACTCGAACGTTACGGTTGTTCGTTGCTCAAGCCCTTCTTAGACTTTGAAGCTGAGCACTAAAACTAGCCAGCCATCGTTATGAGCATGCTCGACACCGTTCACCACGCAGACCAGGAATGGCTCACCAAAAGCACTGTTTGGCGCTCAGGCGGCATGCAGGGCGATTTTGAGGTCAAAGAGGGGCGCTTGTGGCTCTTGCTTTGGGACGTCGATGATAACGATCAACAAGTCCAACTGCCTCCTGAAGACTTTCAGTGGCATGGTGTCCTCGAACTCTTCCGCAATCTCCCCCTGAACGAAGGCGGAGGAAGACATCGAGCCGAGCATCGCCGCCTCATTTTCGTAGATGGACAGCTCTTGAGCGAAACCGGCTCCGTCTCCGATGTGGAGCACGATTCGCACTGGCATGGCGACGATTTGCCGACGGATCCCGCCCAGCGCTTCGCCTGGCAGCTTCAAACTGCACGCGGGATGCTCTCCAGCATTCTAGCAAACTCCCATTCAGTGCCAACAGCAGCCATTCCTGCTCTCAAGCAGGCTGAAACCTCGATTGCTGAGGCTCTAGCCCATTTAGAAGCCCAATGAGTCATCTCCCGTCATCTGCTGAGATCACCATCTTCGAGACCGAAGATGGAAGGACTCGTGTGGAGGTGCGGTTTGAGAATGAAAACGTCTGGCTTACCCAAAAACTCATGGCGGAGCTGTATGAGTGCAGCGCTGACAACATATCCCTGCACCTGCGGAACATCTTCGCAGACCGGGAACTCGATGAGAATTCAGTTACCGAGGAATCCTCGGTAACTGCCGCCGATGGCAAAAAATACCGGACCAAGCTCTACAGCCTCGAAGCCATCATCGCTGTCGGATACCGTGTGCAGAGCGCCCGGGCGACACAATTCCGCACCTGGGCCACGGACCGGCTTAAAAGCTACATCCTCAAAGGCTTCGCCATCGACAAGGAGCGGTTCAAGCACGGCACCCGCTTCGACACTCGCTACTTTGACGAATTGCTGGAGGAGGTGCGGGAAATCCGCGCCAGTGAGCGCCTCGCCTACCAAAAGATCACCGACATCTTCGCCACGGCCATCGACTACTCGCCCAGCACCGCCGCTGCAGAGCAGTTTTTCGCCACGGTGCAGAACAAGCTCCATTTTGCCATCACAGGCCGCACGGCAGCAGAGATTATCGCCGAGCGTGCGGACAAAAAACTCCCGACCATGGGCCTCACCACCTGGAGGCGTGCTCCCAAGGGCAAGATCCTCAAGTCGGACGTCGGCATCGCCAAGAACTATCTCCAGGCAGACGAACTCAAGTCGCTGAACCACATCGTGGACATGTACCTCGACCACGCCGAGTTCCAGGCCAGCCGCGGACGTGCCATGCGCATGACGGACTGGATCACCCGGCTAGATGCCTTCCTCCAATTCAACGAGCAAGAAATCCTCCAGGACAAAGGTCGCGTGTCGCATGCTGTTGCAATGGCGCTTGCTGAAAAAGAATACGCCGACTTTCGCATCCGCCAGGACCGCGAGTTCGAGTCCGACTTTGATCAACTCGTCAAACAACTCCCCAAAGCCAAAACCAAGCGTCCCAAGTCAGAGTGACCCTTCGTCATTCTGAATTCGCCATTCGTCATTTTCAAACATGCCCACCACTCTCCCCAACCTCTCTCCCACCCGCGATTCCTCCACGCCCGACTGGTTCCGCGCTCGCTCAGAAGCCGCTTGGACCGAATTCCAGTCCCTCCCGCTTCCCGGCCTCAAAGACGAACACTGGCGCTACTCGAACGCGAAGAAGATCGAGCTCGAAACGCATGCTCCGGCCAAAACACCGACCGCCGAGCAGTCGAAAGCCGCGCTCGCAGCCACGGAAGGTCTCAAAGAACGCGCGGCACGCTTTGTCTTCGTGAATGACACGCTCGTCGAGTCCGACACGACCGGCCTTCCCGCCGGTGTCGTGTGCGTGAGCTTCGAGGAAGCCCTCAAATCGCACGAAACCGCCCTCCAGCAGCACTTCATGAAGGGCGATCTGCCGCTCGGGTCCGGCAAATTCGCGGCGCTGCACCTTGCGCATGTCAAAGCAGGCACCGTCATCATCGTGCCGAAGAATGTCGTCATCGAAAAGCCCGTTGAAATCTTCCACTGGGTCGTTGGCGACCACGCGGCCATCTTCCCACACACGCTCGTCGTCACCGGCGACCACGCGCAGGTCAGCGTCGTCGATCATTATCGCAGTCTCGAAGGCGAAGGCGGCCTCAGCATCGCCATCGCCGATCTCGTCGGCGGCAGCGGCAGCCAGATCACCTACGCCGCCTGCCAGGAGCTGGCCGATGACGCCCAGGCGCTGCATCTTTCCAGCATCACCGCCGGACGTGACGCCAGCGTGAAAAGCTTCCAGGTGCAGCTCGGCGCCGCCTTCAGCCGCAGCGAGAGCGTGAGCGATCTCGTCGGCCAGGGCGCCCGCAGCGACATGCTCAGCGTCAGTTTGCCCATCGGCGATCAAATCGTCGATCAGCGCACGCTTCAGCGTCACAAAGCCCCGCACGCCACCAGCGACCTGCTCTACAAAAACGCCCTCTACGGCCAGTCCCGCAGCATCTTTAGCGGCCTCATCATCGTGGATGAAGGCGCGCATTACACTGACGCTTATCAAACCTGCCGCAACCTCGTTAACAGTGAGGAAGCCGAAGCCAACAGCATGCCCGGTCTCGAGATCAACGCCGACCAGGTCAAATGCAGCCATGGCGCGACGAGCGGGCCGATTCCTGACGAGGAGCTTTTTTATCTCAAAGCACGCGGCATTCCTGACCAGGAATCGCGCAAGCTGATTGTCGAGGGCTTCCTCTCGGATGTGATTGAGCGCTTCGGCAACAGCGAGGTGCTCGACACGCTCGTGGCGCGCATTGATGAAAAGCTGGAGCGCGCCGAGTGATGGGTGACTGCCCTTCAAATCGGCCGTCGCGTTTCCCCGTTTTTCCATTTTGGCAAATGCGGGGCTTCCACACCCGGAGGTTGCGGCAGGAAATTTTGGAGACGCTTGCTCCTGACGATCCCGCCGCCATCAAGGCCAGGGAGGAACTAATCCTCATCAATCATGTGATGGGCAATCACAGGTGGATCGCAGGCACACTGCGCCATCACGGGCTGGCAGGCGCGCGTTTGATCGAGCTGGGCGCGGGTGACGGCTCGCTTTCGTTGAAGCTTTTGAACGAGGGGCTTTGCGAAGCACGGCAGTTGCACGGAGTGGACCTCGCTCCACGGCCCGGTGCGTGGCCGGTTGAGGCGGGCTGGACGCAGGGGGATCTGTTTGCGCAGCCCCTGCCCGAGGGCGAGGTGATGCTTGCGAACTTGTTTCTGCATCATTTCGAAGACGACCGCCTGCGCGAGTTGGGCGCGCGTCTTCCCGCCTCGGCGCGTGTCATCCTCGCCGCCGAGCCGGAAAGACGCCGCCGTCACGCGCTGCTTGGTCGGCTGCTCTGCGGCATCGCCGAGCTGCATCCGGTTCAGCATTACGACATGCAGGTGAGCATCCGCGCGGGATTCTGCGGAGACGAGCTGCCGCGCGCGCTTGGTCTTGGCGCGGAGTGGCAGGTGCTCACTTGGGGCACCTTGTTTGGCTCATACCGAATGATCGCCTGGCGCTGAGCTTTGCGGGCAAGCATGTGCGCGCGCTGCCCGTTAAACTCCGCCTCATGATCCCTCCCCCTCTATTGCTGCTGCCCGCGCTTTCCCTTTTCCTGACCGCGCTCCACGCCCAGGAGGTATCGGTGGAAAAAGACATCATGGTGCCGATGCGGGATGGCGTGAAGCTGGCCACGGATGTTTACCGCCCAGCGAAGGACGGCAAAGCAGTGGAGGGAAAGCTGCCGGTCATCTTGACCCGTCTGCCCTACAACAAGGACGGCTCGAAGCGCTTCGGTGAATACTTTGCCAAAAACGGTTACGTCTTTGTCTCGCAGGACTGCCGGGGCCGCTACAAAAGCGAGGGCGTGTGGCACTGGATGAGCGATGACGGCCCTGACGGAGTGGATTGCGCCGTCTGGATTGGCAGGCAGCCGTGGAGCAATGGCAAAATCGGCATGGTTGGCACTTCCTATGTGGGTGGCACGCAGCACGCCATGGCGCTGGCAGGCGCGCCAGAACTGACGACGATCATTCCAGTGGATGCCGTGTCTAACTGCGGCGTGCAGTCCGTGCGCAACGCGGGCGCGTTTGAGATGCGCTTCTGGAACTGGATCATGCTCAATGCCGCCAAGGGCAGCCGCGGCGCGCAGGACTCAGGCACTCAGGCGGTGCTCCAGGAGATGACGGACAACCGCTTTCATTACCTCAACAACCTTCCCCTGCGCCCCGGTATGACGCCGCTGCGGCTGGCCCCGGAGTATGAGGAGTGGCTCGTCGGCGCCATGAGCAATGGCGCGGACAATGAGTATTGGAAGCCGAACAACATCCTCGACCACACGGCGCAGTACAAAGACATCCCGGTCTATCTCGTCGGCGGCTGGTATGACTCCTGGGCGGGCAATACGACGGCGAATTTTGCCGCGTTGTCGAAGACGCTGAAAAGCGATGTCTATCTCATCATGGGACCGTGGATCCACGGCGCGCAGGCGAAGAGCAGCCACGGGCAGGTGGACTTCGGCCCCGATGCGGCCATCCCGGACGAGCTGGCCTGGCGCAAGCAATGGTTCGACCACTTCATGAAGGGTGAGGACAGCGGCATCGGCAAAGACGGCCATTTTGCCACCAAGGTGCGCATCTTTGTCATGGGCACGGGTGATGGCAAAAAGACCGGCAAGGGCCTGCTGAACCACGGCGGCTCCTGGCGCAGTGAAAAGGAATGGCCGCCCGCGAAGTCCAAGCCCACGAAGTATCATCTCGGCAAAGGCGGCGCGCTCTCCACGGACACGAGCACCGGCAGCACGAGCTACACCTTTGATCCGAAGAACCCTGTGCCCACCATTGGCGGCTGCATCTCCAGCGGCAATGACATCCTGCTCCAGGGCGCGTGGAATCAAGTGGGCGGCCCGCATGTGTGGAACTGGCCGAACCCCGTGCCGCTCTCCGCGCGCAATGACGTGGTCGTTTTTCAGACGGAACCTCTGGCGCAAGACACCGAGGTCACGGGCGAGATCGAAGTGAAGCTCTGGGTTTCCTCCACTTCCGTGGACACCGACTTCACCGCGAAGCTGGTGGACGTGTATCCGCCCTCGGCTGACTGGCCGGGCGGCTTCGACATGAACCTCACCGATGGCATCGTGCGCGCGCGCTTCCGCGACTCGCTCAAGACCGAGAAGCTCATGGAGCGCGGGCGCATCTATCCGGTGACGATCCGTCTTTATCCCACCAGCAACGTCTTCAAAAAAGGCCACCGCATCCGCGTGGACATCAGCAGCAGCAATTTCCCGCGCTTCGATGTGAATCCCAACACGGGCGAGCCGCTCAACGACAACCGCCGCGTCGAGACCGCCGTGAACACCATCCACCACGACGCGGCCCACCCCTCCCACATCGCGCTGCCAGTGGCGGGAAGATGATGAAGCGGCAGGGAATGCCCGCATTTTAGCATCGCCAAGATTTCCGGATCCCCGTAGCCTGCGCGCTTCATGCATCCGCTTTTGATTCTCCTGATCGGCACTTTGCTGGTCATTTTCTGCATCGTGCGCCTGCGCATCGGCGCGTTTTTCGGGCTGATGCTGGCCGCGTTCACGGTCAGTTTTATCGCTCCGGGCGAGTTCGCCGACAAGCTGCCGCGCGTGATCGCCGCCCTGGGGGTGGCCGCGGGAAAGCTGGCTGTCATCATCACCTGCGCCGCGCTCATCGGCAAATGCATGACGGAGAGCGGCGCGGCGGACCGCATCGTACGCACCTTTCTGCGGATGTTCGGCGAGCGGCGCGCTCCGGCGGCATTGATGTCCTCCGGCTTTGTGCTGTCTATGCCGGTTTTTTTTGACACGGTGTTTTATCTTTTGGTGCCGCTGGCCCGCTCGCTCCACCTGGCCACGAAAAAGAACTACCTGCTCTACATCCTGGCGCTGGCGGGCGGCGCGGTGGCCACGCACACGCTGGTGCCGCCGACGCCGGGCCCGCTGGCGGCCGCGGAGGCCCTCAATGTGGACATGGGCATGATGATCCTGATGGGCATCGTGGTCGCTGTGCCGAGCGCCTTGACCGCGCTGGCGCTGGCGCACTGGATGCAGGGCCGCCACACCATCCCCATGCGCCCCCTGCATGGAGAGGCGCCGCCGGACCCGGAAGCGAGACTGGATGATTCCACGATGCTGCCGGGTTTTTTTGCCTCATGCCTGCCGATCGCGCTGCCGGTGCTCATGATGGCTTCCGGCACCCTTGTGTCCATGTTTGCTGCCGAGGCTCCAGAGGGCTCCTGGGCGCGTGAGGCGGCCATGTTCATGAAGGTGGCGGGTGACCCAAATGCCGCGCTCATGGCTGCCGCGCTGGCGTCAGTCCTGGTTTATGTGAGGCAGCGCAGACCGGGAGCGGCGCGGCTTGGCAGGGAAATCGAGGAGTCCATGATGAGCGCGGGCACCATCATCCTCATCACGGCGGCGGGCGGAGCTTTCGGAGCCATGCTGAAGGAGGCGGGCGTGGGGCCGGCCATCCAGAAGCTGTTCTCCGAAGGCAGCCCCCCTGCCGGAGTGATGCTCATTGTCATGGCCTGGGTGATTTCGGCGCTGCTGAAGACCAGCCAGGGTTCCACCACCGTGGCCATGATCACCAGCTCCGGCATGATGGCGGCGATGCTCGACGCGCAGACTCTCCCGTTTCACCCGGTTTATCTGGCGCTGGCGGTGGGCTTTGGCGGGCTGTGCGTAGTCTGGATGAATGACAGCGGCTTTTGGATCATCGCGCGCATGAGCGGCCTGACCGAAATCGAAGTGCTCAAAACCTGGACAGTGCTGCTTGTCATTGTCAGCATCACCGGGCTGGTCATCACGGCGCTGCTGGCCGCTGTGCTGCCGATGCCGCCGGCTCCCGTCGCGCCGGGAGCGGGCTGACCAGGATTTTCATCCAAAGTCGGCCAAATACTCCTCGACGATCTCCCTGAGCGGAGGCGGCTCAGGCATGCCCAGAGCGACAGCGCGCGCCCCGTCCACGGCCTGCGGCCAGTTGTCCACGATGCCCTGGATGCGGGGATCAAAAGCGTCCACAATGGGGCCGAGCGCCAGCTTTTGCCTCTCAGCCACCTCGCGCAGCACCCTGTCCGCCAGTTCAGGTGTCACCCGATGCGCGGGCAGCACATAAGCGCGGTCGCTGCCAAGCCGCATTTCCGGCGCCTCATGCAAGGCGATGAATGACTCCACCACCGTGCGGTAGCCCGTCATCGGATGGCATTGATCCCGGCGCACCGGCAGATGGCATGCCTCGCCTTTCAGTGGCTCGCGAAACATGCCGCTGGCCCAGCTCGAGGCCGCCGCGTTTGGCCTTCCGGGCCGGATGATGACCGTGGGCAGCCTGACGCTGCGTCCGTCAAAGTGCCCTTTGCGGGTGTGGTCGTTGACCAGCATCTCGCAGATGGCCTTGGTCATGCCGTATGTGGTCTGCGGCGTGTGTTTTGTGCGGTCGGTGTTCACAGGCTCCATTCCCTCACCCCCGAAACATGCGATGCTGCTGGCAAAGACCACGCGCGGTCTTCCAGCGGCGGCCCGCGCGGCCTCAAAAAGATGGCGTCCACCGTCGAGGTTCACCCGCAGCGCGTCATCGAAGCGCTCCTCGCATTCGCCGCTTACCATGGAGGCCAGGTGGAACACCGCCGTATCCGCGCGCGCGCCGACGACTTCTCGAACCGTGTCGCGGTCACTGATGTCACCGCAGACCTGGCGGACGCGCGGTTCGCTGCTGGCCAGATGAAAGCGGGCGTCAAACAGCACGATCTCATCCACAGGCTCCTGCCCGCCAGACGGACCGGAAAGCGAGCCGCGCTCAAGGATTTTTTCACAAAGCTGGGACCCAAGAAATCCGCCGCCGCCGGTGATGATGACTTTCATAAAACCGGATGTACCGCCTCAAGCGAGGCCGTGAAAGCGCAAAATTCAAGGGTGTGAAGCTGCGACGACTTCAAATCTAGAAATTCATTATTTTAAGATCGAGGAATATTTAGATATTCTAAATAAACTGGCTTTTCATGCAAAATATCTCATTTCTGAGAACGTATTGAAGCAATGTCCTTTATTATGAAACAACGTCTTGCCATAAAATATCAAAAAGCGGCTTGCAATAATGGTAATTATATACCAGCGTTGAATCAATTCTGAGACTCGCAACCATTCCCGCAATTTCAGGGCGACTTATAATTTATAGAACTTCACCCTCATGGCCGACACCACAGCTCCCGAACTGATGACTGTCAAAGAGACGGCGGAATACCTCCGCATCCCTTTGCCCACCGTCTATTATCTCGTCCAACGCGGGCAGCTCCCCGCTGTGCAAATTGGCGGGCGCTGGCGCATCAAACGCAGCCTTTTGGACCGCGATGTGCTGCGCAAGGAAGACGAGGCCGGCCAGCCTACGGTCATGGTCGTTGACGATGACCCGGCGCTTCAGGCATTGTTCAAGCAGTTCCTCAAAAAGGCCGGATTCGGACGCCTCGTGGTCGGCACCGGAGCCGAGGCCATCAGCGTGGCGAAAAAGCAGCGCTTTGACTTCGTCTTCCTCGACCTCAAGCTGCCGGATGTGCCGGGTGACGAGGTTTACACCCAGCTCAAAGAACTGCATCCCGATCTCCCGATCGTGGTCATCACCGGCTATCCCGACAGCGAAATCCTCAGCCGCATCCTCTCGCACGGTCCAGTCACCGTGATCAAGAAGCCTCTGGAATACGACCAGATCAACAAGGCGGTCAAGCAGCTCGGCCACAAAGGCGCGGAGTGATCCCGCCAGGAGCGCTCTCAGCCAAGCCGGAACACCTCCACCGGATCCGACATGCCCTTCAACCGCATCGGCGGCATGGCCTCCACCCGCGCGCCTTCGCCCAGCGCGCGCATCGTCTCCGCATCCGTCATGATTTCCCCCGGCCCGGCCACGCTGCACAACCGCGAGGCCAGATTCACCCGGTGCCCCAGCACGGTATAGCTCAGCCGCTGGTCAGACCCCATGCAGCCCGCCACCACATCCCCCGTGGCAATGCCGATCCCCACCTCCAGCGGCATCCCCTCCCCTGACTCATTCATCCGCCGCCTCTCCGCCAGCATGGCCCGCGCGCAAGCCACCGCCTGCTCCGCGTCGCGGCCCGTGCTCACCGGCGCGCCAAACAGCACCATGATCAAATCGCCGACAAACTTGTCCACGATGCCGCCATGCTCGTAGGCCAGGCGCGTCATCGTCGTCATGTGCGTGTTCAGCAGCACGATCAACTCCTGCGGCGGCATCCGCTCGCTCAGCGCGGTGAAGCCGCGGATGTCGCAAAACAGCACCGAAACACTCCTCAGCTCGCCGCTCAACGCCTCGCGGTTCTCAATCAGCCGCTCCGCCACCGCCCGGTCCGCCACCGCATTAAGCACGCTGCGGTACTTCTCCTGCAGCGCCAGGCCCGCCGCCATCTGATTCAGCGCGCGCGCCAGCCGGCCCGTTTCATCAGGCGTCACCAGCACACGCATCTCGAAGTTCCCCTGCTCGATCTCATGCACCGCCGCCACCAGCCTGTTCACCGGACCGGACAGCCCGCGCGAGACCGCCAGCACCACCCCCAGCGAAACCAGCAGCGCCGCCAGCGCCAGACCCGCCGTCCCTTTTCTCAGACCCCTGATTTCCTCATCCAGCGCGGACAGCGGATAAAAGCTCACCTGCACCGCCTTGGGAAAAGGACTGTCAGGATTGAGCACCCGGTAGATCAGCCTGTGACGCACCTCCCCGATGAGCGTGATGATCTCGCTCCCGGCGTCACCCGCCCCCGCCAGAGCGGCCTCCAGCAGCCCCTCCACCACAGTCCGGCGCGCCTCCGGCAGCGTTGAGGAAACCAGCCGCCCCTCCAAATACACACCGCTCATGATCTCGCCATTGTCCCCGCGGCGCGTCTGGTCATACAGCAGCCGCTCCGCCAGCGCCGGCAGCGGCAGGCCAAAAGCAAACGCACCCAGCAGACTGCCATCCTCCGGCGAGCGCAGCGGCGTGATGAACACCTCCCGCACCTGCGGCCTCCCGCCCGCCTCCAGGATCAGGTAACCCGCCTCCTGCTTCCTCAGCACGCTCTCAAAATCCCGCCCGCCCAGCCACGGCATTTTCAGCGACCTGCGCCGCAGCTCCATCTCCTCCCCCTCCACGCCCGCGTTCCCCGTCCGCGGCTCCACCAGCGGATTCCCCTGCCGGCCGCGCGAACTGCTGATGAAATTCCCCTCCTTGTCCAGCAGCCCGATGAAGGGCGCGCCCAGCGACACACCGGGCGGGCGCGGCGGCCCCGCAGATCGGAAGAGCACACGTCTGAACTCCAGTCACTGACC